>Ga0335085_10003792_pt1 | contig 25685 bp, 25 predicted proteins | sample Lox_Sample_45_FD_206712 | JGI IMG/M metagenome (GOLD analysis project Ga0335085, IMG submission 206712) | Soil microbial communities from Loxahatchee National Wildlife Refuge, Florida, United States - Lox_Sample_4.5 | ecosystem: Environmental > Terrestrial > Soil > Wetlands | place: USA...
CGAAACGGTGTACTACGTCCTCGATCGCGACTACGCGCGGTTCATGGACGCGCAGCAGGCGATCGACCTCGCCGTGGTTCGCCGTCTTCGTCGCGAGGGGATCCGCTTCGCGTTTCCCACGCGAAGCACCTACGTGGACCCCGCAGCCGCCGTTCCGCCGCCGGCGGCCGCCACCGCGACCGCGACCGCGGTCGCCGCGGATACCCCTCGATCCGTGCGATAGCGCAGCGCGGGTGAATCGGGTCTACAACAGGCCCCGGATCCACCCGCCGTCGACCGCGATCGACTGCCCGGTGATATACCCGGCCCGGTCCGAGGCGAGGAACGCCGCCAGGGCGGCGAGTTCGTTTGGCTCGCCGAGCCGGCGCATGGGAATCTCGCGCTCGAACCGCGCGAGGACGTCGGCGGGGGCGATGCCTTCCTTGGCCGCCGTCGCCTGCGCCAGCGACTCGACACGTTCGGTCCTCGTATAGCCCGGCAGCAGCGTATTGACCGTAATGCCCGCGGTCGCGACTTCGTTGGAGAGCGTTTTGGCGAACCCGGTGACGGCGGCGCGAATGCTGTTGGACAGCATGAGATTGTCCACGGGCTGCTTGGCGGCAATCGAGTTGACGTGGATGATGCGGCCCCAGCGCCGCTCCCGCATGCCGGGGAGCACGGCCCGCGTCAGCTCGACCGCGCCGCGGAGCGTCAGGTTGACGGCGCGCTCCCACCCGTCCCAGCCGTGCGCTTCGAACGTTCCCGCGGGCGGGCCGCCCGCGTTCGTCACGAGGACGTCGACCCGTCCGAACCGCTCGAGGGCGCGATCGACGACCCGGCGCACGCCGGACAATTCCGAGACGTCCGCGACCACCGCCTCGACCTCGGCCCCGGTGTCCGACGCAATCGCCGCACGGGCCGCCTCCAACGACTCGGCGTGCCGGGCGCACATGCAGAGCGTGGCGCCTTCGGCCGCGAGCTCGTGCGCGATGGCCCGGCCCAACCCGCGACTCGACGCCGCCACCAGCGCGACCCGTCCCCCGAGGCCGAGCTGCATGCCTTACTTCCGCAGGTAGGCGTCGGTCTTGTTGAGCCAATCCGCCCGCGGCGGGCTGAAGATGTCGACGTCGAGCGTATCCTCCATCGCCTCGGCCTTGTGCGGCACGTGCGACGGGATGTGCAGGACCTCGCCGGCGCCCACCACGAGCTCCCGCGATTCGTCGTCGCCGATCCAGAACTTGAGGGCGCCGCTCAGGATATACGTCAACTGCTCGTTCTCATGCGAATGCTTGGGGACGATGCAGCCCTTCTTCAAGTACACATGGGCGAGCATCATCCGTTGCCCCGTGATGAGCTTGCGGTCCAGCAGCGGAGACACGCGCTCGCGCGGGATGTCGTCCCACCGGTAAAACGTGACGTCGGTCGTTGCCATGGGGGCCGTGGGAAAGGTGTGCGGTGGACCTACGCGAGCTGCGCCTTGAGCTCGATGCGGACGGAGCCGCCGAGCGCGCGCGACACGGGGCAGGTGGACTTGGTCGCTTCCGCGATCTTGGCGAACGCCGCCGCGTCGAGGTTGGGGACCGACGCCTTCACGTCCAACGCCATCGTCGTGATCGTGAACGCGTCCCCGACCTTTTCAATGGTGCATTTGGCCCCGGTGTCGATCTGCGTCGCCACCGTTCCATTCCGCTCGAGCGCGCCCGCGAGCGCCATGGAGTAGCAGGCCGCCTCGGCCGCCGCCAGCAGCTCCTCCGGGTTCGATCCTTCGGCTTCTTCGAATCGCGACCCGAATGAATAGGCACCGGCGAGCCCGGTGCGTCCCCTGAACGACCCCTTCCCGCCCCTCCCGCCTTGCCACGTGGCGCTCGCGCTTCGAACCGGCATTGCTCCAACTCCTTTCTGATGTGTGCGTGTGTCCTGTCCCGCTACAAGCTACAATCCAATGGAACGATCGGCGCCACGTCAATTCCGGTGCGGCGGGCACACGCGCGCGCTTGCCGAACGCGTCCGTCCTGGCTACCTACTTTCCGTCGATCTCTGAGCGAGGGCAACGCCATGCCGGAGCACGCCGTGCCGGTTCACTCGATGCGTGACGACATGTTGTCGGCGCCCCGCGCCGAGACGGTCGCGGCGCTCAGGGCGTGTCCGGGCGACGTGGTCGTGCTGGGCGCGGGCGGGAAAATGGGGCCGAGCCTCGTTCGGATGGTGATGCGCGCGGTCGACGTGTCGGGGGCGCCGCGGCGCGTGCACGCGGTTTCGCGATGGTCGAACGAGGCAGCCGCGCGGGAGCTCGGCGGCGCGGGGGCCGAGATCGTGCGCTGTGACTTGCTCGACCGGGAGTCGGTGCGGTGGCTGCCCGACGCCGAGAACGTCCTGTTCATGGCGGGTCAGAAGTTCGGAACGAGAGACGCGCCGGCGATGACCTGGGCGATGAACACCCTGGTTCCCGCGCACTGCGCCGAACGCTACCGCGGCGCGCGGACGGTCGCCTTTTCCACGGGCAATGTGTATTCGCTCACGCGCGTGGAGCGGGGCGGGTCCCGCGAGACCGACGCCCTCGGGCCGATCGGCGAATACGCGTGCTCGTGCGTCGGGCGGGAGCGCATGTTCGAATACCACGCGCACCGGTTCGGGACGCCGGTCGCGATCGTCCGGCTCAACTACGCGATCGACGTGCGGTACGGTGTCCTGCTCGACATCGGGCGACGCGTCGCGCGGGGAGAGCCGGTGTCCCTGGGCATGGGATACGTCAACGTGATCTGGCAGGGGGACGCGAATCGTCTCGCGATCGAGGCGCTGGCCGCCGCCGCGACGCCCCCATTCGTCGTCAACGTCACGGGCCCCGACGTGCTCTCGGTGCGGAACCTGGCGACGCGATTCGGAACGCGCTTCGGGCGGACGCCGCGCTTCGACGGCACGGAGTCGGCCGACGCGCTGCTCAGCAACACGGACCGCATGCGCGAGCGGTTCGCGCCGCCGGAGGTCAGCGTGGATACGATGATCGATCGCGTGGCAGAGTGGATCGAAACCGGCGGGGACGTGCTCGGGAAGCCCACCCACTTCGAGGCGCGCGATGGCCAGTTCTGAAGGCGCCGCCGGCGCGGCGGACGGCACGGACGGCGCGAGGGACGCGGACCGGGAAGCGGACCGGGGCGCGCGCCCGCCGGCGGTGCGCGAACTGCTGCGCTCGGGACAGGTGATCCCCGCCCATCCGCTCGCGTTGACCAGCGCGCGCCGGCTGGATGAGCGGCGGCAGCGGGCGTTGAGCCGTTATTACCTGGCCGCGGGCGCGGGCGGGCTCGCGGTCGGCGTGCACACGACGCAGTTCGCCATCCGCGATTCCGCCGTCGGCCTGTATCGACCCGTCCTCGAACTCGCCGCCGACACGGTGCGCCAGTCGCACGCCGCGCGGCCCGTCGTGCTGGTGGCGGGCGTCTGCGGTCACACGCCGCAGGCCCGCACCGAGGCGGAGGTCGCCGCCGAGCTGGGGTACCACGTCGCGTTGCTCAGCCTTGGCGAGTGGCGCTCGGAACCGGAACGCGAACTCCTGGAGCACTGTCGGGAGATCGCCGAGGTGATCCCGCTGTTCGGCTTTTATCTGCAGCCGGCCGTGGGCGGGCGTGTGCTCAGCTATCGCTTCTGGCGAGAGTTTGCTGAAATCCCCGAGGTGTGGGCCGTCAAGATCGCGCCGTTCAATCGCTACCAGACGATCGACGTGGTGCGCGCGGTGGTCGCCTCCGGGCGCGACGACATCGCCCTGTACACGGGCAATGATGACAACATCATCGCCGACCTCCTGACGCCGTTTCCCGTGCGCGTCGGCGGACGCACCGTCGAGCGGTGGATCGACGGCGGGTTACTGGGACAGTGGGCGGTGTGGACGCGCACCGCGGTATCGCTGCTCGAGCGCGTCCGCGCGGCGCGGGCCGCCGGCTCGATCGCGCCCGAGTGGCTGCGCGAAGGCGCGGCGCTCACCGACGCCAACGGCGCCATTTTCGACGCGGCGCACGGGTTCGCCGGATGCATTCCCGGGATCCATGACGTCCTCATGCGCCAAGGGCTCCTCGACGGCACGTGGTGCCTCGATCCCGCGGAGATCACCTCGCCCGGCCAGCGCGACGAGATCACCCGCGTCGCCCGCACCTACCCCGAGCTCGTCGACGACGCGTTCGTCGAGGAGCACCTGGACGAGTGGATGGCCTAGTCGACCGGTTGGTGGCGGAGCAGGGACGCCACCCAACTCTCGCTCAGCGGCCGCTCGAAACTCGCGTGCCAGTCCTCGAGGTGGGCCAGCGCCGTATTGAAGACGGGCGTGTCCGGCGACACCGACCCGCGCTCCGCCAGGGTCGTGAACTCGTCGCGCGACGCCACCCGGGTCTGGCCGTCTCCGCCGCGATAAAACACGCGACCTCCGCCCACGAGGCGCGTCCCGAGCGTGCGTTCGACCTCCTGAACCGCTCGAAACAATCCGTCGATCGAGCAGCCCGACGCCTGCTCCTCGGTGGGATCGATCCCGACGACCAGAAACCGGTCTTCGACCCACTGACGCGCGCACCGCAGCGGGACCCCGTGCGCCTTCCACGCGTGCAGATACGCGTCCACGTCGCCAAGGAGGCGATCGGGCTCCGGGCCCGTGAGCGGAACCTCACTGGCAAATACCCAGATTCGCGCGGAACTCGGAAGCGATTCGAACGGAACAAGCGGCATACAGGAATATATCGAGTGCACGTGTGAGAGAGACCGACCTGAACCTGTCAGTCGGTCGCTGGTTGAGAACCCGGAGTCCGGAAGCGCGCGTAGGTGCTACCGGTGACTCCGAGTCGACGGTCGACCTCGGCGACGAGGTTGGCCGGCGTGATCGGCTTTGCCAGATAGCCGTCGCATCCCGCCCGCTGGCATCGCTCCTCGTCTTCAGGCAACGCGTGTGCCGTCACGGCGACGATCGGGACGTGGCGCGTCGCGGCGTCGGCTTTGAGCAGCGACGTCGCTTCCCATCCGTCGATCTCGGGAATCGAGATGTCCATGAGCACGAGGTCGGGCTTCAGCTCGTGCGTCTGACGGATGCCGTCCGGCCCGGAGATCGCCTCGAGCACCTGATACCCGGCGTGACGCAGGGCCGCCGCGTAGATGATCCGGTTGTCCTCGTTGTCTTCGACCAGCAAAATGGTCTTGAGCGCGGCATTCACAGGTCAGCTCGTCAAATGGTGTGCGCCAATGCCAACTGTACCGTCGGGTAACGAAAGGACATGCCCATCTCCAACAACCGGCTCGGTCGTGCCCGCTGGCTCGCCAGCAACGTCTCGTCGGCCATCTGTCCCATCGCTAAATGCAATACAGCGGCCGGGACCCGGGCGAGCGCCGGCAGCCCGACGACCCGGGCGAGCGCGCGCGTCAATTCCGCGTTCGTCACCGGAGCGGGCGCCACAACGTTGACCGGCCCGCCGACGTCACGCGCCATCACCGCCTGAATGGCTCGCACGGCGTCGTCGAGCGCAATCCAGCTCATCCACTGGCGGCCGCTGCCGAGACGACCGCCGAGCCCGAAGCGAAAAGGTAGCAACATGCGGGGAAGTGCTCCACCGCGGCGGCTGAGGACGACCCCCTGGCGGCCGTGGACGACCCGGATGCCGGCGTCCCGCGCGGGGGCCGTCGCCGCCTCCCAGTCCCGGCAGACATCGGCCAGGAAGCCGGAGCCCAGGGGACTCGACTCATCGAGCTCGGTGTCCCCGCAGTCGCCGTAATACCCGACGGCCGACGCGCTGAACATCATCCGCGGCCGGCTCGCCGCCGGAATCCGTGCGAGCACCCGGGATAACAGCGCCGTGCCGCCGACCCGGCTCTCACGAATGGCCGTTCGCCGGGCCGGCGTCCAGCGACGCCCGATGTTTTCGCCCGCCAGGTGGACGACCGCGTCCACCCCGTCGAGCGCCACCGGATCCAGCACTCCACCGGCGGGATCCCAGACTCGTTCGTCGGGGTGGGTCGGCGAATGCCGAACGAGCCGTCGAACCGACCATCCGGTCTCGGCGAGCGCGGCGGTCACGGCGGTGCCGATCAACCCCGAGGAGCCGGTAACGAGGACTGTTTGGGTCATCGCGGCCGCGGAGACCCGCGATCAGGCCGGCACGGCCTCCGGCTCCGAGCTGCGGTCGGCGTGCAGCATCGCGTTCCCGATCCGGGACAGCGGAAGCACCTCGGTCGCCGCGCCGAGCAGAATTGCCTTTCGCGGCATTCCGAAAGCCGTACTGGTGCGTTCATCTTGGGCAATAGTATGCGCACCCGCGTCTCGCATTGCGAGCAAGCCTTCGGCGCCGTCCACGCCAGAACCGGTCAGGATCGTGCCGATCGCTCCCGGGCCCGCCGCTCGCGCGACCGAATGAAAGAGCACGTCCACCGACGGGCGGTGTCCGTGGACGAGCGGCCCGGCTCGGAGGTGGACCACGAGCTGCCCGCCCGCCCGCTGCACCGTGACGTGTTGATCGCCGGGCGCCAGCAGCGCGAGGCCGCGCCGAATGACGTCGCCGTCGCGCGCCTCTCGAACGTCGAGGGCGCTGAGCCCGTCCAGGTGTGCGGCGAACGCGCGCGTCAGGACGGCGGGCAGGTGTTGAACGATGACCGCGCCGGGAGTCGACTTGGGAAAACGGGCAACGAGAGCCTCGATGGCCCGTGTTCCGCCGGTCGAGGCGCCGACGACGAAGAGCTCTTGCCGGCACGAGGCCGGTGCCAGCGGTTCCGTCCGCGAGACCGCGATGCCGAAGGGAGGGAGCGGCTCCTCGCGACGCACCCGCGATGCCGCCGCGTTCCGAACCGCGCGCGCGAGGTGCGTCCACCCGTCGCGCGGATCGGACGTGGCTGACGGGCGTTGGACGACTTCGACCGCGCCCAGGGTCAGGGCGCGGAGCGCGGTCTCCGCATGATCCGCGGTTGCCGAGCTCATGATCACGACAGGCACCGGGGCGTGGCGCATCAACCGGCCGAGGACGGTGAGTCCGTCCATTCGCGGCAGTTCGAGATCGAGGGTGACCACGTCGGGCCGCAGCCGCGCGACCGCTTCGCGGGCGAGGTTCGGATCGATCGCGGTCCCGACGATTTCGATGTCGGGCGACCCGTCGGCCTGCTCGACGAGATAGCGGCGGCCCATCACGACGTCGCCGATCCAGACCATGCGAATCTTGGGCGTGGGGCTCGCGAACGCGGGCCACGCGGTCGTGGCATCGGTATAGGAGGTGAACGCGCCTCCCCGCTCGGACGTGTGCGTCATCTTACTTGGTGTAGACCGAGGGCTGCACGTACTGCATCTCGGGCCGCAGGACGCGCAGGCTTTCCGAGTGGCCGACGAACAGGTGACCGCCGGACGTGAGCTGCCGTGAGAACCGGTCGACGAGGCGCAGGCGGGTGGCGCGGTCGAAGTAGAACATCACGTTGCGGCAGACGATGAGGTCGAACAGTCCGATCGGCGGCCATGGGCCGACGAGATTGAGCCGGACGAATCGCACGAGGGCGCGGGTCGCGGGGGCGATGCGATACCGCGCCCGCCCGTCGGCGTGTTCGGTGACGAAGTGCCTGGAGACGAGGGGCGCCGGGACTCCGGACAGACGATCATCCGCATACGCTCCTGCCCGGGCGTGCAGGAGGACCCGCGTCGAAATGTCGGTGGCGAGAATGCTGGATCGCCAGGCGTCCGCGCCGAGGACTTCGCGCGCGACGATCGCGAGGCTGTAGGCTTCCTCGCCGGTGGAGCATCCGGCGCTCCAGATCCGGATGGGGCCGCTCCGCGCGGCGAGCTTCGGCAGCAGATCGTCCTGGAGGAGGCGAAAGTGGTCGGGCTCGCGGAAGAAGCTCGTCTTGTTGGTGGTCAGGAGGTCGACCATGCGGGAGAGCTCGGCGCCCGATCCGTCTTCCCGGATGTGGTCGAGGTATCCATCGAACCCGGACAATCCGAGGGCGCGGAGGCGGGACTGCAACCGCGTCCGCACCAGCGACTCTTTCCCGGGTTGGAGGTCGATCCCCGCCTCTTGCCGAACCAACGATCCGATCGCGTGGAACTGCACGGGGTCGAGGGAAAACGATTCGGAACCGCCCCACGGTTCGAGCTGTGCGCTCATGTCGGACTCCCGGCCGCATCGCCGAAAAGAAGGTCAAGGGAACGCGCTGTGCGGGAATGGAACTCCCTGTCAGCGAGGTTCGGCCCGGATCCCGGGTTTCGTGAGCGGCTGGAACGTTTCGGTCCAGGCGGCGCGCGCCGCCTGGTCGGTCAGGCGAACGTGCGCGCGGCGGGCCGTCAGGCGGCTTGCGCGCGGCGGGCGGTCAGGCGGACTTGCGCGCGGCCTTTCTCGCGAGCGTTTCCACGACCACGGTTTCACGTTCATCCGTGTTCAGCATGGACGCGCGCGAATCCTTGTTGAATCGATCGCCGTCGGCCTTCGCGGCCGTCTGGGGCGCGAAGGTGGTCAGGACGCTCAGCAGCCGGCGCCGCGTGTCGCCGAGGAGGCCGGAGACGGAATCGAGCCGCTGCGCCGTGATGTCCTGAAATTGCAGGTGGGCGACGATCTCGTAGAGGTGCTCGCGGAGCGCCGCGACGAGATTGTGTCGGGCCTCGTCGTCGACCCCGTCGGCGTCGAGCCGCTCGACCAGGGCGATCGCCCGGCCAAGTCCGTCGAGGATCTGGGAGGCGGCGAGTTCGGTCGTCGACCTCACGTCCCGCAGGTTGCCCTGGACCTGGCGCAGGCGCTCGAGGTCCGTCGGCTCCGACGACGGCCGGTCCTGCATGCGGGCGACGATGCCCAACGTCTCGGCGTACGCGCGCAGGAGACTCTTCGACAGTTCGGAAAACCCGCCCGGCTGGGACATGACGTGCTGCAGGAACGCCCGCGATTCCTCGTCCAGCTCCGTCCCGGATTCACTCAACTCGGTGATGGCGCGATCGACGAGGCGAAGCGACGCCTCCGAGTCATAGAGCAGTTCGTCAGCGGGCTTCATACGAGCACCTCACGCGGCAACGGCGTCCTGCAGGAGGAGATCGATCTTCTCCTTCAGCACCTGCGCCGTGAATGGTTTGAGAACGTAGTTGTTGACACCCGCCTCGACCGCGGTCACGATGTCCTCGCGTGAGCTGCGGGTGGTGACCATCAGGATCGGAACCGTTTGCCCATCGGGCCGGGCGCGCAGCGCGCGCACAAACTCGATCCCGCCCATGACGGGCATGTTCCAATCGGTGATGATGAAGCCAATGCCAGCGCTAAACCGCTCCAACGCCTCCTTACCGTCGCAGGCTTCGACGACATCCGCGAAGCCGATGCTCTGCAACGTGTTGAGGAGGATGCGACGCATCGTCACGGAATCGTCGACGACGAGGAACCTCATTGTGGGACTCCAGGGTCACGCGGCGAAGGATCAGAGATCCCCGCTGGAGAGGACTCGACGCGCCACCGCGTCTACGACTTCCAGCGTATCATAGGCCCCGCCAAGCACGCGCTGACGGATCTGAGCGGCTCGAGCGGGATCCAGTGATCCGGAGCGAGGAGCGGCCTGACCGCCGCGAGCCGCGAGGGCCCGACCGGCATCAGAGATGTCGACGCTGTCGGACGGGCCGGCAGGCGTAGAGGCCGATCCCGGGGACGACGACGGTTGGTCGTTGACCGGGTTCGGCTGCGAGGTGGGGGTGGTGCCGTCCGGACGGATCGAGCCGCCGGCATTCGTATAGATATACATGGATTTGGTTTTCCCTCCGTCCAAGAGTATCGGACGCTGGGTTCGGGACTTTAATCCCGATCCGGCTTCCGCCCAGAATCAATGAACCGCCGGGGCCCCCGTGCCGTACCATGACTGTCGCAATGCCGCGATCATGTCGCGCAATCGGCCCAGTTGGGCCCGGTCCCGGCTTCGACCGACCGCCAGGAGCTCGTTCGCGAAGTATCCGTACAGCGCGGCAAGCCTGGGGACGAGCTCGCCCCCATTTCTGAAGTCCAGGCTGTAGAGCAGGTCGAATACAATGGTGGAGGCCTCCTCGAGATGGGAGGAGCGTCCACCGGGCTCGGTCGCCTGGAGGTCGCGGTCGGCCCGGGCCAGGTTGGCCAGGAGCCGCTCGTACTGGTCTGGAACGCCGGTCAGGTCCTCCGCGGGTGCATCGCGCCGGGAGGGATCCGTCGAGACGCGACCGTGCAGGGGCACGCGGTCGTCCAGGTCAAGGGTCGCACGTGGGTCAGTCATGGGACTCACACCGCCACCGAAATGGTCCGTCGTCCAGCGCCGCTCGTCGCCCCGTACTGGTCCGCGATCGCGTCGGGCCGGACATTGCGGCCAAGCGCGGCGGAGAGGCGGTCGCGTTCACCACGCGCTCGACGAAATAGTTGATCCTGAGAATGCAGCGCGGCCGACGCGGCGTTGAGCAGGTCGTCGAACGCGGGCTGGTCCGTCGGGCGTTGCCACGATCCGGCTCGCGCCATTTCGTGGGTCACGTCGTCGAGCTGGGCCAGCAGACGCCCGCGCTGCTCGACCGCGGCGAGCACCTGGGCTCCGTCCGTGCGGCCGATGCCGTCGGCGATCGCGCGCGTGTGCCCATCCAACTCCGCGAGGAGTTGTTTGGCCGCCGCCACGTGATCCCGCGTCGCGGGCTTCGCCCGGGGAGCCATCAGGCCGCCGGAACCCGTGCGACGGGTTCATTCGCCGCGACCGCGAACGCATCGCGCAGCTGGTTGACCATCGCGATCACCTTGTCGATGCGCTCGACGTCAGGGCGTCGGCCGAGTTCCAGCAGTTCCTTGAAAAAGAACGCATAGAGCGCCCGGAGTTGCTGCGCGAGGTCGCCACCGCGCTCGACGTCCGTGCTCACGAGAAGTTCCATCACGGCGGCATTCGCCTTGCTCAGCGCCTCGGCCCGGTCGGCCACTTTGCCGGCGGCGATCGCCATACGGGCGCGACGCAGGCTGGCGAGCAGGAGGTCGTAAATAATAACCACGAGTCGTTTGGGCGACGCGGTAAGAATTTCCTGTTGGCGGTACGCAACCGCGGCTCTTGAGTAGCTCATACCTGATGTATCGGCGCAACCGGTCGCCGACTGTAGCCTAGCCGCTCGAAGATGACTTGGACGAAGACGTCGTCGAGGATCCCGCGATCTGGTTGATCATGGCCGTGAGTGCCGAACCCTGTGACTGCAGCTGCGCGAGCGTCGTTTCCATCGCCGTGTACTGCGTGACGAGCGCGGCCTGGTGGTCAGCGATCCGTTGCTGCGCCGCGGTGATCCGGGTGTTCAGCGCGGTGATCTGATCCGCCAGCACCGCGTTTTCCGTGGCCGCGAGCCCGGTGCCCGACTGGGTCACACCCAGGGCCTCATTCGTCACGACCCCGGCAACTCCGAGGGAGTGGATGATTTGCCCCGTGTACGGAGTCGACCCGGAATAAGAGACTTGCAATCCCTCGACGTCGGACCCCGTCGCCCCGGTCAGCGTGGTCCCCGATCCGGTCGCCGCCTGGCCGTCGATCGTCCCGGCGATGTCGGTCCCGACATACTGTTGCTCGGCGATCCCCAGCTGGGTCACCGGGTTGGTCGCGCCGCCGAACGACACATTGAACTTCGCGCTCGATCCGTAGGCTGTGCTGGCGATCACCAATTGACCGCTTGGCGCCGAGGCCGTCTCGGGCATTCCCTTGGATTGAAACGCGGTGTTCAGCGCGGAGACGATGTCGTCCATCGTCTCGCCGTCGCTCAGCGTGATCGTGGCGGTCGCGAGCGTCAATCCGTCCGTGATGCTCATGTTGTCGCCGCCGCTGCCGCCGGTCGAGTACGCCCCCGTAAAGCCGGCACCGGTGGCCTGCGCGACCGTGGCCGGCGCCGTGATGTCGACGGCGAACGTTCCGGACTGCGTGGCCGCGGTGTCGCTCACATACGTCAGCCCCGCCGACGCCGTCGTGGTCTTGCTGAACAACGTCTTGACGTCGGCGAAATTGCTCGTGAGCGCGTTTTGAAGGGTCGTGCTGTTCAATGACAGCACGCCGTTCTGGTCGACGGTCAGGCCGACCTGATCGACCCGTTGATACGCGCCCGAGGCGAGCCCCGGGATCGTCTCCAGCACGGATTGCGTGAGCGTGCGGACCGTTCCGCGGATCGACGAGTTGTAGGCCAGGGGCCCGCCGGACGTGGTGTCCGTTTGCGCCAGGGAGACGAGGTTGTTGTAGGCAGTCACGAAGGACTGCACGTCCGTGACGATTCCGCTGGTGTTCAGGGTGATCGGCAGGTCGATCGTCGTTCCGGGTTCGGCGGCCTGCAGGTTGATCGTGACCCCCGGAATGGCATCCGTGATCGAGTTGGTTTGGCGCGTCAACAGCGTCCCGTCGAGCACGATCTGGGCGTCCGACCCCTGGACCAACTGTCGCGCGTACCCGGCCGTCTGCACGGCCATCTGGCCGAGCGTGGTCGTGCCGCCCGCGGCGGTGTTCACGACCATCGACATGTTCAGCTGCGACGCCCCGCCGGTGCCGTCGGTCAGGTGAATCACGCCGGACGAATCGATGCTGGCGGTCGCGCTTCGGGCCGAGGCGCCGAACGCGCTGGACGCATTGATCGCGTCCAACAGATCCTGTACGGTGGAGCCGGCCCCGACGGTCAAGGACGTCGTCACGGCCACGCCATCGCCGCGCGTGCCCGCGATGTTGATCGTGTCGCCGACGCTCAGGCCGGCCGACGAGCCGTTGAGGTTCAGGTCGGTCAAGAGGGTCGCCGCGGTCGCGACGCCGCTGGTGTTTGAGTCGCCGAGCGCCGACTGGTCGGCCAGCGACTGCGGGATCGCGCTGAGCCCGGCCGAGGTAAAGCCGAGCAATGCCGCGGTCTGCGCGCTGTCGGCGTTCCCCGGAATGGCCGACACGGGGGCTCCGACCTGGAGCGTGAAGACGTTCTGGCCATTGTAGGTCGAGCTGACCACGCTCGCGGTGATTCCGGCCGCGTTGATCGCGGCCGCGATCGTCGTCAACGAATCCGTGGCGAGGTTGACGGCAATGGTCTTGTTACCGACCTGGAGCGTGGTGGCGGCGGGCGCAGTCGCGCCCAGGACCGTCGCGACGGCGTCCGTCGAGTCCGACAATCGGTACGATTGCGCGCCCCCGCTGCTCGTCGTGTTGATCACGGTCGACGAGTCCACCAGGCCCAGTTGGTTGAGCACGCCGGACGGGTCGATGAGCTGAATGCCCGAGGCCCCCAGGACGCTGCTCGTGAGCACCAGGCGTTGAGCGTTCGCTCCAATGCCGAGCACCGACGCGGACACGCCGGTCGCGGAGGACCCGGTGTTCGCCGCATTGATTTTGGATTGGATCCCCGCCAGGGTATCCGTCGATGCGACGGTCACCTGCGACCCATTGATCCAGAAGCTGCCGCTGATGCCGAGCGCGGTCGAGGCACTGGCGAACGTCGCCCCTCCGAGCTGCTCCGCCTGCGCCAGCGACACGACCTGGGCGCTGTAGTCGCCGGGCGTCGCGCTCGACGTGGCGGTCGCCGTCAGGAGCGTCTTGCCGCTCGGATCGGTGCCGGTATACGGTTGAAAGCTGTTGAACGAGGTGTCGCGGAGCTGGGTCGCCGCCGTCTGCAGCTGCGCCATGGTCGTCGAGAAGGCGGTCCACGCCGTCTCCTCGCTCTGCGCGGTGGTCACGTCGTTCTGGAGCGGGGTGACCTTCTGCGCCGTCTCCGCGGCGATGATCGACGTGATGAGGTCGTTCCACTGGATGCCGCTGGCGAGGCCGGCGACGTTGGCCTGCGCGCTGGACGCGCTCGACCCGGTGGTGGACGTGGACGAAACGGGCGACGTCATCGGAGATCACCAGGAAAAGGCGAATGCCCCGGAGCCGGTGAGACCGGCTCCGGGGTGCATTCGGACGTTCGTTTACTGGAAGAGCCGCAGCACTTGCTGTGCATTCGAATTCGCTTGCGCCAGCATCGCCGTACCGGTCTGCTGGAGAATGTTCGCCGACGAGTACTGGGACATCTCGGACGCCATGTCGACGTCGCGGATGGCCGCCTCGGCCGCGGAGGTGTTCGCGGCTTCGGTCGTCAGGTTCTGTGACGCGTAGTTGAGCCGGCTTTCCGCCGCGCCCAGGGTTCCCAGGAAGCTGTTGACCGAGTCCTCGAGGGTGTTGACCGCCGTGAGGGCGGCCGCTGCGTGCGTCTGGTCCGCAACGTTGATGGTGCTGCCCAGGGCCGAGATGGACCCGAGGTCGACCGTGATGACGTCGTTGGAATCGTCGCCCGTCGCGTCGACGCGGAAGCTCAGCGAGCTCGAGGTGCCCGGCGATGCCGTCGTGACGACCTTCTCGCCGTCGGCGCTGCCGGCCACGGTGCTGGTGCTACCGCCACCGGTGGCAAAGCTCGCCGCGGTGTTGATGGTCACGCCCAGCAGGTTGAAGTTGAGGCTCTGCGCGCCGTTGGTCGCGAGCAGGGACTGCGTCGTGGTGCCGTCGGTCAACGTGATGACGCCGTTGTCGGCGGCCGTGTTGGCGATGGTAAAGGTCGTCGACGCGGCGGCGCCGTTCAGCGTCACGCTCGCGATGTCCGACCCGGCCGTGGTGTACGTCGAATTGGTGGCGTCGATGCCCCCGGCGTCGGTCGTGGCCGACAGGAGGTTCGTGCCCTGGTACTGCGTGGTGCCGACGATACGCGTGATTTCGGCGTTGAGCGCCTGGAACTCGTCGTCGAGGTTCGGGCCGGCGGTTCCCACGGTGGACGAGGCGCCCTGCTCGGCGAGCTGCTTCATTCGATCGACGATCTGCGCGATCGAGTTCGCGCCGCCGTCGGCGATCTGCAGCATGGCCGAGGCCTGCTGGGCGTTCTGCTGGGCCTGGGTCAGCGCGGCGCCGGTGTTGCGCAACCGGTTGGCGATGGCGAGTCCGGCCGGATCGTCCGAGGCTTTGTTGATGCGGAAGCCCGAGGACAGCTGCTCCGTAGCATCGGCCACTTCGTTGCCTGTTTTCTGCAAGCTGGCCAACACACTGAGCGCGGAGACGTTGGTAGCGATGATCATTGCGGTGTTCCTCCCTTAACGGTTCGTGGAGCGTCCGTGCTCCGGAGCGATGGCTAACGTAGTCGTCGCTGGGGTTGAGTATCGTCGGTGGAGGAGGAGACTTTAATGACGGGGTGGCGGCGGGGGGTCCCGCGGGGGCCGGCGGCGGCGATCCGTGTGCGATCGCTCATGCCGCAATCGGAAAATGAAACGCCCAGCGCGTGCCATGCGCCGTATCCGCCGTGATGACCTGCTTGGCCAGCCGCGTCGCGAAGTTGACGGCCAGCGGGCCTTGCAGATTCGCCGTGGGCCGGTCGCCCGGGCTCCGCGGCAGCGTCACGATGGCCAGGAGCGCGACGTCCGCCGCGTCGAGGGCCCCCACCGCCCGCGCATCCGCGTCCGTGATGTCGGCGCTGTAGTTGGGCGCGATCGCGAAAGGATCGATCGTCAGAAACGCCAGCGCGGCATGGTCGACCGACTGGAGCCAGTACAGGCCGTCGACGCCGCCCGAAACGAGCGCGAAGCGGTGATGGTCGGGAAAGCCGAGGAGCCCGCTGGGGAACGTGATCGTCTCCGCGGCCGGGACCCGGAAGGTGCCCAGCACCGCGGACTGCACTTCCAGCTCGAGCGATTCGACGGGGATCGCGGTGGATGTCATGTGGTGGTCGGGAGGTAGTTGACGAGGCTCATGCCCATCACCTTCGACGTCGCGAGCAGCGCCGCCTGATACGCGGTCTGCTTCTGGGACAGGTCCAGCGTCGCGCTCGCGACGTCGACGTCCTGCAGGTTGGCCTGAAAGGTCTGGAGGTTCGTCTGCAGCGAATCCAGGTTGGACGACGCCGAGTCCAGCCGCTGGCCCCGCGCGCCGACGTCCGCGACCAGCGTCTGCACATTATTGAAGGCGTTGTTGACCGCCGTGATGTCGTTGGACACATCGGCGCCGGTCGACAGGTCGACCGCGAGGTTCTTGAGCGAATCGAGCACGCCGCTCGCCTCGAACACCGTGGCGCCGTCGTGGACCGGCGTCAGAATCTGGCCGGGGCCGATGCCGACGGCCGGCGAGCCCGAGGCGGCCGTGGCCGTGTAGTCCAGAGTCGCACCCGTTCCGGTCGCCGTGAACGGCACCGTCGTCGATTGGTCGCCGCCAAACAGGTACCCATCCCCGAACCGCTGCGACGCGATCGAGACAGCCTGTTTGAAGAGTTGCTCCACCTGGGTCTGGGCGGTCGCCCGAGTCGGGGCCGTCCCGCTTGCGGTGTCCACGCTCTCCGCCAGCTGCTGGGCGTTCGTGAGCAGGTCTGAAATCTGCTGCAGCGCCGTATCCTCGGCGGTCACCTTCGATTGGGCCGAAGAGACGTTCTGCTGGTATTGGGTCAGGGCCGCCAGTTGGTCGCTGACGCTCATGACTTGCGTCGCGGCCAGGGGATTGTCCGAGGCCTGCTGGTACTTGAGCCCCGAGGACACCTGCTCCTGCGACAAGTTGAGCGCCGACAGATTCGTCTGCATGGCGAGCAACTGGTTTTGGGCAATCATGCTGTTGGTGATTCGCATGCGCTACCTTATATACGGGTCGAGTTCGTGCCCGGGATTACTGCCTCGGGATTTGACGGGCGCGGTCATGTCGACGAGTCCATCTTCCCCAAGCGGCAATCGCCAAGCCGCCGCCGGCGTTGCTCACCAACGGCCGAAGGCGTCCTTTTCCAGTATCGTCCCGCCCCCGCCGCGACTTGAGCGGTCTTCGCAACTCGTTTCGAATGGCCACGATCCTCTGCCTGGATGACGAGCCGGCCATCGGCCTGATACTCCAGGACACCCTGGAGCGAGCCGGTCACACGGCGGTCGCGGCCCATAACGTCCCGGAGGCCCTGCAGGCGCTCCAGGCCGGCGTGGTCGATCTGATCATTTCGGATTACCGCATGCCGGGCCTGACCGGTCTCGAGTTCCTATCTCTGCTTCGGCAAGAGGGTTACGAGACCCCGCTCATCATGCTGACCGGCTATGGCAGCATCGAGCACGCCGTCGCCGCGATCAAAGCCGGGGCGATCGACTACATCACGAAACCGGTCCGGCCGGAACAGCTCGAGCTCGCGGTCAAGCAGGCGCTCGAGGTGGTCCGACTCCGCCGCGAGAACGAACGACTGCGCAAAGAGGTCATGGAGTTCCGGAATGAGCGCCAAATCATCGGCGACAGCTCGGCGATCCGGCGCGTCCTGCAGACCGTGACCACCGCGGCGCCGACCCGGGCGACGGTCCTCCTCGAAGGCGAGTCCGGGACGGGCAAGGAACTGTTCGCCCGCGCCATCCACGCCCAGAGCGACCGGCGCGACGGCCCGTTCATCAAGTTGAACTGTGCCGCGCTGCCCGAAGGGCTGGTCGAGAGCGCCCTCTTTGGCCACGAGAAGGGCGCGTTCACCGGCGCCATCAAGCGCGTCGAAGGGGCGTTCGAACGCGCGCACGGGGGCACCCTGCTGCTCGACGAAATCTCGGAGATGCGGCTCGACCTCCAAGCCAAGCTGCTGCGCGTCCTCCAGGAACAGGAGTTCGAGCGTGTCGGCGGGTCCGCCGCGATCAAGGTCGACGTGCGGATCATCGCGACCACCAATCGCGACCTGGCCGCGTTTTCGGCGGCCGGCAATTTTCGCCAGGACCTCTACTACCGCCTGAGCGTGATCCCCGTCCGGCTGCCGCCGCTCCGGGAACGCAAGGAAGACATCGCGATCCTCGCGTACCGGTTCGCCACGCAGACCGCCGGCGAAATGGGAAAGGAGATCGCCGGCCTGTCCCCGGAGGCCCTCGCCCTCCTGCAGTCGTACGACTGGCCGGGCAACGTCCGGGAGTTGCAGCACGCCGTGGAACGCGCCGTGATTCTCTCGCGGGAGCCGCTCCTGCCGGCCCATGCGTTCGATAGTCAGCGCTTCGGCCTGACGGGCGGGTGGGGGCCCACGCCGCAGCGCATCTCGGGCGACCTCGCCGGCGCCGAGTCGACGGCGGCCGGATCGCGACCGGCGACCGTTCCCGAGGGCGCGATCATCCTCACCTCCCTCGACCTGGCGCAGGCCGAGGCCGTCCTCATCGCCCGGGCGATCGAGGTCGCCCAGGGCAATCGGACCAAGGCCGCCGAATTGTTGGGAATGAGTGTTCGCACGCTACGAAACAAGCTCAACGTGAAGCCCGACGCCGTTCCGGTCGAGTGACCGCGCGGACGCTGGGCGCGCTCTGGCTGGCCGTCGCCGCCCTGTCCGCGTGCCGCCGCTCGCCGCCGGTCGCGGATCTGATTCTCACCGACGGCCGGGTGCACACGCTGGCCTGGGCCGACCCCGCCCCGGACGGGACCCCGGCGGCGCGTGCCCCCTACGACGCCGCGGCGGGGTGGCGTCCGGACGCGGAGGCGGTCGCCATCCGGGCGGGCCGCATCGAGTTCGTGGGGAGCGACGACAGCGCGCTGTCGTATCGCGGGGATTCGACCCGCGTCATCGACCTCGGCGGCAAGACGGTCATCCCCGGTCTGATCGACGCCTCAGTCGATGTGCCCGCGCTCGCCGCCGGTGCGGCCCCGGAGTCGGGGGGTCGTGCCCAAGGTGGAGATCGCGATTCGGAAGGGCCCACTAATCGCACCGACCGGGTTCGACGCGCCCTGGATTCGCTCGCCGCGGGCGGGTTCACGATGGTCGGCGACGCCGGGGCCGACCGCGGTGAAATGCACGCACTCGAAGCCCTCGAGCGGAGCGCCACGCTGCCGGTTCGGGTCTACGGCATGCTGCCGGCCCGCGACACGGCATTTCTCCACGCGTGGTACGATCGCGGCCCCGACACGGTCTACACGGGCAGCCTGATCGTACGCACCGTCAGGCTCACGGCCGCGGGTATTCCCGATACGCTCGCCGTCGTCGCCATGATGACCCACAACTGGCAACTCTCGATCGAGGCCGTCGGAGCCGCCGCGAATCGGAGCGCCCTGGATTTCATCCAGCGCGAGATGGCGACCAATGCCGTGGCCGCCCACACGCGACCGCTCATCGAAGGAACCGAATTCGTGGGCGATGCGGACCGTCCGCGCCTCGTCTCCGCCGGCGTCATCGTATCGACGGACCCGCTGCGTGCGATGGCGCGCGGGAGCCATTCGGGCGGGCCAGCCGGCGCGTCCGACAGCGGCGAGCCGGTTCCCTGGAGGTCGCTCCGCCGCGCCGGTGCTCGCCTCGTGTTGACTGACGATCGTGGAATCGACGGCGCGGACATTTTCAGCGAGTGGTACGCCGCGATCACGCGACGCCCCCGGGCGGTCGCGCCCGAAGCCCATGCGATCCCGTCGGCGTCGGAGCGGGAGACGCTGACGCCGGAGGAGGCGCTCCGCGGCTTCACGTCGTGGGCGTCCTACGCCGCGTACGACGAAGGCGAGACCGGGCGCATCGCGCCGTCGATGCGCGCGGACTTGACGGTGCTCACCGTCGACCCGCTCGCGGTCACGCCCGCCACCGCCGATCAGCTGCTGGCGGGGTCCGTGGCGATGACGATCGTGGACGGCCGCGTCGTCTTCACGCGGTAGGCCGTGAGGCGCGCGCGGTCGCCGACGCGACCGTTCAACGCCACACCGCGAAAATGGCGCCCATGATCATGAACGCGATCGCGAAATAGGCATTGTAGATCCACCAGAGCTTCATGGGCCGGTGCTCGAACGTCACCATCGGAAGCGTCGCGACCGCGGCGATCCCGAGCCAATTGGCGAAGCCGACCCCCGCACCCTGCCCGATACTCGTCGCGCCGGCATAGACCACGGCGTGCAGCAGCACGAACGCCAGCACGATCCCGGCGATGATGTCGACGATCAGCCCGCCGGCCATGCCCCGCTTCATCTGCTCCGGCGTGCGGCCGGTCAGGCGCATCCAGACCGGGCCGAAGCCGACGGGCGAAAACCACACGCCGCCCAACGCCTGCTTGATCACCACTGCCACGACGAACGCCACGACGTTTACGTGAACCGGCTGCATGGATGCGGTCTCCTGACGAGGAATGCAATCTGCGTCGACAACGACCGACGCGGTGACGGCCGTCCGCCCAACCAGCGGCGGACTGCGGGATACGACGCGGCGAGCAGTGGGAGCGCTGGGCGATCATTCTCGATCAAGCGCTCAATACAATCCGACTTTCCCCTTGACCGACGCAATCAACTTCGCCGGGTCGTACCCCACGCCCTGTTTGAACACGAGCTCCACCTTCCGAACGTCTCCGATCGTCGTCGACGGATCGCCCGCGATGACGACGAGGTCGGCCTGCTTGCCGACCGCGAGCGAGCCCACCTTGTCGGCCCGCTCCAGATATGTGGCCCCGTTGAGCGTACAGATCTTGATCGCCTCGAGCGGCGTGAACCCTTCCTCGACCAGCAATTCGACCTCGCGCTGGTTGGCGTAGCCCGGGATCACGCCGCCGCCGCCCGTCGGGTCCGTGCCCGCGAGCAGCAGCCCGCCCGCGCGGGCGAACGCCACCTCCATCGCGCGCGCCTTCGGAAAAAGGGTCGCGTACACGGAAGCCGTCGAGCGCTGCGTTCGCGCGTAGCTCTGCGCGAATGCGACCTGCAGGTTCGTGTCGAGCACGTCGAGGCCCGGCGGCATCGGGCGGCCCGGAACGAACGTCTCGAACACCGTGAGCGTGGACGTCAGTGCCACATGATGCGACACGAGGTCGGTGATCAACGCCTTGACCGGGGGACTCCCGGGATCCATGGCGGCGAGGCTCTGCTCGCCCGGGGTCTGTCCCGGGCAGACGTCCGGCCGCTTGCCTGGAAAGAAATCCGTCGACACGAAGAACCCGTGCTCCAGGTCGTCGATCCCCAGCTCCGCGGCCTCGCGATAGGTGACGGAGCAGAGATGCCCGGTGATCTTGAGGCCGCGCGCGTGCGCCGCCTGGATCGCGGCCGCCAGCTCGTCGCGCGTGATGTGCATGTACGCCTTGAACGACGTCGCGCCCGCGTCCGCCCAGAACTCCACCATCCGCTTGGCGTCGGCCGCATCCGTGAGCTCGTGCATTTGCCCGACGGCGCCAGGCCCTTCGAGGTACGGCGCGGTCGCGTCGATCCACGGTCCGGCCTTCTGCCCGCGGTCGATCGCGGTCTTGATGCTGAAATCCCCGTACCCGTTCACGTTGCCCGCGGTCCGCATCGACGTCACCCCGCCCGCGAGATACAGGCGTGTGAAGCTCTCGGCCGTATTGCCGTACACGCCGGGACCCGTGGGATAGAACAAGTGCTCGTGCACCATGATCAATCCGGGGATGACGGATTTCCCGGTGAGGTCGAGCACCTGGGCACCGGTCGGAATCGGAGTGGAAACCGCGTCGCCCAACGCGGCGATCACCCCGTCCCGGACGATGAGCGTTTGATTGGCGCGCGCCGGAGCGCCCGTCCCATCGATCACACGCACGTGGGTCAGCGCCACGACGGGCGCGTCGACCTGCACGTACCGCCGCACTTCGCTCGAGAGCACGGGCCGGGGTTGAGCGGGTACGCCCTGCGCGCCGAGGCTCCCGGCGAGCCGGGCGAGCGCGGTGAAAACGGTGGCGGCGAGAAGCGGCGGCTGGCGCATGGCGGCGTGTCGGTGAGGGCTGGTCCAGATGCTACCACCAGACCGCGGCCGGCGGTAGCACTCGACCGCACCCTGCCCGATGGTCGGACGAGGCGTCTTGTCCTCGCCATGGATTGACAGGAACCGGCCCGGCGATAGGCTGTCAGCGTGAGCAAATCCGAGCCGGCCGCGGCCCCAGCCCTCGCGGGTCCGTTCCGCGCCCCCGACCGTTCGTTTCGCAACCCGTGGCCGGGCAGCGAGCTCCCCGGGTGGCGCGCGGTGTTACGCATGCTCACCGACCGCCGCGCGCGGCCCCGAGCCGCGACGCCGCGCCACGGCACCCTCCCGATCTCGGACCCCCAGATCGTCTATCCTCGCGGCGGCGCGACCGAATGCTCGGCGACGTGGATCGGGCACTCGACCACGCTCCTGCAAATGGCCGGCCTCAACATCCTCACCGACCCGGTGTTCTGCCGGCGCGCGTCGCCCGTGCAATGGGCCGGGCCCGCGCGCGTCATGGACGCGGCCGTCGCGATCACGCGGCTCCCGCCGCTCGATGTGATCCTGCTGTCGCACAATCACTACGATCATCTCGACAAAGCCGCGGTCGGAACGCTCGCACACGCGCATCCGTCCGCCACGTGGATCGTTCCGCTCGGGCTTGGCGCGCACATCAGCGCGTGGGGAGCGCCCGACATCGTCGAGCTGGATTGGTGGGCGGGCACCGTGGTTCATGGGCTGCGCGTCACCGCGACGCCCGCGCGCCATTTCAGCGGTCGGTCGCTGCGCGATCGCAACAAGACGCTCTGGTGCGGCTTCGCCATCGAGGCCGAGGGCCGGCGCGCCTATTTCGCGGGCGACACCGCGTATCATCCCGACTTCGGCGAGATCGGCGCGCGGTGCGGCCCGTTCGATTTCGTCATGATTCCGATCGGTGCCTACGATCCGCGCTGGTTCATGCGGGCCGTGCATGTCGACCCCGAAGAGGCCGTGCGGATCTACCAGGATCTGGTCGCGCCGCACCCGGGCGCGGCCTTCCCGGTCATGCTCGCCATTCACTGGGGAACGTTTCGATTGACTGATGAGCCAATGGATGAACCGCCGCGCCGAGCCGTCGCCCGGTGGCACTCCGCGGGGCTGGCCGCGGACCGGTTGTGGATTGCGCGCTTTGGCGAAACGCGAGCCATCGTGCCCGCCGCGGAGCCCCGCTGACTCGGCGCCGCGTCAGCCCGCCGCGGACCGCGCCGCGGCGCGGCGTCGGCGCGCAACGGCATGCACGTACTGGCGCGCGTAGCTCCAGAACAGCGTTCCGTGTTCGTCCCGATCGAGTTGCTGATCCGCCATCCGCTCGCTGGCCGCCTTCATGCTCGTGATCGACAAGGCGTCGACCTCGTAGTACACCGTCTTCGTCTCGGTATGGAGGCCCGGCGGCAACGTGCGCACGTCGGGCGGGGGCGTGGTCGCGCAGCCCGCACCCGTGAGCGCGATCGCGCCGGCGGTCCATCGCCAACGCCTGGCCGCGGCGCACCGGCGCGCTCTGGTCACGACTGGTCGCCAGGGCGGTCTCCGGGCCGTACCGGCCTGATGACCGCGAGCCGCTTCATCAGATAAACTTGTCAGTACCATTCGCCGGACGCGGTGAAAGCTCGGTCGCCAACGGGCGACGGAACATCGCGGAATCTACGCCCGGTCCTTCCGAGCGCCATCGAGGCGGGGCTCGGCCGCACATGAAGGAATCCTGTCAGCTGAGCGAATTGACGTGATATGACGACGCACGCCGCGGTGTCCCTGGAAGTCGCGCGAAGGCTGTGGCTGGACGCGCAGCGGCTCTCGGCGCCCGCCGCGTCCGCTGCCGAGGCCGTCCGGAGTTCGGGGTGGTGGCACTCCGCGGGCGGAGCCACCGTCCCCCTCGCCATGGCCGCGCGCGGCGTGGCGATCGCCGACGCGGTCGCGGTTGAGGTCGATCATGAGGAACTCCTCGAGGTGCCCGGCGTCCGGCGATCCATGTTTCTCGTCCCGCGGGAGGACGCCGGCGTCGCGCTCGCGGCATCCGTGCGATCGACGCGCGACCTCATCGCGGGTGCCTGGCGCGCCGCCGGCGGCACCGCCCGCGACGCCGCGACCCTCAAGAACGCGATCCTCGAGGAGCTGGCCGAGGTGCCCCTCTCCGTGAGCACCTTGGCCAATCGCGTCCCTCCCCGCGCGGTTCGGAAGACGGGCTCCGACGGCGGAGCACTGGGACTTCCGTCCACCGTCCACCTCGCGCTCCGCGAACTCCAGCACGAGGGGCGCATCGTCCGCGTCCCTCGCGAGCGCCGCCTCGATTCGGATCGTTACCTATGGAAGCATGCGTCGATTGCCACCCTCGCGTTGGACGACGCGGCCCTGGACCAGGAACTCGCGGGGCGCGTCGTCAGGTGGGCCGGGCCCGCCACGCTCAAGGAGATCGCGTGGTGGGCTGGCATCACCCAGCGGGCCGCGCGCTCCGCGCTCGAAGCGCTCGGCAGCGAGATGGTCGAGGTCGAAAACTGGACAACCCGCGCTTTCGTGCAGCCCGACCGGCTCGACCGCGCCCCCGCCGCCGCGGGCGGCGTCGTGCTACTCCCGTTTCGCGACAACTTCCTCACGCTTCGCCGCGGTCTCGCGCCGCTGCTATCCCCCGGCACCATGCAGGCCCGCCTGCTGGACTGGCGCGGCAAACCTGCGGCGGCCGGCACACTGGACGCCCTGCACCACGGCGCGATTGTCGTGCGCGGCCTGATCGCGGGCATCTGGGAATTCGATCCCGACGCCCGCGGGGTCGCGTGGCGTCTGCTCGCCGACGAGGGCCCGCCGCCTCGCACGGTCGCGCGCGCGGTTCGCGCGGTCGAGCGGCTCATCCGTGACGAGCTGGGCGATGCGCGCTTCTATCCGTTCGACTCCGGGCCCAGTCGCCGCGCCCGCATTGACGACGCGAGAGGAAACACGACGACGCGCCCCCCTTCCCCACCGCGAACGCGTAGAGCGGCGCCATGAGGTCTACGGCGTGATGTCGGCCGAAGTGGGCGCGCCAACGAATTTGAGCGGGAGCGGCGTCGTCGACACTGCGCGGCGGCCAAAGCGCCGCTCGCCGATTCGCCAAGTAGCATGGCAGCCCATCCGTACCACGCGAATCCATGCGACCCCATACTGTTACCGGACAACACTGATTCCGCCTTCAACCACGCGCCCATCGCCTATCATTCATTCAACCATCTCCCGGGACCCGTATGCGCCTCGACCGATTCCCCCGTCATTCCGGCGCCCTTGCCGTGCTCGCCTCCGCCGCCGTCGCCATCGCGGCCGCGCCTCCCCCGGTCGCCCTGCACGGAACGACGTACACGTTGCACGCCTCCTCTGCCCCTTCGGGCGACGGACCCGCGGCCGCGGCCATGGAAGCAATGCGCTCGAACTACACCGCGGTGGTCGTCTTCGCGGCGGGCCGCGGACGGATGGACATTGTCGACGGCTCATCAGGGAACCAGTTCGCCAAAGGCGACTATATCCTGTTTGACAGCTCCGACTATATCGTCGTCGAGCCGCAAAGTAAGCAGTTCTACGGGACGCCCAAGGACCTGATGACCCAACTGTCGAGCGCGCAGCAGGCGGCCGGCATGAGCATGAGCATCAAGAACTTGACGGTGTCGCTCGATACCCTCGGCCCCGGTGATCCCATCGGCGGGCTCGCGACGCAGCACTACCGCATCAACGAAGCCTACACCATGGTCATCGACGCGAGCGGAATGGGCATTGACCTCGGCAGCATGGCGCCGCCCCCCATGGATACGAAATCGACGATCGAGTTGTGGTATGCGGACATCCCCAACTTCCCACCCAACCCGTTTGCCGGGTTTGGCGCCTCGCTGAAAGGACAAGGAAGCGGAGCGCTGGGCGGAATGAGTGGAATGATGAAGGCGCTCAGCGACACGCTGGCGGCCATGGAAGCGGCGCTGCCGAAGGGCCGGACGGCGGTCAAGATGACGACCTCCATGCGCCTGTCCGGGATGATGGCGATGGGCACCGATATGTCGACGGAGATCAGCGATATCAAAAGTACGGATGTCGATGCCGACCAGCTCGTCCTTCCCGACGGCTTCACCCAAACAGTGATGCCCGGCATGGATGCGCTGCCCGGCGGCGCGCCGCTTCCGAC
>Ga0335085_10003793_pt1 | contig 25679 bp, 23 predicted proteins | sample Lox_Sample_45_FD_206712 | JGI IMG/M metagenome (GOLD analysis project Ga0335085, IMG submission 206712) | Soil microbial communities from Loxahatchee National Wildlife Refuge, Florida, United States - Lox_Sample_4.5 | ecosystem: Environmental > Terrestrial > Soil > Wetlands | place: USA...
CTGCGGGCCCTGCGAAATGTGCTGAAACGGCGAGCGAGTACCTTGCGCTCCGGAGGCGCGCACGATGGCGATCGAGGTGGTGTTGCTGGGCACCGGGAACCCTCTGCCCGATCGCGACCGCGCCGGACCTGGCACGATGGTGCGCGCCGGCGGTCGAACGATCCTCGTGGATGCCGGTCGCGCCGTATGCATGCGATTGGCGGCGGTCGGTCTGCTGCCGTTCATGCTCGACGCGGTATTGCTCACGCATCTCCACAGCGATCACATCAGCGATCTGAACGACATTGTGACGACTCAATGGGTGATGAGCCCGACCCCGAAGCCCCTCCGAATCTTCGGTCCGACCCGAACCCGCGAGGTCGTCGACGGACTTGTCGCGATGCTCGGCCCCGATGTCGAGTATCGCCTCGCGCATCACGCCGATCTCACTTGGGAACCACTGATCGACGTAGTCGAGTTGGGACCGGGTGTGGTCTTCGACGAAGACGGGGTGCGGGTCGTAACCGCGGCGACGGATCATCGCCCGGTCGAACCAACGCTCGGGTACCGGGTCGAGTTCGAAGGCAAGGCGGTGGTCGTCGCGGGCGACACCCTGCCGTGTGCCGGGCTCGACGAGCTGTGCCGCGGAGCCGACGTTTATGTGCAAACCGTGCTGCGCGACGACCTCGTGCGCCTGGTGCCGATGCCGCGTTTCGTGGACACGATCGACTATCACTCGACGGTCGTGCAGGCAGCACGGACGGCAGCTCGTGGCGGTGTCGCGACGTTGGTGCTGACTCACCAGATACCAACTCCGGCTGCCGGCGCGGCCGACGAATGGGTCGCGGCGGCGCGGGCGCACTTCGGCGGCGAGATCGTCTTCGGTGAGGACCTCACGACACTCGCCGTCTGACGACATCCGTCGTCGCGCGAAGTCCGGCCGGGATGTGTGCGCGAGCGGGCTGCGACGGGGCGGGCGTCGAGACGTTGCGCAGTCGCGCGTCGTCGCGATCGTCACCTCACCCAGTCGAGCAATGTGGTCACCGTCTTCCAGTTGCGAGTCGTCGCGCCCGTCGCCAGCCTGCGCTCGAAGAATGTGTTGTTGAGCTTCGTGCGGCCGTAGCCGTTCGGGCAGCGCAGGAACACTTCGGCCCCCTTTACTGCGAACTCGTCCGGCTCGAAGGCTGAGGCATCGAGCGTCGCGACTCGCCGGTGATCGGGCGCGCCGTCGAGGAAGGTCACGTACGCCGTCGGTCCGAACGGGTTGGCCTGCACCGTCTTGGCGAGATCGGTCGCGGTCCGCAGCAGCGTGGGGATGTCGAAGCCGAAGGCGGACGCGAGTGCTCTCTCGATCGCAGCCCGCAGCGAAGCCGGTTGTCCGCGCGCTGTCGTGAAGACCACGTTTCCGCTCTGGATGTACGTTCGCACGTCGGTGTGACCGAGCTCGGCGAACAGCGCGCGCACGTCGGCCATCGGCGTCATCCGCCCGCCGACGTTCACTCCGCGCAGCAGGGCGACATACCTGGGCAACGGCGTTACTGCTTCGGGAGGCCCTGGTGCTTGTCGAGCATGTCCTCCATCACCGAACGAATGAACCCGTCGGCCTCGTCGGTCATGCCGCCTTCGACGCCCCCGTAGATTGCCGCGCTCATCGGCTTGTCCTCGGCGTGCTCGTGCGCGTACGCGACCGCGTCGGCGAGATCGGCCGCGAACGCGTCGGCGAGCCCGGCCTGAGTCTGTGGCCGTGTCACCGCCATGTGGATCGCGTTCGGGTATTGCTGCCCGTTGAAGCGCCATCCTTTGCTACGCATGAAGTCGTTGACATGATAGATGTCGAACTCGTCGCTGGTGAAGCTGAAGCAGAAGGTCGGGTTACCGAGGATCCGCAGCTCGGGATGCGAGTGGACGGCGTCCTGCATCTTGAAGGCCGTCTCGAAGATTGCTTGCGCGTACCTTGTGTACCCGTCGCGTCCCATGCTCACGAGCGATGCCCACGTCGACGCGAGGATGCCTCCCGACCGGGATCCTTCGATTCCCGGTGAGGCGTACTTGCCGCCCGACCAATCGGTCATGAAGAAGTACTGGCTGTTGCGCAGGGGCTTGTCGCGGAACGCGAGCACGGATGCGCCCTTCAAGCCGTAGCCGTACTTGTGCGTGTCGGCCGAGATCGTCGTTACGCCGGGGATCCGGAAATCGAAGACCGGGATGTTCGGATACCCGAGGTCCTGGCCGAACGGCAGGATGAATCCACCGAGGCAGCCGTCGACGTGGAGACCGGTGCCACGTTCGCGTGCGAGGTCCGCGAGGTCGGCGATCGGATCGACTGTTCCGTAGCCGTAATTGCACGCGGACCCCACCATCGCGATCGTGTTCTCGTCGACGAGCGTCGCCATCGCGTCGACGTCGGCGGTCATCGTCGCGGTGTCGACGGGCGCGCGCCGGCATTCGACTGCGAGCAGGTGGCACGCCTTGTCGAACGCGGGATGGGCGGTTTCGGGCTTGACGAAGTTCGGTCGCTCGATTCCCCGCTGATCTCGCGCCCACTCGCGATACGCAAGGACGGCGTGCAGGATGCTGCCGCTGCCGCCGGAGGTGACCAATCCTGCAGGCTCGCCGTCGGTGACCGCCTCGGCGTGCAGCATGTCGAGCGTCATCGCGATGATCTCGCCCTCGAATTTCGTCATGCTCGGGCACATGTCGCGCTGCAGGGCGTTCATGTGCGCGAACAGCTCGAAGGCGCGACCGAGGAACTCGTAGTGCGTGTGGTCGCCGCAGTACATCGTCCCCGAGCACTTGCCCGTTTCCCACATCTTGTCCTCGCCGTGCGCGATCGACTCCAGCTCCGCGATGATCGAGTCGCGCGACCGCCCCTCCGACGGCATGCCCCGAAGAACGTCATGGGTGGTGGCATACGGATACGACGAGCTCATGACAGCGCCTCACTGATCGGGAGAAGGGCAGCGTAGGCAGCCTCGAACTGATTGTGCCGAACGGCGTACATGCCGCTCATCGCGGCTCGGGGTTCGAATCGGCGGACCGAGGAGCTCGGTTCCCGGTCCAAAACGGAACGCGACCACACGCCGGCGCGCTCGAGTGCCAGCAACGCGGTCGCGCGGGCGACGGCGACGTCGGGTGCCGACGGCGCGATCACGGGGCGGTCGAGCACGTCGGCGAGGATCTGGCACCACTGTTGCGAGCGCGCCGCCCCGCCGACGAGCGCGATGTCGGCTATCGGCCGACCGGTGAAGGCTTCGACCGGACCGAGTAGCGCGCGCAGGTTGTGTGCAACTCCCTCGACCGCGGCCCGCACGAGATCGCGCCGTGTCGTCGCGAGCGACATGTTGACGAAACCGCCGCGCGCGAAGCCGTTGCTCTGCGGGGCGCTCGCGCCCGCGAGCCACGGCAGGAACATGACGCCGTTCGCGGCCGGTGTGGTCGCTCGCAGCACGGCGTCGAGCGCCGCGAACGGATCCGGGTGACCATGATCGCCGAGCTCGTCAGTCGAATAGACCATGTTGCGAAGGACGTGTTCGACCACCTTGCCGCCCAGGCCGTTCTCGGCGCACACGACGTATTGCTCCGGGTAGGGGGCGGGCATCGAGAAGATCTGGTGATCCAGATCGACGCGGAAGTCGTCGACGTCGTCGACCAGCACGCTCGTGGTTCCGATCGAGATACCGGCGCGGCCCGGGGCAAAGGCGCCCGTCGCCACGGCCGCGGTCGCCGTGTCGTTCGTGCCCGCGTACACCAATGCGGCCTCGGGTATTCCGAGCTCGTCGGCGACGTCGTGGCGAACGCAGCCGACCGCCGCGTCGACGGGCACCAGCGGCGGCAGGCGATCCGCGTCCACACCGGACAGTGCTACGAGCGCGTCGTCGTACGCGGGCGGATCGAGCGATCGGTTGTCGCACAGCTGGAACATGTACACGCTGTGCTGTGTTGCCGTGATGCGGCCCGTCAGCCGGGCGGTGACGTAGTCCATCGCCTCGACATACGCCGCGGCGCGTTCGTGCACCTCCGGCCGTTCCTCTTGGAGGAACAAGATGTGCGCCAGGGACAGGCCGCCGCCCACGGGTGGGATGCCGTGCCGTTCGACGAACGTGAAGAAGGCGTCGGGCTCGCGGGTCATGATCTCGATCGACCGTTCCGTGCCGCGCGAGTCCTGCCACATGACCATTGGCGCGATCGGGCGGGCCGCCGCGTCGATCGGCACCACTGACGAGTACTGGCTGCAGACGCCCACGGCCCGAACGTCGCGACCCGCCTCCGGGTGGCTCGAGGTGACCTCGCGCACCGCGTCAACGAGACAAGACCAGACAAGACCCGCGTCCTGCTCTGCGATCCCGTCGGTCCGCCGCATGGCGAGCGCGCGCTGCGCGCCGGCGATCAGCGCGCCGTCGCCCCCGAGGAGAGCGACCTTGACGTTGGTGGTCCCGACGTCGATTCCCAGCGCGTGCGGCATGCTCCGAATCATGCCGCCTCGCCCCGGCGAGCCGGCCGCCGCGATCGATGCAGTTGCGCCGAGGACGTAGGAATAGTTCGGCCCTCTAATGGTTCGGTATCCTGTGAAGATCGTGAACGAACCGGACCCCGATCTCCCGCGAGCCGCCCGGGCGCTGGCACTCGCCGCCCGGTCGCTCGAACGCGCGGCGTCGGTCCGCGACCTGACCCTGGCCCAATTCCGCGTGCTCGCGATGATCGCGGCAGGTGACGAGAGGTCGTCGTTACTCGCGGAACGGCTCGCGGTCGCCAAGCCGACCATTACCGCCGTCGTGGACGGACTGGTCGAGCGCGGGTTCGTGGTCCGCGAGGCCGTCGCCGGCGATCGGCGCTCGATCCGGGTGGCGCTCACCCCAACCGGCCTCGACGCGCTGCGGGCCGCCGAGGAGGAGATGAGCGAGATGCTCGGCCGCCTCTTCGAGTTCGCGAGCCGGCGCGACGAGCTGTTGCGCGCATTGCTCGACCTCGACGACGCCCTCGCGCGGCGCACGGAGGCGCGATGGCGTGACGAGCACGGTCACGAGGTAACGCGATGACGGCCGAGCGCGTGAGGAAGCAGGGCTGGATCCGTCGCCTCGTCGGATACATGAAGCCGCACAAGAAGAACGCGTACATCGCGTTCGGCGTCGCGATCGGCGGCCAGCTCATCCAGTCTCTGCTGCCGGCGGTACAGAAGGTCGTCATCGACGACGTCATCACGCATCACACGCGACCGCTCGCGCCCTGGTTGACGCTCATGATCCTCATGGGCGTGTTCACGTTCGTGTTCGCGTATCTTCGCCGGTTCCGGGGCGGACGGATCGCGCTCGACGTCCAGCACGACCTCCGCACAGCCATCTTTCGCCAGCTGCAGCGGCTCGACTTCGCGCGCCACGACGAGATGTCGACCGGCCAGCTCGTGAGCCGCGCCTCGTCCGACGTCGCGCTGATCCAAGGGTTCCTGCAGTTCCTCCCGATCGGGGTTGCGAACATACTTCTGTTCGTCGTCTCGCTGACCGTGATGTTCGTGCTCTCGGTTCCGCTGGCGCTGGTGATGCTGGCCGTCGCTCCGCTGCTGCTCGTCACCGCTATGAAGCTGCGCACGTCGGTGTTCCCCGCGAGTTGGGACGCCCAGCAGAAGGCGGGCGACGTCGCCAATGTCGTAGAGGAAGACGTCACGGGCGTACGGGTCGTGAAGGGCTTCGGCCAGGAGGCGCGCGAGCTCGACCGCCTCGCCGACCGGTCGGAGCGGATGTTTGCGTCGCGGGTGCGGCTCGTGAACATCCAGGCGCGGTTGCAGCCCGCGATGCAGACCATCCCGGCGTTCGGTCAGGTGGCGGTGCTCGCACTCGGCGGTTGGCTGGCGCTCGACCATCACATCAGCTACGGAACGTTCTTTGCGTTCGCGTCGTACATGCTGCTCATCGCGCCGCCGGTGCGGCAGCTTGCCGCGATCCTGACCGTCGGCCAGCTCGCGCGCGCGGGCGCCGAGCGCATCTACGACCTCCTCGACTCGACACCCCATGTGCAAGACCGGCCCGGGGCTCGCCCACTTCACATCGACCGCGGCAACGTCCGGTTCGACCACGTGACGTTCGGCTACACGTCGACGGAACCGGTGCTGCGCGAGTTCGATCTCACGGTGGCACCGGGCGAGACGGTCGCGTTGGTGGGCGGCTCGGGCTCGGGAAAGTCGACCGTCGGCCTACTGTTGCCGCGCTTCTACGACGTGCATTCGGGGTCGATCACGATCGACGGCGTCGACGTGCGCGACGCGACCCTGCAGTCGCTCCGCCGCAGCATCGGCGTGGTGTTCGAGGATTCGTTCCTCTTCTCCGACACCATCACCGCGAATATCTCCTTCGGCCGACCCGACGCGACCATGGCCGAGGTCGAGGCCGCGGCGCGCGCCGCCGAGGCGCACGAGTTCATTCTGCAACTGCCCATGGGATACGACACCGTCGTCGGCGAGCAGGGGCTCACACTGTCCGGCGGGCAGCGGCAGCGCGTAGCACTCGCACGGGCACTGTTGTCGGACCCCGAGATCCTGCTGCTCGACGATGCGACCTCCTCGGTGGACGCGCGGATCGAGGAGGAGATCCACGCAACGCTGCGCCGTATCGCGAGCACGCGCACGACGTTGCTCATCGCGCACCGCCGATCGACCCTGTCCCTCGCCGACCGCATCGTCGTCGTCGACGGCGGCAAGGTGGTCGACTCGGGAACGAACGAGGAGCTGACGGCGCGTTGCCCCCTGTACCGGATGCTCCTGTCCGGCCCGGGTGACGACGCGGAGGGAATCGACGCGATCGACGAGGAGCCGCTCGACGACACCCGCGTCGGCGGGATCACGCCGGCGGCGTGGCGCGGCCTCGATGACGACGAGCTCCGCAGCGCGCTCATCGTCGATCGTACGCGGACGACGAGCCCGGCCGCGATGCGCTTCGGCGGTCCGCAGGGCGGTGGTGGTGGCGGCGCCGCGACCGGCGCCGGATGGGGCGGGTCACTCGCGCCGACGCCGGAGCTGCTCGCGCAGGTCGACGCGCTCGAACCCGCCGACGCCGACCCCCAAATCGACCGCGCTCTCGAGGCGAGGCCCGCGCCGAACTTCACGTTCCTCGGCTTCGTCCGGCGATACCAGCTCTGGCTGTGGATCGGGATGTTCCTCGTCGCCCTCGACGCGGTTTGCACGCTCGCGGGGCCATGGCTCGTGCACTACGGCCTCGACAAGGGCGTCGCCGCGAACGCTCCCCGCGAGCTGTGGATCGCGACGGCTGTCTTCTTCGTCATCACTCTGTTCGACTGGTGGGTGATGTGGGCGGAGTCCCGCGTCATGGGGCGGACCTCAGAACGCCTCCTGCATGCTCTCCGGATCAAGGTCTTCGCGCACCTCCAGCGGCTCGGAGTCGACTACTACGAGAACGAGATGGCCGGGCGGATCATGACGCGCATGACCACCGACATCGACGCGCTGTCGCAGCTCCTGCAGAACGGGCTGGTGAACGCGCTGGTGAACCTGGTGACGTTCTTCGGCGTCGGGATCGCGCTTGCCATCCTGAATCCCCGGCTGGCGCTGGTGAGCGCCGGCATCCTTCCCCCGCTGTTCATCGCAACGCTCTGGTTCCGCCGGCAGTCGAGCAAGGCGTACGAAGTCGCGCGCGAGCGGATGGGAGCCGTGAACGCGAACCTCCAAGAGGGGTTGTCCGGTGTGCGCGTCTCGCAGGCGTTCGTGCGCGAGGAGCGCAACCAGGACAATTTCGAGGAGATCGCGGGTGGATACCGCGACGCGAGGGTTCGCGCGCAGCGTCTCGTCGCCATCTATTTCCCCTTCGTCGACTTCCTGTCCGATATCGCAACGTGTCTGGTGCTCGGCGCGGGAAGCGTCTACGTGGCCAACGGATCGCTCAGCGTCGGCGCACTCATCGCGTTCCTCCTCTACCTGAACCTCTTCTTCGCGCCGATCCAGCAGCTGTCGCAGGTGTTCGACTCGTATCAACAGGCACGGGTCGCCATCGATCGCATCACCGAGCTGCTCGAGACGCCGACCTCGCTGAGCTCGCCCGCGGATCCGTTGCCGGTGCCGCGGCTGACCGGTGACGTCCGGCTCGAGAACGTCCGGTTCCGGTACCGGAACGCGATCGACGACGCGTTGCGCGGCGTCGACTTACACATCCACGCCGGGGAGACCGTCGCGCTCGTCGGCGAGACCGGCGCCGGGAAGTCGACGGTGATCAAGCTCGTCGCGCGCTTCTACGACCCGACCGCGGGGTTCGTGACCGCCGACGGTGTCGCGGTGAGCTCCTACGACCAGGTCGCATTCCACCAGCAGCTCGGCGTCGTGCCCCAAGAGGCGTTCCTGTTCTCGGGAACGATCCGCGACAACATCGCGTACGGGCGCAGCGACTCCTCCGACGCGGCGGTCGAGGCCGCGGCCCGGGCTGTGGGCGCGCACGAGTTCATCGCCGGACTGCCCGGCGGGTATCTGCAGTGGGTGAGCGAGCGCGGACGATCGCTGTCGTCAGGTCAGCGGCAGCTCATCGCGCTCGCCCGCGCCCATCTCGTCGATCCCGCCATCTTGTTGCTCGACGAGGCGACGTCGAATCTCGACCTGAACACCGAGGCCAAGGTGCAGGCCGCGATGGGTGTCGCGGCGCGGGGGCGCACCACGATCCTCATCGCGCACCGTCTGCAGACGGCGCGGCTCGCCGACCGGATCGTCGTCGTCGACGCCGGCCGCGTGATCGAGGACGGCACGCACGACGAGCTCCTCGGTAGGCGCGGCGCGTACGCGCGCATGTGGGCCGCGGCCGAGGGCCAACCGTCGGCCGCGGCCAACTGAGTCGACGGGACCCTCCGCCGCCGGACCCGGCGAGGCGTTGTAGGTTCCCGCGTATGCCGAAGATGCCTGCCGACCGTCCGGGCCGCACGTGGTGGCGTGACGGTGTGCTGTACCAGATCTACCCCCGCTCCTACATGGACACGAACGGCGACGGGATTGGCGACGTCCGCGGGATCACCCGGCGACTCGACCATCTCCAATGGCTCGGCGTCGATGCCATCTGGCTCGATCCGATCATGGTCTCGCCCAACGACGACTGGGGCTACGACGTCGCCGACTACGTCGACGTCGACCCCGCGCTCGGCTCGCTCGCCGACGCCGACACGCTCATCGAGGAGGCGGCGCGGCGAGGGATCCGCGTCATCCTCGATCTCGTCCCCAATCACACGAGCGACCGCCACCCGTGGTTCGTCGACGCGAGGTCGTCGCGCGACTCGAAGCACCGCGACTGGTACGTCTGGGCGGATCCGAAGCCCGACGGTTCGGTGCCGAACAACTGGACGATGGCATTCGACCCCCGCCGGCCCGCGTGGACGTTCGACGACGCGAGCGGTCAGTACTACCTGAACCAATTCCTATCCTCGCAGCCCGACCTCAACTGGTGGAACGAAGACGTGCGCGACGCGTTCGACGGGATCCTGCGCTTCTGGTTCGATCGCGGTGTTGCGGGTTTCCGCATCGACGTCGCGCATTCTGTCATCAAGGACCGTGAGCTGCGCGACAACCCGCCGGCGACGACGGACGACCACTGGTACGTCCAGATGATGGGGCAGCGATCGGTGTACAACGCGTGCCGTCCCGAGGTTCACGATGTGTTGCGGCGCTGGCGCAAGGTCGCCGAGAGCTACGAACCGCCCCGCGTGCTCATCGGCGAGACCTACGTGCTCGAGCCGGAGGCGTTCGCGAGTTTCTACGGATCGGGAGACGAGCTGAACCTCGCATTCAACTTCATGCTCCTCCATTCAGAGTTCAAGGCTGCACCATTACGGGACGCGGTCGAGCGCGCCGAGGCACTGCTCCCCGACCACGCGTGGCCGGTGTGGACGGGCGGCAATCACGACAACCACCGGTTCCCGACGCGCTGGTGCAAGAACGATCCTGTTCGCACCCGCGCCGCGCTCGTTCTGCTGATGGGTCTACGCGGAACGCCCTTTCTTTACTACGGCGACGAGATCGGGATGGTCGATACGAGTGTCCCGAAGGACCGGATCCTCGACCCGGTCGGTGTCTTTCACGGCGCGCGGATGGGGCGCGACGACGAGCGGACCCCGATGCACTGGGCCGCGACCCCCGGCGCCGGCTTCTCCGATCCCGGCGTCGAGCCCTGGTTGCCGTACGGCGACTTTGCGGCCTGCAACGTCGCCGATCAACGCCACGATCCCGACTCCACGTTGTCGCTGACCCGCGACCTCATCGGGCTTCGCGACGCACTGCCCGAGCTCCGTGCGGGCGACTACGCCACATTGCCGGCGCCGAACGACGATGTGTGGGTGTGGCGCCGCGGCCGGCGCGCCGTCGTGGCGTGCAATCTCTCCGATGATGCCGTCGACGTCGACGGTGCCGGGCCCGGCGCGATCCGGATCTCGTCGCGGTGCGCCCGTGCCGACGAACGCGTCGACGGCGCGCTGCACCTCGAGCCGTGGGAGGCGGCGATCGTCTGGCGGGACGCGTGACCGGATCCGAGTGTCGCCCCGGCTCCCGTCAGGACGGGTGCGCGGCGCACCACGCGAGCAGGTCGTCCGCGCTCCACGCGTTGATCACCTGGTCGGGCTCGAGGCCGCATTCGGCGGCGCGATCGGTGCCGTACGGGTGCCATTCGAGCTGATCGGCGGCGTGCGCGTCGGTGTTGATGGCGATCTTCAAGCGTGCATCGACGGCTTTGCGCAGGATGGACTTGGGCGGATCGAGCCGCTCGGGCCGGCAGTTGATCTCCAGAGCGGTGTCGAACACGCGGCAGGCCTCGATCACGACGTCGTCGTCGAACTCCGACTCGGGACGGCCGCGGCCCACGAGGAGCCGGCCGGTGCAATGACCTACCACGTCGACGTGCGGGCTCGCGATCGCGGCCACCATCCGGCGCGTCATCTCGCTCCTCTCCATGCGGAGCTTCGAGTGGACGCTCGCAACCACGACGTCGACGCGCGAGAGCAACTCCTCCGAGCCGTCGAGCGCGCCGTCCTCGAGGATGTCGCATTCGACGCCGGTGAGAACGCGGAACGGGTGCATCTCGGCGTTCAGCTCCGCGACGACGTCGAGTTGTTCGCGGAGCCGCTCGGGCGGCAGACCGTGCGCGATCTTCAGGCGGGGCGAATGGTCGGTCAATGCGAAGTACTCGTGACCGAGCGCGCGCGCCTTTTCGGCCATCGCCCGGATCGTGTCGCCACCGTCCGACCAGTCCGAATGCACGTGCAGGTCGCCCTTCAGGCGCGCGCGCAGTGCCTCGCCCGCCGCCGTCCCGGGATTCTCCGCGTGCTCGAGAAGCTTTTGCAGGTATTGCGGCGTCTCTCCCGCGAGCGCTTCGGAGATGACGGCGGCCGTGGTGTCGCCCACCCCCGGGAGCTCCTTCAATCGCCCTTGGTCGGCGAGGAACACGAGCTCCGACTCCGGAACCCGTGAGATCTCGCGCGCGGCACGCCGGAACGCCTGCTGGCGATGCGCGGGTGCCCGGCCGCGCATGAGGAGGTCGGCGATGCGCTCGAGGGCCTCGACCGGCGTCATGATGCGACCGTACCCTGCTGCCGTGGGCCTCTACAGCGAGCACGTGCCCCGCGTTTCACCCGTCGCGCTCGCAGGGTGCCCTCGTATACTCGAAAGCTCCGGAGGGCTGACCGAGTGGCCGAAGGTGCTCGCCTGCTAAGCGAGTAGGGGGTGACAAGCCCCCTCGAGGGTTCAAATCCCTCGCCCTCCGCCAGTAGCTTCCTCCGATGACCGACGACTACACGGCGGCCTTCGCCGCACTTGGTTCCGCGACGCTCGGCGAGAGCGGCGGCCGTCCGATGTCACCGCGCATCCGTCCGGCGTGGCGTGGCGCGCGGGTCAGCGCGCCGGCGTACCCGGTCAGGTGCAGCACGACCGACAACCTTGCGATTCACGTCGCGGTCGCGGAAGCCCCGGCGGGATCGGTGCTCGTGGTGAACGTCGGTCACGAGCCGGCCCGCGGGTATTGGGGTGAGGTGCTGACGACCGGCGCCGAGACGCGCGGCATTCGCGGGCTCGTGATCGACGGGGGGGTTCGCGATGTCGACGCCCTGGAGACGCACGGGTTCCCGGTGTTCTCGACGATGATCGCGCTCCGCGGCGCGACCAAGCAGGAGCCGGGCTGGGTCGGCGCCCCTTCGATCGTCGGCGCCGTCGAGGTCACGCGCGGCGACTGGATCGTCGGTGATGCCGACGGCGTCACGGTTGTCCCGGCCGCGCGGCTCGACGACGTGCTCGCGGCAGGCCGCGCTCGGGCCGAGAAGGAGATGCACTACTTCGACGAGTTGCGCGCGGGTCGTACGACGTTGCAGTTGCTCTCGCTCGACGACGCTCCGATCGAACGCGGTTGACCGGACCCGCCGCCGGCCGGGGAGACCTCAGACGTCGGCAACCTTGCGGAGGGTGTTGTGGTCGGTGTGCGCGATCTCACCGCCGATCGCGTGGTGATAGTTGGTCGTTTCGTCGTACGACCAGGAGCCGTCGTCGTTGACGGTGACCGTCACCGTGTACTTCCACGTGCGCGCCTTCTCGGCGAGGTACTTGTTCGAGAGGATCCCGTACACCTCGTCGCCCACTGTCGCCTGCATGAAGAACGACTTGTCGTCGGCCTTCGCCGAACCGCCGGCGAGGATCGTCGAGCCGCGCGGGACCATGAAGCAACGCATCACTTCGCCCGCGTCACCGTCCCAGAGCCAGTAACCGACCTCGGTGTGGAAGGGATCGTCCTCGCCCGCGCGCCAAGCAGCCATGCGGTAGTCGAGGCCGTACAGGTGCTGTGCGCCGTTGTCGACGGGCCCGAAGGGCTTCATCGAGACCTTCTCGAGGTACTTCGTGTCGCCGGTCTCGCCCTCGGCGTTGTGGAACGAGAGGTCGAGTCCGGATTCGCCTTCCCACTCGCCGATCAGCGACGCGAGCGGGCCCCATGCGGTGTAGTCAGCCATGGGCGGAAGTTACCTCAGATGATCAGAGGACGACCACGGATCGCAGCACCTCGCCGCGCTCCATCTTGTGGAATGCGTGCTCGACCTCGTCGAGCGAGATCGTCTCTGACACGAACTTGTCGAGCGGGAAGCGGCCCTGCAGGTACAGGTCGATGAGCGTCGGGAAGTCGCGCGAGGGAAGGCAGTCGCCGTACCAGCTCGGTTTCAGCGCGCCGCCGCGGCCGAAGAAGTCGATCATCGGGATGTCGGGCAGCTCCATCTCGGGCGTCGGCACGCCCACCTGGACCACCGTGCCGGCGAGGTCACGCGCGTAGAAGGCCTGCTTCAGCACCTCGGGACGGCCGACGGCCTCGATGCACACGTCGGCGCCGTTTCCCTCGGTGAGCGCGCGTACTGCCTCGACGGCGTCCTCCTTGGAGGCGTCGACCGTGTGCGTCGCGCCGAAGCCGAGCGCCCACTCGAGCTTGCGCACGTCGAGGTCGATGCCGATGATCGTCCGGGCGCCCGCCAGGCGCGCCGCCGCGATGGCCGCGTTGCCGACGCCGCCGCATCCGAACACCGCGATCGTGTCGTCGCGCCCGATGCCCCCGGTGTAGGTCGCCGCGCCGAAGCCGGCCATGACGCCACATCCGAGGAGTCCGGCCGCGGTCGCGTCGGCGCGGCCGTCGACCTTGGTCGCCTGGCCCGCGGCCACAAGCGTCTTCTCCGCGAACGCGCCGATTCCCAACGCCGGCGACAGGGGCGTACCGTCGGCGCGTGTCATCTTCTGCTTCGCGTTGTGAGTGTTGAAGCAGTACCAGGAACGTCCGCGCCGGCACGCGCGGCACTCACCGCACACTGCCCGCCAGTTCAACACCACGAAATCGCCCGGTACGAGGCTTGTGACGTCGGGGCCGACCGATTCCACGAGCCCGGCCGCCTCGTGGCCGAGCAGGTACGGATAGTCGTTGCCGATGGCGCCTTCGCGGTAGTGGAGGTCGGTGTGGCAGACGCCGCACGCCTGGACGCGCACGGATACTTCTCCCGGGCCGGGATCGGGAACGAGGATCGTCTCGACCGTGACGGGTACCCCCTTCGCGTTCGCGACGACGCCGCGCACCTGCTCGCTCATGCTTCGAATCTACGCGCCGGTCAGGACGGCGTCACGAGGTTGGCCGGCGTACCGCCGGCGAGGACGATCGCAACCGCGCTGGTCGCCATCGTGGCCATCCGCGTGCGCGTGGCCTGGGAGGCCGAGCCGATGTGCGGAAGCAGCACGGTTCGGGGTGCGGAAAGCAGGCGCGGGTCGACCTCCGGCTCGCGCTCGTACACGTCGAGACCCGCGGCGAAGATCCGTCCCTCGTGCAACGCGTCTGCGAGCGCAGGCTCGTCGACAACCGTTCCGCGCGAAGTGTTCACGAGCACCGCGGTGCGCGGCATGAGCCTGAGGCGGCGCGCGTCGATCAGGTGGTGCGTCTCCGATCCGCCCGGCGTGTGGAGCGAGATGATGTCGGCGCGGGCGAGCAGTTCGTCGAGGTCGGCGACGTAGCCGGATTCGCTCGTCGGGTGGCGCGCGTGGTGGAGCACACGCATGCCGAATCCCTCGGCGCGCCGGGCCACCGCGCGCCCGATGCGTCCGTAGCCGACGATGCCGAGGGTGGCGCCGTGCACGTCGCGCCCGAGGTACTGCGTGACGCCCCAGCCCGCCCACCGGCCCGTTCGCAAGTCGGACTCGGCAGTGGAGGCGAGCCGGCTCGCGGCGAGGATCAAGAGGAACGCGGTGTCGGCCGTAGTGTCATCGAGCACTCCGGGGGTGTTGCACACGTGGATGCCGTACTCGGCCGCCGCGCGTACGTCGATGTTGTCGTAACCGACGGCGACGTTGGCGATCACTTTCAGCCGCCCGCCCGCGGCGCCTGCTTCGAGGACGGGCGCGTCGATGCGGTCGGTGAGCAGGGACACGATCGCGTCGCACTCCCGCGCGTGGGCGCGCAGCGCGTCGGTCGAGAAGGGCGAGTCGTCGGAGTTGGGCCCGACGACCTCGTGGTGCGCCTCCGCGAGCGGTTGCAGCCCGCCGTCGGGGAGACGGCGGGTGACGAGCACGCGTCCCATCCGGTCAGCTCGTGTAGTCGACCGGGCCCGCGCCTTCGATGCCGACGGCAAACGCGAAGCAGTGAATTGGCGCGTGGTCGCTGACCGGTCGCAACGAGTGCACGGCGTTCGGCGGGATGTGAACGAGATCACCCTGCCGGATCTCACGGTCCTCGCCCGCGATCGTCATGATCCCGCGGCCGGCTGTGACGTAATAGAACTCGTGCGTGGGATGGTGGTGCGGGTCGACGAACCCACCGCCCGCCACCTCGAACTCACTGACGAGCTCGAGATGGCCGCCTTTGGTGATGTCGAACATCTCGCGCGGGCTCACCAACCACCACACCGGAACGGTCCCGTTGTGCTCGATGACCGGCTCGACGTCCTCGATCGACCGCACGTCCATTTCGTGACCTCCACGCCCGCGATCGGGTAAGACTGACGCTCGCGTCAGCCTAGGGGCCAAACGCGCCGGAGGTGAGAGGAGGAACCATGCGGACGGTCAGGCTCGATGCGCCATCGGCGACCCGCGCGTCGTTCGCGCCGTTCGGAGCGCTCCCTCCCGAAGAAGACGACGGCAACCCGACGGCCGACCTCGAGTTCCTCTGGAACGACGGTTCGGTCAACTTCATCGGCCATACGCTCGACGAACTCGACGTCGTCGACGGGTGGCTGCGCTGCGAGTTGCTCAATCGCCACGACACGCACACGCAGACCCTGATGCCCATGAGCGGGGATGCGATCGTGGTGGTCGCGCCCGGCGAGGTCGATTTCTCCGGCCCGGCCGACTTCGATACGGTCCGCGCCTTTACGCTTCCGTGCCACACGTGTGTACACCTCCACCGCGGCACGTGGCACTGGGGTCCGTACCCGCTGGGCGCGGAGTCCGTCCGGATCTTCAACGTGCAGGGCCGTGGCTACGCCGAGGACAACGGGATCGCGTGGCTCACCCGCGATCACGGGATCATCTACGAGGTCCCCGCTCAAGTCTGAGGCACCGCGCGCTCGATGAAGAGAGTGAGGGGAACAACGGACCGGGCGGCTCGAGAGGGGGAGCTATGCCGGCAGCAGTGAGGACGCTCGATCGGGAGATCGCGCTCGAGGAGCGTCTGGTCGGGATACCGACGAACCACCCACTGACGGACTCCTCGATCGCGGGGCGCCGGCTGCAGATCGCGGTCGTCCTGGGATCGAGCGGCCTGGTAGCGCTGTTCGCCGTCTTCGCCGCGTCCGGCGTGATTCGCGTCGGCGCGATCGGGCTCGCCGTGATCTTCGCGGCGTATGCGATCGAAAAGGATCACCATCTTCGCCGGCTCGCGCTGCTTCGGGGAGACTCGATGCGCATCACACTCGTCGTCGCCAACGAGTTGATGTCCTCGGGCGCGCTCACCGGCGATCGCGAGCTGCTCGACCTGCGCGACGGCATCGGTCGCACGGCCGGGCGGCTCGCGGCAGGTCTCGCGGATGTCGTCCGTGCCGACTGTACGCGCGTGCGGCTGCTCGGCCCGTCGGGCGAGGTCCCTGTCGCGGCCGAGCGCGAGCTGTCGGAACTGCTCGAGCTTCCCGACGACCCGGGCGCCGCGCAGGAGGTGCTCCGCAAGCACAAGGCCGTTCGCCGCACCACGCCGGACGACCGCAGTGTGCTCGTGGTCGCGATGCGGCGCGGCGAAGACGTCGTCGGGCTCCTCGAGGCGATCGCGCCCTGCGGCGATCGCTTCCGTCCCGGAGACCTCGCGCGTGCCGAGGCGTACGCACGCGGTGCGGTAGCCGCGCTGGCGGCGAACTGACCGCCGGCGCGAACGGGTAGCGTCGCCGCCCGTGGCCGAGTTGGACGGGCAGGTAGCGATCATCACCGGCGGCGCCTCCGGTATCGGACGTGCCACCGCGATCCGGTTCGCGGCGGAGGGTGCGTTCGTCGCAGTGCTCGACCGCGACGGAGAGGCCGCGGCGCGGGTGGCGCACGAGGTCGGCGGTACCGCACACACCGTCGACGTGCGCGACTCCGACGCCTTCGCCGCCGCGATCACGGCGGTCGCCACTGCGAACGGGCGCCTCGACATACTGTTCAACAACGCCGGATCCGGCGACCTGCGTCCGCTGCACACGGTCGACGACAAGTTGTGGCACCGGTTGATCGACGTGAACCTCACCGGCACGTTCAACGGCATGCGCGCCGCGGTCCCGCTGATGGTCACTGCGGGCGGAGGCGCGATCGTCAACAACGCGTCGCTGTCCGGGCTCACCCCGACGCGCAACGAGGCCGCGTATTCCGCCGCCAAGGCCGGAGTCATCGCGCTGACAAAGAGCGGCGCGCTGGAGTACGGGCCGTCGGTCCGCGTCAACTGCGTAGCTCCGGGGCATGTCCGCACCCCGTTGACCGCTGCGTGGGAGCAGTTCCCGGACGTTTTCGACCCGGTCGCGCGGACGATCCCACTCGGCCGCATCGGCCACGCCGACGAGATCGCCGAGGTGGTGCTGTTCCTCGCGTCGCATCGATCGAGCTATATGACCGGCCAGACGTTGGTGGTCGACGGCGGCATCTCGTTACCCCAAGCGGGCACGGATACGGCTCTGCGCGAACTGCTGGAGCGGTTCAGCCCCTGAGTCCCGGCCTCCGGCCGCGCGGACCACTGCCGGTGGCGTTTCGGACCGATCACGCCGGGCTGCGCGTGCGACGAATGTCGTCCGCGGGCTCAGCGTACGGCCGGCCCCTGCCGATCGGAATGGCATGTTCGACCCGGAGCGCGACCACGACCCCGGTCCGCGCCGGTTCTACTTACGACTGCTCGCGGTCGTGGTGATCTCGCTGGCGGGGTGCGCGGCGCTGTACCCATCGGTCACCGCGTTCTCCGCGGGCGCCGACCACGACACCGGCTGTCTCGCGATCGAGGACGGCTGGCACCACGAAGTTGCGGAGCCGAGCGCATCGGATGTCGCCGCGGCACATGCCGTGCTGCCGCCGGCGCCCACGCCCGCGCAATTGCAAGACCCCGAGTTCATGGCGCGGTGGAGAGTCGAGTGGCGAGCCGCTCAGGCGAGCCCGGCCGTGGCGGTCGCGAACGCGCGCGCCGACTGGCTTGCGGGCGCCGGCGCGTGCGTGCCCGAGAGCCGGCACCGGCTGATCGTGTCCAGTCTCGGCGTCGGTGCGCTCCTGCTCGTCGGCGGAGGAGTATCGATTGCCCGTCGGACGCGAAAGAGCCTGCGCCGTGCTGCCGCGGAGTTCGCGACCGCCTGACGCAGGCTCGGTTTCGTATACGACTGTCAGACGGCTTCGAGCAGCTCGCGGGCGCCGACGTCGGCGGACGGGTGCCGCAGCTTCGACATCGCCCGCGCTTCGATCTGGCGGATGCGCTCGCGGGTGAGGCCAAAGTGCTCGGCCACTTCCTCGAGGGTGCGCTCGCCGCCGCCATCGAGGCCGAACCGGAGCGTCAGGATCGTGCGCTCGCGCTCGTCGAGCACCGAGAGCACCTTCGCCACCTCGTTGGGGAGCAGGCTCGTCGCCGCGTGCTCGAAGGGTGCGACCGCGTTGCGGTCCTCGACGAAGTCGCCGAGCTCGGCGTCGCCGTCGTCGCGGACGGGCTCGTCGAGCGACACGGTGTCGACGGCGTAGCGCAGGACCTCGACGACCTTCTCCAGCGGCAACTCGGCCTCACCCGCGAGCTCGGCGAGCGTCGGCGTGCGGCCGAGTGAACCCTCGAGCGACGCGCGCAGCTTGAGCAGTGCGGTGAGCATGTCGCCCGCGTGCACGGGAAGGCGGATGACGCGAGCGGAGTTCGCGATGCCGCGCTGGATCGCCTGGCGGATCCACCACGTCGCGTACGTCGAGAACTTGAAGCCCTTGCGCCAGTCGAACTTGTCCACGGCGTGGATGAGGCCGAGGTTGCCCTCCTGCACGATGTCGAGCAGGGGCAGGCCGGAGCTCTGGTACTTCTTCGCGATCGACACCACGAGGCGCAGGTTCGAGTTCACGAACTGGCGGTGGGCTTCTTCGCCGTGGCGGATCTCGCGCTTCAGCGCGCGGCGCTGCGTAGGGGTGAGCTTCTTCGCGGTCTCGAGCCGCTCGCGCGCGGCCGTACCCGTCTCGATCGCCTGCGCCAGACGGATCTCATCGTCCTTGGTCAGCAGGTTGTGGCGACCGACGTCCTCGAGGTAGAGGCGTACGAGGTCTTCGTAGTCGCGGTCTTCACGACGGGCCTTGACTGGCTTGGCCATCTCTTCACTTTCCGGGTCGGAGGGGTCGGAGGTCTTCCGGAGGTCTCTTTATGGATCAGTATCGGCTGCCCGCCGTCTTCGGGCGAGTACCTGCCTCGGGCGGGCTTCCGGGGCGGCGGGCGGGCACTAGGTGCAACACACGCCAACCGGGAGGTTGTTCCTCGAAGCTGGGATACGACTGGGGGAAGTTTGAGGCTGCCGCTGGCGAAAGTCGGTCCTCAATGATACCGCACGCGGGAGTCGTTCTCAAGCTGGAATGTTGGGCCTGACCAGGGAAAACATACCCCGAGCGTCCGCGGGGTCGGCCGCCGGCGCGAGCGCGTTTTCACGGCCGGCCGAGCCAGACCTGCATCGCACCGTAGGCCCGCCAGGGCCGCCACGCCTCGGCGCGCGCGGCCGGGTCGTCGCCGAGCGCGCGCCGCAGTCCGAGGTCGGAGGCGGGGAAGGCGTCGCGCTCGCCGAAAGCTCGCATCGCGACGTAGTTGGCGGTCCAGGGCCCGATTCCGGGCAGCTCCTCGAGCTCGGCGAGGGTCTCGTCGAGCTCGCGTCCGCGATCGAGGATCAGCTTCCCGTCCGCGACCGCGGCGGCGAGCGTGTTCACTGTCCGGGCTCGGCTGCGGGTGAGCCCGACGCAAGTGAGATCGGCATCGGCGAGGACGTCGGCCGTAGGGAACAGGTGCGTGAGGTCGAGCGCGCCGATGCCGGGCACCGGGCTGCCGTACCGCTCGGTGATGCGTCCGGCGAGGGTCGTCGCCGCGGCCACCGACACCTGCTGGCCGAGAATCGCCCGCACGCTCACCTCGAATGGATCGAGCGCGCCGGGCACGCGGACACCGCGGCGGGCGCGGACGAACGGGCGCAGGGTGCGGTCGCGCGCGAGCGCGGCATCGACGACGGTCGGATCCGCATCGAGATCGAACAACCGGCGGACGTTGGCCAGCAGGTGGACGAGGCCGTCGAAGGCCGGCAGGTGGACGCGCAGTCGCAGTGTGTCGCGATCCGCCTCGTTCCAGACCTCGATCACGCCGGGGGCGCCGCCGAGCTCCACCACCCGCCGGTACACGCCCTCGCCGGTGTCCACGCTCTCGACGCCGGGGACGGCACGCGGTGACAGGAATGCGAGCATCGACGTCCAGGCGAGGGGTGGCCGGTACGGCACGCGCAGCTCGAGGCCGCCGTCGGTGACGAGGCGATCGGGCGCGCGGCGGCGCGCGCGCAGCTCCATCGGCGTGAACCGGAACACGTCCTTCATCACGCGGTTGAACTGACGGACGCTGTTGAAACCGGCCGCCGCGCTCACCTCGACGAGCGGGAGGTCGGTGTCGTCGAGCAGCCGCCGGGCGAAGTGCGCCCGCCGAGAGCGCGCGACCTCGGCCGGGGTCGCACCGACGTGCGCGTCGAACATCCGACGGAGGTGGCGGGCGCTCACGCCGAGCCGCGCCGCGAGCACGTCCTCGTTCGCGCCGTCGAGCGCGCCGTCGGCGATTGCGCGCAACGCCCGGCAGACCAGCTCCGGCGCGTTCACCCAGCCCGGCACGGGCTCGCGATCGGGCCGGCACCGCAGGCAGGGGCGGAAGCCGGCAGCTTCGGCCGCGGCGGCTGACGCATACGGGCGTGTGTTGCGCGCCAGTGGCATGCCGCTGCAGCCCGGCCGGCAGTAGATACCGGTGGTCACGACCCCGGTGAATGCGTCCATGGGATCCGTTCTAGGTCATCGCGTTAGACGGATCCGGACACGCTACCCGCTGTCCGGATCCGTCCATCCACCTGCGGTACAACGATGTCATGACGATCGATCTTGCAGTAGTCCGTTTCCCGCTCGGTTCGTTTCGCGCGCAGGTCGAAGACGGGGTCGTTCGCGCCGCGACGTTCGACGCGACGCCGCAACCTGTGCGTCGCGACCGGTTCGGCGTGCACGAGGTGTTGTCCGCGTACTTCGACGGCGAGGTCGCCGCCCTCGATCGTCTGCCGGTCAAAGCTCACGGCACTGCGTTCCAGCAAGAGGTATGGCAGCAGCTCCGATTGATCCCCGTCGGTACCACGATCTCGTACGGAGCGCTCGCCGGTCGCGTCGGGCGCCCCAACGCGTCGCGGGCCGTCGGGATGGCCAATGCGTCGAACCCGATCGCGCTGATCGTCCCGTGTCATCGCGTGATCCGAACGGGCGGCGCGCTCGGTGGGTACGCGTTCGGGCTGGACTACAAGCGCTGGCTGCTTGCGCACGAAGCGCCGGCGCGGCCGCTACTCCATGGGGACGCGCGGGACGATGTTGCTGCCGACCCGCGCGAAGATCTCGTCGAGACTGTGGCCCGTGATCGTCAGGCCGTGATTGCGTAGTCCGACCACTGCGCGTGTGGGATCGGGCGCTCGACGGACGAGATCGGCGACCGCGGCCGCCAGCTGAAGCGTCCCGCAGGGGAAGTTGACGTCGGTCGACACGGTTCCGTCGATCCAGCCATGCACGTGCAGGATGGCCCCGACACCGGGATGCTCGCGATAGATCATCCAATGCTCGATCGCGTCGACGGAAACGCGGCGCGCCTTCACCCCGGGTGGAACGCTGAGCACCATCGTCTCGCTGTCGGGATCGAATCCGCGCACGAGCAGGATGTGCTCGCCGACGAGGCGGAGATCGGCCTTGTCGACGCCGCTCGCGCTCATCCAGTAGACGGGACCGTCGGGATCGGGGACGCCCGGTAGTCCGGCGCCGAGGTAGCGAGCGCTGACATTCCCGTAGGAGAGGCCGCCGATGCCGTACAAGAGTTCGACGTGCCGCAGGTCGCGGCGGTCGAGGATCTCCTCGATGGGGAACGGCGCCGGTAGGAGATCGAGCGCGTCGAGCGCACGGCCCGCGCCGAGCATCTGGGCCGTTTGCGCGTCGCCGTTCCACAGGTACGCCGGGAGGTCGGTGACGAAATGGTTCGCGATCACGAGTTTCGAAGCCGCCAGCGGTTCGATCCGGCCGAACGCCCGAGCCGTCAGCTCGTCATCGCGGATCCCCGGGCCGACTCCGTACACACCTTGTTCGAGGGTCACGAAGCGGACGGCGAGCCCGTCGGGTGTGTCGGCCACCATGACGCAGAGATTCGCCAGCGAGCGCACGAGGAGCGGGTACCCGAGGCGCAGCAGCTCGGTGCGATCGTCGGGGACCGCGGCCAGCTCGGCGATCGCGATCACGAATGTCGGTGCGGCTTTGCGGCGGAACGGGCGCGGTGCATCGGCGTCGACCGAATGGAGCACCACGTTCGTGTCCGGTCCGGGCTCGCGAGCACGCGTGTAGCCGGCCCGGGCCATCGCGTCGGTGAGCCCGCCCACGAGCCGCTCGAGGACGGAGCTGGACCGGAGGTCGTGACGGGCGAACGTGGGGACCGCGGCGCGGCTGCCGGTGAGGATCGAGGCGGCAGTCAGTTCGGTCATCGGTCGGTCAATATCACCAGGGCGGCGTCCGGACAAACATGCACGTGAACTATGCCGCAGGATGTTCCGTAGTTCCGGGCATGCGACGTAGCTCCTTGCGAAAGGGGCGACGAGCGTGTTCGTCGGTCTTGCCCTCGCCGTGGTCGCTGCGTGCGGATCGTCGGCAACGGAGACGCCGGGCGCGCCCGGCGCGCGGAGCCCGACGACGACAGTGGATGTGACGACCACGACCGTCGCCCCCTCGAACGGCGGCTCCGGCTACTAGCCCGGTTCGGCGGGCGGTCAGGTAGGTTCGCCGCCGATGGCGGCGCCGACCCGACCGCGCGCGGCTGCCTCGGTGACATTTCACTGTCACGGGCATGCGCAGATCTCTGCCAGTCACGCGAAGACGATCGAGTTCACGCGCGACCCCGATGTGACCGGCCGGGCGACCTGCGTGCTCGGGGTGTGCAGCGATCACGACGACCACGAAGTCGGGCGGCTACGTGGCGATGTCGACGTCACGCTCGAATGTGCCGGCGCCCGTGACTCGTTCCGGGCGACGATGAGTGCGTTCTTCGTCGGTGACGACGGTCTCGTATTCCGCCGTGGACCCGGGCTGCGTGGTCGCACCCTCGCGTACGACGCGACCAAGACGGCGGCCGAGGTCGATCGCGAACTTGTCGCCGCGCTCCGGGATCCCGCGGCCGAGTTGACCGTGACCTTGCGCGAGTTGGGGACGGGCGTCCGGCGCGGCGCGCTCTTCGTCGTCGCGGTGCCGATCGGGAACGACGACGATCTCTCGCCGCGCGCGCGGCAGGTGCTCCAGGCGGCCGACCTCGTCCTCGCCGAGGACACCCGCCGTTTCCACGACCTCCTCCGGCGTACCGGCGTGCGCACCGATGCCCGCGTCGTGAGCTATCACGACCACAACGAGGACGCGCGCGCCGGTGACGTGCTGCGGGAGCTGGAGTCCGGCGCGCGTGTCGCGCTCGTCAGCGACGCGGGTACGCCGCTGTTCAGCGATCCGGGTTATGTCATCGTCAGCCGCGCGATCGAGGCCGGCGACGCGGTGAGCCCCGTGCCGGGGCCGTCGTCGCTGCTCGCCGTCTTGAGCGCATCCGGTCTTGCAGTCGATCGGTTCTCCTACGTCGGGTTCTTGGCGCGCCGCTCGGCCGCGCGCCGGGTGGAGCTGCGCAAACTCGCCGAGCGACGAGAGGCGTTCGTCGTGCACGAGTCGGCGCGCCGCGTGCGTGGTCTGTTCGCGGATCTGAGCTCCGTCTGTCCGGACTGGGAGGTGTGCGTAGGTCGCGAGATCACCAAGGTGTTCGAGGAGTTCCGCTACGGGACAGCGGCCGAGCTGACGGAGGAGTTGAGCGGGGCCGAGGAGGCCCGCGGGGAGTTCACGATCGTGATTGCGCCGCCGGTGCGCGGGCTCGAGCGGAGTGATGCCGTCGACGCCGGGACCGACGAGCAACTCGACCGTTTGATTCGTTCTCTCCTGGAACAGGATGTCACGCCGAAGACGATTGCGAAGGCGCTCTCGCAGCTCCCCGGCATAAGCCACAAGCAGGCTTACGCGCGCGTGCTGGCCATCGCGGGTCGCAGATGAGGCTGACACGCGTCGTCGGCAAGAGTCGCACGGCGCCGATGGAACCAGGTGAGCTCGCGGCCGTCCGGGACGCGTACAGGAGTTGTGCGGTCGACGTCGGTACCGGTGATGCGCATTTCGCGTATCACCTTGCGTCGCAACGGCCCGATTGGCTCGTCATCGGCATCGACGCACTGGACGAGCCCATGGGCGACACGGCCCACCGCGCCGCGCGCAAGCCGGCGCGCGGCGGGCGAGCCAACCTCCTGTTGCTGCACGCGTCGGTCGAAGAGCTGCCGGCACCGCTCGAGTGCATCGCCGATGAGGTCGACGTGTTGCTGCCGTGGGGCAAGTTGCTGGAAGGCATCGTGCGCGCGCGGCCTGATGTGTTGAGCGGCATTGCCGCGCTCGCGCGCGCCGGCGCCCGCGTGCAGGTGACACTGAACGGCGAGATCTGGTTCGACTCGACGCCGGCGCGCTACGAGGATCTTCCGGTTCCGACGCCCGATTACGTCGCAGACACGATCGCGCCAGGCTTCGCGCGGGCGGGCGTCACGCTCGAACCTGCTCGCTACCTTTCCGCCGAGGAGGCCAAGGCACTGCCGACGACCTGGGCACGACGGTTGGGCCACGGGCGGCAACATCCACGTTTTCTTTACCTTGGAGGCGTGCGCAGAGATCCATGACCGGCGCGCTGGTGCGCGAGGCTATGCGGTCATGCTGTCCTACTTTCAGGCGATCGTTATCGGGTTCCTGCAGGGCGTCACCGAGCTGTTTCCGGTATCGAGCCTGGGGCATTCCGTCCTCATCCCAGAGCTCCTCGGGTGGGACAACCTCACGAAGGCGGAGTCGACGGAGTCGTTCTTTCTGGCGTTCCTCGTCGCGTTGCACGTAGCGACCGCGCTCGCGCTGCTGTTCTACTACCGCAAGGACTGGGTGCGGATCGTCGCTGGGCTCGCGAGCAGCGCGCGCGAGCGCCGGATCACCACCCCCGACGCGCGGCTGGGCATGTTGCTGATCGTCGCGACGATTCCTGCGGGTCTCGTCGGGCTCGTGTTCGAACACGAGTTGCGCGTCGTGTTCGCCAAACCCGAGGCAGCCGCGATCTTCCTGATGTTCAACGGCGTCGTCCTGCTCGTCGGCGAGGCGCTGCGCCGGCGCGTCGCGGCCGGCGTCGGCTACCGGGGCGACGGGTTCACCGGCGGCCGCCGCATCGAGACGCTGTCGTACGGCGAGGCGTTCTTCATCGGCTGTATGCAGATCGGCGCGCTGTTCGCCGGGATCAGCCGCTCGGGCATCACGATGGTGGCCGGACTCATGCGCGGCCTCGATCACGAGGACTCGGCCCGATTCGCGTTCATGCTCGCCACGCCCATCATCCTCGGTGCGGGGCTCTACAAGCTTCCCGACCTCACCGGGCCGCTGGGCAACGGCATACGAGGACAGGTGTTCGTCGGCGCCGTCGTCGCCGGGA
>Ga0335085_10003794_pt1 | contig 25676 bp, 24 predicted proteins | sample Lox_Sample_45_FD_206712 | JGI IMG/M metagenome (GOLD analysis project Ga0335085, IMG submission 206712) | Soil microbial communities from Loxahatchee National Wildlife Refuge, Florida, United States - Lox_Sample_4.5 | ecosystem: Environmental > Terrestrial > Soil > Wetlands | place: USA...
AAGGGCCGCATGCCCGCCAACATCGCGGTGGATCCCGCCGCGGTGGCGGGCGCGCGGGACCTGCCCTACGACATCCCGAACCTTCAGGTGGACTGGGTCAACAAGGACTTCGGAGTGCCGGTCGGCTTCTGGCGCTCGGTCGGCTCCTCGCAGAACGCTTTCATCACGGAGAGCTTCATCGACGAGCTGGCCCATCTGGCCGGCAAGGATCCATTCGAGTACCGGCGCGCGCTCCTCGGCAAGTCACCGCGGCACCGGGCGGTGCTGGAGCTGGCAGCCGCGCGGGCGAAGTGGGGGTCGCCGCTCCCGGCGGGCCGCGGGCGGGGGATCGCGGTGGCGTTCTCCTATGGTAGCTACGCGGCCCACGTGATCGAGGCGTCGGTGGTGGCGGACGGCGTGGTGCGCGTGCACCGAGTGGTGTGCGCCATCGACTGCGGCATCGCGGTCAACCCGGATCAGGTCAAGGCCCAGATGGAAGGCGGCGCGGTCTATGCGCTCACCGCCGCGCTCTACGGGCAGATCACGATCGACAGGGGCGGGGTGCAGCAGTCGAACTTCCACAACTACCCGATGATGCGGATCAGCGAGACGCCGGCGGTGGAGACACACATCCTGGATTCGGGGGCGGCGCCGGGTGGGCTGGGAGAGCCGGGGGTGCCGTCGGTGGCGCCGGCCCTCTGCAACGCGATCTTCGCGGGGACCGGCAAGCGCATTCGCGCACTGCCCATCCGGACGGGCGCGCTCTAGCCGGCTCGATTCCGGCTAGAGCGCGCGCCGTCTCCGGGCAGCGGGGGCTACGGGGTCTTCTCGAGGTTGGAGGCCGGCACCGCCGGTGCGACAGCGGCCGGAACCGAGACCGGACGGGCAGCCGCGCGGGCCGTCGCCTCCGCGTACTTGATCTTGAGGTCGCGCATCAGCACCGGGAACGAGGAGCTACGGATGATCTTGTCGAACTGGCCCCGGTAGTTCGCCACGAAGCTCACGCCCTGGACCGCCACGTCGTACACCATCCACCGCGAGTTGACCAGGTGGAGCCGGTAATCTACCGGAATCTCTACGCCGCGGCCGGTCACGATCTTGGAGCGGACGGTGGCGAACTCGCCGTCCACCGCCTCGCTCAGGTACACGATCTGCTCGCCGGCATAGTTCTCGAGCTTGCCGATGTATGCGCGGGCCAGCAGCTGCTTGAACAGGATGACGAAGTCGCTCTGCTCTTGCGGGGTGCGCTCGCGCCAGTGCAGCGCGAGGGCTCGCCGCGACATCTCCTGGAAGTCGAAGAGGCGGTCGGCGATGCGCTGCACTTCCGTGCGTCGCCGCTCCTGGCTGATCGGGGCGGCCAGCTCGGAGTCCTGCAGGATCTGCAACACCTGATCGGTGGCGGTCTGCACCACCTGGGTCGGGGTGGCTTCGGGCTGCGCGGCGCCGCCACCGGCCGCGAGCAAGAGCCACATCGCGAGTGCCTTCTGCATGATCTCCCCCGGGGGGCCGCGCCGATCTGCGGGAGCGCGACTGTATGATCCCTGTCCGGATCAGAGCATGTGGCGTGCCAGCGGCCTCCGGGCCGAATCGTGCGGTTCGTGCCCGTATGCGGGCCCCGGGGGGGCCCAAAATTGTCAGCGGCGGGACAACGTCAGGAGCCGGACGGGCTCAGCGGACCGGGATGGAGAGGATCTCGCGGGTGACGCGCTGCAGGTGGATCATGTCGAACGGCTTGGTGAGCACCGGGGCCTTCACGTCGTCGATGAAGTTCTGGTAGTCGGTGTGCTCGGAGGTGCCGGTGATGAAGACGAAGCGACGGACGAGCTCCGGGCGCTGCTGCTCGATCTCGCGATAGAGCCCGAGCCCGTCGAGCTCGGGCATCCGGAGATCGCTCAAGACCAGATCGTAGTCTCTCCGCGCGATCCGCGCGAGCGCGGCGAGACCGTTGGGTGCGGTGTCGACGTCGCAGCCGTCGCTGGCGAGCACGTCGGCGATGAGCTGGGCGATGATCGCCTCGTCGTCGACGACGAGAATCTGTGGGCGTCCCGAGCCGGCGGCCATGCTGTGGTAGGGAGCAAGAGGCGGGCCAGCGGGAATCTGCCGCGAAATCGGGCGGTTCCACGGAGATGGGGTGCCCGCGGCACACAAATCGTCAGCGCCCGGCCGGAAATAAGCACCCGTTCAGCGCAAGGCGGGCTGCAGTCGTCGCGACGCCAGGCTCCGGATCCCGAGCCAGAGCTTCCCGATATAGACGAGCACGCCCATCAGCACCGCGTTGGCGAGCCAGTACTGCCACCAGCTGTTGAACTTCCATCCGAGCCACTCGCTGGTGAGCGAGAACACGATGAAGTGGTGCAGGAAGTACAGCATCAGGGACGTGCGTCCAAGGATCACGAGCCAGCCCGCGGGCAGGCGCCGCACCTCGACGAGATAGTAGGCGAGGCCGAGCAGGCAGAACACCGAGCCGAAGCACAGGAAGTTGGTGACCCCGCGCGCGGTCCAGTGGTTGTTGAGGATGAAGTCGCGTTTGAAAGCGAGCGACAGATGGATCGGCGTGCCGTGCGCCCGATCCCACACCGCGAAGGCGCCGAGGCCGACGACGCCGGCCGCGGTCATCAGCCAGAGATAGCGCGCGCGTCGCTCCGAGGTCTCCTGGTGCGCCCACACCCAGCCGAGCGCGAGTCCGATCCACACCAGCGAGATCCACGGCCACGGCGGAAACTCGAAGAAGAAGACCCGGGCGATCACGGGATGCGCGGGTAGCCAGGCGGCGATCGCGTGATACGAGAGGGAGAACGCCACGTAGAGCGCGACCGCGAGGGTCATCAGCAGGTAGCGGGCGACCCGGCGGTGGAGCAGCAGCATCGGTGGGAAGCCGAAGATGATCCCGAGCCCGATCGTCTGCAGCACGCCGCCTTCCCAGAACGGCTCGTCGTGGAACACCAGGAAGTTCAGGAGCCACGAGGCGAGGATGAGCCGGGCGCCTCGCTGGAAGAACTTGCCGGCGACCGCGCCATCGAGGGTGGCGCCGCCCGACCCGGAAGTGGTGCGCCGCGCGTACGAGAGAGGGAGGCAGAAGCCGACCAGGAACAGGAACAGGGGCGCCCCGATCGCCATGCTCAGGTAGATCGTGTTGTAGCGCGGCCAGCCCATGCTGCCGTCCTGCCACCAGCGCCCGGTGTGGTTCACGATCATCAGGAACAGGGCAAAGCCCCGTACCGCGTCCAGGAACCGCAGCCGCTCCGTCGGGCCGCGCTCGACGAGGGCCGGCGCTGCCATCGCTCCCCCCTGCGCTCGACCGGTCCGGTTAGCGCGGCACCTTCGTCGGTGTGCGGCGCGGCGTGAAGAACATGGGCCGGCTCATCCGGCCCACCGGCACCTCGACGAGGGCTGGCCGGTCCTTCTCGATGGCCTCGCGCACGAGGCGGCCGACCTCGGTCGGCTCGGTGGCGCGTAGGCCGAGCACCCCGAAGGCGTCGGCCAGCTTCATGAAGTCCGGATTCTTGAGCTCGGCGCCGTACTGCCCACCCCACGACTCATCGAGATCGCGCGCCACGTTGCCGTACGAGCCGTCGTTGAAGACCACCGCGACCACGCCGATGCCGTATCGGGCGGCGGTGGACAGCTCCTGAGCGTTGAACAGGAAGCCGCCGTCGCCGGAGACCGACACCACCGGCCGATCGGGCCGGGCCACCTTGGCGCCGAGCGCGACCGGGTAGGCGTAACCGAGGTTGCCGGAGTACGAGGACGAGAGATACGTGCGTGGCTCGTACACGGGCCAGAAGGGCCGCGAGTAGTACCCGATCTGGGTCATGCCCGCCACCAGGATCGTGTTCTCGGGCGCCCCCGCGCGGAGCGACTTGATGATCGAGGCGTTGGGCTCCATCGTGTTGTCGGCCGCGATCTTCGAGCGCAGGGCCTCGTGCTCCGCCTTGCGCGACGGCCGAGGCGGGGAGGCGGCGCGGAGGCGCTCCAGCAGGGCCTCCAGCGTGGCCCGTGCGTCACCCACCAGCCCGACCGTGTCCTTGTGGTTGCGGCCGATCTCACGCTCGTCCGCGTCGATCTGGATGATGCGGGTTCCGGGCTTGAAGGACACCGTGGCCAGCCGGCTGCCCACCGCCAGCACCACGTCGGCCTCGTGGACGTGCGCGCGCAGCGGCGACTCGCGCCAGAACGCGGCGCCGAGCGAGAGCGAGTTGTGGTCGCTCACCGCGCCCTTGCCCTCGGCGGACTGGGCCACGCCGGCCTGCAAGTGCTCGGCCACCGCCGCGAGGGCGTCGTGAGCGCCGGAGAGATGGACGCCGCCGCCCGCGTAGATCAGGGGCGCCCGCGCGGCGAGCAGGAGCTCGGCGGCGCGATCGATGTCGCCCGCGGCGGCGGCGGCCCGCTCGATCTCCGCGGGCGGCAGCAGCTCGGCCAGGCCCTCGTCCTCCATCGTCTCGGGCGGCATCTCGAGCTCGACCGGGCGCGGCCGGCCCGACCTGAGCTGACGGGCCGCTTCCCGCACCGCGGCGGGCACGTCGGCCACCTGCAGCACGCGCCGGCGCCACTTGGTCACCGGCGCGACGCAGTCGAGCTGGTCGTTGACCTCGTGCAGGAGGCCGATGTCCTTGCCGATGCTGTCACGCGGGATCTGACCCGAGAGGATCAGCACCGGCGACGATGCGGAATAAGCGGTGGAGAGGCCGGACATGGCGTTGAGCAGGCCGGGACCCGGCACCACCAGCGCGGTGCCGAAGTTGCCCCCCGCGCGCGCGTAGCCGTCGGCCATGAAGCTCGTGGCCTGCTCGTGGCGGGTGGTGATGAAGCGGATGCGCGGCTCGGCCCGCAGCGCGGCCATCACGCCGTAGAGCTGCACGCCGGGCAGCCCGAAGACGACCCGCACGCCTTCGGTGTAGAGGGACCGCACCAGCGCTTCGCCGCCGGTCATGGGTGTCGCCGCCATGATCTCGTCTCTCTTCCCGCTCGTCTCAGGGCGCTTCGATGGCGCCGGCCTGGGCGAGCTCGTCGATGTCGCGGTCCTTGTAGCCGAGCAGCTCGGTCAGCACGGCGCGGGTGTGCTCGCCGACCCGATAGGGCGCGGGGCCGGTCGGCGTCGTCGCCCGCCCGTCGATCTGGAACGGCGTCGCGGTCACCCGCACCTCGCCACGGGCCGGGTGGGGGACGGTGGGAAAGGCCCCGCGCGCCTCCAGGTGCGGGTGCGCCGCGACCTCCTGCGGCATCAGCACCGCAGCGGCGGGGATGCGCGCGGCTCGGAGGGCGTCCAGAGCCTCGTCGACCGTGGCGAAGCGCGCGACCCACTCGGCGATGACGTCGCGCAGTGCGGGCCAGTTGCGCCGGCGCTGGTCCGGGGTCTCGAATCGCGGATCGGTGGCGAGGTCCGGCCGGCCGAGCAGGGCCTGCAGGCGCGGCCACAGCGCGGCGGCACCGCCCGTCTGCAGGGCGAGGTGCCGGCCACCCACCGCGAACACCCCCATGGCCGGGCGCGGGGAGCCCTGGGACTCGCCGCCGTTCAGCACCGCCGCGTAGGAGACGTCGTCCGCGGCGATCAGCGCCTCCAGCATCGAGACGTCCAGGTACGCGCCTTGCCCGGTCCGATCGCGCCGGCGCAGCGCGGCGACGATGGCGCCGAAGGCGTGGGTGCCCGCGAGCACGTCGGCGGCCTGCAGGTTCGACGCCCGCGGGGTAGACTGGTCGCCCTGGTCGAGGTGCATCATGCCCGACGCCGCGTTGATGATGTGGGCGAAGGCCTGCCGCTCGCGCCAGGGTCCGGTCTGGCCGAAGCCCGAGATCGAGCAGTAGACGAGATCGGGCTTGATCGCGGCCATCGCCGGGTAGCCGAGGCCGAGCTTGTCGACCACGCCGGGGGCGAAGTTCTCGACGAACACGTCGGCGACGCGGCAGAGGTCGCCAATCACCCCGCGCCCCTGGGGATGGCTCAGGTCCACCGCCACGCTCTGCTTGCCCACGTTGATGCGGATGAAGTACGTGCTCTGGTCGGCCCGCCCCGGCTCGACCTGCAGGTGATTCTTCCGCATGTCGTCGCCCTCACCGGGCCGCTCGATCTTGACGACGCGCGCTCCGAGATCGGCGAGCAGGCGGGTGCAGTAGGGGCCGGCGAGCACGCGGGTCAGATCGAGGACTACCAGATCGGACAGTGGGAGACCGGACAGCGGGAGGTCTGAGAGGGGGCCGTTGCCGTCGCGCACCGGCAGAGTATAGCGCGCCGATTGACGGGGCGCATCCGCCCCCCTAGACTCGGCGCATGCGACGCAATCGACTTCGGGAGCTGCTGCGGGCGGGCCGGCCCTCGATCGGCACTCACATCCACTCCGCGTGGCCGGCGGTGGTGGAGCTGGCCGGCCACACCGGCCTCTTCGACTACGTGGAGTTCGTGGGGGAGTACGCGCCCTACGATCTCTTCGCGCTCGAGAACCTCGCGCGGGCCGTGGACACCTTCGATCACATGACCGCGATGTTCAAGGTCGAGCAGCAGCCGCGCACCTACCTGGCGGTGCGCGCGATCGGGGCGGGCATCCAGAACCTGCTCTTCGCCGACCCGCGCACGCCCGAGGACGTGCGCGAATGCGTGCGGAGCGTGCGGGCGGAGACGCCGGAGGCCCGCGGCCTGCACGGGGTGGGCATGCGTCGTGACGTGGGCTACGTCGTCGACGTGGGCTCGCCCGCCTTCGTCCAGGCCCTCGACGACGCGGTGGTGGCGGTGATGATCGAGAAGGCCCCGGCGGTCGAGAATCTCGAGGCGCTGCTCTCGGTGAAGGGGGTCGACATGGTCCAGTTCGGCCCCGCCGACTACTCGATGAGCATCGGTCTCGCCGGACAATGGAACCATCCTCGAGTGATCGAGGCCGAGCGCCACGTGATCAAGACCGCGCTCGCCATGGGTATCGCGCCCCGCGCGGAGATCTCGCACCCGAGCGAGGCCAAGGCCTACCTCGATCTCGGCGTCCGGCACTTCTGCATGGGCTGGGACGTGAGCATCCTGTTCGACTGGTTCAAGAGCGAGGGCCGCACCCTGCGCGATCTGCTCGGCGCGGGATAGCGCGCCGGGCTCGTCCCATGGCCCGCCGCCCGGCGCGCGCCGCGGTCCCGCTGGCCCGCCCGCTCGCCCTGCTCGTCCTGCTCGGTCTGTCGCTGGCCGCGGGTGGTTGCGGGGAGCGCGCGGCCAGCGACGCCCCGGTCATCCTGGTCTTCAAGCACGCCAAGATTCTGGGTCCGGCCGATCCGGTCCCCGGCCTGCTTCGCCGCTTCGAGGGCCTCCACCCCGGTGTGCGCGTGCAGGCCGAGGCGCTCACCTGGAGCTCGGACGAGCAGCATCAGTTCTACGTGATCAACCTCGAGGGGGGCAGCCCGCCGTTCGACGTCATGATGCTCGACGTGATCTGGGTGCCCGAGTTCGCACGCGCGGGCTGGATCCTGGATCTCACCCCGTTCGTGTCGCCGGCCGAGCGCGACGCGCACTTTCCCACCGCCATCGAGCCCGCGGTGCAGGACGGCCGGCTGTGGGCCCTGCCGTGGTTCATGAACGTGGGCCTCCTCTACTACCGGCGGGATCTGCTCGCCAAGTACGGCTTCGTGCCGCCCGAGACGTACGAGGCCCTCGTCGAGCAGGTCCGGCGCATCTGGGCCGGCGAGGGTGACCCGCGGCTCGATGGCTATCTGTGGCAGGGCAAGCAGTACGAGGGCGGCATGGTCAACGTGCTGGAGGCCCTGTGGGCCAATGGCGCGCGCCTGCTCGACGAGCAGGGCCGGCCATTCCCGGAGCGCGCGCGCGCGCAGGAGTCGCTCGCGTTCCTGCGCGGGCTCATCGAGAGCGGGGTGAGCCCGGCCTGGGTCACCGCGGCCGACGAGGAGCTGACGCGCCGGCCCTTCGGCGACGGGCGCGCCATCTTCTTGCGAAGCTGGCCCTACGCGCTCGACCTCTTCGAGCAGCCGGACTCGCGCGTGCGCGGCAAGGTCGGCGTGGCCGCGCTGCCCCGGCTCGGCCACGGGCCGGTGGGCGCGGCCTCCACCGGCGGCGCGCACCTCGCGGTAAGCGCGCGCACGCGGCACCAGGCGCTCGCGGTGGATCTGGCCCGGTTCCTCACGAGCGAACTGGCCCAGCGGGCCATGACCGCCGGCGCGGCCCTCCGGCCCTCGCGGCCGCGCCTCTATCGCGACCCGGCTCTCGTCGCCCGCGATCCGACCCTGCCCGCGCTCCTCGGGCTCATGGAGAAGGGCCACCCGCGCCCGATCACGCCCTACTACCTGATGCTCTCCACCACGCTGCAGCCCGAGTTCTCCGCGGTGCTCGTGGGCCGCAAGTCGCCCGAGCGGGCCATCCACGACGGCACCGCCCAGGTCGACCACCTGCTGCGGGCGATCCGTCCGTGACCGACCGCCGTCTCGGCTGGCTCCTGCTCGCCCCCGCGCTCGCGGTGCTCGGGGGCCTCACCGTCTATCCCGCGCTGTGGGTGCTCTGGCTCTCGCTCCAGTACCGGATCCCGGTGTTCTCGATCGCGCGCTGGGCCGGCCTGGAGCACTACGCGTTCCTCGCCGGCGACACGCGGTTCTGGAACGCGGCGGGGATCACCGTCGTCTTCACGTCATGCTCGGTGGCGCTCGAGTGCGCGCTCGGGCTCGCGATCGCCCTCGGCCTGCGCGGCCAGCACCGCGGGCGCCGCGTGGCCCTCGCGCTCCTGCTCCTGGCCTGGGCCCTGCCCTCGGTGGTGACCGCCAAGATGTTCGAGTGGCTCTATCACCCGGCCGGCGGCCTCGTGAACTTCCTGCTGGGCGGCCGGATCATCAACTGGCTCGGCGATCCGGCTTTGGCGCTGCCCGCCTTGATCGTGGCCGACGTCTGGCGCGCGACCCCGTTCGTCGCCCTGCTCTGCTACGCCCGCCTGCTCACGATCCCGGCGGATCTCTACGAGGCGGCCCAGGTGGACGGGGCGGCTGGGCTGCAGGCCTTCGCGCGCATCACCTGGCCGCTGGTGCGCCCGATCCTCCTCGTCACGCTCCTCTTCCGCACCCTCGATGCCTTGCGCGCCTTCGACATCATGTTCGTGTTGACCGGCGGCGGCCCGGCGGGCACGACCGAGACCCTGACCGTGTACGCCTACCGCGCGCTGTTCCAGACGCTGCAGGTGGGCTTCGGCTCCGCCATCGGGGTCGTGGTCTTCGCGCTGGTGATGGCGGTCGCGGTCGTCTACCTGCGGGTGATCGGCCGCGCGGAACGGGCCGCGTGAGGGCGGGCCGCCTGCGCGACGGGCTGGTGCTGCTCGCCCTTGCCGTCTACGCGGCGCCCTTCTTCTGGCAGGCCCTGACCTCGCTGCGGCCCGACGCCGAGCTCCTGCCGCTGACGCGGCTGCTGCCGAGCCGGCTCACCCTCGCGCACTACGACGTGGTGCTCCGCGAGAGCCTGATGCCGCGGGCGCTCGTGAACAGCCTGGGCGTCGCGCTCCTGAGCACGGCGCTCGCGGTGGGCCTCGGCACGCTCGCCGCCTTCGCGCTGGCCCGGCTGCCGGTGCCGGGGCGCCGCGGGATCCTGCTGGGCATGATCGCGGCCACCGCGTTTCCCCAGATCGCCACCGTGAGCCCCCTCTATCTGCTGATGCGCACGCTCGGCCTGCGCGACACGTGGCTGGCCCTGATCCTGGCCAACGGCTCGTTCACTCTGCCGCTCGTGATCTGGTTGCTCGCCGGCTTCATCCGCGAGATCCCGCGCGCGCTCGAGGAGGCGGCGGCGGTGGACGGCGCCGACCGGCTCGCCGCGCTGCGCTGGGTGGTGCTGCCGCTGGTGGCGCCGGGCATGGCCTCGGCGGGACTGCTCGCGTTCCTCTTCTCGTGGAACGAGTTCCTGTTCGCCTACACGTTCACCGCCACCGGGGCCAGCCGCACCGTGCCGGTGGCCCTCGCGCTGTTCCCGGGCGTCTTCGAGGTGCCCTGGGGCGACATCGCCGCCGCCTCCCTCCTCGCGAGCCTGCCGCCCATCCTCATCGTGGTCGCGTTCCAGCGCTACCTGGTCCGCGGCCTGCTCGCGGGCGCCCTCCGCGAGTAGATATCCGCGGCGCCTTCCGGCGTGCCGGCCGCGTGGGTCATTCGGGGGCCAACCCGGGAGTGACCGCCGCGTTGGGAAGGACGCGGAACACGTCGGGCGAGATCTTCACCTTGAGCGACCGGCTCCCGCCCCCCAGGATGATCCACGGCAGGCCCATCAGCCCCTCGTCGACGTAGATGGGCAGATCGGCGGGCAGGGCGAACACGGTGACCCCCCCCAGCATCATCCCGGTGAGGGCGCGCGTCTCCTCGGGATCGGCGAAGGACAGGCGCGAGACGCCCAGCAGCTTTCTCACGGTGTGATTGACGTCCACCCGCCGGGTGGCGCGCACCACGCAGGCGCAGTAGCGCTTGGGCTCCTTCTTCGAGCCCACGATGATCGTGTTGGCCGACTGCTCCATCGGGTAGCCGTACCGGGCGCAGAAGGCGGCGGTGTCGGCATACTGCGGATCGATCTCGACCATCTCGTAGGGCAGGCCGAGCCCATCGAGCACCTCGCGGACCTGCTGCTCGATCTCGTCGCTGGCGATGACTCGCTCCTCCTTCGCGTCACGGGGGTGGCCGCGGCCAAGCGAGCATACCGCCGGGTGGGCGAATCCGCCAGAAACGACGACGCGCTCGAGCGCCGCGTGGCCGCGCTAGGGCGCGCCGCCCTTGGGGTGGGCCTTGAAGAAGGCCCAGATCATCGCGGTGGCGTCGAAGTCGCGGCAGACCCGGCCCACCAGCATCTCGGGCAGGTACTGCGCGCCGCCGGGCCACGTGTGCCCGCCGCCATCCAGCCGCACCAGCACCACCTCGCTGCCGTCACGCCCGCCGGAATAGCTCAGCCGGACGCCGCCGCACCGGTCGGTTCCGTTGGCCGCGGGCAGCGGCTCTCCGACCGGCTCGGGCGCGGCGCCGTTCTGCCCGGCCCAGCGGCGCGCGGCCGCCTCGGTGTCGATGATCTTGCCGCGCCCGAACGCGATGGGGCCGCCGCGGTACGGCACGAGCGGGTCCTTCGTGCCCTGCAGGATCAGCACCGACACCGGGTGCGCCGGCTGGAACCACGGCTCCGGGGGATCCGCGATGCCGCCCACCACCGGCGCGATCGCGGCGATGCGCCCGGACATCCGGGCGGCCAGGTAGTGGGAGAAGATGCCGCCGTTCGAGATGCCGGTGGCGAAGATGCGCCGCGGGTCCACCGGGTGCGTCCGCTCGATGGCGTCGGGCAGCGCGCTCACGAAGCCCACGTCATCGACGTGATCGCGGTGGGCGCGCGAGCTCGTGAACTCGCGCCCGTCGTTCCAGTTGCGCCCGAGGCCCTCGGGATAGGCGACCAGGAAGCCTTCGCGATCCGCGAGCGCGCTGAACTTCGTCAGCCGCTCGGTCCCCGGCCCGTTGCCGCCGCCGCCGTGGAAGACCAGGACCAGCGGGATGGAGTCGCGCGAGAGGACCGCGGGGACGTGCAGGAAATACGTCCGGGTGACGCCATCCACCTGGAGCGTCCGGCCCACCGGAGCCGGCTCCGCGGCGGCGACGGACGCCGCGAGGAGCCAGGCCAGCGCCAGCGCGAGCCCGTGTCGCATCGCTATTGGGCAGCCTATCGCAGCCGCCGAAGCGGTACAATCGCCGCTGCTCCGAAAGGAGGGGCGCCGATGACCACCGATCTGCTCGAGACCATGAAGGATGGAGTGGCCGTGCTCACGCTCAATCGCCCCGACCGGCTCAACGCGATGTCGCGCCCGATGCTCGACGCGCTCCTCGAGGCCCTGCCGCGCCTGGCCGAAGATGCGGCGGTAGGCGTGATCGTGCTCACCGGGGCGGGTCGCGGCTTCTGCGCGGGCGGCGACGTCAAGGCCATGGCCGAGGGCAACGAGCTGGGTGGCCAGACCATGGAGGAGAAGGCGCAAGCGCTTCGCTCCCGCATGGAGGCCTCGCGGTGGCTCCACGAGCTGCCCAAGCCGACGATCGCGATGATGCGGGGGCCGGCCGCGGGGGCCGGGCTCTCGCTCGCGATGGCCTGCGACATTCGGGTCGCCAGCGACACCGCGCGGCTCGGGACCGCCTTCGCGCGCGTCGGGTACTCCGGCGACTTCGGCGGCAGCTACTACCTGACGCAGCTGGTGGGCACCGCCAAGGCGCGCGAGCTCTACTTCACCGCCGATCTCCTGGACGCCCAGCAGGCTCTTGGCCTCGGGCTCGTGAATCGCGTGGTACCCGACGCGCGGCTGGAGGAAGAGACGATGGCGCTGGCCTCGCGGCTCGCCCGCGGACCGCGCGTGGCCTACCGCTACATGAAGCGCAACATGAACGCCGCAGAAACCGCTTCCCTCAAAGACATGCTCGACCTGGAGGCGTGGCATCACACCCGCACCGGCATGACCGAGGATCACCGCGAAGCCGCCCGCGCCTTCGTGGAGAAGCGCGAGCCCCAGTTCAAGGGCCGCTAGCCGCTCCGCTCCGGGAAGGGGGCGGGGTCCCGCCCAGGCGCCATCCGAGGTAGATCACGCCGGCCGCCATGCCGGCGATCACCACGGTGGTGCCGACCGTCGAGAGTCGGGACATCCAGGCCAGTGCTCCGCTCGACAGGCCCACGAAGGCCAGGCCGACCACCGGGATCACCGGCGCCCCACAGCCCATGACCGTGCACCCGCCAGTGGCCAGACCGAAGACACTTCCCACCGCGCCGAGCACGCCGCCCTGCCGGCCCAGGCGAAGCCCCCACGGGGTGGCTCCCGTCTGGTCTCGCCGATGGAGCCACAGCGCGAAATAGGTCCCGATCAGGGCCGCCGTCAGGGCGAAGCGGGCCAGGTCGGCGGCGGTCACCGCGAAGCCCCAGTCGATGCCGAAGATACCGTTGGCGGAGAACCAGAAGAGAGCCAGGCCCCAGGCCCGGTCCAGCCGCTCGGCGAGCGAGCCCTTCCCGGACGCCAGGTACCCGGGGAGGTTCGGGAGCCAGGGATTGAACGTGAAGTAGTCGACGGGCTTGCGGGCGAGGGAAAGGACGGCCACCGGGGCCACGATGTCCAGGACGAGGACGACGGAGGCCACGGTGGCGAACACCCCCCACCGAGCCCGCAGCGCCCGCCCGATGCCTGAGGCAACGCGTCTGATGCCGTCCATCACCGCTGCCCCGATTATAGGGGTACCGCGCCCCTCTGGAACTTCCTTGCGATTGGCTCGGTTACTGGCGCAGTATAGCGACGCATGATCCGCGCGGTTGCGCACCCGGGGTTCCCCATCGTCCCCCCAACGAGGAGGGCAGACACATGACGCAAGAAGTGACTCGCCGAGATTTCCTGGCCCGTCTGGGCGTCACGGTCGGTACCGCCGCGGCCGGGGCCGCTGCGGCGGCCGGGGTGCCGCTGGCCGCCGTGCCACTCGTCTCACAGGCGCACGCGCAGCCCAAGGGCACCGTTCCCGACACTCCGTACAAGATCGCGCACATGACGTTCTTCACCGGGGCTGCCGCGGTGCTGGGCGAGCCCTCGTTCAAGGGCCACACGCTGGCCGCCGAGGAGATCAACGCCCAGGGCGGCCTCCTCGGTAAGCGGAAGATCGAGACGTTCAAGGCCGACGAGAACGCGGGCACCGACGCCAACGTGAAGGAGATGCGGCGGCTCAAGCTGTCCGAGAAGGTCGACCTCTTCACCGGGGTCATCTCGAGCGGCAACACGCCAGCGCTCGGCCCGGTGGCCGAAGAACTCAAGCTGCTCACGATCTTCGTCGACGGCTGCACCGACTTCCTCTTCGACAAGGCGGTGCCGAACCCCCACTACATCTTCCGGATCACGAATATCCAGTCGGCGGACGGGGTGACGTGCGCCATCGCCATCGCGCAGACGTGGCCGAAGGCGCGCCGAATCGCCCACATCCATCCCGACTACTCCTATGGCCGCAACGCGTTCGATCACGTCAACATCGTGATGAAGAAGATGATGCCGGGGGCGCAGGTGGTGTCGGAGGGGTGGCCGAAGCTCGGGACCACCGACTTCACCTCCCACATCACGAAGGCCATCGCCGCCAAGCCGGACCTGCTCGTGTCCTCGGTGTGGGGCGGCGACTACGTGGCCATGTACAAGCAGGCGCTGCGCTACGACATGTTCAAGAAGATGAAGTTCGCGAGCACGATCGCCTTCGGGGTGGCCCCGCACGCGATCGGCAAGGACCACCCGGAAGGGGCCATCGCGGGCGTGCACTCCAACTACTACTTCAACTATCCGCCGCAGGGCCGGTGGCCGCTCAACACCGAGTTCGTGAAGAAGTACTTCGACCGCTGGAAGGAGTATCCGAACTTCCAGTCCGAGGGCGCCTACTCGACGCTCTACATGTTCAAGACCGCGGTGGAGAAGGCCAACAAGCTGGCCGGTGGCTGGCCCGACGACGACGCGATCATCAGCCAGCTCGAGGGCCTGATGCATTCCGGGCCGGCGGGCTACGTGTACATCCGGCCCGACACCCACCAGGGCTACAAGGACGCGATGACGGGCTTCAGCGTCAACTCGCCCGACTATCCGTTCCAGATCCTGGATCCGACCCGCATCATCACGATCCCGATCCGCAACATCACGGCGCCTCCCGGCTGGCCGAAGGGAGAGCCGACCTCGACGTATACCTGGATCGACAAGACCTGGCCGACGGTCAAGGCCTGAGCCGGCCGGTCATCGCCCCGAAACGCGCCCTCTCCCCCGCAAGGGGGAGAGGGCAAGGGGCTCGAGGTGAGGGAGTCCTGCTCGGCTTCCTCGTCGTGTCGCTGCTGCTGGTCATCGCACTGCCCGCCCATGCGGGGCACGAGCTTCCCTTCTATCCCGGCTACTATCCGCAGGAGATCCGCCTCGAGACGCTGACGCCCGCTGCCGCGGCCACCCAGCTGCGGAATGGCAAGCTCCACGCCTACATCGGCGCGGACCCGTTCGCGGGGGGCCGTCTCCCCACCAACGTGACCGCGGTCGAGTCGCTCCAGGGCTTCCTCGTGGTTACCCCGGCCCCGGGCACTCCTGGAGGGATACCCTCCCGCTGCGCCACGGTGCAGCGCGCCGGCAAGCGGGTCGGCGGGCCACGCGCCGGCTACGTGCCGCATCCATATCCGGTCACCCCGTACCACGCTGATTACCTGCAGCACTTCGACCTGGCCCAGGCCGCCCGCAAGTCGGTCGAGACCGCGCCGCCGGGCTCGTCGCCACGCCTGTCCGCGCGCGGAGTTGTAGCCGAGCGCCTGCTGGCGCCGTCGAAGGAGAAGAGCGACGGCAAGGCGGCCGAGGCGACCATCGAGGAGATCGATCTCCAGGATCTGCTCGGCGCCAGCGGGCTGGGTGCCGGGGAGGCACCGCGGCCACCCTGGCTCAAGGAAGGGTGGTTCCATGCCTACCTGCTCCTCGCCCCCTACATGGCCGACGCGTCCGCCCGACAGGCCGCCGACGAGCTCTACCGGCGGCTGGTCGCGGGGGCGTACGAGGGCCCAGCTGAGCGCGCCCAGCTCGAGCGGAGGCTGGTCTCGCGCCTGTCCGCCGGCTGCGAGCGCGCAGTGCTGGGCTACACCGTGCGCCGCGAGCCGTTCAACTCGGAGTTCTCGCAGGGGGTCGAGAACATCGCGTGGGACTCGCAAACGGGGTTCGACTCGGAGATCTTCGTGCGCACCGCGAAGCTCAAGGACTTCCCGTGGAACGGCTGGCTGAGGGTCGGCATCGGCTCGCGCCCGGCCGCGGCCTGGAATCCGGTCGCGGGCTTCTCCGATCCGGCCGGGCGGCTGATCTGGGCGGCGATGAGCGATCCGGGCCTGCTGCCCGCTCCGTACGCCGCGGGCGCCATCCCCCATCGCGCGGTGCCCGCCGCCGTGCAGATGGCCGGCCCGGCCGGCATCGAGATTCCGGAGGACGCCTTGCTGCCGGAGCCGGGCACCGGGCTCCTGCTGGCGGTCGGGAAGGGGAAGACCGCGAGAGCCAAGGTCACGTATCGGCTCTGGGCCTCGGCGGCGCACGACAACACGCGGGTCACTCCGGCCGACGCGCTCTACCCGTACAGCTTCGCGGCGCGCTGGGGTACCCGCCATGCGGGGGCGGGCGACTACGACCCGGCCGTGGACGTCGCCACCGCGACGATGCGACAGGCGGTGGCGGCGGTGCGGCTGGTCGGCGTCGAGAGCGAGGTGCGGCGCTACAGCGACATCACCTTCACGTACGTGATCCCGGTCATCGAGGTCTACCTGAAGTCGGCGTTGCCCGATCCGGAGGAGCTGGCCGCGCTCGCCCCGCCGTGGAGCGCAGTGCCCTGGCACGTCACGGTGCTGATGGAGGAGGCGGTCAAGCGCGGGGTGGGGGCCTTCTCGGCGGCCGAGGCCAAGCGCCGCGGGGTGCGCTGGCTCGATCTGGCGCGGGACCCCCGCACGCGCGAGGAGCTGGCCCACATCCTGGACCGCCTCGCGAGCCAGAATCACGTGCCGGAGCCGCTGAAACGACTGGTGGGCGCCGACGAGGCGCAGACGCGCTGGGCGGCCCTCCGGCAGTTCGCCCAGCGGCGCGGGCACTACCTCGTCACCAACGGCCCCTACCAGCTCGAGAAGTGGACCGACGGGGCGGTGGTGCTGCCGGTCTTCCGCGACCTGAACAATCCGCTCGGGGTAGGGATCTACGACCGCTTCGCGATTCCTCGCCGTGCGTACGTCTCGCGCATCACCGCGCGCGGCGCCCGCCTGGAGGTGGGCGCGGAGATCGAGCGCACCGAGAAGTTCCTCCGGGAGTACCGGCTCGTCCGGGAGCCGCTCGGCTCGCGGGGCGAGGAGGACAAGGTCGACGTGCCGGTCTGCCGCTACGTGATCCTGGGCGGAGACGGCGTGGTCGTGGCGGCCGGCGTCTCACGGGAGGTGCAGGCCTCCCGCCTGATCGTGGACCTGAAGGGGCGCCTCAAGCCCGGCGCGTACACCGCGCTGGTGGCCCTGGCGCTGGGCGACAACCTGGTGGGGCCGGAGGTCGCGACGGCTCAGTTCCGGGTTGATGCGGCCCCATGAACTAGGGCATCTTATCGGCCCATGGACACCCTGGTCGTCCACCTGCTCAACGCGCTCCTCTACGCGTCGGTGATGTTCCTGATCGCGGGCGGATTGAGCCTGATCTACGGGGTCATGCGCATCGTCAACCTCGCGCACGGCAACCTCTACGCCTTCGGCGCCTACGTCAGCGCGTGGGCGGTGGGGCGCGTCCTCGGGAGCGGGACCGAGGCGAGTCCCTGGCTCTACGCGCTCCTGCCGCTGGGCGCGGTCGCCGCCGCCGGGCTGGGCGCGGTGCTGGAGCCGACCCTGCTACGGCCGCTCTACCGCCGAGCCGAGGAGTACCAGCTCCTCATCACCTTTGGCCTGCTCCTGATCCTGGAAGATCTCATGCGGCTCATCTGGGGGCCGTACCCGCTGCAGGTGAGCGCGCTCTACGAGGGGCTCGGCAGCCTCACCTTCGGCGAGTCGATCTACCCGACCTACAACCTGCTGGTGATCCTCATCGGAGGGCTCGCGGCGGCGGGCCTCTGGGCCTTCGTGTACCGGACGCAGTTCGGGGTGGTGCTGCGCGCGACCTCCCAGAACATGCGGATGGCCTCCGCCCTCGGGGTCAACGTCAACCGGGTCTACGTGCAGGCCTTTACGCTCGGCTGCTTCATGGCCGGCCTGGGCGGCGCGGTGATCGTGCCTCAGCAGGGTGCGGTCCTCGGCATGGGAGTCGACGCGCTCATCCTCGCGTTCGTGGTCGTGGTCATCGGGGGGCTGGGCAGCCTCGAGGGCGCGCTGATCGGCGCGCTCATGGTGGGCGTGGTGCGCGAGGCCGGCATCACCTTCTTCCCGGAGATCGAGCTGGCCGTGCTCTACCTGATGGCGGCGGTGGTGCTCCTCATCCGGCCCGCGGGCATCCTGGGGCGCGCGTGAAGCCGATGACCGCCGCGCCGCGCCGGGTGCTCGCCTGGTCGGCCCCCGTACTCCTCGCGCTCATCGCCCTGCCGTTCGTGGTGCCGCCGTACCAGACCGTGCTGCTCTCCTACGGTCTGGTCTTGGCGATCGCCGCGCTCGGCTTCAACCTGCTGCTGGGCTACACCGGCCTCCTCTCGTTCGGCCACTCCGCCTACTTCGGGGCAGGGGCCTACGCGGTGGCCTTCATCGTGAAGTACCTCGGGCTCGAGTCCATGGAGGCCTTCCTCCTGGGCGGGATCCTGGCCTCGGGCGCGGTGGCCGCGCTCTTCGGGCTGCTCTGCGTCCGCTACACCAAGATCTTCTTCGGCATCCTCACGATGGCGCTGTCGCAGGTCCTGTGGAGCCTCGCCTTCAAGTTCTTCTGGGTGACCGGCGGCAGCGACGGGCTGCGAGTGCCGACCCCCACCCTGCTCGGCGGGACGGTGCGGGTCGGCAGCGACAAGTTCGAGTTCCTGTCTCACCGCTACTACTTCTACGTGCTCGCCGTCTTCGTAGTCTGCGTGGCCGTGATGTGGATCATCGTGCACTCGCCGTTCGGCAAGGCCCTGCAGGCGATCCGCGACAACGAGACGCGCGCCGAGTTCGTGGGCGTGCAGGTCTGGCACTATCGATGGGTGGCGTTCGTCATCTCCGGGATCTTCACCGGGGTCGCGGGGGCGCTCTGGGTGCCGCTGAACGGGCTCACTACCCCCGATATCCTGCACTGGACCTTCTCGGGCAAGATGGTCTTCTTCACGGTGCTGGGCGGCTTCCAGACCTTCTTCGGCCCGATCGTCGGGGCCATCATCTTCAACTACCTGGAGACCTACGCGGTGGGGCACACCGTGTACTGGCAGATGGTGCTGGGCATCGTGCTGGTGGTGCTGGTGCTCGTGCTACCCGCCGGCATCGTGGGCACGGTGCGCCGCTTCGGGCTACGTCCGGTCAAGGTGAGTTGAGCGTGGACATCCTCCAGACCAGCCAGCTCGCCAAGTCCTTCGGGGACACCCACGCGGTGGACCACGTCGACTTCCGCGTGACCACGGGGGAAGTGCTGGCCCTGATCGGCTCCAACGGCGCGGGCAAGACGACCCTCATCAACCTGATCAGCGGCCTCATCCCGCCCGACTCCGGCCGGATCGATTTCCAGGGCAACGACATCACGCGGGCGTCCGTTCATCGCAAGATCGAGCTCGGCATCGCCCGCAGCTTCCAGCTGGTCAACCTGTTCGACGGGCTCACCGTCCAGGACAACGTCGCCCTCGCCATCTTCTCGCGCGAGGGTCGGACCCGCCGGCTGCTGTCGCTGGCCGCCGCCGACGGTGCGGTGCGGGACGAGGCGGCCGTGGTGCTCAAGCAGTTCGGGCTGAACGGGCGCGCCGAGGTGCTGGCGGGCGGCCTGTCCCAGGGCGAGCGCAAGCTGCTCGACGTGGCGGTCGCCTACGCACTCCGGCCCAAGCTCCTGTTCCTCGACGAGCCGACCAGCGGGGTCAGCACCCGCGAGAAGGCGCCGATCATGGACATCATCAGCGAGGTTGTGCGCTCGGGCGGCATCACCGCGGTGATCGTCGAGCACGACATGGACGTCGTGTTCAGATACTGTCCTCGCATCGTGGCGATGCACCAGGGCACCATCCTGGCCGACGGCACGCCGGACGAGATCCGGAACAACGAGCAGGTCACCGCCAACCTGCTCGGCACCCAGACGGCCTGACCGCATGCTAGAGCTGGAGCGGCTGAACGTCTTTCGCGGGCCCGCCCAGGTGTTGCGTAACCTCTCCCTGACGGTGGGAGATCGCGAGTCGGTCTGCCTGGTCGGGCGCAACGGTGCCGGCAAGACCACCACGATCGACAGCATCATGGGGCTGCTGCCCGTCCGGAGCGGGCGCGTGGTCTTCGGAGGCCGAGACATCACGCGGCTGCCTGCGCATCAGCGCGCGCTGTCCGGCATCGGCTACTCGCCGGAGGACGCGGGAATCTTTCCCGATCTGACGGTGGCCGAGAACTTCCAGATCAGCCAGTCGCTGGCGCGGTCGGCCGGAAAGGCGGTGCTCGCCGCCAACGGTATCGACGAGCGAGTGCTCGGCCTCTTCCCGGAGATCGGCAGCTTCACGGGCCGGCGGGGCCTGTACCTCTCGGGAGGGCAGAAGAAGATGGTCGCCATCGGTCGGGCCATGACGCTGTCGCCGTCGGTCCTGCTGCTCGACGAGCCCTTCGAGGGCCTGGCCCCGGTGGTGGTGAGCCGGTTCATCGACGCGGTCAAGCAGATCAAGGCGATGGGCATCTCCCTCCTGATCGCCGAGTCCAATCTCATGACCGCCTCCCGGGTGGCCGATCGGCTGTACGCCATCGACCGCGGGGAGATCATCTTCGAAGGAGAGCCCAGGCGCGCGTTCGAGAACCCCGACGTCATGAAGACGATCCGCGGCTGATGCTGACCTTCCTGACGCCCACCCCGACTCCCGCCCGCGCGGCCGCCATTCTCCGGAGGGTCTTCGGGAGCCTGCCCGCGTCGTTCGCCTTCCGGCTCTGGGATGGCCAGGAGGTGCGCTTCGGCACCGATCGGCCCGAGTGCATCGCGGTCATCAAGAGCCCGGAAACCTTCCTCTCGCTCATCCGCGATCCTTCGCCGTACAATTTCGCGGAAGCCTATGTCCAGAGCCGGATCGATCTCGAAGGCGACCTGTTCGGAGCGATGGACGTGGCCAACGTGGTCGAGAACCTGAGGGTGACGCCGCTGCAGAAGCTCTCGATCTTCCTGTCGCTGTGGAGGCGGTGATGGGCTACGACGCGATCGTGGTCGGGGGAGGGCCGGGCGGGAGCACCGCGGCCTGGCGGCTGGCCGGGGCGGGTCTGCGGCCGCTCGTGCTCGACGCCGCCGTCTTTCCGCGCGTGAAGATCTGCGCGGGATGGGTGACGCCGGAAGCGCTCGCCGACCTCGAGGTGGACCCCGACAAGTACCCGCTGACCATCCAGCCCTTCGATCAGTGCGTGCTCGAGTTCGCGGGCGCGCGCCACGAGACGGGCTGGCGCCGGCCCACCAGCTACGGCATCATTCGCCGCGAGTTCGATCACTTCCTGCTCGAGCGCGCGGCCGCCGCGGGGGCCGACGTGCGCTGGGGCATCCGGGTCACCGGGGTCACCGAGCAGGTCGATCGGGTCCGGGTCGAGACCGATCGCGGGGCGTTCGAGGCGCCGCTGGTGATCGGCGCGGGCGGCCATCGCTGCCCGGTGGCGCGGGCCCTCGGGCACGTCTCCGAGCGGGAGGAGGTCGTGGTGGCCCAGGAGAGCGAGACCCGGCTGCCGCCCGAGTGGATCCAGCGCCTGGAGCCGTTCCTCCGCGCGCCCGAGCTCTACGTCGAGCCCGACCTGCGGGGCTACGGCTGGTACTTCCCCAAGCGCGACTTCATCAATATCGGGGTGGGGTGCACGCAGGGCGGCGACGGAAGCCTGCCCCGGCGGCGCGACGCGCTGCTGGTGAGCCTGCGGGCCACGGGCCGGCTGCCCGACGGGTTGCCGCTCGAGCCATTCAAGGGGCACGCCTACGTGGTGAGGCGGCAGGCGCCGCGCCGGCTCTCCGGCTCCCGCTTCTGTCTGGTGGGCGACGCAGCCGGGCTCGCTCGCGACATGTCGGGCGAGGGCATCGGGCCCGCCATCCGGAGCGGCCGGCTCGCCGCGGAGGCGGTGACGGCCATGATTCGCCAGGGCACCCCGCTCGACTCGTACGCGGGGCAGATCGTGGCCCGCTACGGCCCCGGGGAGCTCGGCTGGCTGCAGCGGAAGCTGTCGAACCTGCCCGACGCGCTCGCCCGGTTCGGGGTTCGGATGCTGCTGGGCTCGGAGGCGGCCCGGCGCCGGATCGTGTTCGATTCCATCTTTGGCATGCGAGAGGTGGCGCCATGACCCAGTTCCCGCGGTCCAAGGAGTACGACGCTCGCTCGATCGCGCACCACTACGACGTCTCGAACGATTTCTACGCGCTCTTCCTCGACCCGTTGATGGTCTACACTTGCGCGTATTACCGCGACTCGGACGGCAAGCTCGAGCAGGCGCAGGAGGACAAGCTCGATCTCGTCTGTCGCAAGCTGCGCCTGCAGGCCGGCGAGCGTGTGCTCGACATCGGGTGCGGGTGGGGCGGCTTCAGCATCTGGGCCGCCCAGCACTACGGCGTCCGCGCTCACGGGGTGACGCTCTCCAAGGCCCAGGCGGAATTGGCGGCCGCGCGGATCAAGCGGGAGGGGCTCGAGGACCGCTGCCTCGTGGAGTACCGCGACTTCCGCGATCTGCCCGCCGACGCGCGCTACGACAAGATCGCGGCGATCGGGGTGATCGAGCACGTCGGCATCCCGAACTACCCCTCGTTCTTCGGGCGGGTGAAGGAGATGCTAGTCGACGGGGGTCTGTACCTGAATCACGGCATCCACCACGAGTTCCACTGGAAGAGGACGAGCCAGACCGATTTCCTGTACCGCTACGTGTTCCCGAACGGCGACCTCTCGGGCGTCTCCGAGACGCTCACCGAGATGGAGAGGGCGGGCTGGGAGCTGCTGGATCTGGAGAACCTGCGACCGCACTACGCTCGCACCTGCCGCCAGTGGGCGGAGCGCCTGCGGGCCCGCGCGGATGAGGCGCGCGCGATCGTGGGCGAGCAGATCTACCGGACCTGGCTCCTCTACCTCACGTGCTCGTCGGTGGCCTTCGCGAGCGGGTCCATCGGCCTCTACCAGGTGCTGATGCAGAAGCAGTGGGACCGGGCCCGCGGCAGCCAGCCCGGCACGCGCGAGGGGATCTACACCGGCTGGTAGGAGCGCGGCGCTGCGCGTCGGCTAGCGACGCGACAGTATCCGGTCGATCTCGTCGAGGTGCTCGCGCCGGTGCTCGGCCCGCAGCATGCTGAGCGGGCTCCCGGCGGCGGCATTCGCGGCGAGCAGCGCGTCCGACGCCTCGGCCACCCGCTGATCCGCGGCCTTCGCGGCGGCGATGGCCAGGCGGGCCGCCTCCCGCGGCGGCAGGCCCAGGCAGAGCGGCTTGCCCGCGTCGTTGATCCAGTCCACCGAGGCCTCCTGGTAGGCGGGCGGCGGTGTCCCGCGGCCGTCCGCGCCCCAGCGGTCGAACAGGGTCACGATGCGGTAGTCCCAGAAGGCCAGGTGGGCCAGCACGCCCGCCACCGTCCAGCCCGCGTCCATCGGGCTTGCCAGCTCCCGGTCGCTGAGCCGCGCCACGAGGGCCTCGAGCCGCGTGAGCTGGGCCCGGTTCTCCGCCACGTACGATCGATCCACCGCCATGGATTCGCCTCCTCGAGGGATGAATTCGTCTTGCAACACCGCAGGGCCTCCGGCGTGAAACCTGCAGCCATTGCCGCTCCCGCCCCATTCATGCTACACACGCGTGAGTGATGGACGTCCTGGCCGCGCACGCCGCCCGGCACCCCGACAAGCCCGCCCTCATCGAAGGGGAGCGCGTCTGGAGCTGGGCCGGGTTCATCGACCGGCGCAACCGGCTCGGCCACGGCCTCATCGGCCTCGGGCTGCCGTCGGGCGGTCACGTCATCGTCTATGCCGAGAACTCCATCGAGCACTATCTGGCCGGGGCGGCCGCCCGGGCCGCCGGCCTGATCCCCGCGCCGATGAATCATCGGCTGGTGGCCGAGGAGGTCGTCTACATCCTCGATCACTCCGACGCGGTCGCGGTGCTGGTGAGCGACCGCTTCGTGCCGATGATCGAGGCGGTGCGGGTCCGGGCCCCGAAGGTGCGCCGGTGGATCCTCCTCGGGTCGGAGCGACGGCCGTGGGCCATCCACGTCGACGACCTGATCGCGGCCGGCCGGCCCGATCACGTGGAGCCCCCCGGCGGGCCCGGCTTCGGCGCGTCCATGATCTACACCGGCGGCACCACCGGCAAGCCCAAGGGGGCGCTCCGCCGCGGCATGAACCCCCAGGATCTGATGGACACCCTCCGGGCGATGGACCTGCTGGACCCCGCTCACGTCCACCTGGTGGCCGGCCCCATGTATCACTCCGCTCCCGGCGGGCTCGCCCTCTACGCGCATCTCGTCGGCGGCACCGTCGTCATCATGCCCAGGTTCGATCCCGAGCAGGCGCTGGCCCAGATCGCGCGGCACCGCTGCACCAGCACCTTCATGGCCCCGACCCTCCTCAAGCGCATCGTGGACCTGCCCGCGGAGATCCGGTCGCGCTACGACGTCTCCTCGATGCGCGCCATCATCATGGCGGCGGCGCCGTGCCCGATGAGCGTCAAGGAGGCGGTGATGGCCAGCTTTGGCCCCGCGCTCTACGAGTTCTACGGCTCGAGCGAGCTCGGGGTGAACACGATCCTGCGGCCGGAGGACGTGCTGCGCAAGCCGGGCTCGTGCGGCCAGGCCGCGCCCGGCAAGGAGATCGCGCTGCTGGACGACGACGGCCGGCCGGTGCCGGTGGGCGAGCCGGGCGAGCTCTACGTGCGTCGCGGCCCGGGCATCCTCGACGAGTACTACCGTGATCCCGAGGCGACCGAGAAGATGCGGCGGGGCGAGTGGTACACGGTCGGCGACGTGGCCTACGTCGATGCGGACGGCTTCTATTACATCTGCGATCGGAAGCGCGACATGATCATCTCGGCGGGGGTCAACATCTACCCGGCCGAGATCGAGGACGTGCTGCACCGTCATCCCAAGGTCCTGGACGTCGCCGTCTTCGGGGTGCCCGACGACGAGTGGGGCGAGCGCGTGCACGCCGCCCTGCACGTGCGGGCGGGGGAGACGCTCACCCCGGACGAGGTCGCCGCGTTCTGCCGCTCCCATCTGGCCGGCTACAAGGTGCCACGGGAGGTCTCCTTCCACGAGGTGTTCCCGCGCGACGCGGCGGGCAAGCTGCTGAAGCGCCAGCTCCGCGAGCCCTTCTGGGCCGGCCGCGCCTCGCGGGTGTGACGGGGCCGACCGTGCGGGTGCGCCTCACCGCCAAGATCACGGTCCTGATCATCCTGGTCCTCGTGATCGGCTTCGGGGTCTCGACCATCCTCACCATCCGGCGGGAGAGCGCGCTGCTGGTGGAGCAGAACAAGGTGGCGGCGCGGCAGCTCATCGGCACCCTCGTGGCGAGCATCGAGACCGCGATGCTCTCGGAGCGGCCCGACATCACCCGCGGCCTGATCGACGACCTGCGCGACTCGAAGATCGTGCAGGGGCTGGTGGTGTATCGCCGCAACGGGGTGGAGGCGTTCACCGACCTCGCCACCCTTCGCGAGGTCTCGAAGGAGGCCGAGCTGCCCCAGGGGGTGATGGCCTCGATCGAGAAGATGCGCCGGGAGCCCGGCCGTACCATGGCGGGGCCACTCTTCAGCCGCGCGCTCGAGACCCTGCAGACCCAGGAGGCGCTCGAGTTTCGCGACGGCGCCACCGTGTTCACGATGTACCAGCCCGTTCCGAACCGGGAGCGGTGCCAGGGCTGCCACGGCTCCGATCACAAGGTCCGGGCCGTGATCCAGGCCGCCACCTCGATGGAGCCGGTGATGGCCGAGGTGCGCGTGCAGCGGAACCGCCAGATCGTGATCGGGCTCATGACCATCGTGGCCGCCGCGGCGGTGCTGGCGGTGGCGATGCGCTACGTGGTGGTGCGGCCCATCCACGAGCTGGCCTCGGTGGCCCGGCGCATCGGCGAGGGCGACTTCGCGGTGCGCGCTCGCGCCGGCTCGGGCGACGAGGTGGCCGAGCTAGGCCACGCGCTCAACGACATGACGT
>Ga0335085_10003795_pt1 | contig 25676 bp, 27 predicted proteins | sample Lox_Sample_45_FD_206712 | JGI IMG/M metagenome (GOLD analysis project Ga0335085, IMG submission 206712) | Soil microbial communities from Loxahatchee National Wildlife Refuge, Florida, United States - Lox_Sample_4.5 | ecosystem: Environmental > Terrestrial > Soil > Wetlands | place: USA...
TCGCCATCTGGATCTTCCTTCGCTCCTACGTCATCGAGGCATTCCGCATCCCGTCCGGGAGCATGGAAAACACCCTGCTCGTGGGCGACTTCCTGTTCGTCAACAAGGCCGTCTACGGGGGGCAGCTCGAGCTTCCGCTCACCTCACTGCGACTGTTGCGGTTCCCGGGCTATGCCAACCCGGAGCGCGGCAGCATCGTCGTGTTCCGGTCGGTGGAGGACTCGACGCCGAATCTCGACATCGTGAAACGGGTGATCGGGGTCTCGGGCGACACACTGCAGATGATCGGCGACACCTTGATCAGAAATGGGCACCGCATCGACGAACCCTACGCGCTGCATTTGGGACAGTCGGATTCCGATCAGGTATTCCGACTGCAACAATTCCGCGAGTGGCAGCTCATCCGGTACATCGGGCGCAGTCCCGACAAGTACCGCCCCACACGCCACGACTGGGGGCCCTTCGTGGTTCCACGCGACAGCTTTTTTGTGATGGGGGACAACCGCGACGAATCGTACGACAGCCGCTACTGGGGTTTTCTTCCTCGCTCGCATGTGGTGGGCCAGCCGCTGTTCATCTATATGAGCGTGGCGGGCGACCCGTTCCGCATCCGCTGGAATCGACTACTCAAACATCCGAGCTGATTACGGTGTTTGACTGGCACGCGTGGCTTCGAGCATCGCCTTCACGCGCGCCGTATTCGCCGAAGGCGGCGCCACGGCCAGGTACCGCTCGAACGTCGCCTGCGCTTCCTTCATATCACGCCGGCCCGCGAACTCGATAATCCCCCGGTAGAGCAGCGCTTCCGGCAGATCGGGGTGAAGGTACAGCGCCTTGTCGAGCGACCGGAGCGCGCCGTCCATCTCTCCCGTGCTCCACAGGATCATTCCCATGTGCGCGAATGCTTCCGCCGTCCCCTCGGCATCGGGCGCGAGCTGGACCGCCTTCATGTTCACCTGCGCGGATTCCCGGAGCCGTCCTTGCGTGAGATACAGGTGCCCGAGCTCGATCAGTGCCGGCTCGTCGGTCGAGTCGCGGCGCACTCGCGCTTCGAGTTGCGCGATCCGCAACGAGTCGAGCGGGCCAACCTCGCCAAATGTCGCCCCACGGCCGCCCCCACCTCCGGAAGTCGGGCGGGGTGCTTCGCCCGCCTGTGTTCCCGTGATGCTGCCCCCCGCTTCGCGTTTGACAATCGACCCCTTGAGTGAGAGGGCCGCAACCACGCCAAACAGCGCCACACCGGCCCCCCAACCCACCGCCGCAGGCACGCGGCGCCCGCCCGCGGTTTCCGCCGTCGCGGGAGCGGCGGCCGGGGTGGGGGCCGGCATCTCGGGAGCGGCCTTCTTCTGCTGTTTGAGCGCTTCGTTAATCGCGGTCAGCTCGGCCTGGTCGCGCTGGCGCAGATATTCGCGATCGGCCGCGCTGAGCCGCCCCGCGTCGAATTCGCTGTCGAGCTCCTTGAGCGATGCCTGTAAAGCCGAGCGCCGGGAGCGCAGCTCGCCGACGTCTCGCAGCACTCCGGCCGCTCCGGGCGCCGGTGCGGAACCGCGGGTACCTCGTTCGACCCAACGCTGCACCGCCACCCAGATCACGGTGCCACCCAGGAGCAGCATGACCAGGGGCAAGAGCCACACGGACAGGTTGACTCCCGACGCCCTAGGCTTGAGCAACACCCATTCCCCGTACCGCGACACGAAATAGCGCCGCACCTGCTCCGGTGTTTCGCCGGCGGCCAGCCGTTCGCGCACCACTTTCCGCATGTCCTGCGCGAGCTGCGACGGAGAATCCTGGATCGAGAGATTCTGGCAAACCGGACAACGCAGCGTGGCGGCGACCTCGCGAACGCGAGACTCGAGGGCGGTGTCGGCTTGAGAGGCGGTGCCTTGGAGAACGCGGAACGGCAATCCGGAGGTCGATGCCGGCACCGCGAGCATCGCGACCACGACGAGAATCCCGCGCATCTAGTTGGGTTTGGTGGTGCCGCGAGTGGCGGGGAAGTCCGGCGAGGTGCGCACGTACCCTTCACTCTTGCCCTGCGCAAACGGCTGTTCCGGCACGTTCGGGCCCGTTGCCGCGGAGCTGGCGAGGAGCTTCGGCACCCACTGGTCGATCGCCGCGGGATCGAGCGGCCCGATTTGCTTGTAGACGATCCGGCCATCGCGGGCAATGAAGAACGTCTCCGGGACCCCGAACAGGCCGTACTGGATCGCGGTATGGCTGCCGACGTCGAGCACGTTGGGCCAGTCGCCGCCGCGCTCGGCGATCCACTGCCGCGCGTTTTCGCGCGTGTCTTCGTAGACCACACCGATGACGCGGAGCCCCTTCGGTCCGTAGCGCTGCGCGGCATCGACCAGAACCTGATGCTCTCCCCGGCACGCGAGACACCAGGACGCCCAGAAGTTCACGAGCACCGGCTGCCCTGTGAGATCGCGCAGCCGGAGCGAGTCGCCCGACAGCGTCCGTAGCGCGAAATCTGGGGCCGGTTTGCCGGGGAGCGGTGAGGGGATGGTATGCGCGTCGCGCGTCAGTCCCCATGCGAGCAGCGCCAGCACGGGAAGCGCGGAGAGCGGGACGAGCCATCTCCTCCAGTGCATCAATGCACCGGCGCCGTGTGGCGTACGGCCTCTCCACCCCGGTCGATCGCGCGTGCCTGACGCTCCGCTTCGGCGCGCGACCGCCACAGGGCCAGGATCGCTCCCAGCGCCACGATGCCACCGCCGAGCCAAATCCAGCCCACGAGTGGGCTCGCGATCGCCTTCAGCGTCGCCTGCTGCCCGTCCTGCGTGTAGGCCATGAGCACGAGATAGAGATCCTCCCGCAGGCTCTCGCGCACCGCTGGCGTCCCGATCGGCTCAATGGCCGTCGGATAGTAGTTCAGCCGGGGATAGAGTTTTGTGAACGGTTGTCCGGCGGTCGTAATCGTGGTAGCCGCGATGACCCCATCGCGGTTCGGCTCCTTCACCGCCCACACCGAATCGAATTGCACGCGATAGCGGCCGATGTCGGCCGCGGTACCGCGACGCAAGGTCCACTCGGCTTCTTTTCTGAATGTGGCGGACGCCGCGATTCCCACGGCGATCACGAGGATACCGGAATGCACGATGTACCCACCGTAGCGCCGGCGGTTGCTCCCGATCACGCGGGCCAGCGCGAGCGGCAGCGACTCTCCGGTATTGCGACGCCGCGCCCGGGCGGGTGTGGCGAACTCCTCGATCAACAGGCCGGCGGCGAACACCGCCAGCGCGAACGTGAGCAGCGCGAGCGGCTGCCGCACGCCGAAGACGACCAGCAGCACGGCGACCCCGAGCGCGGCAACGAATGGCCAGCGGAACTTGCCGCGCATCAGCTCGAGCGAGCCTTTGCGCCAGGGGAGCGCGGGCCCGACACCCGCGAGGAAGACGAGCAGCAGGGCAATGGGCACCGAGAGCTCGTTGAAGTACGGTCCACCCACGCTCACCTTCGCTCCCCGCACCGCTTCGGCAATCAAGGGGAACATCGTGCCGAGCAGCACGACGAACGCGAACGCGGCGAACAGGAGGTTATTGATCATGAACGCGGTTTCGCGCGACAGCACCGCGTCGAATCGTCCCTCGCTTTCGAGCGTCTCCGAGCGCCACGCGAGCAACGCGAGCGAGCCCAGCAGTACGATGGCCAAAAAGACGAGGAAGAACGGGCCGATCGGGCTCTGCGTGAAGGCGTGCACGCTGGCGAGCACGCCGCTCCGGGTGAGGAACGTGCCCAGGACCGTCAGGAGGAACGTGGAGACGATCAGCGTGATCGTCCACATTTTCAGCATCCCACGGCGCTCCTGCACCATCACCGAATGGAGGAAGGCGGTGGCGGTGAGCCACGGCATGAACGACGCGTTCTCGACCGGATCCCACGCCCAGTAGCCGCCCCAGCCGAGCACCTCATAGGACCACCACGCGCCCGCGAGAATGCCGAGCGACAGGAACGTCCAGGGCACCATAGTCCAGCGCCGGATCCGTTTGGGCCAATCGGTTCCCAGGCGCCCCGCCAGCAACGCGCCGATCGCGAGGCTGAACGGCACCGACATGCCGACGTAGCCGGTGTACAGGAGCGGGGGGTGTACGCCCATGAAGGGGCTGTTCTGCAACAGCGCGTTCGGTCCGGGGCCATCGAGCGGCGCCGGCGAGAGAATGCGGAACGGATTTGCCGGCCAGGAGATGAGGAGCAGGAAGAACACGTTCACGGCCAGGAGCGTGCCGAGCGCGTACGGGACCTGCGAATCGCCGTTCGGCTCCGTATAGTGGCGCCGGCTCCAGCGCACCAGCAGGGCGGTATACGCGGACAGGATCAGCGCCCACAGGAGAATCGAGCCCTCCAGCGCGCTCCAGAGCGATATGACCGTGTAGAACAGGGGCGTCGTGCGGCTGCCGACCTGCGCCACGTAGCTGACGCTGAAATCGTGCGTGATCAGCGCCCGTTCCATGGTCGCGAACGCGATGAGCACGAGTACGAACACAAGAACGCCGGCCCGACGCGCTCCCTGCATGTACCTGGCATCTCCGGTTCGGCCGGCGAAAAACGCCGCCGCAGCCCCTCCCCCGGCCACGAGCAGCGCGACGAGAGTGGCGATATGTCCGATCCACGCGTTCATGACTGCTGGTTCCTGAAGAGCTCGCGGTAGTATTCCGCCGGTTTGGCTCCCGGCGGCGGGGCCCGGTATTCGTTCGAGTGTTTGACCATCAGGTTATGCGAGTGGAATACGCTGTCGGGCGACCACACCCCTTCGACGACCGCCCCGATTCCCTCACTGAACATCTGTGGCGGCAGCCCGCTGCTCTCGACTTCCACGGGACGTGTGGCGCCGCTCGGGTCAACGAGGCGAAACCGCAGCTCGTGTTTGTCCGCATCCCAGCGAATGCTTCCGGCCTGAACGACGCCGCCCAGGCGGATGCTCGCGCCGTATGCCTTCGGCCCCTTGGCCCACAGCTCGTTGGGCGTGAGGAAGTACACGAGGTTGTTCCCGATACCGCCCCAGATCAGGTAGGCGAACACGAGGAGGATCACGATTCCCCCGATCGCCACGGTCAGCTTGCGGCTGCTCATCGCCATCTCAGGCCTCTCCTTCTGAATGACGGGCTTCGAGAGCCGCGATCCGTGCCCGCCGCAACCGCCGCTCGAGCGACCAGGTGTAGACAGTCACAAACACGGCCGTGACGCCGTAGGCGGCGGTCACATATGTGAAGCTATCCATGGGCTTTTCCTCCTCCGCCTGCCCCGGTGTCCGGCGCATATTCGAGCCCCTCTACCAGAGCCTCGAGCCGCGCCACCTCGTAGCGTCGGGACATGAGATAGCAGGCTCCCGCAGCGAAGGCGACCATCATCACCCGCAGTGCCACGACCATGTTGTGATCCACTGTGTTCGGGCTCGACTGGATCTGGTGCAGCGTGCGCCACCACCGGACCGAGAAGTACACGATCGGGACGGTGACAAATCCCATGATCGCCACGAGGGCCCCGACGCGCGCCCGCGCATCGGGATCATCGAGAAACGCCCGGACGAGTAGATACCCCACAAAAATCACGAGCATGATCGCGGTCGTGGTGAGGCGCGGGTCCCAGGTCCACCAGACGCCCCACGTGGGACGTCCCCAGATCGAGCCCGTGACGAGCCCCGTGGCGTTGAACAGGACCCCGACCTCGACCCCCGCCTGCGCCATATAGTCGAACTTGGGATTGCGGCGTACGAGATAGACGACGCTGCACACGAATCCCACGAGATACGCGAGCCCCACGGCGATCCAGCTCGGGAAATGCACGTACATGATCCGCTGCACCTGCCCCATCATCGCATCCTCGGGCGCCCAAAACAGCCCGAGATAGAGGCCGATCGCCACGAGGGGGACGGCCACCACTCCCGCTATCCGACCTAGACGCACCACAGTCATAAAGTCATTCCTCTACCACGTATTCGAACGTCAGGGCCGCCACGATCAGGAACAGTACGTCGGCCGCTCCCAACAACTTAACCCATGAAGCTAGCTCATTCATTGGGTCGCCGCGCAGCACGAGCCCGGTGGCTTTGACCGCCGCGAGCAGCACGGGAATCAGGACCGGGAAGAGCAGCAGCGGTAACAACACCTGCCTCGCGCGAAGATTTGCCGTGAGGGCCGCATAGAACGTTCCGGTCGCGGACAGCGCGAGAGTGGTCAGGACGGCAACACCGGCGAGCTGGGGCAGTCGTGCCCAGAGATCCAAACTATAGAGGATACCGGCAAACGGGAGCAGCACGGCTTCCATGAGCAGCAGGATCGCGAGATTCGCGAGCAGCTTGCCGAAGTACAGCGCTTTGCGGTCGCCGGGATACACTCGCAGCGCATCCAGTCCACCGCGCTCGAGCTCGAGCTGAAACGACCGGTCCGCGGCGAGCTGACTCGTGAACAGGATCGCGACCCACACGAGCCCCGGGGACAGGTGCTGCAGCAGCGTCCCGCCTCCGGTCTCGACCGCCACCCCCGGCGCATCGGGACCGACTGCAAATCCGAACGTCAATAACACGACACCGGCGAAGAACGCCATGGCATTGAACGCGGCCTTGGCGCGGCGCTCGATCAGGAGGTCCTTCCAGAGGAGCACCCACGAGCGCTGCAACTCGGCGCGGATCACGCGACGCCCTCCATCTCGGACGGCAGGACGGAGCTCGGCACGCTCGCCACCGCTCCATCGTACGCGATGGTTCCGCCGGCGAGCACGATCGCCCGGTCGCAGAGCCTGAGGCTGCGCTCCACGAGATGCGTGGCCATGAGCGCCGATTTCCCCGCGGCCCGCACGTCGGTGAGCACACGATCCACAATGCCGAGCCCGTTCACGTCGAGCGCCGTGTAGGGCTCGTCGAGCAGCAGGAGATCGGGATCGTGGAGCGTGGATCGCAGCAACGAGAGCCGCTGGACCATGCCCTGCGAGTACGTTCCAACTCTCGCGCCCGCCGCGTGCCCGAGGCCGACCGCGTTGAGCCGCGCGTCGCATGCCTCGGCGGAGAGAGAGATGCCGTACATCGTGGCCGCGAAATGCAGGTTTTCCCGCGCGGTGAGCTCACCATAGAGCCCCGATGCATGGCCCAGTACGCCGATGCGGGCGCGCAGGGCGGCGGCGGCCCTGGCCGGATCCTGGCCGAAGAGCTGGACCGTTCCGCCGCTCGGCCGGGCCGCGGTCGCGAGCAGTCTGAGCAGGGTGCTTTTCCCGGATCCGTTGGCGCCGAGCAGCGCGATGATTTCGCCGGGTTGCACGGTGAACGTCACACCCCGGAGCGCCCAGGTACGGGCGAACCGTTTTCGCAGTCCCGTTGCGACCACCATGGGACTGGCGGGAAGCGGGCGTGCCGGCATCATCGTGGGAAACGGTAGACGAACGCGCGGGCAGAGACGCGATGCACGAGAGGAGGTTATCACACACGCAAATGGGCCCACAAGAGGCGGGAACCGCGCCCCGAACACGCCGCGCCACGTCCCAGCTATTTTAGGTTGGTCTGGCACCCCACCCGAAAGGGTGGTTGACGGTGGGGCGGATTTGGCGTCTCGTCTATGCGCCGTTCTGCTGGATAATGCAGCCGTGGCGGCCTCATCCGGTATGAGGCGCTATTGACGAGGGGTCTACACCCCCTCATTATCTAGTGTCCTCTGGGCCGTCTGCTCAATGGGTTGTGCGCGATGCAGTCGATCGGGCGGTGCGCTCCACACCGCTATTGACGCGTACTGAGTCGAGCGTCATGATTGTGACGAATCGAGCGTAAACGAGCTTCCGCGCGAAGGATTTCCGACGTTACAAGCCGAAGACGGTATCGCGGGTGAAGCATTGATGCAGAACCCGGTGGACGGGATGATTGATGATCCACCGTCGCTCCAACAGCGGAGCAGCAGTTCGAGCGAACATTGGTCGAGGAGGTGGCCGCATACATCAGTTATCTCATGCAACACCGCGTTTGGAGTACCGTGCCGGCAGCTAGGCGGCGCGGCCTTTTCTCAAAGCGCTCCTCGGTAAAACGGGGAGACATGCAGTCAAGGGAGGATTAACGATGCGCTGGCTAAGAGTGATGGGAGCAGTTGGCGCGCTCGCGGTTGTGGCGTCGGTTGCCCAGGCCCGTGTTCCGTCGTTCGTGCGTATGACGGGATACACCTGCAACCAGTGTCACATGACGTGGACGCCCACCCCCGACTTCACGTTCACCGGCCAGAAGTTCCGGATGAACGCGTATCGGGAGCCGTTCATTGCCGACAAGATCGAAGCCGGTAACGAAGGCGCGTTGAACGGTAAGCGCCTGGTGCTCGGTCTGCAGAACTATTGGACCTGGCACTATCGCAGCAACATCGTCTCGCAGTCGAAGGCCGCGAGCGATCCGGCGGTGCCCTCACCGGCCGCCAGCGCCATTTCGGGCAACATGTTCGGTTCAGTCGGTATCGACTACACCGGCCCGATTGGCGAGCATTTCGGCATCTGGACCGAGTACTACATCGACGCCGCTGGTGGCGTCGGCAACGTCCGTGGTTCCTGGACCAACGCCGAGTACACGATGGCGTGGGCCACGAATCCCGGCGGCCCGGGCAACGTGCTGGGCTTCGTCTGGACGAACCAGGAGCTCCCGAACGACATGGGCTTCTCGCCGTTCCGGAGTGGGGCGCCGGATCACCTGTCGCACATCACACCGGCCATCGGGCGCATTCAGCCCCAGAACCGGTTGGCGCAGTACGGGTTCATCGGCAACCGCTTCCTGTACAACGTCGGCGTGCAGACCGGTGAAGACAACACCGACTATCGCCGGCTCGATTACGAAGGCGGCTTCGGCTATGCCTTCGGCAACACCGATTACAAGCAGGGCTGGCTCCTCCTGTGGTGGGCGGCTGGGAACGACATCGTTCCGATGATCAGCCAGAACGTCTACAACTGGGGCACCAACGCGTTCACGACCCGTGATGCGGTGCAGGGCATCGCCGCGCTGCATGGCGGCAACTCGTACAACGCGTCGAACACCGGTGACTTCTACCGGCTCGAGCCCGAAATCCGGCTGGGCGGCGTCGATCATGGCCCGCACAGCATCGCCTGGTCCATCGTCCCCTACTTCAAGGAGCGCGAGCGGTATAACGACGGCTCCGAAGCGAATAACTCGGGCGGTGGCGTTTCCTTGCGGTATTGCTGGGAGCGGACGATCTGCGGTACGCCGACCTACGGCTGGAGCACGAAGTACAACTTCACCGACCGGTTTGGCGTGATCCATGACATTCCGATCGACGGGAACTACAACCTCCTCGTCACCTACCGGATCGCCATGAACGCGGCGTTCGAGTTCGCGGTCGGCAACGCGCAAGCGTTGGTGCTCGACCAGAACTACCGGAATGGTTGGTCGTGGAGCTTCCAGTGGCACTTCCTGTTCTAGTCTCGTGCGGAGACTAGTCACAGGGTAGCGGTGTTGCAGTCGTAGTCCGTAGTCGCGAGGCCCGGGTGTAACGCGCGTCGGATCCAATGTGTCGCCAGCGCATCGGCGACGGGCGTTACATCCGGGTTCTCATTTCCGCGAGTCCTTCCCGTCAATCCGCCGGCGCGGCTCCGGTCCTCACGCGATTTTCACGGTCTCTTCAAACGCCATCGTGTGTATTGCACGATGCCGTCGAACTCGACCCTTTCCTACACCGACTCGGAAAGCGCGGCAATCGTCTCGCAGGCACACGATGACGGTGCGCTCGAAGGCCTGCGCTGTCCGCGCGACGGCGCGGTCCTCAGGGTGTTCTTCGCGAGCTTTCGGCCGTATCAGAAAGGTGCCACGCCACGCGGCATCGTCCACCACGACTGGGGCGACGTGACGAGCGTCAGTGTCGAATGCCCAGCCTGCGGAGCGCTGCGCGCCCGGATGGAAATCTCGAGCAGGCGGATCGGCGGGCGCGGGCGCTAAGGTATCGCCTGCGGGTTACGTCACGAATGCTCCCCCCGTCCCGTACCGCGTTTCCTCGAGCAACCGCTCGACCGCCGCGCGTTTCTCCCATTGGTCTTGCGTCAGGGCGTGCCGCGCCGCATCGGTGAGCACGAGACTCAAACCCGTGCCGCACACCAGGCCAATCAGGAAGCCAATACCGCAGAGGATCATGAACACGGCGTATCCCTCCCCGTCCCGTTGCGCCCCATCTCAACGCATACGGTATAGCGCGCGATCGCAACAGAACCTGAACCGGGCATGAAGTCACGTTCACTCCCGCGGGTCGGTGGCGGCTAAGTGTAAGCAGCAGTGCTGTTTAGCATGTGCTATTGGTCGGTGCTCCGGTCGAAATGCATATTGGGTCCCCCCATGAGCTCGGCGAAAGACTTCTGGATTTTCCGGATCGTTCATCAGGACACGGGTAAGCCCGCGCAGGGCGTGCCCGTGACGGTGCTCGATGACGGCGGCAATCCGGCGGGCCACTGGGTGAGTGAAACCGACGGGACGGTGACCATCCCGCGTCGCCCGGGTACGCGGGTGCGGCTGCGCGTCGGGTTGCGCAACGAAGACCCGATCGAGCTCGCCACCGCGACACTCCCGAGCGGGATCATCGATCTCGCCGCGCCGACGCAGCTGCCGTTCGCGCCCATCGCGGGCGGAGTGAGCGAGCGCCCCACGCGCCTTCCCCCCACCGGGCGTTCCGGCGAGCCACAGGAGACGCTGCCGCACGTCGTCTACTTCCAGCGGCTCGCGTACCTCGCCGACACGCTGGCTTCGAGCGCTCCCGCCGAGAACGTGGCGGATTTCTTCAGCGCCAAGATCGAGCAACCCACGTCGTTGCACTACGGTATCCTGTTCGAGATCGAGGAAGTCTGGCAATCACTGGGCGTGGTGTGGGGCGAGCTGCTGTACAGCGTATCGCTCACCCCGGGAGACGAGGCGCGACTCGCCGTGCTGGACGGCCGGTGGCGGCGCGAAACCGAACACCCCGAGCGGCCGCTGCAAATCCTCGCGCGCATGGTCGGGACCTCGATGCTCGGGGATCTGGTCACGTCGCTGCGGCCGGAGCTGCAGGTAGAGCCGCTCGCGCTCGCCGACGCCAACCTCGAAACCGCCGCCACCGAATCGATCCGGATGATCCGGCAGCGCACGGAACGCATGAGCCACGCGCTGCGACGTCGCCCGCTCGGCGTGGTCGATGCACCGCCCGATGCCGATCGCAGCGCCATCCGCACCGTTCGGAATACCGCGCGCGACCGCGTGGTGACGTTCCATTTCTTCGAGCCGCTCGAGCGGTTTCGGGTCGTGGTGCGGAGCCCGCGCGTCCGGCCGGTGGTCTTTGTTCCCTTCCGGCTTCCCGACGTGGCGACGCCCGAGATCGTTCGGCGCTTCAGCTACATTTTTCGCCGCACGCTCCTCGACCGCGCGCTGGTGCCCGACCTCGACCAACTGATCGCCGGCGACGACCAGATGCTCCGGCTCCTCGACCATATCGCGGCAAACCTGCTGTACTACTCGACCGCGATCATCTCGGCGGGCGATCCGGCCGCGCGTCATATGTCCCTCTCCAAACTGCGCGTCGCCGGCGGCGCACCACTGACGAGCGTGGTGGAGAACATCGTGATCGGACGCGTGGGGAATGCCGTGGCCCTGCCCCTCCTCACGCCGAAGCTGCTGCCGCGCGCGCTCCAGGACGGCCTCGCGGCGTATACGGCGAATCCCCCGCGGGTGCACGAGGATTTTTCCGTTACAATTCCTCACCCGGGCGTGTGGACGACCGCGCAGCCCGATCAGCCCATGTCCCTCGACGCCGATGCGGACAGCGCCGCGGGCTGACCACCGCGGCCTCTTGACAGCCTCATCTGCCACGGCATTCTCTATGGTGCCAGAAGGCGAAGGGCCCTGCGCGGTCCCCTAGAACCGCAGTCGTCACGCGATGACATCCGCGTCGGTGTAGCAGGGATACAGCGAACCGCCGAGCGTCTCTGTAGAGACGGCTCGGCGGTTCCGTTTTGGATGGGCCGGGACGCGACTCAAAACCGCACGCCGATGCCGAGCGACAGCACCGGATACACCTTCACGTAGTTATCGATGTCCCGCTGGGTGGTGTCGACCTGGGCCTGGAGATTCGCGCCAAGCGCTGGATTCATCGCGGACCCGGTTGCCGTGAGACTCACCGTCGGTTGCGCGATCACCGCTCCCAGGTCGAACAGGAAGTACACTCCGACGCCGTGCCGGTGCGCCGGCGTGCCAAACCCGAGACCAACGTACGGCGCCGCGGAAGGGAATTTTACCACTCCGGTCAGGGTGCCGACGACGCTGCTCGGGTAGGTCGTGCCATTGATCTTGAAGGTCGATCCCGACGGGCGCCCCGTGCCATCCAGCTCGGCGGGGTCTGTCACGCCACCCACCGTGAAATGAAAGCTTCCGCGCGCTCGAGGATACAGATCCAGCAACCCCGCGAAGGAATGCAGCTTGAGCGTCGCGTCGAAGGTGATGTCGTTCTGGGTGCGAGTCGTGTTCAATTGATAAAAGGCCCCGCTCACGCGCAGCGCGGCGTGCGAGAAGAGCAGCAGGCTCAGATCGCCACCGATGCCCGGCGTGCCGGCCCTGAGAGCCACGGCGGCGTTCGCCTGCGCCAGGCCAGGCACGGTCATGCACGCGACGAGCGGCAACACGGTCATGAGAGATCGCATCAGAGATCGCATAGCCTTCCTCGACACAGGAGCGGTCAGTCGAGCCATACAATTCTATTCCGGGATCCCTGTACGCGCACGGACTGTGCTTCGAAAGCCACAGGACGAAAAACGTGTGAGCGATGACCACGATTTCTTGGTCATGCGTTGGCACTAAGAAATCTTTTTGGGCTGACCTCGCGGAGGCGTCCGGGGTATTTTTTTTTGTCGTCACCAGCGTCACTCGCATTTTTTCTGGAGGCATCCGATGTCGCCGCTCACCGTTCGCTCGTTGCTGTGTACCGCCGTCGCCATGACAGCGGTCGTCGCGGGATGCACGAAGGATATGCCCACCTCGAATTCCAGCTCCACGAACTTGACGCAGCAACCGGCGCTCAACGCGTCGGACGCGCAGTCGATCAGTGAAGCCGTGAGCGCGGACATGGAGGGCGAGCTCGAGGGCGTTACCGCGTTCGCGACGGCACTTGGCCCACTGGGTTTCGGGAGCGCGTTCGGCTCGGACGGCCACGGCGGCACATTCTGCATGCCGACGATCAGTCCCATGCCGATCGTCAACTCGGACGGCGACCGTGTGCCCGACTCGATCCGCGTGACCTTCCCGGACTGCACGTTTGGATTCGGCCGTGAGGCGGACACCGTCAGGGGATCGATCGATCTCATCGATCCAACGCCCAAAATTACCGATAAAGATGTAAAGACGGTGTTCGACAGTTTCGCCCGGATCGAGGTCGTCGGCACGCGGCAGCGTTCGCTCCTGCTCGACGGCGCGCGCGAGGCCTTGCGCGATTCTTCCATGATTTCGCAGACCGAAACGAACTTCAAGAATGTCTACACGTTCTTCGACGGCACCACGACGACGCACACCACCAACTGGGCCACGATCTTCACGGCGGACGTGAAGGGCACGATCCACCCCGATGCGCCGCTCCCCGCCGGCACGCTTGCGGTGAACGGCAAGTCCAGCCTGGTCCGCGACACCAGCACGTATTCGCTCACCGTCTCGACGAACCCCGACCTGCATTACAACCCGAGCTGCACCGTGCGGCCGAAGTTCGACAGCGGCACCATCAAGGCCGTGGTGACGAAGCACAGCGCCACGACGACGGTTACCGTCGCGTTCACCGCGTGCGGGCAGTACACGGTCACGCGGTCGTAGGCGTCGGACCGCCGGAACCAGAACAGGGGGAAGCGTGCTCGCTTCCCCCTGTTCATTTGCCGTGATGCACGAACATGCGCTACAGATCGTAATGCAGCTCGAAGGGATGCTCCATGCCATGCCCTACTGACGTCTTGCCCTCGCCCTTGAGCCCCCGCAGCTCACCGGTGCCCGAGCCAGGCACGACAGTATAGGTCTCCTTCGCCTGACCGCTCTCGAACACACCGACGCGCTGCAGGACAAACGTGCCGGTCTTCGTTCCGATTCGCGCCCGCACGCGTTCGAGCCCGAGGAGCGTCGCCGAGCCATCGCCGCGATACATCATCAGATATTCCACCTGACCGTCGCCCTCGATGTCGCCGGTGAGGATTTTGGCCACAGTGGCGCGAGTCAGCTTGGGCAGATCCGGGCCCTCACTGTACGGCTTTTCATCCCAGCTCTTGATGGCAAAACGGGCACGTGCGGTGTGCTTCATGTTCCCCCCTCTCGCGCGACGCTCGAGTAGGGCATTCGAAAGAGCCGCGCGCTCCTAACCCGATGTACGTCGAACGTGCGACGGACGTAGACGAAACGCGGCGCAGTTTGTGCAGCCTTTCCCAACGAACCAATTCTACAACTCATACATACGACTCGGCGGAATGGCGACACGGACAACGATCTGTCTCGTCCAATGGGACGGGATGCAATGGCAGCTGGGATGCGAGAACGGTGGGGTAGTCGCGGCAGTGGTCGGTAGAGAAGAACGCACGCGACTCTTAGCGGTGGCCCTGCACCGGACTGGTCGTGATGACCATCCCGCGAACCCGCTCGGTTCGACTCGATTGGTCGGGTTTCGCCACGTGCGTCATGTTGAGCAGCACCATTTCCTCAGTGGCGACCGAGACACCGAGATGGAGGGCGTACGGGTCGCTGCCAGATTCCCAGATGGACCCGTTCAGCGGCTGCACGGCGCGTGAGCTTTGCGCCCGGAATCGGCTCGGGGCGGCGCTGAAATGGAATGTCAGGACGCGTTCCTCGGGGTCGGGCTTGATGTCGCCGTGTCGCAGATGGCAGATGGGAAAGACCGCGCTGTAGAGTGGCTGGCCATCGAACACGATGCGCAGGCTCAGCGAATCGCGCCCCGCACAACCGGTGAACCAATGCCACACGACCTGATCAGGTCGAACTGTTTGTGCAGCGACGGCACGAGGCAGCGCGACCGGGAGGACGGCCGCGCACGCCAATCGACCGAAGGCCCGCATGAGATCGATCTCCACCCCTCGATTTGGCGTGAGGCACCCAATCTTGGACGACGGTCGCAAAGAATCAACACATTCGTGCCCTCACCCAGTCTTGTGGACTTCGCTTCGGCTGTTTGGCGGCTAACTTGACAGTCTCATGAAACCGCTCGTGCTCACACTGCTGGTCTGTGCCGTAACGGCCTGCCACACGATGAAGCCGGTGCAACCCGCCACGCTCTCGAGCAAGTCGATCAATCGCATCTGGATCACGAAAGCGAATGATTCCGCGATCGTGCTCGCGGAACCGCAATTGCGCGGCGACACCCTGGCAGGATTCGTGAACGGCCAGTACGAGGAGATGCCGCTGTCCGACGCGCGCTCGCTGCGCGCCCGCGAGCCCGCGTACGGCCGTACCGCGCTGCTCGCGGGTGCCCTGACCGCCGCGGCCGTCGCGGGATTGATCTACTTCGAAAACCGCTCGTATGTGGGAGGCGGGGAGGCGTGTGCGGGAGACATCACCCAGCAGCAAGCCAACCTGCACTGCAACGGGCTGGGAGACGCGAGGAGCAGATGAAAGGCTGTGACCGACATTCCGGATCGCAGAGATCAACGCACCGAGTTCCCTAGCGGAAAGTCACGTGACGATTCCTCCGCGTGACGCACCCCACACTCGGCGCGGTCACGCACCGGGTCGACGCTTGACAGGATCGAAACGCTTTCGTAACCGTTGGGCGCTCCATTGGGCGCCCTCACCAATCCAGCGATCAGAACCTGTCGGGAGGAATGCCATGTTGAAGGTCCTGAGTAGTGCATTGTTGGTCGGGAGCTGTGTCGTGTTCGCCCGGCCCGCCTACGCCCAGCACCACGCTACGCCGAGCACCGGCAGCGCGAGCTCGGCCAAATACGAGCTTGGCGCCGATCTCGCCACGCAGTACATCAGCCGCGGTGATGGTGTGGGAGGAGCGTTCCAGCTCGGGGCTCCGGTTGACCTGCGGGTGGGGTTCCTGTCGAAGTCGCCGTTGAGCTTCGAGGCACGGGCGGCGTTCGCCTATGACAGCAAGGGCACCGGCACCGATGCGACGCTTACCTTCGCACCCGGTGTCAATGCGCTGTATGCTCTCAAGCGCGGCACAGGCACGCGCGGATTGATGGCAGCGCCCTACGTCACCGGTGGCCTCGGTCTGAACCTTACGAAGTTCGGCGCCGCGGGCACCGATACGCAGTTCGGCATTGGGGGCGGCCTCGGCACACGCCTCCAGGCTGGCGGCGGCGGGTTGGCGTGGCGGCCGGAGGGGTACATGACCTACTCGTTCAAATCCGGGAACCTGCCGAGTGCGTTCGCGATCGGCGTGCGGATGGGCTTGTCATTCTGGCATTAAGCCGATGATGTGACGCGCCGGAACTCGCGTCATCCGAGAATCGGGCGGCCCGCTTCGGTTTCGAGGCGGGCCGCCGTGTCAGGCAGGTCGCTTGTGCCAGAATTCGTAAAAGATCTGCGCCTGATCAATGCGGCGCGCAAATCCTCCAAATCAAAACCGGCTTCACGACGTTCCGGGCCGCAAGACCCTTCTGGCCGTCGACGATGGCGAACTCGACACGGTCGCCTTCGGCCACATTCCCTGGAGCGTCCGACCTGTCAATCCACTCGCCCCTCGCCCTCGAAGGCCGCCGCCCTCGCCCGCTGCGCCAGCACACGCCCCCGCGTAGGCGAACGGCGTTCCGAATTCCCCATGACGACCCGCAACACGCCGGTCGAGAGCTCGACATCCCAGCGCGCGATCCGCGGCGTGAGAAACTCGGTGATGCCGTCGGGGGTCACGGTGGCGGGCGTCGCATCGAGAAAATCGAGGACGCTGAGCCGCATGAGCGGATACGTGGTGTGGCGTTCGGTGGCGGCGAGCCGCAGCTGAATATGATCGTCCAGCATGCGCCGGGCCGCTCCCTGCGCCACGTCGAGCAGGCGGCGCACGATCTCTGTGAACTCCGCAGCGGCGCCGCGTTGGCCGTGGCGCCGCTCGAGCTGCTCGGCAGTCCGAGGTTCGCAGAGTGCGAGCAGGAGGCGCCGGACCTGCGTCCCCGGGCCTTGCGTCTCCGGCTTGGGCTCGGACGGCAGGCAATTCAGGATATCATTGCGCCCGAGCCGCAGGAAGGAGGTCATACGGCTGTACACATCGGAGCGCCCCGGCGTCACGACCCGGGACCCGGCGATCACGTCGTCGACGTAGGAAACGGGCAGCTCGATCGCCTGGGCCAAATCGTGGGTGGTACTCTTGATCTCGCGCAGCCGGCGGCGCACGAGCTCACCGATCCTGACAGGGGGGGTCATGGACGGCCGAGAGGGTCGCACGATGTGGTGCTCCTTGATGAAGGGGGACGAAAGGCGCGCCACAATCTACCACTTTCCGCCCCCCAAGAGGGGTCACCTTGCGGTCGAGGGGAGTCGAATGCCCAAAGAACAGGCGTCGAAATCAGCGGCGTAGCTATGTTCTTGATGCGTAGACCTGGCAGTCACCGGAATCTCCTTGCCTACAGCACCGGCGCGGCCAGGCGCGCCACCTGGACTCCGAGGTGCCACCAGAACGGCTTCTTGTCGAGCTCGGCCGGATCGATCGCTCGGGCATGCGTGAAGTCCTGCTGGAACATCGTCTCCATTTGGCTGGCAAAGTCGCGATCGACGATCACCGCGGTGACCTCGAAATTCAACCGGAACGACCGGTTGTCGAAGTTCGCCGTCCCGATCGTCGAGACATCGTGGTCGACCAGGGCAACCTTCTCGTGGAGAAAGCCCGGCGTGTACGCATAGAACTTGATGCCGAGGTCGCGCAACTGATCGATATAATGAAACGCGGCCATGAAGACGGCGAGACTGTCGCCCTTGCCCGTGGTGATGACCCGCACGTCGACGCCCCGCAGGGCCGCCAGCTGCAGTGCTTTCATGACGGCTTCATCGGGCACGAAATACGGCGCCGAGAGCCAGATCCGCTCGCGTGCCGAGTGCAGCGCCGAGACGAACATCAGGCCGGCCGTCTCGAGCCGCTGCGTGGGCGCGGAGGGCACGATGAGCGCCGCGACGCTGCCTTGGGGCGCGGCCTGCGGCACCCAGTTGAGCTTGGGAAGCTCGTGCGTCGCCCAGAACCAGTCCGAGAGAATGACGGCCTGGAGCTGCATCACGACGGGCCCTTCGAGCCGCACGTGCGTATCCCGCCAGGGGCTGAAATCGCGATCGAGCCCGAGATATTCGTCGCCGACATTGTGGCCGCCGACCCATCCCATCACGCCGTCCACGACGACCATTTTGCGGTGATTGCGGAAGTCGATCTGGAAGCGATTGCGCCATCCCTGCGTGGGCTTGAACGACGAGACCTGCGCGCCGGCATCCCTCAGCGCCGCCGTATAGCTCTGCGGCAGCCCCTTGCTGCCCACCTCGTCGTACAGCACGGACACGCGCACGCCCGCTTTCGCGCGCTCGATGAGCGCCTGCTGGAAGCGGCGGCCGAGTCCGTCATCATGAAACATGTAGAATTGCACGAGCACGTAGTCCCGCGCCGCGGCGATGCCCGCCAAAATGCTGTCGAACGTCGCTGCCCCGCCGATCAGGAGCTGGGCACGATTGCCCCGCGTGAGCTTCGTTCCCGACAGGCGGCGGATCGCCGCATAGACCGAAGGCCGGTCCCCGTCCGCCACGACCCACGCCTCGAGGTTGCGGCGCACCTCCTCGATGACGCCGTCGATCTCGTCCTTGCGTTGCTGGTACGCGGCGATCATGCCTTGGAACTTGCTGCGACCGAAGACGAGGTATGCGGGCACCGCGACGAATGGAAACGATACGAGCGATACCGACCACGCGATGGCGCCTTGTGCGGTGCGCGCGGTCATGACGGCTTCGACGGCCGCGAGAATACCGACGAGATAGAAAACGGTCGTGATGGCGGCAATCATCTGGTCTTCGCGTGTCCTGGTGTCGTTCGCGCCATCCAGACGTGGTGTCGCGGGTTCGACCCTGCCTCGGCCTCGAGGGGAAAGACCCCGCGCGCGTAATGGCCTTCCCAGTCCGGATGCGGCTCGACGGTAATCGTCACGTGGTAGGGCTGGGGCTTGGGCTTGGGCTTTCTTCTTATGCGACCCCAGATGTACTCGAGCACACCCACGACACCGAGCACCGGGATTTCGACCTGGAACTCGCCCGAGGTGGCGGACAACTGGGAGGACTTGGTGGTGATTTTCCCCGTGGCGGGGTCCGTGGCCGTCACGGTCACGTTGGCTACCGGATCATCCTGCGAGAACGTTTTGTCGCCCGGCGCGGCCTTGAAAATGACCGTGAGCGACGCGAGCCCGTCCTTTCGCAGACCGTCGTAGTAGCCCCTCAGATCTGGCATATCCATCCATGCCCTCCATGCGCCCTGTGTGGTCGCGCCGTCGTCAGAAGTAGAGCGTCGCTAATATCCCGAGCGCGTTGACGATTTTCTGTGCCGGCATCCGGTCGATCTGCCGGCCGTAGTAGATCTCCGGGGCAACCCGGCGAGACACCGGGATGGCAACCCCGGTCTGGTAGAACGTCCGGCTCCAGGCGCCGAACCGGGAATCGTAGAAGAATTCGACCGACCAGTACGGGACGGTGGTAACGCTGCCGATCCTGGTCTCCCGCTCGAGCCATACGCGCGGCCGGAACCGCCAGGAATAGTTCCCCTGAAGCCAGCGGAAGTCGACCTCGTTGCGCAGCGCGAAGAGCACATCCCATGGCAGGAAGAAGCGCGGCGTCACATCGGCAACGAGGCGTTGCTCGCTTCTGCCGGTGCCGACGGTCAACACCTGCCGGTAGCCAATGCGGGCCCTCAGATACCCGAGCCGGTCCGCATCATACGCCGCTCGCAGCTGGCGTCGCGCCATCGGCATGATCCCCACCTCGAGATGGCCGCCCAGTTGCGTCTCGCTCAGCGATCTGTCGTCGCCGGAGACGACCGGGATGACGACAAAGAAGAGCCGGGCCGCCGGTGACAACCGGACGTAGGTGTCGAGCTCGGGCCACAGCTCGCGCGTCGTGGTATCCTGCCCAGCAGCCACGCCGCCTGCTCCCGGGAAGAGGAGGCCAGCGAGCAGGAGCGCACGGAGTCGCATGATTTCATGTCGTCCGGCGCGCGCGGGTCAGAAGATCCATTGCATTCGCGTATGGATGCTGTTCGTCACTCCGCTCTGGTCGAAGCGGTGCAGCCAGGTGTAGCCCCAGCCCAGGCCGAACTTCCAGTGCCGGGTCGCCCACCAATTGATGGCGAGGTAGGTCTTGTCGAACGAGCCTCCGCGTACCAGCCCGCCATCGAGATCGACATGTGAAAACCGCGCCACGAGCTCGGGGGCGCCCCATCGGCCCTTGGGCATGACCCGGCGGGCATAGCCCACCGTGCGGTCATATGGCCGCGTTTCGCCCGTCAGGACCCAGCTCGCGGTGACGTAGTAGCCGGAGAACGCGGGATTCGCCTCGGTCGGCGCATCCAACCACGCGTGGTGGTATTCGGCAAGCGCGGAGAACGAGCCTTCGTTCCACAGCGCCTCGAGGCCGAGATGCTCCGCGTGATCGCCTGGCAGATTGCCCGTGTCCACGTACAGGTCCGTCACGTTGGACTCGGGACGGCCCTTGTAGCGCATGGTCTGATGGTCCGCCCCGGCGTAGCGGCCGGACACGCCGAGGTGCAGGTAACTCTTGCCATCACGGTTGTCCCATGCCAGACCGGTGACGCGCGCGGTGAAATCGGTGCCGCTCTCATCGAGCGCATCGCTCGTCACAAACCAGTCGTTGAAGACCCCGACGGATGCCGTCATCCGGTGCGTGGCGCCAATGACGTGCGTCAGCTTGACGCCGATGTTGCGCGAGAGGAAGAACGGAGTCAACACGCGCTCCTGCTGGGGCAGGTTGGCGGCATCGCCCACCATTTCGTAGCCGAACGTCTCCTTGGTCTTGCCAACGGTAAGGGTCGTCGCCTGGCCGGCTATGGGGAAAATGAGGGACACGTCCGTCATGTTCCACAGGTTCTCCGGCTCGGTTTCGAAGCCCTTGTATTCGCCGGCGATGTAGTACCGGACCTTGTAGCCCGTGCCGAGCGTGCCGTGCAGTATCAGGCGCAGGGAGCGCAGCTCCCACTGATTATCCTGCCGCCCAACCTGCGCCAGATTGGTGCTGTCCTGCGAGAAGGCGCTGTAGTCCTCGAGGGTCGCCAATCCCGCCTTGAGCGTCGCCCAGGGCTTATGAACGTGGAGCTGCTGCTCCACCGAATGTGGCACGTCTGGAATCACGAACGGCTGCGGCGGCGGAGGCAACGACTCAGGTTCGAACTTGCCCCGGGCGGGCGCCGCTTCGGACTCCGGCGACTGCGCCGAGGCACGGTGCGTACAGACCGCGCCCCCAACAAGCGCGCCCAGCAACGCGACTGTGACCTGGAAAGAGCGCCGGGTGTTCTGTGAGGCCCGCACTTAGGCGGATGCCAGCTGCTGCTTCACGTCGCCGACCTTTCTTTTGTCGATCAGAAGTAGTACCGCATGGAGAGCGTGTAGCTGCGCGCGGCGAGCCTCGCGTCGCTGCGCCGTTGCTCGAGCGAGCTGAAGAGGAGCTCGAAACCGATCGAAAAATCCCCGCGGCCCGTGTACGCGACGCTCGTCGCGACCTGGGCTCTGCTCTTGGCAACGTCGCTCGCGGCCTCATCGACCGATTGCCAGCGGCCCGAGACCTTCACGCCGACGGGGACGCGCCACAAGGCTTCGAAATCCACATCCGCCGCGGCGCCGACATCGAGCAGCCACACGTTGGACGGACCATTGAACAGTCCCGCGACGCCGGTCTGCACGAGCCCCGTGAGGCCGAGCCAGCGTACCGGGGCGTATGCTGCGCGCACCCCGATGGTCGTGTTCTGGGCCTTGGAGCTGGTGTGGAGCGAGTACCCGGTGAGATCGATCGAGTGGATCACGCTGTCGATCACCGCACTGTCGAGCGTGATCCCCCCGATCGCCTGCAGGCTGTCGAGCACCTTCCCGATGGAGTGCACCACGCCCTCCACGTATTGGAGCGGTGTGACGCCGGAGAGGTAGTTGGAGGAATACTCGAGCGCAGCCGAGAGGTACAGCTTGTCGGTTCGCCAGACGCGTGCCGTGGCGCCGGCTCCAAAGCCATAACTTGCCGCCACTCCCTCGGAGAGCAGCGAGGGGGTTTCCGTGCCGTAACGCACCAGCCCGTTGAAGTTGACCCGCACGCCGAGCCAGGGCAGTACGGTTCGTTGGTACTCGCTGCCCATGCTCACAAACCCAAGGTCTCCAGTGAGGACGCGTACCACGCTGTCTTCGGCGTTGTACACGGGGACCTGGAGGTCGGTCGCGGCGCCGCCGCCCAGGTTGCTGGTCAGGAAGTCGGCCACGAAGGGGTCGGGGAACGCGGACGAGGGCTGAAACACGTGACCGCCGAGCGTGTGGCCGCGGCCGGATCCCAGCGCACGTGGCTCCTGGGCGCCCAATACTGGAATGCGTCCCAGGAGCAGCACGGCCGCGAGTCCCATGCGCGCGGCACTCACGCGGTTCCTGCCCTTCAGGACTTCATGCGCCATTCCTTGCAGCCCTCTTCCTGGTGTTTCATCGAGTGCCTGAACGCGCCGATAGTACCGGATGCCAACACGGGCACCCCACTCGGGGTGCCCGCGTCCCTTCGGCCACAGAGCGGGTCAGTTGCCCGAGCTTGCGTTGGCGTGGTCCATCTTCTTCTGCATCTCTTCCTTGAGCGCGCTCAGGTTGAAGCTTCCTCCGGCCTGCATCGGCGGGAAGTCGACGAATGTCTGGGCGGCCTCGGCAATCGCCCTCTGGACGTACACGAACCGCCAGAATTCGTACTGATACCAATCGAAGTATGCCAAGGAACTCCCCATGCCCATCCTCTCATAGGGGTCGAGGCGGATGTTGACCAGGATCGGCCAGTTCGGCTTGACGGAGGCCCCCAGCCAGCCGCCCGGCTGGTCGACGAAGCGGAACTTGAAATCGTCGAGGCGGACCGCGCCGAGCGCGTTCTCGGCGAAGTAATAGACCTCGTGCCGCGCCGACGGCCCCTTGCCCATCACCAGAGCCGTCTGATCGTAGCCATCGAGGTGAACCTTATAGGTCACACCGTTGAGGGCCTTGCCTGCCCGGAGATCGGCCGCGATATCGCCTTGGTAACCGGCCGCCTTAACGAGGGTCGGGAACCAGTCGAGGCCGGAGAAGATACCGTTCTCGATCCTGCCCGCGGGTACCTTGCCGGGCCACCGGATGATCGCCGGCACGCGGAAGCCACCCTCGAGCACCGTGCCCTTGCCCCCGGCGAATGGGGTGTTGCCGCCATCCGGCCAGGTGAAGTTCTCGGCGCCGTTGTCGGTAGTGAAGATGACGATCGTGTTGTTCTCCACGCCAATCTCCTTGAGGTGCTGCATGACTTCGCCGACGATGTCGTCCAGCTGCGCCATGCCGGCTTCCTCGATTGACCAGCCATTCTCCGGAGTCCGCATCTTCTCGTACTTGTTGGAGAGGTGGGTGACGGCATGCATCCGGGTCGGGTTGAGCCAAAGGAAGAACGGCTTGCCCTCCTTCTTGACGCGGTCGACCCAGTTGAGCGCGTTGGCCAGGATGGTGTCGTCGATGACCTTCATCCGCTCGGGGCAGAGCTCGCCTTCATCGGTGATTTTCTGCTTGCCGACCTTGCCCCAGCGGGGCTGGACTGTGGGGTCGTCCGTGGTCGTGGCCCAGCTGTGCAGCATGTGGCGCGGGCCCACCGTATTCTTGGCGTCAGCCGGGTAGGTGGGGTGGCACGGGTCCTCCATCGCATCCAGGTGGTAGAGGTACCCGTAGAACTCGTCGAACCCGTGGACGGTGGGGAGGAACTGGTTCAAGTCGCCCAGGTGATTCTTGCCGAACTGGCCGGTGGCATATCCCAGCGACTTGAGAGCGATCGCCATGGTCGGCGCCGCGTCGGGAATGCCGATCGCCGAGCCGGCCTGGCCCACCGTGGTCAGGCCGGTGCGGATCGGCAGCTCGCCGGTAATGAAGTTGGCCCTACCCGCCGTGCAGCTGGCTTCGGCGTAGTAGTCCGTGAACCGCATGCCTTCACTGGCAAGCCTGTCCAGGTTGGGGGTCCGGCCCGCCATGATCCCCTGATTGTAGACACCGATGTTGGACCAGCCGACATCGTCCGCCATGATCACGACGATGTTGGTCTTCTGCTGGGCCGCAAGGCTGAACGGCGCGAGACACGAGAATGCAACCAACGTCAGCTGTGCGACCATCCTGAGGGATGTCCTTCGTCGAGTGTTCATCCTGGCTCCGGTCTATTGTTGCTCGCCAATCGCGAGCTGCGTTTCGAACGTGACGATCCGCTTCCAGTCCTGTTCATACTGATCCCGGTGGCACGCCGGCCCGGCGTTCCCTACGCGGCCTTCTTGAGGGCCTTCCGCAGGGTCGCGACGTCCTTGTCGTCGAGGTTGGTCTCGATGATCTTGCCGCCGAACGGCGTGACGGCGGACGTGAAGTCCGCGATGGTTGGCTTCTCGCCAACCAGCACCAGGGCCGAGGTGTCCTTGGCGAGCGAGGCGGCGAAGTCGTCGAGCCGCGGGTCATCGAACGCGATCTCGTCGCCCACGCCGAACATGGCGCCCATGGAGCCGCCCACGGCCGCTCCCGCCAGCGCTCCGCCCGGTCCCGCCAGCACTCCGAGCAAGGCGCCCGTCACGGCGCCAAGGCCGGCGCCGGCGCCGATGGCGCTGTCGTCCTGGGCCCAGGTGCTGTGGATCCGGGTAATGCCGAGCTTGCTGCGCGACACGACAGCGGCATCCTCGATCCATGGGTAGACCGGCACGCGGTCTTCGAGCGTATCGAGGGCCTTGCCGGCCGTCTTCTTGCCGTTGAACACAAAAGCCTTGAATACGTACATACGGCCTCCCTTGAGTGACTCCGAGGAACGTGCGGTCGATGGTGCCACGGACGAACCTAGGACGGATGGTGAGGCCAGACAGTACCCGATACGGGGGAAAAACGGGGTAGAGCGGGAGGGCCGGCCGCCTAACTGCGTGCGTCGATCACTCGTTCGGCCACGGCCCTGGCAACGGCTTCGCGCCTTCCATGAACCTCGAGCTTCTGATAAAGGTTGCGGGCGTGCTTCTTGACCGTTTCCGGCGAGACGTGGAGCCGCCCGGCGATCTCCTTGTTGGAGAGCCGTTGGGTCAAGCGCTCCAGGACGTCGAGTTCCCGATTGCTCAGTAACCGCCGGAGCAAACGCGGACCACGATCGGCGCCGGAGGCCATCACGGTGTCTGCGGGCGGACAGGGATGTGTCCGTCCGTCCTGGTCGGCGTTGGCCGTCGCGACCGTGGATGGAACCGCGCCGCCGGCTTCACGGCTCCTCGTTCACAGCGCCAGCCTCAACAGGTTGGCCATCGACCGCGTCATTCCGCCCGGCGGCGGCAACAGGGAGTCGAGCTGCTGCTGCGTGTCGATCCACGCCGTCAGCCCCTGGAGGATGTCGAAGTCCACCACGCCGGCCAGCGTCTGCCACCCGGTCATGGTGGTCATCGCCTCGCCGTCCATCACCATGCTGCGGTAGTCCATATTGACGGAGCCGACCGTGAGATACGCGACGACGTGCGCCGTGGTCGCCGTGTCCAGATTGCGGTTGACCGCTG
>Ga0335085_10003796_pt1 | contig 25675 bp, 18 predicted proteins | sample Lox_Sample_45_FD_206712 | JGI IMG/M metagenome (GOLD analysis project Ga0335085, IMG submission 206712) | Soil microbial communities from Loxahatchee National Wildlife Refuge, Florida, United States - Lox_Sample_4.5 | ecosystem: Environmental > Terrestrial > Soil > Wetlands | place: USA...
CGAACACGAATTGGCCAGCGGAGATCGCCTCTCCGCCCGATGTAGTAATCCTCGCGAGTGGCCCGCTCCCTTTGGGCGTAACCGCCTGAGCGATACGAAACTCCGCCCCTTTTTTCTTGGCCTGTTCAATCACGGTCTGAACGCCGCGTCGGGCCAATAACACGCCACTGCCCGGTTCCAGCAGCCCGCGCGTCACGCCGTCGAAATTCGCCTGCGGGTAGCGTTTCGATAGCGCCGCGTTGTCCATCACTTCATGCGCGATGTCGCATCGTTGCAGCGTGGCCTGCGAATCCTTCAGCCGACCGATGTCCTCGCCTTCCATCCACAGCACGCCGGTTTGCTGAAAGAGCGGCTGCCCGGAAGACGCCGCGAGCTCTTTCCATTGTCCCAAGGATCGATGCGACCAGTGCGTGTAAATCTCATCCGTCGCATAGCTCATCCGGATGATGCGCGTTTCGCCGCCGGAACTGGCGCGGTTGTGCGCCGCGCCGTACGCATCCAGCACCAGCACTTTCTGTTTTCTTTGGGCCAGATGCCAGGCCGTCCATGACCCGAACACTCCCGCGCCAATCACTACCACATCATATTTTGCAGCTTCCTTCATTGTGCCGCCATTCTATCGCGTCCCGCTACTTGTTGCTGGCCGATCCGCGTTTCTCGGAGTATTATCTTCGCTTGCCTTAAATCTTTCGCCGGGGGACTATGTGAATCGCCTTCAGCGCATTTCTCTGTTTGTTGCCTCTTTCTTTTTCGCCATTACCTGCTTTGCCCAGAATCCCGTCGATCCGAAGCTCTATGAAGGAATGAAGTGGCGCCTCATTGGTCCGTTTCGCGGCGGGCGCGCGCTGACCGCTGTGGGCGTTCCGTCTCAGCCGAACACGTATTACTTCGGCGCCGTTTCCGGAGGCGTCTGGAAAACCACCGACGGCGGCCTCACGTGGGAGCCGATTTTCGACAAGCAGGACATCTCTTCTATCGGTTCCATCGCCGTTGCCGATTCCGATCCCAACGTCCTTTATGTCGGCACGGGCGAAGCCTGCATTCGAGGAAATATCTCGTATGGTAATGGAGTTTACAAATCGCTCGACGCGGGGAAAACGTGGACCAATATCGGCCTGAAGGATTCGCGGCACATCGGCGCCGTGATCGTGCATCCCACAAATCCGGACATCGCGTTTGTCGCCGCATTGGGCCACGTGTACGGGCCGAACGAAGAACGCGGAATCTTCCGCACGCGCGACGGCGGCATGACCTGGGAAAAAGTTCTCTACATCAACGACCGCACCGGCGGGATTGACGTCGTTTTCGACCCGCAAAATCCGCACATTCTTTTCGCGGCGATGTGGGAAGGCTATCGCACGCCGTGGGCGCTCAATAGCGGCGGCGAAAAGAGCGGCCTGTACCGCTCCGCAGACGGCGGCACCACTTGGAAGCGTTTGGAAGGCAACGGGCTGCCGGATGGCCCCCTCGGCCGCATCGGCGTGAGTGTTGGGGGTGGTGATTCCAACATTGTTTATGCGCTGATCGAAGCGAAAAAGGGCGGCTTATACCGCAGCGAAGATGGCGGCGAAAAGTGGACGCTGGTGAACGAGGATCACCGCTTCCGGCAGCGCGCCTGGTATTTCACGCATGTCTGGGGTGACACGAAGAATCCCAACGTCGTCTACATTGCAAACACCGGATTGTTCCGCTCCATTGACGGCGGGAAAACCTTCGAACGCCTCAACGCGCCCCACGGCGACCATCACGGCCTTTGGATCGATCCCAACAATCCCAACCGCTTGATCAACGCCAACGACGGCGGCGCCACCATCAGCACCGACGGTGGCAAAACCTGGTCCTCACAGATGAACCAGCCGACCGCGCAGTTCTATCATGTGGTTGCTGACAACGATTTCCCTTATCGCATCTATGGTGCACAGCAGGACAATTCCACCGTCGGCATTCTCACGCGCAGCGACCGCGGCTTCATTGACCGGCCGGACTGGGATGCCGTCGGCGGCGGCGAGAGCGGGTATATCGCGGTGGATCCGCGCGACGCAAACATCGTCTATGCCGGCTCGTATTTCGGGCACAGCACGCGTTTCGATCGCCGCACCGGCCAGGCGCAGGACGTGATGCAGTGGCCCGACGATCCGGACGGCCACAACGCCAGCGGCTTGAAATACCGGTATACCTGGACGATGCCGATCGTCTTTTCGCCACACGACCCGAAGATCATCTACAACGCGGCGCAATATGTGTTTCGTTCAACGGACGAAGGCCATTCCTGGCAGACCATCAGCCCGGACCTGACGCGCAACGACAAATCGAAGCAGCAGGACTCCGGCGGCCCAATTACCCAGGATCAGGCGAGCATTGAGTTTTACGATTTGATCTTCACCGTTGCGGAGTCCCCCAAAGAAAAAGGCGTCATCTGGGCGGGCACCGACGATGGCTTGATCCAGATCACGCGTGACGACGGCAAGAACTGGAGCAACGTCACGCCAAAAGCCATTCCCGAATGGTCCATGGTCAGCCTGATTGAAGCTTCCTGGCATGATGCCGGAACCGCCTACGCGGCTGTAGATGCGCGAAAGCTGGACAATTTCAAACCGTACATCTTCAAGACCACCGATTTCGGCAAAACCTGGACGCAGATCACCAACGGAATCCCAGATGGCGCGTACGTCCACGCGGTGCGCGAAGATCCCGTGCGAAAGGGTTTGCTGTTTGCCGGGACGGAATTAGGAATTTATGTGTCCTTCGACGATGGGGCGCATTGGCAATCGTTGCAACTCAATCTGCCCAACACGCCGGTGCACGACATGGCCATTCACAACAGCGACCTGGCGATCGCCACGCACGGCCGCGCCTTTTGGATGCTCGACGACATCGCTACCCTGCGCCAGGCCGACGCTTCGTTTGCTGCGCGCGAAGCGCATCTTTTCACGCCTTCGACAGCCACGCGCACGCGCATGGGCCACATGCGGCGCCGGCGTTATGCTATCGCAGAAAATCCCCCGGACGGCGCGATTCTCTACTACTACTTGAAGGACGAACCGAAAGAGCCGATCAAGCTTGAAGTGCTCGATTCTGGCGGCAAAGTGATTCGCGCTTACACGAGTGAGGAGAAGAAAAAAACGGAAGAGGAAGGCGCGGGCGAGTGGGAAAAGGACGAGGCCGCCGACCACATTCCGGCGAAATCCGGTTTGAATACGTTTGCCTGGGATCTGCGCTACGAAGACCCCGTGAAAATTCCCAAGGCCGTCTACGATGAAGGCGAGCCCACCGGCCCGCTCGTGATGGCCGGGAAGTACCAGCTGCGCCTGACGGTTGGCGGCCAATCGGAGTCCGAACCGATTGAAATCGTTCTCGACCCGCGCGTGAAAACCAGCACGGCCGACCTGCAGAAGCAGTTTGACCTGATGCTCAAGCTGCGCGACCGGCAGGACGAAATGAACAAGGCCATCCTTGCGATTCGCGACTTGCGCAGCCAGTTGCTCGCGCTGGAAAAGCGCATCGGCACCGAGGCCGCGAACAAGAGCCTCACGGATCAGTCGGCAGCGCTGCGCAAGAAGATCACGGATTTGGAACACGAACTCATCAATCCGGAAGCCACCGCAAGCGAAGACGAGTTGCACTACCCGACGAAGCTCAACAGCAAGCTGGGTTCGTTGAACCAGGCGGTGGACAGTGCAGATATGCCTCCGACAGAGGGTGAACTTGACGTGTTCGCCGAACTAGACAAGCAACTTGATGTGCAACTGGCGAAGTGGCACGAGGTGACGGCTACAGACGTTCCGGCGCTGAACACGGCGCTGCGCAACGCAAACGTTCCAGCGATTACGTTGAAATAGACGGCGTGTTGTGGAGTGGCCCTCTTTAGGCCGGCCTTCACAGGCTAAGGCCTGTGCTACTTACCGAGCAGCGGAGCCCAGTGGCTCAGATGATTTAGCGATTCCGTATGCGTCGGATCGAGATGCAAGGGGGTCACCGAAGCCTCTCCCGCAAAAATCGCCGCGTAATCTGACTCCGCGTCCAATTCCATGCCGCCGTCAATGCGCTGCTCGCTCAACCAGAAATACGGCCGCCCCTTGGGGTCTTCGCCTTCGCGCAAGACCGTGCGCGTGATTTTCTTCGATTGCCGCGTGAACTTCACCGTGCCATTCCAGTTTTCCGGCACATTCACATTGAGCAGTACTTGTTCCGGCAGGCCTTCCTTCAAAATCAACTCGGCTGTTTCCCGCGCAATCTTTGCTGAAGCCGCAAAATCGCAGTTGCCCCGCTTCGAGCACAGCGACATGGCCAGCCCCGGCACGTGATGAATCACCGCTTCCCGCGCCGCGCCCACCGTTCCGCTGTAGTAGAGGTTTTCGCCGAGGTTCGCCCCGTGGTTGATCCCGGAAATCACCAGGTCCGGCGGCCCTGTCAGCAATTTGTGCAGAGCCACGATCACGCAATCCGCGGGAGTTCCATCGATAGCCCATTCGTTTTCGCCCGTCGCGTGGCAGACGATCGGCTGTCGCAGCGTCAGGCTCTGTGCCGCCCCGCTGCGTTCCCAACTTGGCGCCACAATGCTCACCTCGGCGATCGTGCGCAGCTCATCCGCCAGCGCCTTCAGCCCCGCCGCCTGATACCCATCATCATTCGTCAACAACACCCGCGCCTTTTTCACGTCCGCAAAATCTCCATCTTCCTATTCTAGTCGCAAACTTCGTTTTCAATGTGAACGGCATTAATCAGCTAGTTGGGTTGGGTTCTGCCCTTGCAACCATGCGCTCAAATAGGGGCACGGTTCACTCTTGCCTTCAACTTCCCATCCAGTTTTCGAGGAAAGCTTGAGTTTAATCCAGGTTCCTAACGGTCTAAGGTCGGACGGAATGAGGGTTGTATCCCGACCGACGATTTGACGTCCCCCGGCCCAAAAACTCACTTTAGTCAGCCCGCCGTTAAGATGAAACTCGATGCGGGCAGTCATTATCCATTCATGATCTGAGGAGGCATCCATAGCTTGCGGAAGTAACGAAGGAATGGTCGGGACGGCGAGATTTGAACTCGCGACCTCACGCACCCCAAGCGTGCGCGCTACCAGGCTGCGCTACGTCCCGACCGCCGCGGCTCTGCAAAAAAGGCCGCAAACCTGATAAATCCACGGTATCACTTGCCTTCGAGCAGCGTCAAGAAACTGCGCAGAGCATCGCGGAGGTCCAGCAGCATCTTGCGATTCAACTGCACGGCCTCGCCTTCGCCCTCAGCCACCGTCGTCGCGCTGGCAAGTCCTTCGACCGCCGCTTCCAACCCGACGCCGTTTTTCAGGTCGCGCAAATGCCGGCGAACGCCGGCCAGGGTCATACCTTCGTCATGCAGCAGGCGTTTGATTTTCTGCACCAGCTCGACGTCCTGCTGGCGATACAGGCGGTAGCCCGCGGGGCTCTTCAGCGGTGCCAGCATAGGCAGCTCTTCCTCCCAATAGCGCAACACAAAGGGAGGCACGCCGGTCAGCTTGCTGAACTCGCCGATGCGGTAGTACTTCTCCTCCTGGTCACCGGTGATGGGAGCTGTGGCGGTACTGCTCATCTTGGTGGGAGTTTAGCAGAACGGGTTTCCGCCAGCTACACTACTTGCCTCAATCTTCCTCGCGTTTGGAGCCTCGTTCCCCGCGCATGCGGAGTCTCTGAATGAAACGCACGGGGGTGCCGGTGAAGTCCCATTTGGCACGCACCTGGTTCTCCAAGAATCGCTCAAAGCTGAAGTGCAGCGGCTTCTTCTGGTTGGTGAAGAGCAGAAACACGGGCGGCGCCACCTTCGCCTGCGTCATGTAATAGATCCGCACCGGCCGGGCCTTAGGAGTCGTGCCCCGGCTCAAGTCCACTTCTTCTTTCAGCCAGCGGTTCAATTCGCCGGTCGGGATTTTCCGCTTCCGCGCTTCCGCCACATTGTCGATGAGACCGTAGAGTTTCTCCGCTCTCTCGCCGGTTTTCGCCGAAAGAAAAACAATGGGCGCATAACTCAGGAATTTGAACTTATCCTTCACCATTTTTTCGTATTCGAATAGCAGCTTGCCCTTGTCCACCGGCCTTTGCGCCACGCCTGCCGCCGCGCGACTGGTTCGGCCTTTTGCGGTTTTTTCCGACGCGTCTTCCGCGCGCTGTGCCGCCACAACAGCTAGGTCCCATTTGTTCACCACGATAATCACGGAACGGCCGGACTGCTCGGCATACGAGGCGATGGTCGCGTCGCCCTGAGTAACGCCCTGCTCGCCGTCAATCACCAGCAAGGCCACATCGGCGCGCTCCAGCCCGCGCCGCGCCATCACCACGCTCAGCTTTTCGGCTACCAGCGTGGTCTTTCCTTTGCGCCTGATGCCGGCGGTGTCCACGAAGCGATACACGCGGCCGTTGCGCGTCACGTCCGTGTCCACGTTGTCCATGGTCGTTCCTGGAATCGGCGAAACGATCGAGCGCTCTTCGCCCGCCAGCCGGTTCAGCAGCGTGGATTTCCCGACGTTTGGCCGCCCGATAATCGCGATTTCGATCTCTTTCTTCTCCTCTGTGTGCTCCTCCACCGCATGGCCCTTGACCTGCGCCAGCGCGGCGTCCAGCAAATCGTCCACGCCGGTGCCGTGCTCGGCGGCAATCGGGAAAACAGGAACTCCTAACTGGTAAAACGGCGCCGCGTTCGATTCCTGCGTTGCCGAATCCACCTTATTCACGGCAACCACGAACGGCTTGCCGGTATTGCGCAGATGCAGCGCCAGTTCTTCATCCAGCGGCGTCAGTCCGGTCTGGCTGTCCACAACCAGTACGAGCAGCGACGCATTCTTAATCGCTACGCTGGCTTGTCTGAAAATTTCGGAGGGAATCAGTTCCTTGTCGTGCGGCACAATGCCGCCGGTGTCCACCACTTCGAGCACCCGGCCATTCCACTCGGTTTTGCCATACATTCGGTCGCGCGTGATCCCGGGTTCATCGGTCACGATGGCCCGGCGCGTGCCGGTCAGGCGGTTGAATAGCGTGGACTTGCCGACGTTGGGCCGCCCGACGATCACCAGTGATGGGAGTTTTGTCGCCATTTCCTTAGCAGCGCCCCACGGCGCAATGTTTTAAAGAAACCTCAATCTTCCAATGTAACCCATCCCCCTGGAACTGGCGAGCCTGCAAGCCAATTCCTCGCGCAGGATGGCGCAATTGTGACGGGAATCACTCATCGCTAACCCAACCCACAGATGTTTCCAATAGAAACATTTTCTTGCGAAAACCTTGCTTCTCCGCCCCTCTCTGAGTATGTTCTTTAGCAACTGTCTGAGGTGCCCCAGGACTCTTCGTCGGGGAAGTGTCCGCATGACTCTCGGGGTTTCGAGATGAATTTGAATCGAACGAAGGAGTAGCTGATGAACAGCTCTTTCCGCAGCGTACGCGTGCTTCTGCTCGCAGTGCTTTCGCTCGCCATTTTGACCGGAGGCTCCGCCTTTGCGCAGACCTTCCGCGGCACGATCCTTGGCACCGTCTCCGACTCTTCCGGTGCCGCCGTTCCCGGCGCCACGGTGACCATCAAGAATTTGGATACGGGCCTGACCCGTACCGTAGTAACCCAGGAAGACGGCAGCTATTCCGCGCCGGAATTGCCCATCGGCAATTACAGCGTCACCGTGGAGAAAGCCGGCTTCAAGGTTGGCCTCGTCAGCGGCATCAAGGTGGAGGTAGCTACCGAGCGCCGCGCCGATTTTACCTTGCAGCCAGGCCAGCTGGCCCAAACCGTTGAAGTGCAGGGTGAAGAGCTGCCCATGGTGGAGTCAACCTCGAATACTCTTGGGGGCATCGTGGAGTCCAAGGTCGTCACAAGCCTTCCAGTGAACGGCCGCGACTACCAGAAGCTGATCTTCCTCGTTCCCGGCGTTACCGGCTCCCCGGACCAGATCACGGACTCGCCCGGTTCGTTCGGTATCTTCTCCGTGAACGGTGCCCGCGGCCGCGCCAATAACTTCCTGCTCGACGGCACGGACATGAACGACGGCTACCGCAACGACCCGGCCATCAATGAAGCGGGCGTTTTCGGCACACCGGCCACGATTCTCCCGGTGGAAGCCATTGCGGAACTCAAAGTCGCCTCGAACTTCGAAGCCGAATACGGCCGCAGCGCTGGCGGCGTCGTCAACGTCGTTACCAAGAGCGGCGGCAACCAGCTTCACGGTTCCGCCTTTGAATTTTTCCGCAACAACGCCCTCGACGCGCGCAACTACTTCAACGACACCTCGCTGCCGCAGAATCCGTTCCACAACAATCAGTTTGGCGGCTCGCTGGGTGGCCCGATTATCAAGGACAAGACTTTCTTTTTCATTGACTACGAAGGCCTTCGTGAAGTCGGCGCGCAGTCCACTCCTTCTTGCGTCCCGACCGCGGCGGACATATCGAATAACACCCCCGGCACGGGCATCAATCAGGTCATTCAAAACCTGATCAATGCCGGAAAAGCGTGGCCTGCGCCGAACGGCACTGGCTCGTGCATTGCTTCACAGTCCACGGTTGTGGATCCCATTGCTCAGACGCAGGTAAGCTCCAACACTGTGCTGGCCACTCCGTTCTCCAACAATGTGAATGGCGGAATCATCAAGATTGACCACAACTTCAACAAGGATAATCTCCTGACAGGCCGTTATTTTATTGGCGATAGTGAGCAGAGCTTTCCGCTGGCCCTGGTGGGCGGGGGCGCGCTTCCGAACTACAACACCTTCACGCCGACCCGCGTTCAATTGGTCTCCATTTCGTTTGTCTCAGTGCTGACCCCTGCAGTGGTCAACGAGGCTCGTTTGGGGTGGAATCGTTTTGCGGAAGGATTTTATGCGCAGGACCGGCACTTTGATCCTTCCAGCATTGGCCTTGTGAATGATGCGACGGGCATCAACCTCGGCTTGCCGCGCATTGACGTGGGTTCCTTTTTGGGTTCCTTCCCGCAACTCGGCGCCAGTTCCACGGACACACGAAACCGCGTGGACTCCAACTGGCATTACATCGACAACATCTCCTGGAAGCACGGGAAACACGATATCAAGGCAGGTTACGAATTTCGCCGGACGACCGTTTCCCAGAATTTCAATTCCTATTTCAAAGGGCGACTCAATTTTGACAGCCTCGCGAATTTCCTCTCTGGAATACCGGACAGTGGCTTCCAGTATTCGGGGAATGCCAATCGCAATACCTTCGAGAATTCCCAGGCGATTTACTTGCAGGACAGCTACCGCTGGTCCAGCCGTGTGACGCTAAACCTCGGCTTGCGCTACGACTACTATGGTCTGATTCAGGAAAAGCATGCCAATTTCACGAACTTCAATCCAATCACTGGTGCCGACATCCTGGTCGGCCAAGGGCGCCTGTATCAACCGGACTACAACAATGTGGCACCACGCGTCAGCGTCGCCTGGGACGTCACGGGTCGCCAGAAGACGGTGGTTCGTGCAGGTTTCGGCATTTTTTATGATGCTTACTCCCAAGACATGTTCATGGGCCATTTGCCCTTTAACAGCTACTACGATCCGGGGTCCGCTTATTCCGGTGTGGGATCAAACCCGATCTTTGTGGGCTCCGCATTCAATTCGCCGCTGGTTGCCGGGGAAGCGGCTTTCGCGTTCCCCAGCCCCATGTCGGACCGTTTTGGTGTTGACCAGAACCTGCGTACGCCTTACATGGAGAATTACAACCTGAACCTGCAGCAGCAAATCACTCGCAAAATGACGCTGCAAATCGGATACGTGGGCTCGCAAGGCCACAAGCTCCTGCGCTTCCGCGACCTGAACCAGCCAAACTTGGCCACAATTCAGGCGTATGACTACCACGGGGTCTACGATACCGAGGGGAATTTAATCCAGGGCGGCTGCTGCACCCCGGGGGCGCTGCTGGGCCCAGGCGGAGGCGGGATCTACTACAACTATGAAGAAGCCTCCGGAAATTCGAACTACAATTCTCTGCAGACCAGCTACCGCATCGATAACTGGCACGGCTTCTCTACCACCGTTAATTACACCTGGTCCCATTCGATTGATGATTCGAGCGACGGCGAAGACTATGTGCCCAACGCCGCGCAGCCGGATAATAGCCAGGCAGCCAACAGGTACAATCTCGGCAATTCCAACTTCGACGTCCGCAATCGCATTGCCTGGAACTTCGTTTACGAACTCCCGAACGACCCAGGCAGCAGCATGAAGCTGATCCGAAACGGATGGGGTTTCAGCGGAACGGTCACTATCCAGGCCGGCCAGCCGTTTCACCTGAACTACAACTTCGAAGACGATTACAACGGCACAGGCGAGTTCTTCGCTCGGCCGGATGTCGTTGGCCCCATCGTCTACCACCAGAGCGATCCCAATAACTACCTGCAATTGACCTCGTTTGCGGTACCTTGCACCTTTGATGGACTGGGTACTGCGGCGACAAACTGCATCTCCATCAATCCTGCAAATCCCGACCTGACGGGCGCGACCTGCGACGCGCTGGCTGCCGGCAACGGCGGGATGAACACGGGTGGATGCGTGAACACTATGCACTTCGGCACCCTTGGTCGGAATTCACTCATTGGACCTCATTTCCGCCAGTTCGACTTTTCCATCTTCAAAAAGACACAGCTAACCGAGCGATTGAACATGGAACTGCGTTTTGAGGGCTACAACATTCTCAATCATCCAAACTTTGCTAACCCCTACCTGCCGAACTTCATCGCAGACGCAGCGCAACAGGGCATCAACACCGACGGGACTTCCGCGGGCGCCCTGCATCTGACTGCAACCGGCGATGTCGGTATCGGCTACCCCTTCCTCGGCAGTGGCGGGCCACGTAGCTTGCAACTGGCAGCGAAGTTCACCTTCTAAGGCAACAAACGCGTTTGGCGCTTGGCCCGAAGGCCCCGGTCGCCCAGCCCGGGGCCTTCGGCTTTTTGGGAGTGCGGATGGTTGTTTGATTTTTGAGATATTGGTTGAGGCGGCCATTTGTGGGTCCGAGCTCGCTGGCTAGCCAGTTTGTGGACGAACCACGCGAAAACCCTCACCCCTGAAGGGGTGAGCTACAACCGTTCAGTGGCCGGCTCTGTAGCTCAGGCCCTTGGGCCTGAGGGGTTCGACGCCCACGAACGGTGATGCCCCGTTTCAAAATGGCATATCGCACTGTAACCCCTGTAATTGCCACACTTACAAACGCAAAATCTCGTAAGTCCATTGTTTGCCACACATACCAGAATTGCATGTTTTTGCGAATGCTGCGGCCCTCGCCGATGTTTTTGCGAGCTTGGCGGACACGGACTTTGGCTCGGGGAAGAGCGGCCCCCTTTGGAAAGCGGGCCGCCACTAGAAGGCCCCTCCGGCTTGCCCGACTGGTATTTCCCGCACTTACAACTCCCCATAGCAACTTGTGATAGTTTTTCCCTGGCAGCTGCGTAGTAGGTTATGGAACCGCTGAGACCAGGGCGAATGAGCGCACCGGGAAAAACGGAACCGACGGAACTAATCGCTCGGGCCCGGACTGGGGATACCCAGGCTTGGGGCGATCTGTACCGGGAATATGCCCCGGCGATCTTTCGCTTTTGCCGGCGCGCCATGCCCACACGAGAGGACGCGGAAGACGCCACGATGGAGATTTTCATGAAATTGCGCGACAAGCTGGTGCAGTACGACGCGACGCGCTCTTTCACCGCCTGGCTCTACAAAATCGCCGCCAACCACTGCTGGGACATGCTGCGCCGCAAAAAGGCCCGACACGATAAAGACACCGACGACATTGATGACATCCCCCTGGAATGTCCCGAACCAAACCAACTGGAAAAATTGATTGAAGAGCGCACCGGCGAAGAGGTTCGCAAGGCGCTCGACAAACTCGGCCTGCGCGCTCGCATGGCCCTGGTGATGCGCTACTACTCGGACATGAGCTACGACGAAATCGCGGACGCCCTGGGCGTTCGCAGGCAGTTTGTAGGCGTGGTGCTGCTGCGCGCACGCCACGAATTGCGGCAGGCGCTGGGAGAGAGCAGCGCCATCGCCGTGGGAGGAGCCAGGTGAGCGAACTAGAACACAACAAGAACAGACAGCTCGACGAAAAATGTTTGGATGAAATGACCTTGCTCCTCTATGTCGAGCGCCAGTTGGATCACGAAACCGCGCAGGGCGTGTCTCTCCACACGCAGACGTGCACCCGCTGCCTGAACCTGCTGCGCGCGCTCGACCGCGAATCCCGCCTGCTGACGCGCTCCATGCTGGAGCAGGACGAACCGCTGCCCGCGCGGCTCGCCGAGTTTCAGGCGCGCGTGAAGCGCAACATGCAATGGATTTGGGGCGTGGTCTTCGGCCTTGCGGTCCTGGGCGTCTATGCCCTGTACTCGACTTACATCGAGCCCTGGCAGACCCGGTTGAACGAGGCGGGTTTCGGCGGCAGCAATCTGCTGAGCCTGGTGGTGTTTCAGGGGGCATTCTGGAAAGGATGGCAATCCATGTTCACTTTGCTCGAAGCTCTTGCCGTCATGGTCATGGCTGGATTCGGTCTGTTCGCGTTCCGGCGGTATTTGCGGCGCGGCTCGGCGGTGGCCCTGCTGTTCGCCAGCCTGGGGGTTCTGTTCACGGTGACAGCGACAGCGCCGGCCTCGGCCACGGAATTTCGCAAGGCGGACAGTGTCACTATCGCGAAGGGCGAGGTTATCAAGGGCGATCTGTTTGTCACCGGCCATCATGTGCGGATTGAAGGCGAAGTGGATGGCGACGTCTATGCCTTCGCCGAACAATTGGATGTTTCCGGCCATATCAACGGCGACCTGATCGGTTTCAGCCAGACGGAGCGGATCAGCGGCACGATTGACGGCAACCTGCGGACGGCAGCCAACAATGTGACGATCACGGGAACGATTGACCGCAGCGTGCTGAGCTGGAGCCAGACGTTGGAACTCGACTCCAGCGGCAAAATCGGACGCAGCCTTACGGCCGGAGGCCAGGCGCTTACCATCGACGGTAAGGTGGGCCGGGACTTCCTTGGCTTTTCGGAGACCACCACGATTTCCGGCTTGATCGGCGGCTCGTTCCGGGGACACGGCAAATCGCTTTCCATCGTTTCCGGGGCCGAAATTGACGGCACGACGAAGTTCGAGGGTCAGGAGCCGCCCAGCGTTTCTTCCGACGCCAAGCTCGCTTCGCAGCCCGAATTTACCAAAACAGAGCATCACGCGCACGAGCGCGGCAGTGGTTACTACATCTGGCGGGTGATCTGGACCGGAGCGTTTCTGGTGTTTGGTCTCGTTCTGGCCGGGCTGATGCCGAAATTCGCACTGGAGACCGTGGAATCCGCGGGGCAGTTGGGCGCGTCCTTCGGTTTGGGCGTGCTGGTGTTCTTTGGGGTTTTCATTGGTTCGGTGATTGCCTGCTTCACGATTGTTGGGCTTCTGGTCGGGCTTTCTTCCCTGATGCTGTGGTTCGTGATGTTATTTGCCGCGGAAGTGGTGGTGGGAGGCATCGTTGGGCAGTGGATCATGGGACGCAACGATGAATTCTGGCAATTCTTCGTGCGCGTGATCGTGGGCGTGATTGCCGTGCGCGTGGTGACCAGCTTGCCGTTTATCGGCTTCTGGGCCGGCCTGGCCGTTGCCGTGTGGGGCATGGGAGCGATTTCGCTGGCGCTCTATCGGCGCCTACAGCCTTCGCTGGCGCCGAACATTCCGTCAGCGCCGATGCCGCCCACGCCACCGATGAATTCGCCATTGCCGCCACACACCACCGTCGGCGGAATTTGAGGATCTAAAGCGCGGGCGTTGGAGGATTGCAGGGGCGGGGCTTGTTCCGCCCTCCCGAGCGCAGCGAGGGATTCCGGGGTATTGCCATCATCGAAGAGGGCCGGGTAAGCCCGGCCCCTGCAAGTAATCAATTCCCTAGCCGCCGCACTCCAAAAAGAACGGGCCCCGGAACTTCCGGGGCCCGTCGCCTTTGCGGAGGCGGGAAGAAACCTAATTCCTGCGGACTTTTGCGGCTGTGAAGGATGGCGTGTAGTTCAAGCCGAAATAGAGAGCACGGATGGAAACGTTGTCGTTGACAGTCATCGCTCCTGTGCTCGAATAGCCGTCGAGGTAGGTGTTTGGACTTCCTGTACCCAATTGCACCTGATTCGTGGCCGTTTGCCCGAAGAAAGGAGGCAAGGACTGCAAGCTGAAATTGGGCGAAGGAGGCGCAGAAACATTTCCAGGCACCCTTGAGAAGCGAAGCGCCACAGCATCCACGGTTGCGGAGGCCGCCGGGGTATTCCCAGATTTCGCGGTAAAGCTCTTCACCCGCACCATAACCGTTTGCCCCGGTAAAATGTCCGTTGCTGAGGTGCTCCCGTCGAAAGAGGTGATCACGATCGGAAGGCCCTTGCTGTCGATGACAAACGGCAAGAGGTTTTGCATGGACGTGAGCGTCACATTGACGGTATCGCCGAAGTGCAAGCCACTGATGACGCTATTGCTTGAGGCCGGGACATAGTCATTGGCCACGAGCTGAAACTGCGTCGAAGACGTAGGCGAGGTCGTAACGATACCTTCAATCAGGTCCACGCTGGAAAAGGTGAGTGGATCGTATTCCAACATGGTCGAGGTTCCGTCGGTATTTAGCGTTGCATCCACGCTGGCCACCTGGCCAACCGCCGGCGCACAAGCCTGATTCGTCACATTGGTAATTAGACAGTCGGGCGAGAAGATTGTGGAGCCGTTAATCGTCGAAGTGACGGAGCCGCGCGTGGCAGTTAGGATGGTCACGGAGGAAGCGCTGGCTGCCTGCACCACTCCGGTCACGTCCTCGATGTAGTCCAATTGGCCGGTGGAAAGGGTGGAAAACGCGGGCGGGAGCGTCACCGTGCTGAGGACATTGGCCGCCCCCAGGTTCAAAGCAGTGACAGCCTGGGTATTCGAGTTCACGGTAAGGATATTGTTGAAATTAACTACCAGGCGCAGGCCCGCCTGCTGATTGGCCGCCAGGGTGATCGAGAAATTGGATGTTGATGGAGTGCCGGACGCTCCCGTGAACTGCGCAATGCTGCCCGTATTGCAGCCCGGCGTGCCGCTGGTCGCGGCGCAGTAGGTGACGACCGGGTTGTTGATGTTCACCTGAACTGCGGTGTAAGTTCCGGCCGGGACGCTGTTGATGTACTGCCCGAGATAGGCGGAATCGCTGGTCACGCGCGTCAGATCCAGAATAATCGGCGAATTGTTGAGCGGGATGTTGACGACGCTGCCGCCGCCTGAGGGCGTCAGGGAAACCGAATTGATGGACGCGACAAAGGACAGGATGGAGGTGCCAGGTGGCGGAGTCAGGGGCGCGACGGCCAGCGTAACGCTCAGCGAGGAGTTTCCGCCGCCTCCCCCTCCACAATTGACCGTGCAAGGTGTCTTGACGCCGCTACAGGAGGTGAGAGTGAGGGAGAGGAGCGCGGCAACCGCGACCGCAAGGACGGACTGTTTTGAGTTCATGTCGAAATACCCCAAGACAAAATTGGACGCCACGCCTGGAGGCCAAGGGGAGCCGGACTTTTCCCCACTCCACTTTACCCCTCTCTGTATTGCCCTGAAGTACAGAATTGGGCCGGTTGCCCTACTGTTAACATCTGCAGTAGGACCGCCAAGCGCGCTTGGCGGCTAGCGAAGGGATTGCAGGGGAAACTCGGTTTCAGAGTGTTGGTCGTCGGGGGTGTCGATTCGGATGCTCAAGGTGGAGGAATCGATCTTCTTTCCGTCGAATTCGAGCTGCACCTTCTCGCCATTTGGAGGAAGCACGGAGATGTCGCTGATGGGCTCAGCGTAGGCTGAGCGAATATCCGAGTCTGGGGCGATCACCTTCCTATTTTGAAGAATCCGAATTTTGACAGAGTTAGGAGGAGGGGCCCCTCGCATATAGCAGATGTTTAAGAAGACGCGGAATTTCATGGGTTTGGCGTAGAACTCTTTCACCGCGTCCTGAGCGCTATAGTTGGGCACTCCGCCGATGTATTCCACAATTTGCAGAAAAGGGGTTTCCAGCCTGATTTCGGAGGTACAGTTCCCCTCGCGAAGATCCGGGACAGCGCGAGAATACCGGCTAAGAAACTCGGGTGAAAGTCCACCTTGCCGGACACCGAGAAAATAGGCATCGCGAATCGCGGAGGATGTGAGCGGATAGTCGTAGGCGCCTGCCGGCAGGCTTACTGTAACGCTTAAAATTATCGCAAGGATGCCAGGGAAGAAGTCTCGCGAAGCTTTGCAAATTCGGCCCATTCGTACCTCTTTCATTTCCAGAAGAGACCAGGACCTCCCTGGGCCTCGCATCCTGGTGTGTTGCACTCTGAAAATGAGACGGGCGGGAGTGTGCTATCGTTACTCTTTCAAGCAACGAATTCGCAGGGCAGGCAGGAATTCTGGCAAAGCGCAAATCCAAGACGGACTTCAGCGGGAATCCGCAGCAGCCGAAAGAAGTGATTCGAGAGCGCGTGTACGTGCCCCTCGAAGAGGAAATACGCGGGCATGGCGAGGATGCCGCACCGGCACGCGCGGCTCGCGGGGTGGCGGGGATTGGCGGCTCGGCCGTGGCAGCCGCTCCTGCGGAGGTGGGGGGGGCTCCCTACGCCGGACCGAGCATGGAGGAGATTTTCGGCCCGGGCGGCTTCCTGGAGCGCTGCATGATTGGCGGCTACGAGCACCGGCCGGCGCAACTGCAGATGGCCGAGGCGGTGCACGACGCGTTTACCAAGCACCACCACGCAATCGTCGAAGCGGGCACGGGCACCGGGAAGACGCTGGCGTATCTTCTGCCCGCGATTTGCAGCGGGCGGCGCGTGGTGATTTCCACGGCCACCAAGTCGCTGCAGGAGCAGCTCTACCAGAAAGACATTCCATTCCTGCAAAAGCACTTCGCGCCGAATTTGAAAGTGGCGGTGATGAAAGGCCGCAGCAATTTTCTGTGCCTTGCGAAAATGCATGCGCTGGCCGATCAGCCGATGCTCAAGGGCATGGAAGAGGTGGACGCGTTCCGGCAAATCCGCGACTGGTCAAAGCTGACGGAAGCCGGTGACCGCGCCGAGCTGACCTTTTTGCCCGACGATTCGGAATTGTGGTCACGCATTGACGCGCGCCGCGACACCTGCACGGGCAAAAAATGCCCCGAGTTCGAACGCTGCTTTCTGACGCAAATGCAGAATCGCGCTAAGGAAGCCGACCTAATAATTGTCAACCATCACCTGTTTTTCGCGGATCTGGCGCTGAAACAGGACGATTTCGGCAGCATCCTGCCGGAATATTCCGCGGTTGTCTTCGATGAAGCGCACGAAATGGAAGACGTGGCCAGCGACTATTTCGGGCAGCAGATTTCGAATTACCAGTTTGAAGAGCTGGCGCGCGATGCCGACCAGGCGATGCGGCTGACGAAAACGGGTTCGCCCGCGCTTTTGCGCCGTACGCAGCGCATCCGCGAAAAAAGCCGCGCTTTCTTTGATAGCTTTCCACCGCGAGACGGGCGCTTTCCGTTTACCCGCCCCGAGCGCGAAGCCTTTCTCGAGCAGAACCGGGAAGCCTACGAGTCCCTGCTGAATTCGCTGAAGGCGCTCGAAACAGAGTTTGCCGCATTGACCCAAAAACCGGAAGAGCTAACGCGCATCACGCGCCGCAGCTTTGAAATTCGCCAGGAGCTGACGTTCCTTTTTGAGTCCAACGAACGAAACTTCGTCTACTGGTTCGAGCGGCGAAACAAAGGTGTGTTCCTCGCGGCGACGCCGATTGACGTCAGTCAGATTCTCCGCGAAAAGCTGTTCGAGGCGTTCGATACGGTGATTCTCACTTCGGCGACGCTCACCGTGGCCGGCCGCTTTGAATTCATCCGCCAGCGCCTTGGGCTTGACCACTCGAAAGAGTGCGCCCTGCCGCCGGAATTCGACTATGGCAGCCAGGCACTGCTCTACTTGCCGCAGAAAATGCCGGACGTGCGCGATGCCGGCTTTCCCGCCAAAGCCGCCGACGAAATCGTGCAGTTGCTGGAGTTAAGCCAGGGCCGCGCGTTTTGCCTCTTCACCAGCTATTTACAGATGAACGATCTCTACGACCGTGTGCGCAACCGCGTGGATTTTCCTCTGTTGATTCAGGGCACCGCGCCGCGTTCCGTGCTGCTCGAGCGCTTCAAGAACACGCCCAACGCCGTCCTTTTTGCCACGGCGAGTTTCTGGCAGGGCGTGGACGTGCCCGGCGAGCAGCTTTCCTGCGTGATCGTTGACCGCCTGCCGTTTGCCGTGCCCAGCGACCCGATCGTCGCCGCCCGGGTGCGCGCGTTGCAGGACGAAGGGCGCAACCCCTTCTCCGAATTTCAAGTGCCGGAGGCGGTCCTTTCGCTGAAACAAGGCTTCGGGCGGCTGATCCGTGCGAAAACCGATCGCGGCGTGCTGGCGCTGCTGGACACGCGAATCCAGCGGATGCCCTATGGTAAAATTTTCGTGGAGTCGCTGCCCCGCTACCGGAAAACCAGCGAGTTGGGGGAGGTTTCCCGGTTCCTGTCCGCGGCCAGCCCTGCCTGAAATTGCCAAGCCCCTCAGGCCAAGTCCCAGGGAAGAAGAGGAAGAAGCAGCCAGTCATGTTTCAAGTGAGTGTGGAAGATACATTTTCATCGGGGCATGCCCTGCGCGGTTACAAGGGCAAATGCGAAAACCCCCACGGACATAATTACCGCGTGCAGGTGACGCTGGAAGGGCCGCAGCTTGACAACATCGGCCTGCTGATCGATTTCACACAGCTCAAGCACGCCATGCGCGGCTTGATCGCCAAGCTTGACCACCAATACATCAACGATCTGGAGCCGTTCACAACCATTAATCCCTCGGCGGAGAATCTGGCGAAGTATTTTTATGATTCGCTGAACAGCCAGTTGACCGGGTTGCCGCCGGGCGCGAAGTTGAAAGACGTGGTGATCTGGGAAACCGACACGGCGATGGCCCGCTATCAGCCATAAGCTCGGGCTCTATGGGCAGGGGTGCGATGAACAAATCCATTTTCATCATTCTCATTCCGGCGCTGCTGGTCGCGGCGGGTTACGTGGTGGTGTTGCGGCTGATGGGGATTCCACCGGGGTATCCCCGGCTGATTGGGGCGATGATTCTCTTTTTTGGCGGGATTTACTGGTTGTCGAAGCGCTCCGGCAAAAAGGCCAAGAACGGGAGTTAGACGGCATCCGGTGCCGGATTCCAGCGCATCTAAATAAATAATGTTCATCACCGAAATCTTCAAATCCATTCAAGGCGAGGGAACGCGCGCGGGCCTGCCGTGTATTTTCGTGCGGCTGACAGGCTGCAACCTCCGCTGCACGTGGTGCGACTCGGAATACGCCTTCCACGGCGGCAAGAGGATGACCGTGGACGAGGTGATGGATGCGATCGAAGCGATGAATATGCGCGCGGACGGAAGTTCCGCTGGCGTGAGCCTCGTGGAGCTTACCGGCGGCGAGCCTCTGCTGCAGGAAGAGATCTATCCGCTGGCCGAGCAGCTCCTGGCGATGGGCTACACCGTGATGGTCGAAACCAGCGGCGAACGGTTTACCGGCCGGCTGCCCAAAGAAGTCATCAAGATTGTGGATGTGAAGTGCCCGGATTCCGGAGAGCCGGACACGTTTGAGATGCGAAATATCGACGAACTGACACCGCACGATGAAGTGAAATTCGTGATTTCCAGCCGCACCGATTATGAATTTGCGCGGGAGTTCACGCGTCAGCACCGCCTGGCGGAAAAAGTGCGCGAGGTACTGTTCTCGCCGGTGCATGACGACCCGGAAGGGAAATGGACGGGGCTCGAACCGCGCACGCTGGCGGAGTGGATGCTGGAAGACGGATTGCCGGTGCGGCTGGGCTTGCAGCTCCACAAAATCGTCTGGGATCCGGCGACACGCGGCGTTTAGGTCTGCCTCGAGGAGAGAAGTTGGCGCAAGGAGTTAATGCAGTCGTTTTGTTGAGCGGTGGGATGGATTCGTGTGTGACTGCCGCGGAGGCGATTCAAGTCCACGGTGCAGGTCGTGTTGGATTGTTCCACGCGAGTTATGGCCAACGGACGGAAGCCCGGGAAGCGCGGGCGTTCTCGGAAATTGCGAAATTCTACGGGATCGAACAGAAGCTCGCGGTGCGCTTGGATTACCTTCGCGCGATCGGCGGATCGGCACTGACAGACGAGAAGATCGCCGTGCCGGAAAACGAATTGGGAGCGCCGGGACCTGAAGGCAGCGCGATTCCCGTGACCTATGTCCCCTTCCGCAATGCGCATTTCCTGAGCATTGCCGTGAGCTGGGCGGAAGCGATCGGGGCCAGCGAGATCTACATCGGCGCGGTGGCGGAAGACAGCTCGGGATACCCCGATTGCCGGCCGGAATATTACGAAGCTTTTCAGGAGTTGATCCGCCGCGGCACGAAGCCGGAAACGAAAATCGAAATCGTGACTCCGGTTATCGGCCTGAAGAAAAGCGAAATTATTCGCCGCGGAATAGAATTGGGAGCGCCGCTGCACCTGACGTGGTCCTGCTATCAAGGCGGGGAACTGGCTTGCGGCGTTTGTGATAGCTGCCTGCTGCGACTGCGGGCCTTCGCCGAGTCGGGTATTCCGGATCCCATCGCGTATCGCTCCATGGCTCGGGCCAACGCCGCGGAATGACTTCTATGGGCTTGGATTCAGCGCGAGATGAGAGATAATGGGGCAAACCGGCCAGCGAACCGCTGCCGGGGCTCCTCCATACAAAAGGAGAATGGGGCATGATGAAATTTATGAAGTCGTGCGTGCTCGCCGCCGTCCTGATGCTGGGACTGACGGGCTGCCTGGCGACGCGCGCGGCGGCGCAGCAAGATGGAAAAATTACCGGCCAACTGATCGATTTCGACGGGAATCCGTTCGCCAACCTGCCCGTCAAGATCAAGAGCGAACAGGGCTCCGTATTCGAATCCAAGACCGGGCCCGACGGAAAGTTCGCGTTCACCGGCCTGAAGAACGGCAAGTACACGTTCTCCGTGCAGCCTCCGCAAATGGCCAATTCCTTCGACGTTCCGGTGGACGTGCACGGCGACGCCACACCGCCGCTCAATCTGAATTTCAAGGAAATTCTCGAAAAACAGAATCCGGAAGCCGCAGCGAAATACCATGAGCAGCAAGCGCAGCAGAAGAAGTTTGCCGGCATGAAGGAACAGTTCGCCAAGGGCGTGGCACTGCTCGATCAGGAACGCGCCGCCGCGGCGGATTTGAAGAAGGCTCCCGCGGACCAGAAAGATGCCGCCAAGACCAAAGTGACGGATCTCTCCACGCAGGCCGTCGCCGCATTTCAGGACGGCCTGAAAGCTGCTCCGGAAAAGGATCCCAACATTCATTTGTTCTGGGCGCGCATGGGCGAGGCTTACGATCTGGCGGGGAACAACGACGAGGCCATCAACGCCTACCAGCAGGCCATTGCCAATAAGCCAGACAACGCGAGCTACTACAACAACCTCGGCAACCTCCTGGCGCGCGCGGGAAAGCTGGATGATGCCAAGGCCGCGTACACCAAGTGCGCACAGCTCGATCCGCAAAATGCCGCGCTGGCCTGGCGCAACTTCGGCATCAGCCTCTACCAGGCGCAACGCATGGTGGAAGCGATCGAACCCTTGCAGAAGGCGACGGAGCTGGACCCCAAAAACGCACAAGCCTGGTATCTGCTGGGCGCGTGCATGGTAGCCGATCCCAGCATCTACAAAACCGTTGGCGACAAGATCGAGGTGACACCGCGGCCCGGAACTGTGGAAGCCTACAAAAAGGCTATCGAGTTGGATCCGAACGGCCAGTGGGGTGTGCAGGCCAAGCAGGGTCTCGAGCAACTCCAACAACTGACCGGCGGCATCGAAACGAAAGTCGGCGGCAAGAAAAAGAAGCCGTAAAGAGAAAATCTCCAAACGGGAACCGCAACGGCCCTGCTTCGGCGGGGCCGTTCTTTTTTAGCTGTGGGTGAGTGTGCCGGTGACTTTGGTGCGGCGAAGCACCCAGGAAAAGACGAGCATCGAGACGGGCAGCAGCACGGCGCCGAAAACAAGCAGCAACAAAAGCGAGCGGCTGATGGACAGAATGCCCGCGCCATCCAGCAGCGCGCCGCGCAAGGCATCCAGGGCGTAGGTGACCGGATTGAGGTGCGCGATCACCTGCAGCCACGGCGGCAAGATATCCACCGGAAATAGCATTCCGCCGACGATACTGGAGACCCCGAGGATAAACCACTTCGCGGGATTCCCTCGCTTGAACAACAAAAGATACGCCGCGGAGAGCACGCCCAAGCCGGAGAACGCCAACAGGGTCGCGAGGAGCACTGCCACGACCGACACCCAGTTCGCAGCGCGCAGCGGAAAATCAAAAAGCGCAGCGGCCCAACCCAGATAGACCGCGATGCGCAGCGTTGTGGCCGCAAACGGATAGAAGGCCGAGCCCGCCAGAATCACGGGCAAGGACACCTGGGTGACCAGCAGCGGCTCCAGAGTGCCCGAATCGCGCGCCTCCTGCAGGCTACGATCAAAGGTATCGAGCGCCGCGTTCAGATAGTCGAAGAACACGAATCCCACCAGGGAATACGCGAAATAGGTTTTGCCTTGCGGGAGCGCTTCGCGCAGCGCCGGCGAATCCACAAAACGCGCGACGTAATAAAACGTGGTTGCGCCGAACAGGGCTTCGATGGCTTCGAGAATAAACGGGCTACGATAAGTGCTGGCGATGCGCAAGTCGCGCCGGAAAAAGAGCAGTAAGTCGCGAAGGAATTGGGTCATGACGAATCGTGCTCCGCGGCGGAATGGAGATGACGCCCCGTAATTTTGGCGAAAGCTCCCTCGAGCGTGGGCATGGAGGTAGCTCCACGGAGTGCGGTGGGCGTGTCGTAGGCGGCCAACCTGCCTTCCTCGAGTACGGCGACGCGATCGGCGAGCAGTTCGATCTCCTGCATGGTGTGCGAAGCGAAGAGCAAGGAAGTGCCTTGCCGGGCGAGTACTTCGGTTTTGAGAAACTGGCGAAACTCCGCCGCGGCAATGGCGTCCAGGCTGCGCGTCGGCTCATCGAGCAAAAGCACTCTTGGCTGGTGCAGCAACGCGCGCATCAGGCTGAGGCGTTGAATGGTGCCGGAGGAAAGCGTGCGAGCCTGCCTGTCCAGACTGCCTTGCAAGCCAAGGCGTTCCGCCAGTTCGTGGATGCGTTTGCCAAGGAACTCGTCGGAAAGATGATGCAGGCGGCCGAAGAAAAGCAGGTTTTGCCGGCCGGTCAAACGCGCATAAAAACCCAGATCGCTTCCGGCGTGGTATCCGAGTTGGCGGCGCACCGCGGCAGGAGCTTGCATGACGTTGTGCCCCGCGAGGGAAGCGCGTCCGCGGGTCGGGAGCAGGAGCGTCGCGAGAATGCGCAGCAGCGTGGTTTTGCCAGCGCCGTTCGCCCCCAGCAAGGCCACCGCCTCGCCTTCTTTTACTTGCAAAGAAACTCCACGAAGCGCGGGAGAAGTGTGAGGCGTGAAGGGCTGCAGATATGCTCGCCAGCCGCCCAGGGCCGGCGGAAACCATTTCTCAAGCGAATCCAGAATGATCGCGGAATCGGACACTATCGAGTTTATAGCGTGTCTCCTGCCAGAAAACAATGCGGGCGAATCAACTGCTGCAAATTGGCTAGTGGGTCAGTTTCCGATTACCCCGTTTACCAGGACCTAGCCGAGCCTCGCGTGGAAACCCCGCTCGTTGACTTTGGCAAAGGCACGAAACCTAAGATGAAGGACTATGTCGGGGACAGACGCGCTCAACGGTAACACTATCATCAGCGGGCCGCCCATATATGGTATCTTCACACGGCAGTTCATTCGATCTTCGCGTGGCGGGACTGGCACACGTGTGGGGGAGCCGTGGCTTCCCTGTTCCCACCGACGCGGGTCGCAGTTTCACAATGGTCAAATATCTATTTGGTAGTTATCTCCTGGATGTAGACGACCGAAGGCTGCTTCGCGATAACGAGGAAATCCGTTTGCGGGGCAAACTGTTCGACACTCTTCGCGTACTGGTGGAGAATGCCGGCAAGCTCGTGCGCAAAGACGCATTCATGGAGTCCGTATGGCCAGACTCGGTTGTCGAAGACAACAATCTGGACTATTGCATTTCACAGCTACGGAAAGTGCTCCACCCTGAAAAGTACATTGAGACCGTGCCACGCCACGGCTATCGATTTATTGCACCAGTTAGAAACGCTGTGCGTTCAGCTACCTCACAACCTAAGGCTGCAGGAGGCCAGTCCATCGCTCCACTGCCTCGCCAAGACATAAGGTTTTCCGTTACAGAGGATGGCGTGCGCCTGGCCTGGGCGAGCACTGGAGACGGACCGCCATTGGTGAAGGCCTCGAACTGGCTCACACATTTGGATTTCGAGTGGGGAAGCCCTATCTGGCAGCACTGGTGGACAGAACTGAGCAAACACCATCGAGTCATCCGCTACGACGAGCGCGGTAATGGCATGTCGCAGCGAGATGTTCCTCACGTGAGTTTTGACACCTGGGTCCGCGATCTGGAAACGGTGGTGGACGCAGCGGAACTCAATCGCTTTTCCCTGCTCGGAATCTCAAGAGGCGGCGCAATCGCCATCGCATACGCGGTGAAGCATCCGGAGCGTGTCAGCAAACTCGTGCTCTATGGCGCCTTTCCCATGGGCCTCTATCATTACGGCAGCCCTGAGGAACTCGAGGCCCGGCGGGCACTGATCAGCCTGACTCGGCTCGGCTGGGGACTTCACCATCCCGCGTTCTGCAGAATGTTCACCAACCGCTTCATGCCCAACGCCACGCCTGTACACGAGAATTGGTTCGACGATCTGCAGCGGGTGTCAACCTCGGCTGAAAATGCCGCGCGACTTATTGAGATCGATTCAAACATCGACGTCCGCGGGCTGTTGCGACAGATTCAAGTCCCGACGCTGGTCATGCATTGCGATCACGACCAGGTGGTCTCGCCCGAGCAGGGCCGCCAGTTGGCCGCCGAAATCCCCAACGCCCGCTACGCTTCTTTGCCCAGCGCCAACCACCTGCTTCTTGCCGAGGAACCGGCCTGGGAGATCCTACTGCAGGAGTTCTCGGCATTTATGGGTTGGCGCGAGGAATCGGCATCACGCATGAGGCAAATCTCGGCTTCCGAAGTCGCTAAACCACTGGTACCACATTGATACTCTGCCCCTTCTCATCGTAGTAATTGTAAATCTGGCGCGGTGTTGAACTGGATTTCCTTGCTTAGCTCCTTCCATGAGAAGGCCGGTCCCGGTCAAGGGTAAATAGCGCACGCTCTTCGATTTTTCCGATCCGCCAAGCCGCCTCTGTCGCCACCCTTCCATCCGCACTCTTGTATGAGCGATGTTCGCCCGGTGCCAGTTGGGTGTTCTCGATTCAGTAGGTGCTGCCCACCTGATTAGCGACCTCTCTGCTTCCTTCTTACGAGGGAAGTGCGGGTCCAGGAGTTGCGGATACCTCTCTTTGGCCATCTTCTCGATCCGCCGATCGTATTTCTGGATGATTTCATTGAGTGATTCGATTTGGGACAGCAACGGCTCCAAGGCTTCGCGTAATCATGTGCTCAACCCGCTCGTCTCCCGACGGAACTGTCGCGTGTCACACTTGCGCACCCGCTCGCCGTAAGACTTTACCAACCCACGGGCAGCATTTACCAGCGCGGTTCGCGCGCTCACCAGTCCCGCG
>Ga0335085_10003797_pt1 | contig 25663 bp, 25 predicted proteins | sample Lox_Sample_45_FD_206712 | JGI IMG/M metagenome (GOLD analysis project Ga0335085, IMG submission 206712) | Soil microbial communities from Loxahatchee National Wildlife Refuge, Florida, United States - Lox_Sample_4.5 | ecosystem: Environmental > Terrestrial > Soil > Wetlands | place: USA...
ATCAGCTGGTAGGCGGGCTGGCCGGCCACCGTGACGGTGCGCTGCACGCTGACCCGGGTGCTGGGGCCAATGGCCTTGAGCACCTGGCTGGCGGCCTGCTGCGGGGTGAGCGGGACCTGAGTCGGTGACGGGGTGACCGGCGCCCGGGCGGCCTGGGCCGGCAGCGACACCTTGGTCACGCTGTTCTTGTTGCTCTGCCACAGCCACACCTGGCGGCCGTTGCGGATCACGTCGGTCTCGCTCATCGTCACCGGCACCGCCAGCCGCAGATGCGCCGGGTCCTGGTACCAGACCTTGATCGTGTGCGAGCCGGCCAGCAGCGATATCGCCGAGTTCTGGTTGCTGAGCTCGGGAAGCTGCGGGATGCCGAGCGACGCGCTCTCCACCACGGTGCCGGTGAGCGGCGGCGGCGGGCCGGTCCGGGCGGCCAGCGCGGCCAGCAGCTGGGCCGGGGACTTGGCCGGCAACTCCGGTGACGCCGACGCGGCCGCGCTGATCAGGACACCGGCTGTCACCGCGCCCGCGGTGGCCACGGCGCCCATGGGTACCGCCCACCGGGTGCGGCGGGAGAACGTCGGCAGTGCAGTCATGGCTTAGATCACTCCTTCGTACCCGCGCTGAACTCATCTTGCCGCAAATCGGCTGTGCGCAACCTGTGAGGGTTTCAGCACGCGCACAGCATCCGGGTACCCTCGGGCCGTGCGAGTGCTCGTCGTGGAAGACGAACGAAGGCTGGCCGCCGCGGTCCGCCGCGGCCTGATGGCCGAGGGCTTCGCGGTCGATCTGGCGCACAACGGGGAGGATGGCCTGCACGCCGCGCGGGAAGGTGGCTACGACGCGGTGGTGCTGGACCTCATGCTGCCCAAGGTGTCCGGCTACACCGTGTGCCAGCAGCTGCGGGCCGACGAGAACTGGGTGCCGATCCTGATCCTGTCGGCCAAGGACGGCGAGTACGACCAGGCCGATGGCCTGGATCTGGGCGCCGACGACTACCTGGTCAAGCCGTTCTCCTACGTGGTCCTGGCGGCCCGGCTGCGCGCGCTGCTGCGCCGCGGCGCGGTGCCCCGCCCGGCCCTGCTGCGCGCGGGTGACCTGGTGCTTGACCCGGCCAGCCACCGGGTGCGCCGGGGCGACACCGATGTGCCGCTGACCGCGCGGGAGTTCGCCGTGCTGGAGTACCTGATGCGGCGGCCGGGGCAGGTGGTGTCCAAGTCCGAGCTGCTCGAGCATGTGTGGGACTCCTATGACTCGCTCGACCTCAACGTGGTCGAGGTGTACGTGGGCTACTTGCGGCGCAAAATCGACGTGCCGTTCGGCCGCGGCGCGCTGCAGACCGTGCGCGGAGCCGGCTACCGGCTGGCCGTGGATGGCGGCTGACCGGCCCTTACGATGGCCGGGCGCAGGACGCCGAGCTACCCTTGGCAGGAGACTTCTGGCCGGTCGCAAGGAGGCCCGGATGCCTCGCCGGATTGCCTGCTGGCTGGCGTTCGCCGCCGCCGCTGCCGCCGTGCTCTGGGTCGGCTGGGCCGGCCCGGCGGATCACCCCGCCACCACGCTGACCAGAGTCGATGTCATCGTGGCCGTGCTGATCCTGGCGCTGCTGCCGTGGCCCGTCCGGCGGCGGTTCGGGCCGGTCGGCCGGGGCTGGCTGGCCCAGGTCCTGCGGATTCTCGGCTACGCCGCGGTGTTCGCCCTGCTGCTGGTCAAGGCGGTGGTGGAGCGCCGGGGCAACGCGGGGGCGGGCAGTCACGCCGGGGTGGCCGGCGCCTGGACCGGCGAGATCGTCTTCCTGGTGGTGGTGGCCGCTTACATGGCCGGCTTGCTCGTGGTGACCGCGCGGCGGCCACCCGCGGGGCGGACCGCACTGGTCATCGGCATCGCCGCCGGCATCGTGGCCGGCCTGGTCAGCTACGCGCTGCCGCCGGTCCATCCGCTGCACGTCCCGGCGGGCTCGCTGACCGACCTGTACCTGGCCGGACGGCTGCTGGCGGTGCCGCTGCTGCTGGGCGCCGGGGTGGCGGCCGGCCTGACCGCGGCCCGGCGGACCCCGGCCACCAGGCGAAGCCGGCTGTCCGTGACGGACCAGCGGTCCCGGCAGGGCTTCGCGGCCGGGCTGTGCGCCGGTGGCGCGGCCGCGCTCCTGTTCGTGCTGCTGAGCACGGGCACGATCGTGCTGGCTCCGCACGTACTGGAGCCCCTGCAGTGGAGCATCTCCACCGCGGCCGGGAAGAACAGCACCACCTACCCGCTGCTGGACCGCTTCGAGATGGGCGCGGCCAACACCGCGGCGGGCTACCTGATCGCACTGATCATCTTCCCGGTGATCTTCGCAGGGCTGGGCGCGTGGGGCGGCATGTACGGCGCCGACCGGCCCGGGCAGCGGCCCGGCGGCGGGGGTGGCGGCGGAGGTGGCGGCGGCGGAGGCCCTCGCGGTCCGGAGCCACCGCCCCCCGGCGGCCTGCGGCGCGACGGCGACGTGCCCGACATCTTCCGCGGCTACCTCAAGGAGCTGCCGCCGGTACCCGGCCTGACCCCGGACCCCGGGAACGATCGCCCGGCCCGGGTGCCGGCCGGTGCACCGCGCCAGCGTGATCGTGGTCGATTAGGGCCACATAGCGCCCCCGATCGACCATGATCATGGTCTGCGGACGGCTGGCATGGACACAAGACCCCGGCCGACGGGCTATACAGATGTCGTGACCGAGCAGCCGTCCGCCGCCAGCAGGCCTGGCCGGCTGCGCGGTGGGATGGGCCGCTGGTGGCGGCGGCGCAGCCTGCGCGGGCGGGTCACCCTGGCGTCCACCGCGGGCCTGGCCGTGGCGCTGGCCGCCGCCGCCGTGCTGCTGGCCAGCGTGCTCCGGCTGTCGCTGATCCGCGGCCTGGACAACTCGGCCCGGCAGGGCGCGCGGGAAGTGGCCGCGTTGCAGGACGCGGGTCACCTGCCCCCCACCGTGCCGGTCGGCCCGGGCACGGTCAGCATCCAGGTGCTCGACCAGCGGGGCCAGATCACCCACGTGTCGCCGGACGGGGACCGGCTGGTGCCGCTGCTGCCACCCAGGGTGGCCGCGGCCAACGCCCGGGCGGGCCGGGCCGTGTTCCTGAATGGCAGCCCGTTCGGCCTGCCCGGCCAGGTCCGGGTGGCCACGGTGGCCACCCGCGACGGCGGCACCGTCATCGCCGCGGTCGCCTACGCCCCGGTGGCCGAGAGCCTGGCCACGCTGGGCCGGGCCCTGATCATCGGCACCCCGGTGCTGCTGGTCCTGCTGGCCGGGGCGGTCTGGCTGATCGTCGGGAGCACGCTGCGGCCGATCGCGGAGCTGCGCCGCGGCGCACAGGACGTGACCCGGACCGGGCAGCCCCGGGCGCTGCCGGTGCCCGCCGCCCACGACGAGGTGCACAGCCTGGCCGTCACCCTGAACGACATGCTCAGCCGGCTCGGTGCGGCCCAGCAGCGGCAGCGCGGGCTGGTCTCGGACACCGCGCACGAGCTGCGCAGCCCGATCGCCAGCATCCGGGCCCAGCTGGAAGTGGCGCTGGACCACCCGGACAGCCAGGACTGGCAGCAGACCGGGAGCGACGTGCTGGCGGACACCCTGCGGCTGGCGGCGCTGGCCGAGGACCTGCTGGTGCTGGCCCGGCTGGACGAGGCGGACCAGCCACGGGCGGCGCAGGGTGTCGAGCTGGCCACGCTGGCCGCCGACGTGGTCAGCCGGTATCTGGACGCGGCGGTGCCGGTGGTGCTGGCTCAGTCCCAGCCGTGCCAGGTGACCGGGGACCCGGACGGGCTGGGCCGGATGCTCGGCAACCTGATCGACAACGCGGCCCGCTACGCGCGGACCCAGGTGGCGGTGTCGGTGACGGTGGACGGTCAGGCCGCCCGGCTGTGCGTGGCCGACGACGGCCCGGGCATCCCGGCGGTGGACCGCGAGCGGGCGTTTGGCCGGTTCACCCGGCTGGAGGCGGCCCGCAACCGGGACGGCGAGGACGCGGGCGGGGCGGGCCTCGGCCTGGCCATCGTGCGCGCCACGGCCTGGGCGCACGGCGGGTCAGCCTGGCTGGAGGACGCCGGGCCCGGGCTGCGCGCGGTGGTGCTGCTGCCCGGCGTCACCAGGTCCGCCACGCCAGCACGGCGGTAACCGCTGGGTTATTCCGTGTCCTCCGCGGCGTTCTCACCGGTCCCCGGGTCGCTGGCGCTGGTTTCGTTCCCCTCCGCCGGGAGATCCTTACCGGCCGCACCCACGGGGGGTGGCGTCGCGCGGTCAGCGAGCGGCTCCGTGCCGCCGCTGGAGGTCGCGGTGGGGAAGCCAGTCGCGGCGGCCATGTCCCTGGCCGTCTGCGGGTCCGGGGCGACCGGCTTGGCCCCGGTGATCGGCCGGTGCCCCGGCACCGGGCGCCGGCGCCACGGGCGCCAGCGGCTGAACCAGCGCACTACCAGGTGCCCCACGGCAGCACGGCAGTGACGGCGATCACCGCGAACAGCAGCGTGAGGTACCCGATGGACAGGTGGAACAAGCGCATCGGCGCCGGGTTCACGCTGGGCTGGATCAGCCCCGCGCAGGCCCCCTCGGTGACGCCGCGGCCGGCTGGTTCGCCCGCGGTCGCTGGGACGCCGACCGTGGTCGCCACGTCTACCGCGGTCGCGGTGGCGGTGGCCACCGGGCCCGCCGCCGGGCCCACGGCCGGAACCGGGCCGGGCGCATCGGACCGTCCCGCGCCGACGGGCTGATCGGCCCACGGCATGGCCGCCACCCGGGCGCGCAGCCGGTGCGCCTCGAGCAGGAACCAGCCGCCCAGGCCGGCCGCGCAGGCGGTGTAGATCCAGCCCGCGTACGGGGCCAGGGCCAGGGTGACCGCGACCATCAGGTAGGAGTAGATGAGGATCTTGCGGGCTACCTCGGCCGGGGTGGCCACGGCCGGCAGCATGGGCACACCCGCGGCCACGTAATCGTCGCGGAACTTCATGGCCAGCGCCCAGGTGTGCGGTGGGGTCCAGAAGAAGATCACCGCGAACAGGACCACCGCGGGCAGCCCCACCGTGCCGGTGACCGCGGACCAGCCGATGAGCACCGGCATGCAGCCGGCCGCGCCGCCGATGATGATGTTGGACGGGGTGCGCCGCTTGAGCCCGAGCGTGTAGACGAACACGTAGAACAGGATCGCGGCGTCGGCCATGCCCGCCGACAGCCAGTTCACCAGCGTGCCGAGCAGCAGCGTCGCGATCACGCCGAGCACGACGCCGAACGCCAGGGCCTCGGCCGGCCTGATGACCGCCAGCTTGCCCTGGCCGGTTAGCGGCCGGCGGGAGGTGCGCCGCATCACCGCGTCGATGTCACGGTCGATGTAGCAGTTGATGGTGTTCGCGCTGCCGGCCGCGAACGCGCCGCCCACCAGGGTGACGACGAGCACCCGGATGGACGGCAGGCCGCGCTGGGCCAGCAGCATCGTCGGGATCGTGGTGACCAGCAGCAGCTCGATGATCCGCGGCTTGGTCAGCGCGAACAGCGACCGGGCGACCACCCGGGCGGGGCGGCGCCCCGCGGCCACGGGTAGCGCATCGGTCGCTGGGGTCACTCTGATTCCTCCGTGTGGTCAGACTGGTCCGCTTCTCCGCCACCGAATGCCGCCGTATCCGATGCGTCCTCGGGCAGGCTAGCGTCCGGGCCAGCGTCTTTGCTCGCCGCCCCGACCGCGGGCGGGGTGTCCCGGTCGGCCAGTGGCTCCGTGCCGGCCGAACTGGTCGCGGTGGGGAATCCAGTGGCGGCCGCGGTGGACGCCGCCGCCGCGGCGGCTGGGGCCACCGGCCTGGCCCCGGCGATCGGCTGGTGCCCTGGCACCGTGTGCGGCCGGGTGAAGACGAAGTACATCCCCATCATGACCACGATGAACCAGCCGAGCGGCAGCACCAGGGTCATGACCTGCGCACCGAGCGGATAGTACGACAGAATTACCACGGCAATCACGCCCTCCTGGCGGAACTCAACTCGCTGATCATCTGGGCCCGGTCCGGGTGGGCCAGGCGGACTTCGACGGCCGCAGCATCCGGTCCAGGCTGACCGCGAGAGCCTCGGACTCCTCGTCGTTCAGCCACTGGATGAGCAGGGATACTCCCGCGATCACGTACGGCAGCAGCACCAGTACCCACAACTCTGCCCCACCGAGCTGCTGATCCCCGGTGACGGTGAGCAGATGATGACTTCCCACCCCGCGGTACGCGGGGTAAATCACGTTCGCCCCGAAGCCCAGCACCATGCCGAGCACCGTGCTGGCCAGCACGACAGTGGCGATGAGCATCACCCGGTACAGCGGCGGGAACCGTGGGGTGAACGGCCGCGAGCCGATGAGCTGAAGCCAGAACAATACACCGACGCCAAGGTAGCTGATCGCCTGGGCGGCCAGCACCACCGGGTGGTGCAGCCCGGCGTCGTACAGGGCTGGCACGTACCAGCCGCACCAGACCAGGATGAACAACCCGGTCACCGCGACCGGCCAGGAGCGCAGCCGGGGCCGCGCCGGGCGGCGGGCTGGGGCCGCCGCCGCCGCGGCCTGTTCCGCCGCGGCCAGCACGGCCGCGTCCGGCCGGGTGACCGGGCGGCCCAGGCCGCGGCGCAGCACCAGCCAGGGAGCGCCCAGGACGATCAGCGCGGGCGCCACCACGCCGAGCAGGATGTCCTGCAGCGCGCGGACCCAGATGAACGTCCCTGACCAGTAGCCCACCGGCGACGCCAGGGCCAGCAGCACCGCGAGCACGCCCGCGTAAAACGCCACCGCCTGCCAGCCCTGCCCACGTGGCAGCGACGCCCCCGTGCCGTGGGCGTCGGCCCGCAGGCCGCGCAGCCCGGCCAGGTGCACCGCCACGACGAGCAGGCACCCGGCCAGGACCGGCGGACTGGCCGACCAGTGCGCGGCAACCATGTTCATGATCGGCCGATCACGAGGTCAGGCAGCCAGGTAGAACAGGATGAAGAAGAGGATGGTGACGATGGCAAGGAAATTCCAGATCAGCGTGAACGCGCTCAGCGAGGACTGGAAGCGCTGCACGGCGAACGCCTCGGCATAGGTCGGCGGCTGTTCCACGAAGGAGATGGCCGGCAGCGACCTGGCCCGCATGACCAGGATCTCCAGCCAGATCATCGCGGCCAGCCAGCTCACCAGCATCACCGGGTAGAAGCCGGTGAACACGCTGGAGAAGCCCGAGCTGCCGGGCTGGAAGGGCAGGCTCAGCAGCTGGATGATCTCCAGCGCCACCGCTACCAGCCCGAGCAGCAAGGCGACCAGGGCCATCGACTGCCAGGCACCCTTGGCGCCGGCCTTGATGCGGGTCAGCCCCACGTACTGGACGATGGCGCTGACCACGACGCAGGCCAGGATGGCCCAGCCGTAACCCGCCTGCGGGGCGTGATACCCGGACCCCTCCCACCGGCCATTCGAGTTGACCGAACGCAGGTAGAAGTAGGCGAAGGCGAACGCCCCGTACAGGAACGACAGCGCGCCGATGGCGAACCGGGACCCGGTCCAGGCCGCGTTCAGCGCCGCCTCGTGATAGAAGCCGGCCTCCTCGGCGGCCCGGTCCAGTTCGGTCGCGGGCTGTGACGTCTGCTCGGCCATGACCTATGCCTCCGCTCCGGCGCCCGCGGTCGCGTACGACGCACTCACCACGCCGACCGGCGGGTTCAGGTCGGCCACCGGCGGCGCGTCCTGCACGCCGTAGTCGTACGGCCCGGACAGGATGACCGGGATGTGCTCGAAGTTGCCCGGCGGCGGTGGCGACGAGACCTGCCATTCCAGGCCGCGCGACTGCCACGGGTTGCCGGTCTCGGGCTCACGGACGATCACCGTGGACCAGATGAAGTTGATGATGAAGATCAGGATCGACGCACCGAGCAGGAACGCGGAGATCGACACCCAGACATTGAGTGGCTGCAGGTTCCTGGCGTATTCGAACACCCGGCGCGGCTGACCCAGCATGCCCACCGCGAACAGCGGCAGGAACGTCGAGTTGAAGAAGATGAACATGGTCCAGAAGTGCAGATAGCCCAGCTTCTGGTTGAGCTTGATGCCCATCATCTTGGGCAGCCAGTAGTAGCAGCCACCCATGAAGGCGAAGATGAGCCCACCCATGATCGTGTAATGGAAGTGCGCCATCACGAAGAAGCTGCCGTGCTCGGTGGTATCCGCCGGAACGTCGGACAGGAACACCCCGGAGATGCCGCCGATCAGGAAGTTGAAGTACAGCGCCATGGCGAACAGCATCGGCACCGTGAATCTAATTTTCGCCTTCCAGAACGTGCCCATCGCGACCAGGTAGATGAACCCGGTGGGTATCGAGATGAGTTCGGTGGTCAGCATGAACAGCGGCCGCATCTCGGGGTTGATGCCGCTGTCGAACAGGTGGTGCTGCCAGACGAAGAAGGACAGCAGCGCCACGCCGATCATGCCGGCCCCGGCCACCCGGTAGCCGAACAGCGGTTTGCGGCAGAACACCGGGATGAGTTCCGAGACGATACCGAACCCGGGCAGGGCCAGGATGTACACCTCGGGGTGACCGAAGAACCAGAACAGGTTCTGGTAGAGGTAACTGCTGCCGCCCAGGGTGTTCACGTAGAACGCGGTCTCCACGGTGCGGTCGGTGACCAGCATGTACAGCCCGCCGACCAGGACCGGCACGGACAGCACCATCAGGAAGGACACCGTGATCATGGACCAGACGAACATGGGCAGCCTGCTCCAGCGCATGCCCGGCGCCCGGTAGTTGACCGCGGTGACGAAGATGTTGAACCCGGACAGGATGAGCGAGATGCCCATGATGCCGAAGGCCAGCGCGTAGGAGTCCATGCCCTCGGTGGCCTGGACGCTCAGCGGTGCATAGCCGGTCCAGCCGGTCGGGAACCCGCCCAGCAGGACCCCGGAGAGCAGGATCACGTAGGCCGCGGGAGTCAGCCAGAAGGCCAGCGCCTCGATCCGCGGGAACGCCATCCGCTTGGACCCGATCATCAGCGGCAGCAGGTACTGGCCGAACGGCCCGAGCACGACCGACGACATCATCATCATCATCATGGTGCCGTGCTCGCCCACCACCATGAGGTAGTTGCTGGCGTTCATGATGTGGTACGTCGGCGACAGCAGCTCGGTCCGGATGGCCATGGCGAACAGGCCGCCGGTGCAGAAGTAGACGATCATCCCGATCAGGTACTGGATGCCGACCACCTTGTGGTCCAGCGTGTACCGGAAGTACCGGGCCAGCCCGGTGGCCGACCCTTCCTCCTCCTCGGCCACCGGCACCGGCTTGCCCGCCATCTGCCGCAGCAGGTCGTTGAACACGCCAAGCCCGGCCAGCCAGCCGATGGTGCCGACCACGTAGCCGAGCACGAGCGGGAAGTCGTTCATGTCGGACAGGGCGTTACGGGCGTATTCGTAAGACAGCATGTTGCCGAGCCAGTGCCCGATGAAGTAGCCGATGACGGCGCCGATGATGCCGGTGTGGAAGGCGGGCCGCATCCACCACGGCCGGGCTGGACGCGGGGCGGCAGGCCCAGCTCCGGCAGGCTCCTGCGCCTTCTCCGGCTCTATCTCGATGGACATCCGGTCACCTCTTCATCGCAGTGTCGGCCACGAGGACTGTGCCGCCGCTCACGGCGTCACCGGGTCTTGCGGTGGGTAGTAGTAGCCAGCCGCGCCGGTGATCCCGCTGACCTTGGTCAGCGTGACCCCGAGCTGCGGGATGACCGTCGGGTCATAGACCAGCGCATACGGCGGCAGCGCACGCAGGATGCCGGACCGCTGCTCGGCCAGCTCCGTCGCTCTGGCCCAGGTCAGGAACGTGGACGTGCTTTCCACCCGGCCGTAGCCGTACATGGCGCCGTGCCAGATCCCGCACAGCTCGTTGCACCTGACCACGAACTTCCCGGTGTGCTTGGCGGTGGTGTAAGCGACGTTGTTGACGTTCGGGTTCGCGTCGGCCTTCACCCCGAGCAGGTAGGGCCAGAAGCTGTGGATCACATCCAGCGACGTGACGTTGAACTGGATGGGCCGGTTCACCGGCAGCATGAGCTGGGTGCTCTCCATGCCGCCGAACTGCGGGTAGCGGTAGGTCCACTGCCACTGCTGGCCGATCACCTGCACCTGCAGGTAGTTACTGCCGGATGGCTTCCAGACCGGGTTCGGGCCTTCGCCCGCGCCCGCACCGGCCGGCACGATCAGCTCGACGGTGCCGAACACGAACGCGGCCAGCACGATCACTGCGGTGCCGCCGATCCAGGCCGCCTGGATCCCGGTGTGCCCGAACAGCGCCGGGCCGTCCTCGTCGTCACCCTCCCGGTGGCGCCAGTTGAGCAACGCGTAGCCGAAGTAGATCCAGACGAAGAGCATGACCGGCGCCGCCGCCAGGGCCAGCACAGCGATGTCGAACTGCTGGTGCTGGGCCGACGTCGTCATGTCGCCAGGTGGCATGTGCGGGTACCAGACGAACCAGATGAGCAAGTCCGCCACCAGGGCGAGGATGATCCAGGTCAGAAAGATCCGTAGTCCGTGGTTTGGCTCCGCCTTGGCCGGGGCGGCCGGGGCATCCGATGCGGCCATCAGGACGACACCTCCATGTTGCCCATCATGTAGCCGATCGTCTGCATGGGCCCGCCGAAGCCGTCCAGGAAGCCACCGCCGCACGGGATCAGGCACTGCCAGCGGAACGTGCCGGTGCTGTTGGGTGTCATGAAGCTGAACTTCTCCATCGAGTGCGGGCCGGACGTGCACGGCGACGTGCCGCACGCCGCCTTGTTGAACAGCGCGGTATTAGGCGAGGCGACGGGGACGAACACGTGCAGGCCGGGAATCGCGAACGTGTGCCCCACGCTGCACGTCTTCCAGGTGTCGATCACGCTCATGGTCTGTGGCTCGTCGAGCGGCTGGCCGACCGTCTTGAACTGCTGCACGGTGACCGTGTTGCCGATGGTGCCCTGCACCTTGCTCCAGAAGTTGTTCCGGGCCGGCGTGCAGCCGTCATAACCCAGAATCGTCATGTTCACCCGGGTGTCCTTGGGCACCTGGAACAGGGTGGTGTGCACCCACGCGTGCGTCTTCGGGTCCTGGACGAAGTAGCTCACCCAGTCGGGCCGCGACGACACGGTGTTCTGCGGGTCCTCCTGGAGGACCACGTTGACCACGCCGCCGTGCGCCTCGGGCGCGAAGTTCACCGTCGGCGGATTACCACCGATGTAGTAAACCGCCAGGAAGGCCGCACCGCCCGCTACGGCGAGGAACGCCACTAGCAGGGTCACGATACGGGCTGGCAGAGACACCAGTCACCACCTCGCTTCTTCGCGGCGCGCTCGCGCACACGACTGGGCCCGGCCGCAATGTCCCCATGACTCCGGGCCGGAAGTCTCGTCTGTCCCAGATCTTGCGATCGTTAGCCGGGCCTGGGCAACAACCCCCGCCCTGAATGACGAAATTGTCATGATCAGCAGGACACGGGTAGGTAACGTTTGGTCCTGGAACACAGTTTTAGCTACGTTAAGCCGTGTTCCCATTACCCACCGTTATTAATCACCGTCCCAGCGCCCCCGCAGGTCACAGTCCTGTGATGCAATGGTTTGCCCCAGATAACGAGGGTTGACCGCGTGCTGCTGTGCGGTACATCCTCAGCACAGGGGATCGCCCAGGCGGTGGCGCAGGCCGCCACCGCGCCCGCTGCAGCGTCGCCCAGATATCCCATGGAACGTAACTCACCTGCGAAGACGATCCACCCGCCCGGGCCAGGCCCGACCACGGCACGGATCCTCGTCGTGGACGACGAGCCGCAGATCCGCGAGTTCATCGCGCGGGCTCTGGCGGCGGCCGGCTATGCAATCGATTTCGCGGGCAATGGCCAGGACGGCCTGCGGCGGGCCACCATCGAGGAGTACGACCTCGTCATCCTGGATCTGGTGATGCCGGACATGGACGGGCGGGAGATCCTCGCCCGCCTGCGCCGGGACCGGCCAGAACAGGCCGTGCTGGTGCTGTCCTGCCTGGCCGACGTCACGACCAAGGTGGACTGCCTGGAACTGGGCGCCCAGGACTACCTGACCAAGCCGTTCTCACTGGCCGAACTGCTGGCCCGGGTCCGGGTCCGGCTGCGCGACGATGGCCACCCGGTGAGCGAGGTGCTCAAGGCGGGAGAGCTGGTGCTGGACTTCGGCCGGCTGGAAGCCAACATCGGGCACGGCCCGGTGCCGCTGACCCGCCTGGAGTTCCTGCTGCTGCGCGAGCTGATGGAGCACGCGGGCCAGTCCGTGCCCAAGGGCCAGCTGCTGGCCTCGGTCTGGGGTTACGACTTCGACCCCGGCTCCAACGTGGTTGACGTGTGCGTGCGGCGCCTGCGCTCGAAGCTCGGCTTCGACCTGATCAAGACGGTGCGTGGTGAGGGATACCAGCTCACCGCGTGACGCTGGGCTGGCCAGCCCGACACCGACCAGCCGGTCCCGGCTGCGCCAGGCGCTTCCGGCCGGCCACTGGCACTCCCTTCCGGCGACCACCTGGCGGGCCGCGGCCCGGCGCGGCCCGTTCTCCTGGCCGTGGCGGGTGACCTGGGTCGACCTGGTCTGGGTGCTGTTCTCACTGGCCAACCTGGCCTGCATTCTGATCTTTTCGCGCTGGGAGACGATCCCGTTCCACTTCATCTGGATCAGCCTGACCCTGCTGTACGGGTTCCGGGTCTGGGCCACCCGGCCCACCTTGTGGGTCCTCGGCGTGGTCATGGCCACCACGTTCGCCGCCATCGGCTGGGACGTGTACATCGGCGCCCAGTCGGTGGACGAGCTGAACGAGGTCCCGCTGATGGCGGCCATGTTCTGGATGATGGTCTGGCACGCACAGCGGCGGCTGGACGCGGACCAGGAACGGGACCTGGTCAGCGACGAGAACGCCCGGCTGCTGGCCACCCAGCGCCGCTTCCTGCAGGATGCCTCGCACCAGCTGCGCACGCCGATCACCATCGCGCTGGGCCACGCCGAACTGCTGGCCCGGGAGCTGACCGAGCGGACCGAGCGCCGGGACATCCAGATCGTGGTCGGCGAGCTGACCCGGCTGCGCCGGCTGGGCGAGCGGCTGCTGGTCATCGCGGCGTCCGAGGACCCGGACTTCCTCCACCCCGAGCCGGTCGCGCTGGACCGGTTCATCATGGACGTGATCCGGCGGTGGCGGCCGACCGCGGAGCGGCAGTGGCGGATCGGCCGGCTGGACATGGTCACGGTCAGCGCCGACCGGGAGCGGCTCGGCCTGGCCGTGGACGCGCTGCTGGAGAACGCGGTGCGGCACACCACCGACGGTGACATGATCAAGCTCTCGGTGATCGCGCCGGGCCCGGGGCAGCCAGTGCGTATGATCGTCGCGGATACTGGGGCTGGGATCCTGCCATCGGAGCTGGCGCACATCTTCGACCGGTTCCGGACCGGCTCCCCGGTCAGCCCGGCCAGCGGCGCCGGGCCGGCCAAGGGGACCGGGCTGGGGCTGGCTCTGGTCCGGGCCGTGGCCCACGCGCACGGCGGGGATGTCCGGGTGCGCAGCACGCCCGGCCAGGGCAGCGAGTTCGAGCTGGTGCTGCCCGCGCCGGCGGCCGCGGTGAGCGTCAGCTCGGTGCACCCGCCGCACGCGCTGAGCCTGGCCGACTCCGTGGATCCCGAGCCGGACCGGACACTAAAGGACAATGCATGGCCGACCAGGAAGTAACGGGCGCCGAACCGGGCAAGAGCTGGTTCGGGCGGCTGAGCCGGCGGGGCAGGCTGGCCGTGACCGGCTCGGCCGCGGTGATCGCGGTGGTGGCCGCGCTGCTCGCGCTCGGCGCCACCTCGGCGGGCAGCCCGAAACCGGCCGTCAGCCACCCGCGCGCGCCCGGGTTCAGCCTGGCCGTGCTGGGCCACCCGGGCCAGCACATCTCGCTGGCCCAGTACGCGGGCCGGCCGCTCATCATCAACTTCTTCGCGTCCTGGTGCCCCCCGTGCCAGCGGGAGACCCCGCTCATGGCCCGCTTCTTCCGCTCCGAGCACGGGCGGGTGACCGTCCTCGGCGTGGACGTCAACGACAGCAGCACCGCCGGGCTGGCGTTCGTGCACAAGACTGGCGTCGGCTACCCGGTGGTGGCCGACCCTGAGCCGATGGCGGCCACGCTGGCCTACGGTGTGGTCGCACTGCCACAGACTTTCTTTCTTAACGCCCAGCACCGCATCGTGAAGCGGGTCATCAGCGCGGTGACGCTGGCCGAACTGCACACCGGAGTAGCCCTGATGACCAGCCAGAGCAAGCGGAGCTGAGCGCCGTGGAAACCCCGACCCGGACCGACCCGCCCTACGTGCCCATCCGCAAGACCGGCTGGGCTGGCCAGCGGAAGGCGCCGCGCTGGCTGCTGCTGGTGGGCTTGCTGATCGTGGTGGGCGCGGTGCTGGTCGCCCTGGTGCACAAGCCGAGCAAGGCCGAGCAGGCCAGCGACCTCAAGGCGTTCCTGACCGAGATGCGGACGGACACTCAGTCGTGCGCCGCCGGGGTCAGCGAGTCGCTCACCGCGCTGCACCAGATCCACTCCGGCGGCAGTGTCAGCCAGAACACCGCGGACACCATCAAGATCGCCCGGTATGGCGCGTCGCAGGCCTGTACCCCGGCCAGTAACGAGCAGCTCGATGACCTCACCGGGTACCAGGTGACCGAGTCGCTGGCCGCCTACCACCTGGCCACTGTGGTGAACGACCTGGTCACCTGGTGCTTCCCGTTCGCCCAGCGGGTGCAGAATGACGTGGCCAACCTGGCCGGTGCGCACACCACGGCCAACCGGGTCATGTACACCGCCGCGCTACGGCGGGACACCGCGGACCTGAACCGGGTACGGGCCCGCATCGACACCACCCTGCAGCACGCGATCACCGCGACCGGCGCGACCGGTCCCCAGGCGCGCCTGCCCAACCTGCCCGGCTAACAAAGCCGACGGAAGCTGGTCACGTCGTAACGGACCGATGGCTTGAGCATCTGATCGGCGCAGGACATGGCGGCCGGGGCCAGCTCGGTCCCGGTCATCCGGATCAGGTACGCCGCGAACTGGTCCCGGTCCGGCACGTGCGCCACCTCAATCTCCCAGTCGCTCCCGGCCGGCTGCCAGGAGTGGACCTGCATGGCCCCCGCCCTGGCATCGTCCAGCCGCACCGCGGCGGCGTGCAGCGCGGCCTGCACCACGGGCGGCTGCCCGCACCGGCCGCGATGATGATCCAGCACGATCTCGCCCTGCTCGAAGCGGCGCAGCACCGTGACCGCCGCCTCCGGGTCGAGCTGGCCGAACATCTGCCCGGCTGGCAGCAGCAGCAGGCTGGCGGCGAACCGGTGCCCGCCCAGGTGCGAGCACTCCCAGGCATCCCAGCCGCCTGCCGCGGCCACCGCCGCGGCCACCGGCCGCCCGAGCAGCGCGCAGCAGCGGTCCCGTTTGGCGTTCGTGCAGACCAGCGCCACCTGCTGCGGCCCGGAGGACGCGGCCGCCGCGGTAAGGCTGGCGGCCAGGTCGATAGCGAGCAGGTCAGCCGGGTCCGGCCAGTGACCCCACTGGATATGCCCGGCGTCAGGCGATGTGTCGGCCAGGGCCCAGGCCCGCCCGGGGTCCGTGGCGTGGCCGGCCGGCCGGCGGCCCGGCCGCCGGATCAGGAGGATCCGGACCCCGGCCGCCTCCCCCTGGCTGGCCAGCCGCTTGGCGACAGCCCGGTCCAGCTGGCTTTCGGTCAGCGCGGACCGGCCCCACGGACCAGGCACCTCGAGCAGCAGGAACCGGCTGGCGGTGAGCGCACTGGCCTGCACCGGCTCGGCCCGGGCCCGGGCCGCAGCCGAGCAGCTGGCCACGGGTAGCTGCACCGTTGTGGTCATGAATGCCTCCACCAGTCAGCCCGAGGCCACCGCGCCGAGCAGATGACCGATCTCGAAGGTGAGCGCGGCAGCCGCGGCGGCCAGCAGCAACTGCCGCACGGCGCCCCACAGGAAGGAGCGGCCGGTGAGCCGGGATACCACCCCGCCGCCCAGGAAGCCGGCCACCGCGGCCAGGCCCACGGCCAGCCGCAGCGAGTCGATCCCCAGCAGGTACGGCAGGAGCGGGATGATCGCGCCGATGGCGAAGAACACCAGCGACGCACCCCCCGCGGTGTACGGGGACGGCAGGTCCTCCGGGTCGAGACCGAGTTCCTCCTGGATATGTACGGCCAGGGCCTTATCGATGTCCCAGGAGAGCTGCTCGGCCACCCGGAAGGCGGTGTCCGGGTCTACGCCGCGGTCCTCAAAGACCGCGGCCAGCTCGCGGCACTCCAGCTCGGGATGGTTCTCCAGCTCGAAGCGCTCCTTGCGTACTTCCTCACCGACCAGCTCGTTCTGTGACGACACCGAGACGAACTCGCCAGTGGCCATGGAGAACGCCCCCGCAGCCAGGCCGGCCAGGCCGGTGAGGATGAGCGCGCGGGGCGGCAGGCCGCTGCCGCCCACCCCGGTGATCAGCGACACGTTGGTCACCAGCCCGTCCATCGCGCCGAACACGGCCGGGCGCAGCCAGCCGCCGGACACATCGCGGTGATAGTGCCCTTTGGCCTCGGCCCGGTGCGACGCCCGGCGGTAGTTGTAGGTAATAGCCATGGCCGCGCCCCGCTAGCTGGCCCGGGGCCAGGCCAGCACCGGTCCCCGGGCGCGCAGGCAGACCGGGGACCCGGGTTCCAGGCGGCGGCCGCTCGGGGTGCGGACGATGATGGCGGGGGCATCGCCATCGGGCTCCGGCTGGACGTGCACCACGGCGTCATGGCCGTGGTAGCCGAACGCGATCACCCGGCCGGCCAGGCTGGCCGGCCGGTGACCGCTGCCATTCTGCGGCCTCAACTCGACCTGCTCCGGCCGGACCAGGACAGTCACCGGGCCGGGCGGGATCGGGTCAAGCCCGGCCGGCGCCACCTTGAGCTTGCCCAGAATGGTGTCCACCAGGCCGTCCCCCAGCACCCCCTGGACCAGGTTGGCGTCCCCGATGAACCGGGCCAGCTCCGGATCGGCCGGGCTGGAGTACAGATCCTGGGGTGCCGCGCACTGGGCGACCCGGCCGTCGCGGAGCACGGCCACCCGGTCGGCGGTCGACAGGGCCTCGTCCTGGTCGTGCGTGACCAGCAGCGCGGTGGCACCGGCGGCCCGCAGCAGATCCCTGACTTCGGCCCGGATGCTGGCCCGCAGGTGCGCGTCGAGGGACGCGAACGGCTCGTCGAGCAGGACCAGCTTGGGCTTGATGGCCAGCGCCCGGGCCAGCGCCACCCGCTGCTGCTGCCCGCCGGACAGCTGATGCGGGTACCGCTCACCCAGACCGGTCAGGCCGATGGCCGCCAGCAACTCGGCCACGGCGGGCCCGCTGCGCTCACGCGGCGGCAGCCCGAAGCCGATGTTGGCCGCCACCGTGAGGTGCGGGAACAACGCGCCTTCCTGAGGCACATAGCCGATCCGGCGGCGCTCAGGGGGGATCTGCAGCCCGGGCCCGTCCACGGTGATCGGGCCAATGGTGACCGTGCCGGAATCCGCGTGCTCGAACCCGGCGATGATGCGCAGCAGCGTGGTCTTCCCGCTCCCGGACGGACCGAGGATGGCGGTCAGCGATCCCTCCGGCACGTCCAAGCGCACGTCGCTGAGTATGGGACGCTTCCCGAAGGCCTTGTTCAGGCCGGCCACGGCGAGCTGGGTCATGTGGTCATCTCCTGGGTGTGGGCGGAACGGTCGAAGAACCGGCTGAGCACGTAGCTGGGCAGGGCGGCAATGGCGATCATCACCAGGGCGAACGGGGCGGCCTGGCCGTAGGACAGGTTGGACTCGTAGGCCCAGAACTGGCTGGCCAGGGTCTGTACCCCGGTCGGGATGAGCAGCAGGGTCGCGGTCAGCTCGGTCACCACGGACAGGAACACCAGGCAGAACGCGGCGGCCAGGCCAGGCCCGGCCAATCGCAGGGTGACCCGGTACAGCACCACGAGCCGCCGCTGGCCGAGCGATCGGGCCATGTCGTCGAGGCTGGCCGGGGCCCGGGCCAGGGACGCCTTGACGCCCACCAGGGCCAGTGGGAAGAACATGATCGCGTAACACAGGACCAGCAGCGGTGCGCTCTGGTACAGGAGGCCGCCGCCGTAACGCTCGGTGAAATAGGACAGCGCGAACGCGGTGACCACCCCAGGCATGGCCAGCACCAGATAGGTGCTGCGCTCCAGCAGGAGCCGCACCCGGCTGGAGTGGCGTACCGCCAGCAGCGCCAGCGGCAAGGTCGCCGCGGTATCGGCCGCGGCCGCGGCCAGGCCATAACTGGCCGTGGTGAGCAGCGCGCTGGGTACCGAGGCGCCGGCGATCGCGTGCGCGCCGCCGTCGAACATCCAGTACACGCTGGAGCCGACCGGCACGCCCAGCGCCAGCGCGGTCAGCACGCCAAACGCGGCCAGCACCGGCAGCCGGGCCCGGCCCAGCCGCCGCGGCGGCAGCTTGCGGGCGGCGAACCCGCCCGCACGGCTGATCCGGCCGCGGCCGCGGGCGGCCCCCTCGCCCGCCAGCACCAGCAGGCTGAGCGCGACCAGCACCAGCGACAGCGCGCAGGCGGCCGGCACGCTGAACGACAGCGAGAACTCGGTGAAGATCTCCGTGGTGAAGGTCTGGTAGCCGAGGATCTCGAACGCGCCGTATTCGGCCAGCATGACCATGGCCACCAGCAGGCAGCCGCCCAGGATCGCGCCCTTGGCCTGCCCCAGCGTGATCCGCAGGAACGTGCGCACCCGGCCCACGCCCAGGCTGCGGGCCACCTCTTCCTGGCCCGGGTCGGCCGCCCGCAGACTGGCCGCCACCGGCAGGTAGACCAGTGGGTACACGGCCAGCGTCATGACCAGCACCGCGCCCTTGAAGCCCTGCACCCAGTTCCACAACGAGGCCCAGCCGAAGCTGACCACGAAGTCGGGGATGGCCAGCGGCACGATGACCAGGACCTCCCAGACCCGCCGGCCCGGCAGGTCGGTCCGCTCGATGCACCACGCCGCCCCGGTGCCGATCACCGCGCACAGGAACGTGACCACCAGGCTCAGCCGGACCGTGTTCCACACCAGGTCGCCGGTCAGCCGCCGGAACACCATGCTGAGCACCCCCGAGGTGCCCGCGCCGTCCGCCTCGACCAGCAGGAACACCAGCGGCAGCGCCAGCACCGCACAGACCAGGCTGGCTACCGTGATCAGCGTCACCGGCCGCCGCGCCCGGCGCGCCCGCGGGACGGGGCCCGGGGGCACGGCCCCGGCGGGTGCCGGGGCCGGCTGGGCCGGCCCCGGTCCTGACAGCAGCTGCGCTTCGCTCACAGCAGCCCCGCCTGCCGCAGCATCGCCACCGCGGCGCTGCCGTCACCCAGCTCGCCCAGCGTGATCGGGTTGGGCCGGAGCTGGCTGAGCGGCCGCTCCCCTGCTTGCGACGACACCCCGGACCCGATCGGGTACTCGAAGCTGATCGACTTGGCCGGGTTGCCGATGATGTGCTGCCCCTGCGGGCTGACCAGGAAGGCCAGGAACCGCTGGGCCGCGGCCTGATGCCGGGAGGTCTTGATCACCGCCGCCCCGGACACGTTGACCTGGTAGCCCGGATCGCCGGCCGTGAAGTAGGCCAGCCGCGACGGCACGTGCGCCGCGCCGATCTCGGCCCGCATCCGGTACCAGTAGTACTGGTTGACCACGCCGAACGCGACCGCGCCGCGGTTCACCTCGTCGGCGATGGTCTCGTTGTCCGGGTAGACGTGCGAGCCCGCGTTGGCCTTCAGCCCGGCCAGCCAGCGCAAGGCCGTAGCCCGGCCATCGTCACGCAGCACCGCGGTCACGATCGGCTGGAAGTCGATCTCCTGGGGCGCGATCGCCACCTTGCCCCGGTACCGCGAACTGGCCATGGCCAGCACCGAGGCCGGCAGCTGCGACTCCTTGATCAGCGACGGGTTGTAGATCAGCACGCTGGCCCGGGCCGACACCCCGACCCAGTCCCCTTGCGGCGAGTCGTACCGGCTCGGCACCCGGGCCAGCGTCGCGGCCCGGACGGGGGCCAGCGCCCCCTTCTCCTGCAGGAACTCCAGGGCCGGGGTGTCCTCGGTATAGATCACATCCGCCGGGGACCGCGCCCCCTCGGCCACGATCTGGTCGGCCAGCGTGTCCTCATCGTTGCTCCGCACGTTGACCGTGATGCCGGTGGCCCGCTCGAACGCGGCCACCAGGGCGTCGGTGGTCTGCACGTGCTGGCCGCTGTACAGGGTGATCGACTGCCCATCGGCGCCGGCTGCCGCACCACCGCAGCCGGCCAGCGCAGCGCCGAGGAGGGCCGCCCCGGTGAGGACGGCGGGCACCCTCCCCGGCGGGCTCAGGAGGCCGCGCCTGGGCAGACCGTGTTGACCTGCTTGCTGGCCGCGGCCACCGCGGCCGTGGCCAAAGGGCTGGTCCCGTCGCTGTCCGAGACGCCGCGGTAGGCCGCGTCCAGCGCGCTGATGGCCCGGCTCAGCCGGGTGTCCAGGGTGTGGATCTGCCGCAGCGGCGTGATCTGCGCTTCGGCGTAGCCAACCGGGTCCGCATCGGGGTCCGGCCCATCGCTGAGCGCCGCGCTGACCTGCTGGCAGGTCTGCCGCACGCCGGAAGCGGCCGGGCTGGACGCGGCGGAGGGCGCGGCCGAGCAGCCGCCAGCGAGGATGGCCAGGGCCATCAAGGCGACTAGCGGGCGGCGGGTCTTGTGCTGATTGTCCACGACGGATGTCCTCGTTTTCCACGGCGATCAGATCCCTTTCCGGGAGTGCAGGAAAAGTGCGAACACCTTTCCCGCGAGCCCTGGGCGCGCGTGAATCCCGCTCGGCTAGCGTGCCAAACTAGCGCTCTGACCTGCGGTCTTCTGTGCGCTTTCTGCGTGTGCACGTTAACACGGAGGGGTCTGATATCTGGTTCGCCACCAGCCAATCCCGTAATCTCCACGTAACCAACTACACTGCGTTATTCATGATTCTGGCACCGGCTGAAACTACTGAGGATTACCTAACAAGACCGCCGGAACAGGTCACAGCTCAGTCCGCCAATTACGGTTTGGTCTCAAAGCCTGTTATATCTCCATCTTAAATTGATCTTAGTTAGTCCTTGACCACTCCGTGATAGTTACCGACAGTGGTCATGGTCCCCAGGTCAGCCCCGGGTGCCCGGCCGCCGCAATCGATCCGACATGGCTAAACCAGCCTTTCTGAGGCTCGCGAAGATCGTCAGCTGAGTCCTGGGCGCCGGGCCGTCTTACCCCGGGCGCGAGACAGGAATCGTGCCCGAAACACATGCACCGAGCCGATATTGGCTCCTCATTCAGCCGGACGCGGCGGCGGGACCGGCCTAGAGCCCGAGCGCGGAGAGCGCGGCCGCCCAGGCCGCCGGATGCTGGGCCGCCTGGGCGGCCGCCGGGCCGAGGTCATCGGCCACCGGCTTGATCCGGTCGGCGGCGGCCAGCGCGCTGCGCACGACCGCGGCCGGGCGCGCCGAGGTCACCCAGGCGCCGAGCTCCAGTTCGTGCTGCAGGTTGTCCCGGCCGTGGCCGGGCACCACGTCGAGCAGCAGCAGCGGGCGGCCCACCATCCGCGCCTCCGAGCAGGTATCCCCCGAGCTGGTGATGACCAGGTCGGCCGCGGCCATCAGCTCGGGGATCCGGTCGGTGAAGCCGAACACCCGCAGCCGCGGCTGCTGCCGGGCGGCGGCCCGCAGCCGGCGGGACAGGCGCTGGTTCCGCCCGGCCACGGCCAGCACCTCGAAGCCCGCTGCGGCCAGCCCGGCGGCGGCGGCGGACAGCGGGCCGAGGCCCCACACGCCGGACATCAGCAGCACGCAGCGGGCCGCGGGGGGCAAACCGAGCCGGGCCCGGGCCTGGCCCTGGCGGGGCGGGGCGTAGAACCCGGGCCGGACCGGCATCGGCACCACGGCGACCCGCGCGGTGGGCTCGAACCGCAGCACGGCCGCCTCGGCCGCGGCCGAGGTGACCAGGTAGGCGTCCACGTTCGGGTGCACCCACAGCCGGTGCGGGGTCACGTCGGTGCAGAACACCACGTGCGTCATGGCGGGATACCGGCCGGCCAGCGCGCTGGCCGCGGACGCGCCCGTGGCGAACACCGAGATGACCAGGTCGGCCGGGCTGGCATCCAGGTGTGCGCGTAGCCGGGGCACGAGCTGCCGCCGGGCGGCCCGGTCGGCCAGCAGCGCGGGCCAGGCGCCGGTGCGGAGCCCGGCGAAATGCACCGCGTCGTAGGCCCCCGGCACGGCCAGCATGGCCCGGAACACGGCCTCGCCCGCCGCGCCGCCGCCGTGGCCCAGCAGCCGCATCGCGTCCAGCGTCTCGGTCCGCCAGCCGCGCTGCTCCAGCCAGCCCGCACAGGCCTGGGCGAGGACGTCGTGCCCCATGCCCAGCGACCCGGACAGCAGCAAGGCCTGGCGCGGCCCGGCGCTCATCGCAGCCAGTTCAGGTACCGGTGCACGCCCTCGGCGAACGGGGTGACCGGGACCCAGTCGAGCAGTTCCTTGGCCAGCGCGCCGGACACGCTCATCCCCTGGTAGTCCGCGGTGCGGGCGGGCACGTACTCGACCGGGACGTCGCGCACCAGCTCGCGCACCGTGTCCGCGATCTCCCGCACCGACACCGCCGCGCCGCCTTCCAGGGCCAGCGTCTGGTCGGTCGCGGCCGGGTCGAGCGCCCGCACGTGCGCGTCGGCCAGGTCGGCCACATACACGTAGTGCCGCTGCTGCTCCCCGGTCCCGGCGATGGTGATCGGCCGACCGTCCAGCGCGGCCCGGACGAACCGGGCCACCACCAGCTCGTCCCGCATCCGCGGCCCGTACGGGATGCCGTACCGCAAGATGGTGAAGTGCTGGCCGTACATCTCCCGGTAGCTGTGCACCAGCAGTTCCGCGCTCAGCTTGGTGGCCACATAAACGTGCCCGGCCCGGCGCAGGTCCACCGGGGCGTCCTCGGCCAGTTCGCCTGGCCCGCTGGCCGCGCCGTACACCCACACCGTGCTGGCCAGCAGCACCCGGCCGCAGCCCTCGGCCCGGGCCGCGTCCAGCACCCGGGCGGTGCCCTCCACGTTCAGCCGGACCGCGGCCACCGGGTCCGCCGCCACCTTGTTCACGTCGGCCGCGCCCGCCAGGTGGAACACCGCGGCGCAGCCGGCCAGCCCGCGGCGCAGCGCGGCCGGGTCGAGCACGTCCCCGGTCAGGTACTCGGCGGCCGGGTTGCGCCAGCCGCCGCCCACGTCGAGCACCCGCACCTGATGGCCAGCCGTCAGCAACTGGTCCACCACGTGCGATCCGATGAAGCCGCACCCCCCGGTCACGGCCACTCGCATGGTCGGCCCCTTTCCTTGTTCAGACTCCGGTCAGCGCCCCGTGGACCGCGGTCACCGCGGTCAGCACCTGGTCGATCTCGTCGTCCCGCATGTCCGAGTGCACCGGCAGGCAGATGTGCCGGCCGGCGATGTCCTCGGTGGCGGGCAGCGCCCCCCGCGCGTACCCGGCGAACACCGGCTGCTGGTGCAGCGGCAGGTCATAGACCTCGCCGGCCAGGTGCACGTCGTAGCGCGCGGCGACCTCCTGCTTGAACCGCGGCCGGTCGGCGCCGGGCGGCAGCAGCACGATGTACTTGTAGACGTTGCTGCGGCAGCCGTCCGGCTCGGCCAGCGGGACCAGACCGTCAAGCCCGGCCAGCGCCGCGGTGTACTGGGCCGCGACCTCGCGCCGCCGGGTGATGAACTCGGCCAGGTGGCGCAGGTGCACCAGGCCGGTCACCGCGTGCAGTTCGCTCATCCGCCAGGCGTAGCCGCGCCGCTCGTGCCGGTTCGCGCCGAACGCGCCTTTGCCCTGGTCGCGGTAGATCCGGGCCTCGGCGTCGGCCAGTTCGGACACGGACAGCAGCATGCCGCCCTCGCCGCTGGTCAGCACCTTGGTCGGGTAGAAGGAGAACGCCGCGGCGGTGCCGAACGCCCCGGCGTACCGGCCCTGGCAGGTGGCCCCGTGCGCGTGCGCGGCGTCCTCGATCAGGGTGAGCCCGCGCTCCGCGCACAGCCGGGCCAGGGCGGCGGCCTGCGGGCTGATCAGCCCGCCGATGTGCACCAGCACCACGGCGGCGGTGTCCGGGGTGAGCGCGGCGGCCACGGTCTGCGGGCTGAGCGCGAACGTGGCCGGGTCGACGTCCGCGAATACCGGGATGCCGCCGGCCTGGATGACCGCGGCCGCCGTGGCGAAGAACGTGTTGGCCGGGACGATTACCTCCCGGCCCGCCGTCCCGGCCACCCGCAGCGCGATGTCCAGCGCGGCGGTGCCGCTGGCGGTGGCGGCCGCGTGCCCGGCATGATGCGCGGCGGCGAACGCCGCCTCGAACTGCCGGGTGTACGGCCCCAGAGTGAGCGCGCCGGTGCTCAGCATCTCGCTGACCGCGGCGGCTATCTCGGCCCGGTCGGCAGCCGGGAACACGATGCGTGCGGCTGGAACTCCCAACGGCTCTCCCCGAATGAGTCGCGGGCGCGGCCGGCCAGCCATCCCGTATGGCGCCAACTGGCCCTCAGCCATCATGGCCAAGGCTGGCTGAGAAAACGCTGTCCAGGGCGGCGGCCGGGGTGGCGTCCGGATGGGCGAGGCGATGACATACCGTGATGACACGGCCACGCTGCTGCTGAATACCCTGGGGAGCTGCCCGGTAACCGCCGAACATCGCCGGCAGGCCGGCCAGGTGTCTTTTGAAGAGCTGTTCGCTGAGAGCTGACAAGGGAGCCCCGTGGTGAACCGCGCGCTCGGCACCGCCCTGCTGGCCACCGCAGCCGTCGTGGTGGGCCAGGGTGCGCCCGGCCTCACCGCGATCGGGCCGGTGCGCCGCGGCCTGTTCCCCCGGCTGGCCGGGCTGGGCCGCCCCGACCACGTGGCCCTGACCTTCGACGACGGCCCCGATCCTGGGTTCACGCCGCGCGTCCTGGCCACCCTGGACCGGGCCCAGGTACGGGCGACGTTTTTCATGCTGGGCCCGATGGCCCGGGCGCACCGCGGTCTGGCCGCCGAGGTCGCCGCGGCCGGCCATGAGATCGGCGTGCACGGCTGGGCGCACCGCTACGCCACGCTGCGCGGGCCCCGGGCGCTGCTCGATGACCTGGCCCGGGCCAGCGATGCGCTGGCCGCGGCCACCGGCACCGTGCCCCGGCTGTACCGGCCGCCCTACGGCGTGCTCAGCGCGGGCGCACTGGCCGCGGCGTGCCGGCTGCGGCTGCGGCCAATCCTGTGGAGTTGCTGGGGGCGGGAATGGGCGCCCGGCGCCACGCCGGGCTCGGTTCAGGCCACACTGAACCGGTCGCTGGGCGGCGGCGGCACCGTGCTGCTGCACGATTCCGGCTGCACCAGCCCGCCTGGCGCGGCCAGCGCGGCGCTCGGCGCGCTGCCGTGGCTGCTCGAAGAATGCGGCCGGCGCGGGCTGAACGTCGGCCCACTGGCCGAGCACGAGTGAGGAATCCTCAGTACCCGTTCAGCTAACGTCCAGACTCGGGTGCTTAGTTGAGAAACGCCTCTGGGGCCCTGCGCCACGAGCCCGCGGCCACCGGGACGACACCGGCACTTAGGCTGTACTCCAGGACAAAGGTGATACGGATGCAAGAAGGTCAGGACCG
>Ga0335085_10003798_pt1 | contig 25662 bp, 26 predicted proteins | sample Lox_Sample_45_FD_206712 | JGI IMG/M metagenome (GOLD analysis project Ga0335085, IMG submission 206712) | Soil microbial communities from Loxahatchee National Wildlife Refuge, Florida, United States - Lox_Sample_4.5 | ecosystem: Environmental > Terrestrial > Soil > Wetlands | place: USA...
CCTCCCGTCCATACTCGATCCGACCCCACCGGAGCTCCCGCGGGATGAATTTGTTGCATTGGATTGCCGGCTGCATTCTGGCCGTAGCCTGGTTTTCGCGCATCGTCGATGCTGCCCTGGGCATGCCGCGTATCGCCGATGTCGCGCGTCCCGAGTGGGACTGCCGGCCCGTCGTCGAAGGCCGCACGCCGCGCGTCAGCATCATTGTTCCGGCACGTAATGAAGAAGACACCATCGAACAGCCTCTGCGACAGCTGCTCGCGCTCGATTATGACAATTATGAAGTGATCGCGGTGAACGATCGTTCCACCGATCGCACGGGCGAAATCATGAACCGGGTAGCCACCTCCGATGAAGCTCATGGATTGCTCCGCGTAGTGCACGTTGCTGAATTGCCCTCCGGCTGGCTCGGCAAGACCCACGCCATGTGGACCGCCGCGAAGCAAGCCACCGGCGATTGGCTGCTCTTCACCGATGCTGATGTCCTATTTAAGCCGGATGCTGTGCGCCGGGCGATCGCCTACGCCGAGGCGGAACCGGCCGACCATGTGGTGCTCTTTCCCCAGATGATCATGAAACGGCCCGGCGAAAAAATGATGATCGCTTTCTTCCAGACGTTATTTGTGTTTGGCCACCGGCCGTGGAAGGTGGCTGATCCGCGTACCAAAGATCATATTGGCGTGGGTGCGTTCAATCTGATTCGCCGCAGCGTGTACGAAGCGATCGGCACCTACCAGGCGTTGCGCATGGAAGTGCTCGACGACATGAAGATGGGCAAGGTGATCAAGAATGCCGGCTACGCCCAGCGCAACGTATTCGGCGACGATTTGATTTCGATTCACTGGGCCAACGGCGCGTTGGGGATTGTCCGTAATCTCACCAAGAATTTCTTCGCCGTGCTTTCGTTTCAGTGGCTGCGCGTGGTGGTGTCGTGCATTGGGCTGGCTTTTCTGAACCTGATGCCGTTCCTCGGCATTTTTCTGGCCCACGGCTGGGCTCGTTTGCCTTACGGATTGGCCCTGCTGAGCATGTTTCTTATCTATGCCGGAATGTCATCGAAGTCGGCGATTCCGCCCTACTACATTCTCTTGCATCCGGTGAGCACGACATTGTTTCTTTATACCCTGCTGCGCTCCATGTTCGTGACCCTGAGCCGCGGCGGCGTAACCTGGCGGGGCACATTCTATCCGCTGGATGAACTGCGCAAAGGGCTGGTCTAGCCAGGGGCTATTCCGTCGGATCTTCCGGCACCTGGATGGGCAGCTTGGCCGGCTGGCGCTTCTTGCTCGAGGTATAGCTTCTAGGCCGGCTGAATACGCCCGCGCTGAAGCTGCCTCGCCGTTCGACATCGTAGCTTTTCGGGAGCGGCGGGATGCGCGCGGCCGCGGCGCCGCCGAGTTGCCAGGACTCGCTTACGATGATTTCCGCCCGGCCCTCATACTCTTTCACGTCCCCGTGAACTTCGACGATTTTCCCTTTCAGTTGCCGCACGTCCCCGATGTGTTTCAGGTCGCTGGGAAAAATCACGCCGACAAATGGGCAGCCGTGCGGATCGTCGCAGAACTCGAGGTAATGGACACCCTTGTCCCCCTGCTCCACTCCCACGATTTTGCCACTCACGCACCTGGTCTCTCCGATGTGCTTGCCAGCATCGGCGAAGGGGATGCACCCGGCGGCGCAAGTTCCCACCAGAAGCAGAGACGGCAAAAACCATCGAAACACCACCGAATGAAGAGCGACGCTGGATTGCATGGGCTGGCTCTGCCGCATTCTAGGCGAAGAAAGTTACAACCGAGACCCATGAGCCGGAATAATTCGGGTGAATTCCCGAAACGGAAAGAGGCGAGGGCCGGCGCTACCAGCCCTCTTCCCAGAGCAGATCGCCAGAAAGAAGAAACTCGCAGAGATTAGCTGAACGATTTGACGGCCGCGGCCTCGTCGTCTTTCACGTCAAAGACCGTGTATAGCTTGGTGATCTGAAGCAGGTCATGGACCTTCTTGGTCAGGTTGAGCAGTTTGAGGTCGCCGCCTTGCTTGCGGACGGTGGTGAATGCGCTCACCAGTTCGCCGATGCCGGAGCTGTCAATGTAGTTAACGTCGCCAAGGTTGAGCAGGATCTTTTTCTGTCCCTTGGTAAGAAGCTGGCTGACGGTGTCACGCAGGGTGACACTGCCCTCGCCCAGAGTGATGCGGCCGCTGCAGTCCACCACGGTAACGCCATCCACCTGGCGAGTGCTGATTTTCATGCTCACTGGGAAACCTCCTTGCCGCCCGCGGATGATCCGTGGACGTGCTTGATGAGTTTGACTTCTGTACCGGTTTTGGACGGGTTGATATGCACCTCGTCCATGAAAGAACGAATCAGAAAGATGCCCCGGCCCGAGGTTTTGAGCAGGTTTTCCGGCGCCAATGGGTCAGGAATCTTACTCAGGTCGAGGCCTTTGCCCTGATCGCAAATGGTGATGACCAGGTCTTCGCCGGTGGTCTCGATCTCGAATTTGACCTTCTTCCCGGGGTCATAGGCATTGCCGTGGAGGACGGCGTTGACCGCCGCCTCCCGAACCGCCATGGCGATGCGCATGATTTCGTCTTCGTCAAAGCCGGTTTCGGCCGCGATCCGGCTGGCGGTTTGTTCGGCGCTGTCAACCGTCTGCAGCGTCGAATCTAAAGTGTAGGAGACCCGGTGTCCGGTCATGATAGAGAGTGCGCGAAATCGAATGCCGGCCCCGGAGAGCCTGCCGGCCCGGGAAGCCGCCCCTTGGAGCCGTGAGGCTGAGCCTTCCGCAGCGAAACCGGTAGTTTCGCCTGTCCTGCCTCTCCGTGTCAACGTTAAGCTGCGCGGGGCGGTCCCGCCGGGCTGAAGCTACCCTCGGATTATCAGCCTCGTATCGTCTTTCCCGGACCTTATTCCAGACTATGGAGCGCGGGGGTCGCGGCAAAAGAAAAACTGGCCTCCATCTGGATTCCCGCATCACACTTCAGTATTCTCACGTCGATGCCTTCGCTTGCACTCACCGAACTGCTGGGCGCGCCGGTGTTCGATACCGCTGGCACGCAATGCGGACGTGTGCGCGAGCTGGCGCTGGCGCCGCAAGAAGACCGGTCCCGCGTGGCTATGTATGTGATCCGCACCAAAGCCGGCGATCGGGTGCTGCCCTTTACCTTTGTGGGTTCGGTGGAGGGCGGGGTTTACGCCACCACCGCAGTTTCGAGCTGGTCCCCGCTGAACGGCGCTGAGGGACTCTTCCTGCTGGGGCGCGACTTGCTCGACCAGCAGATTATCGACGTGCACGGCCGCAAGGTGGTGCGGGTCAATGATGTGGACCTGCACCAGGAAGTCAGTAACAGCCGCCCGGTGCTGAAGGTGGGCTCAGTTGACGTGGGAGTGCGGGGCGCGGTCCGCCGTCTGCTGAAGGGCGTCGTGCCCATGCTGGCGTTGCGCGGCTTGCTGGCGAAAATCCCTCCCCGGCCCATCCCCTGGGAGTTCGTGGATCTGATCGAGACCGACCCGGCCCGGCGGGTGAAACTGCGCATCTCGCATGACCGGCTGGCAAGGCTGCATCCTGCCGACATTGCCGATATCGTGGAGGAGCTCGCTCCGGCCGAACGCGAGGCCGTCTTTGAAACCCTCGACGAGGGCGTCGCGGCCGATGCGTTGGAGGAAGTCGAGCCCAAGGTCCAGAAATCGATTGTCGAGTCACTCGACTCCGAACGGGCGGCGGAGATCGTGGAGGAGATGAACCCCGACGCAGCCGCCGATCTGCTGGCCGACCTGTCGGCGGAGCGCACCTCGGAAATTCTGCGGGAAATGGAGCCCGCCGAGCGCCAGGAAGTCGCAGAATTGCTCGAGTTCGGCGAGAACACCGCCGCCGGCCATATGAACACCGAGTTCCTGGCGCTGAACGTCAATCTCAAAGCGCGGGATGCGGTGGAAGCGTTGCGCCGGTTCGAAGGCGGCGTCGAGTCCGTCATCACGATTTATCTGGTAGCTTCGCGCAATACTCTGGTGGGAGCCGTGCCTCTGGCCAAGCTGGTAGTCGCCCAGCCCGATACACCGCTGCTCTCGCTCACCCAGGAGCCATTGATTTCCTGTCCGGCGGGCGCCAAAGAAGACGAAGTGGCGGAACTGTTCGATAAATACAACCTGCTTACCCTGCCCGTGGTGGATGAGAACAAACAGCTCACCGGCGTCATCACCTCCGATGATGTGATCAGCCTGCTGCGCTCGAAATTGTAAGGGCGATGGCCTTGCCCGGCTGCTAGGAAGGTTTCCGCGATCACTGCTCGCTGCGGTAGGAAGGCGGTGGCGTCGCCAGCGGCGGAGCTACTGCGTTTTTGCCCTTCCCAGTCCGTTCTTTCGAAAAGACCTTGGCCACCAGAATCAACCCGGCAAAAGTGATCACCAGGATGAAGACCTGCTCCCAGCCATTCAGCATGTTGGCATTGCCCATGAGGGTCAGGCCGGCGAAGCAGAAGATCAAATGGAAGCAAAATACGTGGAGGGATGCCTGCCCCATCAGCACCAGGGGGCGAATTGAGATCTTACGCAGAATGACGGGAAAACGAATCAGCAGAGTGGCAACGGCTGCAAAATTGATCAAACGGACCACGCCCAGGTGCCACTTGTCAAAACACACCTCGAAGTTCCCCAGGTCGATTCCATTCCCAACCGCGTAGCGAAGCACCAGCAGGACCGGAACGATAATTGCGGCCGGAATCAGCAGCTTCCTGGCCCAGGTTTGCGCCGGAATTTCGTCCTTGGCCCAGCGCACCCCAAACCACAGTCCCAGCACCCACAGAAATTGCCATGCCCAAAGGTCGAAGGCTCCCATCTCGTTCAGGGGAATGCGCAGGCCGAGATAGTGCACTCCGAGGTTGTAGGCAAACTGTCGCAGGCCGACCTGAGCCAGCAGCCAGATCGTGAACGATATGCCCAGGATCGGCTTCCAGAAGCCAGCGCGCCCCGCCCGCAGGACCAGGGGGGTAAACAGCAGGAAGAAAATGTACATGGGCAGGATATCGAGAAGGGGCGGCCGATAGATCAGCAGAGCCGAGTCCACAATCGCGCGCTTCGCCCCACCGAGGAAGTAGAAGTCGAGTAGATAGTACAGGTTGGGACGGTTTCCCCGGGCTGCGATCGGAACCGCGACGAGGAAGGCAAACGCCAGAAGAAGCGCGTGATATCCATAGAGGCGCAATGTCCTCATCCAGATTCGCGTCTGCATGGCGCGTACCCCACTGCGTTCCGACAATCGGAAGTAAATGAGGCCGGTAAACAGCGCCGAAAGGAAGATGAACCCTTCCGCCGAAGAGACAAACCCGATCGTCTGGTTGGCATAGATGCTGGCTTTGGTGGGCAAATGGGTCAGGGTCATCCAGACCAGCATGAGACCACGGGCAGCATCGAGTTCAACACGGCGTCGCATACGTCAGTATGGGTTAGATTCGATTCAGAATCTCTGGTTGGATCGAAATTTGGAAAGACCGGCAGGGGCCCCGGCGCCAGGCCATTGGAAGTTGCTGTTCAGAACTGAGTCTCTGCGTTTATCCTGTTCCATCGCTGTGCCGATTTTACGCCCGATGTGTGCCGACTGTGTTGATGCGATTCCTAAAACGCTGGAAATTCCGCATTCTGTTGTTCTTTGCGGTCGTTGGTCCCGGCTTTATCACCGCCAACGTGGACAACGACGCCAACGGCATCCTGACGTATTCCCAGGCCGGGGCGCAGTTCGGGCATATGTTGCTGTGGACCATGATCCCGGTCACGATTTCTCTGATCGTGATTCAGGAAATCTGCGCCCGCATGGGAGCGGTCACCGGCAAGGGGCTGAGTGACCTGATTCGCGAAGAATTCGGCTTCCGCATCACTTTCTTCATGATGATCGGAATTCTCATCACCAATTTCGGCAACGTGGTGGGAGAATTTGCCGGCATCGCCGGCAGCCTGGAGCTGTTCGGTCTGTCGAAATACATTACGGTGCCCATTTGCGCTGTGATCGTCTGGCTGATCGTGGTGAAAGGCCAGTACAAGACCGTGGAAAAGGTCTTTCTTGCCGCCTCATTTTTCTACGTGACCTATATTTTCGCCGGCGTGCTGGCAAAACCGGCATGGCTGGATGCCCTGGTGGCCACGGTAAAGCCACCCCCCAAAGGCATGTTCGGACACCCGGACTACCTGTACATGGTAATTGGTGTAGTGGGCACAACCATTGCTCCCTGGATGCAGTTCTACCTGCAATCTTCGATTGTGGAAAAGGGCGTCACCAAACGCCAGTACAAGGCCTCGCAGCTGGACGTGATCAGCGGCTGCGTCTTTACCGATATTGTCGCGTGGTTCATTATCGTGGCTTGTGCGGCCACGCTCTACGTGCACGGCTTTCGCAACATCACCGACGCCAAGGACGCTGCGCAAGCCCTGCATCCGCTGGCCGGGGATTACGCCTACATCCTTTTCGCCATGGGTCTGTTCAACGCTTCTCTGTTTGCCGCATCCATTCTCCCGCTTTCTACCGCTTACACGGTTTGCGAAGGTCTGGGTTTTGAGTCGGGAGTGGGCAAAGGCTTCAAGGAGGCACCGGTTTTCTATTGGCTGTACACCATTCTGATTGCCGCGGGGGCGGGAGTGATTCTGACTCCCCGCTTGCCGCTGATCCGGATCGTGATCTTGTCGCAGGTGGTCAACGGCATCGTGCTGCCATTCGTCCTGATTTTCATGCTTCTCCTGGTGAACAAGAAGGAATTGATGGGCGAGCTCGTAAACTCGCGCTTCTACAATCTGGTGGCCTGGGCGACGGTCATCCTCATGATTGGACTGACGGTGGCGTATTTCTGGGGGCCGACGCCGGGCTGAGGCCCGGAATAATTCTGAAAACTTCTCCCCGCGAGAAACCTTTCGCTCCTCTCCGCTCTTCTAACTATAATTGAGGAAGGTTCCCGGGAAGGGGTTTCCATGGTATCTCGTGTCACGATGCTTGTCGCTTCTTTGGCCCTTCTGCTGACCGGTTTCGCCTCGGCTAAACCCAGCCCCGGTCCTCCTTCCGCCACGTCGCAAACCACGCCGGCTCCGCAAAAGATCAAGGTGTATCACGATGGCAGCATCCGCGACATCGGCGCCATCGGCAACCGCAATGTGGGGTGCGGGCGCGGCCTGGGCAACTGGTACAGCATCGAAAAGCAGATTGCCATGGGCCGGCAATATGCCCAGCAGGTGGAATCCACCAGCAAGCTGATCAACGATCCGGTAGTCACTGAATACGTCAACCGTGTGGGACAGAATCTGGTTCGCAACTCGGATGCGCAGGTTCCGTTCACCATCAAAGTGATCGACTCCGACAGCATCAATGCCTTCGCCTTGCCGGGAGGGTTCTTCTACGTGAATTCCGGCCTGATTCTTGCGGCGGATAATGAAGCCGAATTAGCCGGAGTGATGTCGCACGAGATTGCCCATGTCGCCGCCTGCCACGCGGCGCGCGAAAATACCCGCGGAGAATTGATGAACCTGGCCTCCATTCCGCTCATCATGATCGGCGGCCCGGTAGGCTATGCGGGATACGAAGCCGCCGGCCTGGCCTTGCCTGTGACGTTCCTCAAATTCTCCCGCACCTTCGAGGCCCAGGCCGATTATCTGGGAGTGCAGTACATGTACAAGGCGGGCTACGATCCCCAGGAATTTACCGCATTCTTCGAAAAAATCGACGCGCTTAATAAGCAAAAGCCGGGCATGCTGGCCAAGGCGTTTGAAACCCATCCCCAGACGCCCGATCGTATCGAGAAAACCCAGGAAGAGATCAACACCCTGTTGCCGCCACGGCCGGAATACAAGGTGGATACCTCCGAATTTGAGACCGTGAAAGCGCGTCTCGCGCAGCTGGAGAACCGGCATAAGATCACCAACGGCAAGGAAAACCGTCCCACGTTGCGGCGCGCTTCGCATACCGATAATGGCAGCGGCAACGACGACGACCAGCGCCCCACGCTCAAGCGGCGGAACGACAATCTGCTGTGAGAGGAGGAGTTTCCGGTGCGAGTGCTGAGCTAGAGGAGCTTTCCCTGGGAGAGGTCGCGCACCAGGGTCAGATCTGCTTCCAGAAAATCAAACGACGGCAGTTCCGGAGGGTGTGCCCAGCGGATCTCGTTAAAAATCCGGTTTTCGATTTCCCCCTTGAATGCGCGGACCACGAAGAAACGCAGCTCCACTGAATTGCCATTGGGATACTGATGCTGCAGACGGACAACCTCCTCACCGATCTGCGCGTCGATTCCCAGTTCTTCTTCCAACTCGCGGCGTAGGGCATCGCGCGGCTGCTCACCCTCTTCGATTTTTCCACCGGGGAACTCCCACTTCATGGGCATGGACTGGTGGCGAGTGCGCTGGCACACGAGAATTTTGTCCCCCTGCAGGATCAATGCCGCCACCACACGTTTCATCACCGGGACGCCGCTCACGCTAGGGATTTCTCCAGGTACTTGCCCACGAGAGCGGCGCAATACTCCACCAGTTCGCGGTCCTCGTCGCCGAAGGCGGAAGGGAAGTGGCTGTCGATATCGAGTTCGCCAACGACTTTGCCACGGACGAACACCGGCACTACGATTTCCGACTTGGTCTCGAGAGAGCAGGCTAAGTAGCGCGGGTCTTTGCTCACATCGTCCACAATGACGGTTTTGCCGGTGGAAGCCGCCGCTCCACAAATCCCCTGGTGCAAAGGGATGCGGGTGTGCGGAGTCATCGCGCCCTCAAACGGGCCCAGCACCAGCATCGAAGGCTGGCTATGCAGTTGGTGCTCCAGCATATAGAAGCCGACCCAGTTGTACTTCAGCATGCGCACGTGCAGAATCCGGGCCAACTCGGACAAGAAGTCCTGACTGGTTCGCGCAGTTTTCGCCAGGGATTCCACTTCTTTACGGACACTTGCACTTCGTGACGGGGTCGCCATGGCGAGATTGTAGCTTATCGCGGCGGGAGTTCCCGGGAAGGGCTGATGATGTTCCGGATACATTGCAGGCCGGGTGCCTGTGGAAAACACTCGGGATGGATCGCCCGCGACAGCGCCCGCAAGCCGGAGAGCAGAGTGGGCGCCGGGGTATTGAGGAATTCGTCCTGGATGCAATACACGCGCCCGTGCTGGACGGCGGGCATTCCCTGCCAGCCGCGCTCGCGGGATATCTTTTCCAGAGGAACCCGGGCGCCCGCTCCGCACCAGGCCGCGATCACCACGTCTGGCGCAGCCTCCACGACGACGGCAGAGGTGGTTTGCCGTCCGGGGTGGCCCACAAAGTCTCCGCCCGCGGCGTCGACCAGCTCCGCCACCCAGGGTTGAGATGCGATCAGGGGCTTGCCCCACTCTTCGCAGAAAACTCGAGGCCGGGGCAAACCGTCAGTCCTTCTTCGGACCTCGGCGATCAGGGCCTGCATTTCGGCAACTACCTGTTCGCCGCGGCTGACGGCATTCATGATTCCTGCAATCATCGCAATATCGGCGTAGATGTCGGCAAGGGTTTTCGGAGCCAGGCCGAGGAACCGCGCTCCGGATTTGAGAATTTCCACGACTGCCTTCTCCTGATAGGGAACCGAAGCGATCACCAGGTCGGGCTGGGCCAGCTTGATCTGTTCGCTCTGCGCCGTCCAGGAGTCGGCAACGATGATGCAGTCGCGTTGCGCTACCTCCGGGCAGACCTCAGCGCAATATTTGGTGCAGGCCACGATGCGGTCCACGCATTCGATTGCCGCGAGAATTACCGTCGCGCTCGGTTGCAGGCAGACCACGCGTTGCGGAATGTAGGCGGCAGCCATTGGATGTGATGGTACAGCTTCGGAAGGCTGGGAATCGTGGTCACGTTACAATTTCGAAATGTATTCTCCGCAGCTGCTGGACCATTTTCAGAATCCGCGCAATGCCGGCGATCTGCCCGACGCGAACGCGTCGGTCCAGTTGGAGAATCCCGCCTGCGGCGACGTTTTGCGGCTCACCCTGCGCGTGGCGGAAGGCCGGATCGTGGAAATCCGCTTTCGCGCCAAGGGATGCGTTCCAACCGTGGCGTGCGCCTCGCTGCTGACGGAGATGATACGCGGCCGAACCCTGGAACAAGCCCGCCAGTTCAGCCGGGAGGAACTGGCAGCGGCGATTGGCGGCCTGCCGGAAGCCTCGAACCACGCGGGGCAACTGGCGTTGGACGCGCTCCAGGCAGCGCTGAGGAATCTGAATAAATAGCTTCGGATTTCGCGGATTCGCACAGACCCGGCCTCGCCCTAATAACCCCCAATTTTTCTGGAAGGTCGGTCGGAATCCGTGCCAATTCGCGCCGAGTGGCTACCTTCGCGCCAGGTCAGGAAAATACACCGTCCATCCGCGCGCCCGCGCAACTGCTTCCAGGTCAGGATTGGGGTTCACGGCGAAAGCGTGGCGCGCCATCTGCAGCAGATCCGCGTCCCAGCGAGAATTGCCAAACGCCACGTCGGGCGTCTTCTTGACCACATCGAGAACCGCTCGCGGTTTGCCCGGTCCCGAAGGCACACGAATCAGGCGATCGGTCACGATGCCGTCCTCGATTTCAACCGCCGCCGCCAGAATGCGATCTTCGGGAATATCAAAGTACTTCATCGCCGCCCGGATCACCCATTCATTGGTCGAAGAGACCGCCCAGACTTCGCAGCCCGACTCATGCAGACGGTGCACCAATTCCCGCATCTCGGGGAAAATCTGCCCGGGGAAGTTCTGGTCGAAATATTGCCCGGCTGCCTGCTGCACATCCGCCTCTTTCAGCCCGCGATGCATTGTGACCATCTCGCCGCACATGTCATCTTCGCTGACCTTTCCCGCGCGATAGTCGGAGTACCGGGCGCGCACCGCCTGAACGACATCGTCCGCCAGCAGGCCCCGGTCAAACTCCCAGCGGAAAAAGCCCTCGCCGGCATCGCCCGCCCACAGCGTGCCGTCACAATCGAAGGTCGCGACCTGCGGCCGCACACGGAGAACGGACTTCACGAAATCGGTGGGGGACATGCTGGCTTCGGGCTGGGTCGATTTCATTTGGGAGAGGGGTCTCACTTCGCCTGGGCGATAAAGGCTGAGGTCAAATTCGCATAATCCTGCGGCGTATCCACATTCATGGCGACGAACGGATCATCCACCGCGACATATTGGATGTGGCTCGCATTCTCGTGCTCCACCTCGCGCGCCGTGGCATTTGCGGACGCCTTCAGAAAGGCCTCGAGCAGTTCGCGCGCCATCAGGAAAGGGTGGCCGTGCCGGCCGGCGTATTCGGGCACAACCGCCCACTTCTCGGCCGCCACCGCGGTCTCAAACGCCGAGCGCAAGGCGTACAGCGTAGTGTCGTGCACCGGCGGCCGGTCTACCAGGGTGACCATGGCGGCGTCGCGGCCGTGATTCAAGACTTCTTGCAAGCCCACTTGCAAGGAGCTGAACTGGCCCCGTTCCGGCGCCGGGTTGCGCACCAGGAACGCTCCATGAGCGTAGACGACCGACGCCAGATTCGAAGCATTCCGGCCCGCCACCACAATCACAAGATCGTTGAACCGGTTTAACGTTCGTATGGCGGCGGAAAGAAAGGTTTCCCCGGTGGCCGGCCTTCCGGCCGTGACTGGTGGCCACGGCAGCAAGGCTTTGTCCGTACCCATGCGCGTGGACTCGCCCGCCGCCAGGATCACAGCACACAGACTGGGAGCGCGGCTCATGCTGGCAAGATATCAGAAAGATTCAGGATTGTTGAGCGAGGGTGTGTCTTCTGCGGCCTCGGCCGTAGTCTCAAGATTCTTCTCCAGAAACCAGCTCATATGCGGCAGAGGACGCTCCACTCGGCGACGTACCGCGATCAGCTCCGCAGTGATCGCCACAGCAATTTCTTCCGGGGTGATGGCTCCAATATCCAATCCCACCGGGGCGTGCACGCGTTCGAACAGCTTCGGGGAGAGCCCTTCTTTCACCAGCTCCCGGAAGACGGTAATTGTCTTGCGCCTCGAGCCGATCATGCCGACGTATCGTGCGGGGGTCTGTACCGCCCAGCGCAACACGCGCATGTCGTCGCGGTGGCCGCGAGTCACGATCACGATATAGGCCGATTCGCCCGGCGAAAGGCGCGCCATTGCCGAATCGAAATCTTCGGCAATCACCTGTTTGGCCTCGGGAAAACGTTCGCGATTGGCATACGCTTCCCGGTCATCCACCACGATGACGTCAAATCCCGCCTTTCGAGCGACGTTGTAAAGGCCAATGGATACGTGGCCTGCGCCAAAAACATAAAGTAATGCTGGAGGAAGCACCGGCTCGATGAAGATATCCAGTGTGCCACCGCAGACCAGGCCGGTGTCGTACTTGGGATTTTCGTTCAGGTGGAACGTCACGGTGCGCGGCTTCTCGCTTTCCATGACTTCGCGTGCGGCCTGCCAGACGTCCGCTTCCACGCATCCGCCGCCGATGGTGCCGGCGATGGAGCCGTCGTCGCGGATAAGCATTTTCGCTGTCTCAAATGAAGGGATCGAGCCGCGCACGTTGACGATGGTGGCTACTGCTCCCCGGCGGCCCTCCTGGCGCAGCTTGACGATCTCCTCGTAGATATCCATGCACGACAATTATATCCGTTCAGTGATTGCCTTCGGGTATCTTCGCCCTCTTGGTGAATAAGCGTGCGTAAAGACCATCCAGACTTGTCGGGCCGCTTAGTTTTCCCGGGCCGGTTGTGCTAGCGTTAACCTCTCACTATGAAGGCGGTTCGCATTCACGAATTTGGGGGCCCGGAGGTCCTTCGTTATGAGGACGTTCCCGATCCCAGACCGCGCAAGGATCAGGTTCTCGTTCGGGTGAAGGCCTGCGCCATGAATCACCTTGACCTCTGGGTGAGAAAAGGCCTTCCGGGTGTCACGCTGCCGCACATTCCGGGAAGTGATGCGGCCGGTGAGATCGTCGAGGTCGGCGAATATGTGAGCGGTCTTACGCCCGGTCAGCGGGTGCTGCTGGCTCCCATGAGTTTCTGCAACCGCTGCGCGAAGTGTGCGGCCGGGTTGCAGAACCAGTGTTCCCAGTTCAGCGTGTTGGGCAATGCGGTGGAGGGTGTGGACTGCGAATGGATTGCGGCGCAACCCGCAGGCGTAATCCCTATTCCTGAGAGCTTTGATTTTGACCAGGCGGCGAGCGTGCCCCTGGTGTTCCTCACCGCCTGGCACATGCTGGTGGGGAGGGCGGGGATTCGTCCCGGCCAGACGGTGCTGGTGCTGGGGGCGAATTCGGGCGTGGGAATCGCCGCCGTGCAGATCGCCAAGCTCTTCCAGACCACCGTGATCGCAACCGCTGGCGATGACCACAAGATGCAGCGGGCGCTCGACCTGGGCGCCGACCACGTGATCAACCACTACCAGCAGAAAATCTCCGCCGAAGTCCGCAAACTGACGGATCGGGCGGGCGTGGATATTGTTCTTGAGCACGTCGGCGCAGCCACATGGGAAGAAAGTGTCAAATCCCTCAAGCCGGCGGGGATTCTGGTGACCTGCGGCGCGACCACCGGCGTCTCCGTAGGGATCGATCTACGTTTCCTCTACTCCCGGCAATTCTCGTTGCTGGGGTCATACATGGGAACATTGGGAGAGTTGCACGAGGTGCTGCGGCATGTATTTTCCGGCAGGCTGAAAGCCGTGGTTGACCGCAGCTTCCCCCTCAGCGAGATTCGCGCCGCGCACGAGTACATGGAGAACAGCCGGATGTTCGGCAAGATTGTGCTGCATCCCTGAACCTGCGCTTGCCGCGGCCCCTGATTTTCGTACCTTTCCCGTGGGAAAACGTATTCGCAACTGGTAAGATACCGCTTCTCGGTCGCTTCCGAGAGAACCTATGGATATTCGGGAAATTGCCAAGCGCGCCGGGGTCTCGATCGCCACCGTATCGCGAACCATTAACGGGGTTCCCACGGTAGATCCGCAGCTGGCCAAGCGCGTACGCAAGATCGTCGATGAACTTGGCTACTATCCGAATACCCAGGCGCGCGCGCTGGTCTCCGGCAAAAGCCGCATTTTCGGCCTGGTGGTTTCTGAGATCACCAATCCATTCTTCCCCGAGATTGTTCAGACCTTTGAGGACATTGCGGTCGAGCATGACTACGAGATTCTGCTCACCTCGACCGTGCACGATCCCAAGCGGATGGAATCATCAGTCCGCCGCATGATTGAGCGCCGGGTGGATGGCGTAGCCATCCTGACCTTCGGCATGGAAGAGCCGTTGGTCGAGAATCTGCGTTTCCGCAAGGTGCCGCTCGTGTTCGTGGACGTGGGGCCGCATGTGCCCGGCGTCACCAACATTCGCATCAACTATCTGCATGGAATCCGGCAGGCTGTGCAGCATCTGGCGGCCTTGCGGCATGAACGCATTGCGTTCGTCACCGGGCCCATGAACTTGAAATCCGCCCAGGCGCGGAAAAGCTGCTACGAGCAGTCCATGGCCGAAGTCGGCCTTCGCGTGGTGCCTGAACTCGTGGTCACCGGCGATCACACCATGGAAGGCGGCATCCGCGCCCTGAAAGAACTGGCCAAATTGCGGCGCCGGCCTACCGCCGTGCTCTGCTCGAATGACATGAGCGCCATTGGCGTGATGCGCGAAGCCTACGAATACAACATCAATGTGCCGCAGGATCTTTCCGTGGTGGGATTCGACGATATCCGGATCGCGCAATTCATGATTCCGCCGTTGACCACGATTCAGATGTCCCAGGCGGAGCTGGCCCGGATGGCGTTCAAGGCCTTGATCCGCAGCGTGCAGCACAAGCCCGGGCAAGCTGAGGCCAGCGAGTATTCTCTGGACACCAATCTCATTCTGCGTCGCTCGACCGCTCTTGCCCCCGGCCCCGGACGAAAGCCCAGGGGAGCGAGAAAGAATTCGCCGAAGCCGGTCGAGTAATCCGCAGCGGCACGGGACTGGCTACAGCGACCACTGAATTACCGTATAGGATCGGGCCGGCACCTCAAACCGGCTACGCCCTCCCGTGGTCGTGACTGCTCCGAATGACTGCGGCGCCACATTTTGCGGGGCGGCGAAGCTGTTCACCGCTTTGAGATCGTTGCCGGTCAGCACGTAGGAAGTCAGCATTTTGGCCGGCGGCGCATCCTCCCAAACCACTTCCGCCGTATGCGCCTTGGTTAAATCCCGGTTCAGGAGGAACAAAGACACCGTCTTATTCTCCGAATCCAGAGTACCGGCCGCGTCCAGATGCGGCACATCGCCCATCCCAGCCACTTCGTACGTAGAGGACTTCACCAGCAGATCAAGCACCGTACCCCGCGCATAATGGAGGCCCCAGCTATAGGGATAAAAGATGGTCTGCAGAAAGAGTCCACTGTCATTGGTCATGATCGGAGCAATGACGTTGACCAGTTGCGCCAGGCAGGCAATGTGCACCCGGTCCGCGTGGCGGATCAGCGTGTTCACCAGGCCGCCTACCAGCAAGGCATCTTCCAGGTTGTAGATTTCCTCGAGCAGGTGGGGCGCTTCGTGGCGATGGCCGTTCATGGCGTCGCCGCTGCGCTCCCGGTACCAGACGTTCCACTCATCGAAGGAAAGCCATAGCTGCTTGGGTGAGCGCTTATGCCCGCGCACCAGATCGCACACCGCCAGCGTCTCCTCGATCTGCTTGTCCATGGTCAGGTTGAGTGCCAGATACTTCGAGCTGTCTCCCCCGGTTTCTTCCGGCGTGTTTCCGAAATAGCGATGCAGCGAAAGACCATCAACGTAGTCGTAGCACTGTTCCAGCACTTCGCGGTCCCACTCCAGATAGGTGGGCATAAAAGGGCCACTCGATCCGCAGGCAATGAGCTTGAGTGAAGGATCGACGTCGCGCATCTGCCGGGCGGCGTCTTCCGCTTTCATCCCGTAATCGGTGGCGGACATGTGGCCAATCTGCCAGGGGCCGTCCATCTCGTTGCCCAGGCACCAATGTTCAATGTTGTACGGTTCGGCCACGCCATGTTCCCGGCGCAGGTCGCTCCAGCGCGTGCCTTTCTCGATGTTGCAATATTCCACCAGCGCGGCGGCCTGTTCCGGTGTTCCGGTGCCGAGATTCAACCCCATCAGGGGCTTGGTGCCCACCTTTTTGCACCATGCCATAAATTCATTGGTGCCGAACTGATTGGAATCGAGCGTGTTCCAGGCCTTGTCCAGGACGAGCGGCCGGTCTTTCTTCGGGCCTACGCCATCGAGCCAGTTGTATCCGGAGACGAAGTTGCCGCCGGGATAGCGGATGATGGGAACGCCCAGCTTGCGAACCTCGTCCATCACATCTTTGCGGAACCCGTCGGAATCGGAGAGCTTGTTGCCGGGATCGTAGATGCCGTCATAGATGGCGCGGCCCAGGTGCTCGAGAAACGATCCGAACAGATTGGGGTCGAGGGAAGCAACCGTGCGGCGGGAATCCAGGTAAATGCGGGCGGGCTCGTTCGCCGCCGGAGAGGGCAGAGGCTGGGCCGACAGGAATCGCCCGAACAGGGCATTGGCGGACAGCGCCGCGCCCCCTTTGAGTGCATTCTGCAGAAAACGCCGACGGAAGGCGGAAAACATATGCGGTTCTCCCTTTTCTATGAGTTCTGCGGGGGCCGGTCAGGCCATTTGGCGCCGGGCTCTTCCCAGCCGGCCGAGAAAACGCTTTCTCAGAGCCGCAAAAAACATAAGGCCATCCTGCGGAAAGTTCAAGCAGATTATTCTGCGGCCTTCTTTCCTGCCGCTCATTCCTTTGCCAGGCGATAGAGAACGCAGCCATGCGCCGGCAGCGCGACGCTTATGGATTTCGCCGGCGACAGATTTCGGTGCGCCCACAAATCGCGAACGGAGTACGCCGCTCCCGGCAGAGCTAAATCGCTCCACCTCACATGGACCTTCCTGGCTGTGCCTCCGGTATTGAAAATCGCCACATAATCCGCCCCGCCGGATGCGGCCTGCGCCGTCCACACGACCAGATTGCCTTCGGTCATGACCATGTGGTTGTTCGTGGAACTCTGGTCCACAGCCAGAACCTCCGGGTTGGTGAGCAATGCAGTGGTCCAGGAATCGTTCTTTGTCAGGTTGGCGCCCACCATCAGCGGGGACCGGAACATGCACCACAGCGTCATCAGAGTGCGTTGCTCGGCGTGCGTGAACTGCGTCCATCGAGCCTTACCCCAGCCGGGAGCCGGCGCCAGATCTCCGAGGGGAAGCATGTCGGCATCAGGCCAGTGTCCAGACTCGGCGAGCGGCGCCCACTGCGCGACGCGCGGAAACTGATCGCCCAATCCCTGCGGATAGGGCACGGTGCTATGCCAAAGATCCCAGACATCGTCCGAGATGCGCCACATTTGCGCGTAGCGCCGCATCTCTTCGACCTTGTCGACCGGCGCCGATCCCGGGGAAAGACTAAGAACGATCGGCCGGCCGGTCCTTTCGAGAGCGGTGCTTAGCATGCGAATATCATCGCCGCTGTAAGGATGGCTGGCGATGCAGTCCGCCTTGACAAAATCCACGCCCCACCCGGCGTAAAGAGTGGCGATCGAATCGTAGTAGGCCTGGGCAGCAGGCTTGCCGGCATCGAGGCCGTAATTGTCGGGATTCCACGGGCAGGTGGCGGAACGATCCGCCGCATCGGCCGCACGATAGGAAGAACCGGCGATGGGAAGATTCTTCTCCACCGCTTCCTTCGGAATGCCGCGCAGGATGTGAATGCCAAATTTCAGTCCCAGAGAATGAACGTAGTCGGCAAGAGGCTTGAATCCCGAGTCTGGCGTCGCAGAAGGGAAGCGATTCGTCGCGGGCAGATAGCGGCCATATTCGTCCATGACGTAGTGGGAACTCTTGCCGTTTCCTGCCGGCGTGGGGTTCGTCACGAACCATTCCATATCCACCACGACGTATTCCCATCCGAACGGCTTGAGGTGTTTCGCCAGCCATGCCGCGTTTGCCTTGACCTGGGCTTCGGTCACCGTTGTGCCGTAGGCGTCGTAACTGTTCCAGCCCATGGGAGGGGTGGCGGCCAACCGAGCCGGAGTATCTGCTTCTCCCGCGGACGGTGACTTGGCGAAGGCGGGCTCAAACGGTGCGGTGAGTACAAGGGTCAGAAGCAGGCCAAGAAGCGGAGAGACTACGGCAACGGAAAGTCTTTTCCCGGGAAACATTTCACCGTCCCATGCCTTCAGTTATTGGCGGGCAGCATAGCACGTCCGGGCATTTCCGTCGTTGCAGGCCGGCAATCCGGAAAAGAAAAAGGCGGTACAAAGGAGAACGGGCAGGCACCGTGGTGGTGGTATCGATGCCTGCCCTGCTTCGCGTCGGTTCTTCTAGTGGCCCTAGTCTACAGAGTTACCGCCCGGATCGCGCAATACAGTGGACTATGTAGTCATGCGGATTATTTTCCTGATATGTATCGCATCCCGAGGCAAATAGCGGGTGCGGAGGAAGAAATCGCAGAGCCACAGAGAAATTCGGATGGAGATGGTTAGGCAGATGGAAGAGTGGCGGAAAATCCTGTCCTGAATCGGAACACTTGTCTGGCCCAGTGCATGCCAAGCCTACCGCTTGGCGGCACTCCTCAGATCCACCGGCACCGGAGATCCTGCCAGATCATCTCGGCGGGAGAAGGGAACCACGCGAGCCGGAGCCTCGCTGCGCAAGGCCTGTATAAGCGCCCATTGCACGTCGGAGCGGCAAAATGGGATTGGAATCACGCCAAATGCTCCCAGTCTGAGGATATTCCAATATTGGCTTTGGTCTCGTAACAACACCAAAACCCGGGCCGGTGGCTTGTTTGCCGCCAGCAACGTGAGCAGCGTTTGGAATTCCCCATCGGAAAGCTTGTCCTCGGTCACCACAAGCGAAGGCTTGTTCTGCTTTAGCACCCGGCGTGCGCCCTCCAGATTAGAAACCAACATTGCTTCCATAGCCCACCCCTTCAGAACCGTGGTGAGCATCTCGGCACAGTCAGCATTGGAACACACGACCAGAATCCTATTTTTCTTATGCATGATTGAAACCTTTGTAAATTTGGCGGAAAAGGGGAGCGCGCGCCTGAACCCATTAAGGGTGTTTATCGCGTGATGGCCGTTGGGGGCAATCCCCTCGTTGCTGTAGGAAGGGGAAAATCGTTGCTGTAGGACCCCCAACCGCGGTTGAAATCGCGGAAGCAGCCGGAGCGAACGGGGTAAAAACCAAAGAAACGCAGATGATAAATACCGATCTGGCTAGGATTGCGGGGAAGTTGTGCCCGCATTCGAGGGTAAAACCTGGATAATGTTATTCCGCACGGCGTAGACCACAAGCTGGCTTACGGAATGGAAGTCGAGCTTGCGCATGATATTCGAACGGTGGGTTTCGGCAGTCTTTACGCTCATGCCCAGGTGGTTGGCGACTTCCTTGGTCGTCTTGCCCTCCGCCAGGAGCTGCACTACCTCTCGTTCCCGGCGCGTGAGCCGATCCTGCACGACTTCTGTGCGGGGCGTGGGATCGCCTCCCTTGAGGTAGCCGTCCAGTACCATTTCCGCGACCCTGGAAGTAAAGAACGTACGGTGTTCCTGGAGCGCCTCCACGGCGGCCACCAGATCGCGGGCCGCGTCGGATTTGAGCACAAATCCGCGCGCGCCAGCGTTCAGGACTTCGCGCATTACCTGTTCCGATTCGTCGATGGTGAGAATCAGCACGGCGGTCTGGGGCTCGGCCCGAAGAATGTCGCGAGCCGCATCCAGGCCATTGAGGTTCGGCATGCCGATATCCAGCACGACTACGTCCGGTTTGAGCGCGGCCGCTTTCTCCACCGCTTCGCGGCCGTTAGTGGCCTCTCCGCAGACGTCCCAGCCTGCGTGGTCCAGCAGGAGCGAACGCACCCCGTGCCGCACAATTTCGTGGTCATCGGCAATCAGAATCTGCAACGGTTTCATGTTCATTCCATGACACCTCGAGTCAGGTTTCTGAATCAGATCCGGCCTCGCGACATGCCGCGGCCACATTCTATCTGTTGTTTCAGTGCCGCTTCCGGTTGGTGGCGCGCTGTCCGCGTAAGCGAACAAACTGCACACACGCGAGGACCAGCACTGCGCCCCTGCAGCATTCGACACGACGCTGCAAAGCACTTTTAGGTTTTGCGTGACTCTGCCTGGGAGCGGCCACGCTTGGCGGTTCCGTACGACACTGTTGCTACTGCACTAGAAGTTCCAAACTGTTAAGTGCCCGAATGTGCGCCGGTTACCGGCGCACGAGCCAGACCGGGCGTGTAATTTCTTCCTGTAGATTCTGGAAAGAATCCAGGGATTTGCGTGATAAAGAATCACGGATCATCACCTAGATTTGATGTCTCCCCAGCCCTGCGGGTGGTCCAGCAACCTTAAAGTGGCGCGAAGAGGCGCGCTTCGAGAGTTTTCTGCGGATATTTTTTTCTACAGCAAGCTCTCCTATCGATTACAGCTCCTACCGGATGGAACTTTCACAGAGCCCTCTCTAACCTTCTCGAAGTGGTCGCCTAGGTATTCGGACCAGCCTGGGATAGGCGAACGCTGGAAAGAGCGCAGCATACGAGTTGCTGACTTTTTCCAAGGCCGAAATCTTTCTAAGGAGGTCCATGTGACTACTCTTACTTTACCCGCGTTGCAGGGTCTTGCCGGGACAAGTCAGCCCGAGGTCGAACCGGAATCCACCCTGGTTACCCGTGCTCAAAAAGGAGACGACGCCGCATTCGCCATTCTGTTCGATCGCCATAAGCGGCGCGTGTACTCCCTGTGTCTGCGCATGACGGGAAGTATTCCCGAGGCAGAAGATCTGACCCAGGATGCGTTTATTCAGGTGTTTCGCAAGCTGGGAACGTTTCGCGGCGACGCGGCCTTTTCCACCTGGCTGTACCGCGTAGCTATGAACACGGTGCTCATGAAGCTGCGCAAGCGGAGTCCCCGGCAGGTTTCATTGGACGAGCCGGTGCGTCTGGAATCCACCGTGGTGCAGCGCAATGTCGGGTACGGAGATCTCAGGCTTCTGGGAGCAGTCGACCGCGTTACCCTGGCTCGGGCGATCCAGAAACTGCCGAGCGGCTGCCGCACGATTTTTCTGCTGCACGAGGTGGAAGGGTACGAACACAATGAGATTGCGAAGAAGCTGCACTGCTCGGTTGGCAACTCGAAATCGCAGCTTCACAAGGCGCGCTTAAAAATCCGGGAGACTCTTCTGGCAGGCTCCGGGGCTTCGGCGCAGGAGTCTGTCGGCAGCAGGGCTGAAGCCAAAGTCGCCGCCCCGAGCGACACAAGGGTTTCTGAGACTCCGCCGAAACCGGTGGCCTGGCCGGTGATACGCAATCCCCGGGTATTGCTGGATGCGGGCGTAGCCTGATCCGTCGTTGTGAGGGGCACGCGCTCGCTTCGGCTGACGCGTGCCCCGTACTGTTTACGCACGCACAGTAATCACCGGGCAGGAGGCGTGACCCACCACTTCGTGCGCTGTTGCCCAGGGCAGGTGCGCCGACCTCCACGCTCCTCCAATGGAACTTGCTTTCACCCCCATCACAATCAGATCCGCATGATGAGCGGCCGCGGCTTTCAGAATGCCGGCCGGCACGTCGTCGAACACTACCGCGAGTTCCGGCTTGCCGGTGTGCAATTCGTCGGAAGGAACCAGCGCGCGCAGTTTGTCTTGCGCCTGCCGCGAGTCTCGTTCCAGCATCTGATCGGGGTCCGCGCCCGGATACCAGCCGGCGCCAACACTGAGCGGCGGCAGAAAGGGAATCACATGAAGCAATGTCAGGCCGGCGGAATTTTCGTTCGCCAAAGCGACGGCATAGGGCAGTGCGGCGTGGGAAGCCGGGCCGAAATCCGTTGCGAAAAGAATCTGTTCGAACCGCCGCGGCTCATCCCCTGCCTCCGGTCCCACTGTCATCACCGGGCACGACACCAGACGGAAAAGCTCTTCCGTCACTGACCCCAGCCTGAGCTTCCGCATGCCGGCGCGCGCGTGGGTTCCGAGTACGAGCAGGTCAATATGTTCCCGGTCGATCAGCTCGGAAATTCGCTCGCAAGTCTCCCCGCGCTCCACGATTTCTGTGTGAGGAATTTGGGCAAGACATTCTTCTCCGGCAAAAACCTGCATTCGGTATTCAACGGCGGCGTGGCCCGGGTCCAGGCTGGAAGGCTTGTGAACCAGCCACGGTCTGCCAGGCTGGATGGGCTCCATCACATGAGCAATGAAGATCTGGCCTTGATGAGCGCGCGCAATCGCCGCAGCGGAATGGAGCGCGCTGCGGGAAACCTCCGAGAAATCGGTGGCGACCAGCACGTTCTTGAAGCTGACGCAGTTTGTGACCTGGGACGGTGTCATGACGTTCTCCTTTCAGCGGGAGGCGGCGGAAAGCAGGTGCGCCCCTCCTCTCCGCGCCTCCCGGCGCCGGGAAGTCAGCCCGTGAATGAAGGTGCTAACCTCCACCTGAGGCTCGAACCTCGGAGCGGAGGCCAAAGCCCGCGAAATCGGACACGAGGTCCGGACCCTCTCGAGCAGATCCAAAGCTTGCTCGCGGTCTTCCTGCCGAGTGACGGTTACCGTGGGACGTACCACCAGCGTACGGAAGCACGGAACATCGCCCGCCTTTGCCCTCTCGATAACACTCTGGATGTCGATTTCAAGGTCCGCGTAGGCGAGGCAGGTGTTTCCCGCCAACTCATGAAAGGTAGTTGTAACGCTGCCGGCCAGGGCGCCTAAGAACAGCTCTTCGGGAGTCCATCGCCCGGCGGTGCTGCCAGGGCCAGGCAACGCGGAAAGAGTAACGCCATCCGGAGCCGAATTCGACTCCGCGAGACCGAACTGCCCGGAAGCCCACCGCACTACAACCCGAAGTTTGCGCTTCCACTGCATCGCGACCCCTTGTCGCCGCGGTTTGGCTGTCCTGGTCTGCTGTTTCCGTCGAGATCCGGGCCCGTGCTTCACGGACCAGACCTCAATCCGTTTCCATTCTGCAGGAGGCCGGCTGAAGGTACGATGTCCCAAGTCACCCTTTTCGGTGATGCAGGTCACACCAGGGAAAGTGTTACAATCCGCTGTTGTAGGAGGCGTCGATGCGTGCTCCTTATGGCCTGAATATCCTCGATAACTGCCTGACCTGCGCGGTGCGGGAAGAGCATCTATTCTGCAATTTGCCGTTGCCTGCCGTGCAGCGGCTGAACGACATCAAATCGACCGCAATTTACCCGAAGGGTGCGATGCTGTTTATCGAGGGGCAACAACCTCGGGGCGTTTTTGTGCTCTGTGCAGGAAAGGCCAAGCTGTCGACTTCCTCACGCGAAGGCAAGACGATCATTACGAAGATCTCCGATTCGGGGGATGTGCTGGGCTTGAATGCCACCATTTCCAATCGTCCCTACGAGGTTACCGCCGAGATGATGGAGCCGGGCCAGGCCAATTTCATCGCCCGCGATGCCCTCCTGCACTTTCTGAAGGACCACGGAGAAGTTGCGGTGCGGGTGGCGGAACAGTTGAGCCGCAACTACTACACCGCCTATGAAGAAATTCGTACCCTCGGTCTGGCCACTTCCCCGTCAGAAAAATTGGCAAAACTGCTGCTCATGTGGTCTTCGGAGAATGGCGGCTCCAGCGATCCGGCGCCGGTGAAACTAACCCTGACTCATGAGGAGATTGCGGAGATGATCGGCACTTCCCGGGAAACGGTCAGCCGGTTGTTTTCGGAGTTCAAGAAGAAGCAGTGGCTGCAATTGAAGGGATCCACGCTGATTATCCGCAACAAACCGGCCCTGGAGCGCATGCTGCAGTCCTGAGCCAGCGGGCTGCGCCAGGCACACTTCGGCGCGCCATTTTCTCGTAAAATCCAAAAGGCGATCGACGGGGAGCAAGTTACTGAATTGAGCTGGCCGCGCTCGAAAACGCGTTATTCGCGTTAGAGCCGATCAGCCGCACGGTGCCCACCACCAACACCAGGATTACAGCCAACATCACGGCATATTCCGCAATGTCCTGCCCCTGGTCCTCCGCCCAGATTCGGCGAACCAGTTCAATCATACGGAAACTCCTCCAGGACTCAGAGTTCTGCTGTCCTGGTAGCTTTGGCGCCTATGATGCCCCTGGCAGGAGGAATTGTCAAACCCGGCGCTGCGCGCGGGTTGTAGCCGGGAGGGTCCCTGGTAAGTCAGTTGAGGCGAAAGCTTACCGCATGAGCTGCGCCGCGGAGCGCGACGCATACTCCAGAACCCGTCCCGGTAGCACGCCGAGATAGATGGTGGCGGCCAGACTTACAACCAAAGCCGTTCCCAGGCCGAGCGGCACGGGCGCCACGGGTGTCTCCTCGCGTGGTTCGCGCATATACATCACGATGATGATGCGCAGATAGTAATACGCGCCGACGGCGCTGTTGAGCACGCCGATAATCGTGAGCCAGATCAGGTTGGCCTGCAGCGCGGCGCTGAAAACGTAAAACTTGGCGAAGAAACCGCCGGTGATGGGAATGCCGATCAGAGAGAGCAGAAAGATGGTCAACGACGCGGCGAGAAACGGAGATCGTCTTCCCAGGCCGGAATAATCCTCCATGTTTACGCGGCGCTCGCCTGTGCCGGCAAAGTGGCTGATCACCGCGAACGCGCCTACATTCATGGCGGCATAGGAAGCGGTGTAGAACATCGCGGCCGGAATGCCGTTTTCGGGCAGCGCCGCAAATGCCACCAGCAGGTAGCCGGCGTGCGCGATCGAGGAATACGCCAGCAGACGCTTGACGTTGTTCTGCACCAGGGCGCCCAGGTTGCCTATCGTCATGGAAAGCGCCGCTGCCACCCAGATCAACCAGAGCCGCCCGGGAGCGTTGGCCTCAAACATGATTCGCAGCAGCACCGCGAACACGGCTGCTTTCGGCGCGGTGGACATGAACCCCACGACGGGAGCGGGCGCTCCTTCGTAAACGTCCGGAGTCCAGACGTGGAAGGGCGCAGCGGCCACCTTGAATCCGAGGCCGACAAACATGAGCGCGATTCCGGCGTACGCCAGCATGGGAACCACGCCGGAGCGTAAAGTTTGGCCGATTACGTTGATGCTGGTGGAACCGGTGGCGCCAAACATCAGCGCAACGCCATATAGGAAGAACGCGGTGGCGAAGGAGCCCAGCAGGAAATACTTGACTGAAGCTTCACTGCTGATGGCAGCCCGCCGCCGAAAACCCGCCAGAATGTAGGTAGAGATGGAAGAGATCTCCAGCGCGATGAAAATCAGCACCAGTTCGACCGCCGAGGACATCAGGCACATGCCCAGCGCGCCAAACAAGATCAGCCCGTAATACTCTCCCGCGCGAATCTGCTGCACTTCCATGTACTCGTAGGAAGTGAGAATCACCACCGCGGTTACCGTAATGATCAGGAAGTGGAAGAAGATACTGAAGCTATCCACCTGGACCATGTCAGAGAAGGCCAGTCCCGGCGAGTGTGCCTGATAGAGCGTGGCAGCCAGCGCGGCCAGCGATCCCAGCAGAGCGATTCCGCCCAGCGTCTTCTGGCTCGACCGTTCGTCCATCAGCGGGTCGAGCACCATGATCAGCATGCCAAAAAGCGCCAGAACGATCTCCGGCAGAATACGGATGTAGTCGGCTGCGTGCGGAACGGTTTGCGCCAGCTGCATCGGTAGGTTCACCGCCCCACCACCTTGCCGGCCATTTGCGCGAACGGCGCAAGCACCGCCTGGACCGCGG
>Ga0335085_10003799_pt1 | contig 25658 bp, 27 predicted proteins | sample Lox_Sample_45_FD_206712 | JGI IMG/M metagenome (GOLD analysis project Ga0335085, IMG submission 206712) | Soil microbial communities from Loxahatchee National Wildlife Refuge, Florida, United States - Lox_Sample_4.5 | ecosystem: Environmental > Terrestrial > Soil > Wetlands | place: USA...
CGGCCTCGGCGCCGGCGCCAAGCCCGAGGAGGCGCGGGGGGTGGCGCAGGCCGAGCGCGAGCGGCTGGAGGAGCTGGTGGCGGGCGCGCACATGGTATTCATCACCGCCGGCATGGGAGGCGGCACCGGCACCGGGGCGGCGCCGGTGATCGCCGAAGTGGCGCGGGCGCTCGGCATTCTCACGGTGGCGGTGGTCACCAAGCCCTTCACCTGGGAGGGTTCGAAGCGCATGAAGATCGCCGAGACCGGTATCGACGAGCTCGGGCCGCACGTCGACTCGCTGATCGTGATCCTGAACGACAAGCTGGAGGAGGTGCTCGGCGACGACGTCACGCAGGAGGACGCGTTCAAGGCGGCCGATGACGTGCTGAACAACGCGGTCGCCGGCATCGCCGAGATCATCAACCAGCCTGGCCTGGTCAACGTCGACTTCCAGGACGTGCGCACGGTGATGTCGGAGCAGGGCATGGCGATGATGGGATCGGCCGCCTCCAGCGGCGTCGACCGCGCGCGCATCGCCGCCGAGCAGGCGATCGCCTGCCCGCTGCTCGAGGGCGTCAACCTCGCCGGCGCGCGCGGCGTGCTGGTGAACATCACTGCCTCGCGCACCAGCCTGAAGCTGCGCGAGACCAAGGAGGTGATGAACACCATCCGCGCGTTCGCCGCGGACGACGCCACCATCATCTACGGCGGCGTCTACGACGACCAGCTCGGCGACGACCTGCGCGTCACAGTGGTCGCGACCGGGCTGGGGCAGCCGGTGGCGATGCGCCAGCCCAAGCCGCAGCTCGTGGTGTCGCAGAAGACCGGCACCGACAACCAGCCGGTGGCAATGACGGGCGCCGGCCCCGACTACGGCGCGATGGCGGAGACGCCCGCGGTATTCCGCAAGCGCGACCGCGCCGCCCAGGTCGAGGCGCTCGCCAACAGCGGCGTGGACAAGTACGACATCCCGGCGTTTTTGCGCAAGCAGGCCGACTAGCCGCCCGCCGCGCTCGGCCGCGGTCCCCGACCTTGCCAGGGGGGCCGCGGCCGTTCCATTGCGATGAAGTGTGGTAAGAAGGCCGTGCCATGCCCCTCGGGATCAAGGCTGCCGGCGTCACGCACCGCGGTACCGTACGCGACGGCAACGAGGACTGCCTCGCCATCGGCTTCTGGGTGTCGCAGGACACCATGGAAGCCGCGCGCGGCTTCGACCAGCCGCTCGACCAGCCGTTCGCCTGCGTCGTGGCCGACGGCATGGGCGGCCATGGCAACGGCGAGCACGCCAGCCTGTTGGTGGGGCGGGGCCTCGCGCGCCGCCTGCTCGCGGCGGGTCCCGAGCAGATCGCTTCCGCGGTGCGCAGCGTGAACGCCGAGCTATTCGCGCACGTCAGGGAGAACCCCTCCCTCGCGGGCATGGGCTCGACCGCGGTGGGCCTCGCCGCGCACGGCCCGAGCCTCGCGATCTTCAACGTCGGCGACAGCCGCGCCTACAAGGTCGGCGAGCGCGAGCTGATGCAGCTCAGCGTGGACGATTCGCTCGTGCCCGACTGGAAGCTGGAATCCGGCATGGCCCGCAACAGCAAGCTGCTGCAGTGCTTCGGCGGCCGCACCACCTTCACCGACATCCAGCCGCATGTGAGCGTAGAGCCCTGCGTGCCGGGCAGCACGTACCTGCTCTGCTGCGACGGCCTCTACGAGACCCTGACCGAGGCCGAGATGCGCGCGCTGATCGCGGAAGACCTGCAGGCCTCCGCCGAAGCGCTGCTGCGCGCGGCGCTCGGCAAGCAGGCCAGGGACAACGTCACCGTCGCCCTGGTGCGCGTGCTGGCGCAGGCGCCGGAGTAGAATCGCGCCGTCCATGCTGCGCCAGCGCACCCTGAATTCGATCGTTCACGCCACAGGCGTCGGCCTGCACACCGGCCGGAAGGTGCGCATGAGCCTGCGCCCGGCGCACCCGGACACCGGCGTCGTGTTCCGGCGACTCGACACGCCGGCGCCGGTCGAGATCCCGGCGCGCGCGACGCTGGTCGGCGAAACGCGGCTGTGCTCCTGCCTGGTGAGCGGCGAGACCCGGATCTACACCGTCGAGCACCTCATGTCGGCGCTCGCCGGCCTCGGCATCGACAACGCCTACGTCGACCTCGACGGGCCCGAGGTGCCGATCATGGACGGCAGCGCCGCGCCGTTCGTGCTGCTGCTGCAGCAGGCCGGGATCGCCGAGCAGCCTGCGCCCAAGCGCTTCCTGCGGGTGAAGAAGCGCGTCGAGGCGGCCGAAGGCGACAAGTGGGCGCGGCTCGAGCCCTACGAGGGCTTCAGGCTGTCCTTCTCGATCGTCTACAGCCACCCGGTGATCGAAAAGTCGAGAACCTCGCTGACCATCGACTTCGCGGAGACCAGCTACCCGCGGGAGGTGGCGCGCGCCCGCACCTACGGCTTCATGCACGACGTCGAGGACCTGCGCGACTCGGGGCTGGCGCTCGGCGGCGGCCTCGACAACGCGGTGGTGCTCGACGAGTTCCGCGTCCTGAACGCCGAGGGCCTGCGCTTCGCCGACGAGTTCATCCGCCACAAGACGCTCGATGCGATCGGCGACCTGTACCTGCTCGGCCGGCCGCTGCTCGCGGCCTTCAGCGCGCACAAGTCCGGCCACGCGCTCAACAATCGCCTGCTGCGCGAGCTGCTCGCCGACCCGGCGGCGGCCGAAGTCGTGACTTTCGAGCGCGCCGAGGAGGCCCCGGCGGGCGTCGCCGGGCTGCTGCGCCACGCCACAGCCTGACGCGCCTTCAGCGGCGCGTTTTCTTCCCTGCAAGCTGATGATCGAGCAAGGTTTTCAGGGCCGCCCGCGCAGGCGAGTCCGGGAGGCGGCGATAGAGCTCCCGCAGCGCCGCGACGGCGCCCTCGTCGAGGCGCGGTTTGCTGCGCGGCAGCACTGCGGCATTCTCCACGCCGATCGGTTGCACCCTCACAGAAACTGAATTAACCTTTGCCCCCTGCTGTAACAAGAAGTTACACAGGGCTCCGGAGAGCATTTTCAGCTTGGCCGCCGCAGCGGGCGATGCGGTGAGCAACATCAGCCGGGAGTCCTTGATGTTGACGGCTCGTACCAGGCGGGCCAGCCCGGGCGGCAGAAAGTCAAAACAAAGCTTCGAGAGCGCGCCGATTTCGCGCGCTCTGGCAACAACCGGCTGCAGGCCGGCCTCGGATGCCAGCAAGCTGCCCAGTTTTGCGGATCGCACGGAAGGTGTTTTTTGGGAGGCGACGTGCAGATTATCGTGATCTCGGACCGGCTGGCCAAGGCGAAATCGATTTCGCTGTCGCTGCGCCACGTCCTCGGGTCGCTCGCGCTCACGCTCGCGGTCGTGCTCGGCCTGACGGCGGCGCTGTACTGGCTCAGCCTGCGCTTCGCCGCCGATCTCAGGCTTCCCATGCTGCACCGGCTGGTGCTCGCCGCGCAAAAGAGCGAGCACGATCGCACGCGCGAGTTCATGCAGCAGAACCTGAACGCGATGGCGGTGAAGATCGGCGAGATGCAGGCGCAGCTCACGCGCCTGGACGCGCTCGGCGAGCGCCTGTCGTCGCTCGCCGGCATCAAGTCCTCCGACCTGCACCTCGGCTCGCCGGTGGGGCTGGGCGGCGCCACCTCGGTGATGCCGCTGCAGGACCTGTCGCTGCGCGATCTCGAGGCGCAGCTCGCGGCGCTCGGTCGCAACATGGACAACCGCGCCGACGTCTACGGCGTGCTCGACTCGCAGCTGCGCGACCTGATCGTGCGGCGGAAGGTGATGCCGACGATGCTGCCGGTGCACGCGCCGCGCGGCTCCGGCTTCGGCCGGCGCATCGACCCGTTCACGGGCCAGTGGGCGATGCACGAGGGCATCGACTTCGAGGTCGACGTCGGCACGCCGGTGCACGCGGCGGCGGGCGGCGTGGTCAGCTTCGCCGCTTTCCATCCGCAGTATGGCAACCTGGTGGAGATCGACCACGGCAACGACCTGGTGACGCGCTACGCGCACCTGTCGAAGATCCTGGTGAAGCCCGGCGACGTGGTGATGCGCGGGCGCGAAGTCGGCCTGAGCGGCGCCACCGGCCGGGTGACCGGCCCGCACCTGCACTTCGAAGTGCGATACAAGGACGTTGCGGTCAACCCGGACCGCTTCCTCGCGGCGTCGGATCCGACGCTGCCCGACGTCAAGGGGCGCATCACCATCCCGCTGGCGAGCCGCGTGGCGCACGGCGACTAGCCCGGGCCGCCGGGGCGGCATGCCCCGGCGTGATAAAATCGCAGCTTTTCCGGGGGCTTAGCGCGCTTCGGAGCCCCCGAATCCATGGAATTTTTCCGTAAGTTCTTTGCTTTTCTCTTTGGCCTGCCGAAGAGAATCTTTGGTAGCCGCAATGAGCGGTTGCTGAAGCACTACGGGGCGGTAGTGAAGCAGATCAATGCGCTCGAGCCGGAGACGGCGGCGCTGACCGACGCCGCGCTGCGCGCCAAGACGGACGAGTTCCGCCAGCGCCACGCGGCCGGGCAGACGCTCGACGAGCTCCTGCCGGAGGCCTTCGCCGTGGTGCGCGAGGCAGCCAAGCGCACCCTGCGCATGCGCCACTTCGACGTGCAGCTGGTAGGCGGCATGGTGCTGCACGACGGCAAGATCGCCGAGATGCGCACCGGCGAGGGCAAGACCCTCGTGGCCACCCTGCCCGCGTACCTGAATGCGCTCGCCGGCAAGGGCGTGCACATCGTCACGGTGAATGACTACCTGGCGAAGCGCGACGCCGACTGGATGGGCAAGATCTACGACTTCCTCGGCCTCACCGTGGGAGTGAACGTGCCGCAGATGGAGCCGGAGGAGAAGCGCGCCGCCTATCGCGCCGACATCACCTACGGCACCAACAACGAGTTCGGCTTCGACTACCTGCGCGACAACATGGCGATGCACGTCGAGGACCGCTTCCAGCGCAGCCTCTTCTTCGGCATCGTGGACGAGGTCGACTCGATCCTGATCGACGAGGCGCGGACCCCGCTCATCATCTCCGGACAGGCCGAGGACCGCACGGAGATCTACCAGCGCATGAACCAGGTGGCGCCGCTGCTGACGCGCCAGAAGGAGGAGAAGAAGCCGGACGGGCCCGAGCCCCCGGGCGACTTCTTCGTCGACGAAAAGAACCACCAGATCCTGCTCTCGGAGGCCGGACACCAGAAGGCCGAGGAGGTGCTGAGCCGCGTCGGTCTGCTGCCGCAGGGAGCGAGCCTGTACGAGCCGGCGTACATCAACCTGGTGCACCACCTCTACGCCGCGCTGCGGGCGCACTACCTCTTCCACCGCGACCAGCACTACGTGGTGCAGGATGGCGAGGTGATGATCGTCGACGAGTTCACCGGGCGCCTGATGCACGGCCGGCGCTGGTCCGACGGCCTGCACCAGGCGGTCGAGGCGAAGGAGGGGGTCGCGATCCAGAGCGAGAACCAGACGCTCGCCTCGATTACGTTCCAGAACTACTTCCGCATGTACGGCAAGCTCGCCGGCATGACCGGCACCGCCGACACCGAGGCCTACGAGTTCCAGGAAATCTACGGGCTGGAGACGGTGGTGATCCCGACCCACAAGCCGATGATCCGGGACGACCGCCTCGACCTCGTCTACCGCACGGCGCAGGAGAAGTACAAGGCGATCATCGAGGAGATCCGCGACTGCTACGGGCGCGGCCAGCCGGTGCTGGTCGGCACCACCTCGATCGAGAGCTCGGAGCTGCTGTCGGGGTTGCTGACCAAGGAAAAGCTGCCGCACCAGGTGCTGAACGCGAAGCAGCACGCGCGCGAGGCCGAGATCGTGGCGCAGGCCGGGCGCCCCAAGATGATCACCATCGCCACCAACATGGCGGGCCGCGGCACCGACATCGTGCTCGGCGGCAACGTCGACAAGCAGGTCGAGCTGGTGGAGGCCGCCGAGGCGCTGGCCGCCGAGGAGAAGCGCACGCGCGTCGACCAGCTGCGCGGCGAATGGCAGGCGCTGCACGACCAGGTGATCGCGGCCGGGGGGCTGCACATCGTCGGCACCGAGCGCCACGAGTCGCGCCGGATCGACAACCAGTTGCGCGGCCGCTCCGGCCGCCAGGGCGACCCCGGCAGCTCGCGCTTCTTCATGTCGCTCGAGGACGCGTTGCTGCGCATTTTCGCCGGGGAGCGCATCAACCGCATCATGGTGATGCTGAAGATGCCCGAGGGCGAGGCGATCGAGCACCGCATGGTGACGCGCTCGATCGAGAGCGCGCAGCGCAAGGTCGAGGCGCGCAACTTCGACATCCGCAAGCAGCTGCTCGAGTACGACGACGTCGCCAACGACCAGCGCCGCACCATCTACGCGCTGCGCAACGAGCTGCTGGAGTCGGGCGATGTCTCGGCGCGCATCGCCGACCTGAGGGCCGGCGTGGTGGCCGACGTCTTCCGCCAGTACGTGCCGGAGGAGAGCGTCGAGGAGCAGTGGGACCTGGCCGGGCTCGAGACCGCGCTCAAGTCCGAGATCGGCCTCGAGGTCCCGGCGCGCGCCTGGCTCGAGCAGGACCCCGACCTGCTCGACGACGCGCTGCTCGAGCGCATCGTCGAGGCCGCGCACGCGGCCTACCGCGCCAAGATCCCGGAGGCGTCGCAGGCGTCGTTCCGGCAATACGAGCGCTACCTCATGCTGCAGAGCCTGGACAGCCACTGGCGCGAGCACCTCGCGGCGCTCGACCACCTCCGCCAGGGCATCCACCTGCGCGGCTACGCGCAGAAGAATCCGAAGCAGGAATACAAGCGCGAGGCCTTCGAGCTGTTCGGCGCCATGCTCGAGTCGGTGAAGCTGGAGGTCACCAAGATGCTGTGCACGATCGAAATCCGCTCCAGCGAGGAGGCGCCGCCGATCGACGACCGGCCGAAGGTCGAGAACGTGCGCATGGTGCACCAGAGCTACGACGCCACGATCGACGACGGCGCGGTGGCCGGCGCCGAGGGCGGCGGCGCGCCCGAGCCGAGGAAGCCGCAGCCGGTGGTGCGCTCCGGCCAGAAAATCGGCCGCAACGACCCGTGCCCGTGCGGCTCGGGCAAGAAGTACAAGCACTGCCACGGGAAGCTGGCCTGAGGAGGGGCGGTGGCCGTCAATCTCCCGCGCCCTGACCCCGCGCAGCTGTATCCGGTGCGCGGCGTCGAGCTGGGCACGGCGATGGCGGGCGTGCGCAAGCAGGGGCGGCGCGACGTGATGGTCATGCGCCTTGCCGCCGGCACGCGGGTCGCGGGCGTCTTCACACGCAACCGCTTCTGCGCCGCGCCGGTGGTGCTGGCGAAGAAGCATCTGGCGAACCGGGTGCGCGCGCTCGTCGTCAATACGGGCAACGCCAACGCCGGCACGGGCAAGGAGGGCATCGACCGTGCCTATTTCGTGTGCAAGGCGCTCGCCGCCGGCATCGGGGCGAAGCCGAGCGAGATACTCCCTTTCTCCACCGGCGTCATCATGGAGCCGCTGCCGGCCGAGCGCATCGCTGCGGCCCTGCCGGCGGCGGTCGCGGACCTGCGCGAGGGGAACTGGCTCGCGGCGGCCGAGGCGATCATGACGACCGACACCGTGCCGAAGGCGGTCTCGGCGAAGGTGAGGCTGGCGCGAGGCGACGCCACCGTGACGGGGATTGCGAAGGGCGGCGGCATGATCCATCCCGACATGGCCACGCTGCTCGGCTTCGTCGCCACCGACGCGGGCATCGCGCCCGCGGCGCTGCGCAGAATGGTCAGGGCGGTCGCCGACCGCTCCTTCAACTGCGTCACCGTGGACGGCGACACCTCGACCAACGACTCCTTCATGCTGATCGCGACCGGCAAGGGCCCGACGGCATCTTCCGCGACGGACCTGCGCAAGCTCGGGGACGCGGTGACGCAGGTGGCGCAACGCCTGGCCCAGGCGCTGGTGCGCGACGGGGAGGGCGCCACCAAGTTCGTCGCCGTGAAGGTGGAGCGCGGCCGCAGCGTCGCGGAGTGTCGTAAGGTCGCCTTCAGCATCGCCCACTCCCCGCTGGTGAAGACGGCGTTCTTCGCCTCCGACCCGAACCTCGGGCGCATCCTGGCGGCGATCGGCTACGCCGGTGTCCGGGACCTCGATACCGACCGCGTCGACCTGTTCCTGGACGAAGTCGCGGTGGCGGGCGGCGGCGGGCGCCTTGCCTCCTATTCCGAGGAGCTGGCGCTGCAGGCGATGCGCAAGCCGGAGTTCACCGTTCGCGTGGTGCTGCACCGCGGCCGCGCCGAGGCCACCGTGTGGACCTGCGATTTCTCGTACGACTACGTCAAGATAAACGCGGAGTACCGGACGTGAGCAAGGAGCTGGAGAGGATCCTGGCGCGACTGGGCGAGCTGCTGCCGCCGGCGCCGCCGCCGACCGACTGGGACGCGAGCATCGCTTTCCGCTGGCGGCGCGGGCCGCGCGGGCAGGGCTGGCTGCAGGCGGTGCGCCACGTGCACCGCATGCGGCTCGCGGACCTGCGCGGCATCGACGCGCAGATCGCGCGCGTGGAGCAGAACACGCGCCAGTTCCTCGAGGGCCGGCCGGCGAACAACGTGCTGCTGACCGGCGCCCGCGGCACCGGCAAGAGCTCGATCGTGAAGGGCTTGCTGAACAAGTACGCGAAGCAGGGTTTGCGGCTGATCGAAGTGGAGAAGAGCGACCTGATCGACCTGCCGACCATCGTCGACAGCGTGGCCGGGCGGCGCGAGCGCTTCCTCGTCTTCTGCGACGACCTGACGTTCCACGGCGCCGAAGAGGGCTACATCGCGCTCAAGGTCGCGCTCGACGGCTCGATCTCGACGACGTCGGACAACATGCTGATCTACGCCACCTCCAACCGGCGGCACCTGATGCCGGAGTACATGGCCGAGAACCTCGAGACCAAGTACGTCGGCGAGGAGATCCATCCGGGCGAGACGGTGGAGGAGAAGATCTCTCTGTCCGAGCGCTTCGGCCTGTGGGTGTCGTTCTACCCTTTCGACCAGGACGAGTACCTCGCCATCGTCGCCCACTGGCTGGGCTGCTTTCACTGCTCAGGAAAGGAAGTCGAGGCGTCGAGGGAGGAGGCGCTGCAATGGTCCCTGCAGCGCGGCTCGCGCAGCGGGCGGGTCGCGTACCAGTTCGCGCGCGATTGGGCGGGTCGCCGCCGTGGCGGCCCCGCGGCGGGGAAGCACGGCAAGCAAAAATAGGCATGAGCCGCATCGCGTGAGCGGCATCGTCGAGGTCGCGGCGGCGGTGATCGAGCGGCCGGACGGCAGCTTCCTGCTGGCGCGGCGTCCCGCCGGCAAGGTCTACGCCGGCTGGTGGGAGTTCCCCGGCGGCAAGATCGCGCGCGGCGAGACGCCCGAGGCGGCGCTCGCGCGCGAGCTGCACGAGGAGCTCGGCATCGAGGTGCGGCGCGCCTATCCCTGGATCACGCGGGTGCATGCCTACGAGCACGCTACCGTGATGCTCTGGTTCTACCGCGTGGTCGCGTGGTCGGGCGAGCCGGTCGCGCGAGAGGGGCAGGCGCTCGTCTGGCAGCGGCTCGACGCGGCGATGGCGGCGCCGATGCTGCCGGCGAACGCGCCGGTGCTCGCCGCGCTCGCGCTGCCGCTCGAGTACGCGATCACGGACGCGCAGGCGGTCGGGGTGGCCGAGCAGCTCGCGCGGGTCGAGGCTCGGATGCGGGCCGGGCTGCGCCTGGTGCAGGTCCGCGACAGGGAGCACTGGGAGCGCGCGCGCCTGATCTACGTCGTGCGCCGCATGGCGGGCGAATACGGTGCCCGGGTTCTGGTCAACGGCGGCCCCCCCGCCGACGGCATCCACTACACCGCGGAGGCGCTGATGGCGCTGCGAGCCCGGCCGAAGGAAGCCGCGGCGGGCCTGCTTGCGGCCGCCTCCTGCCACACGGTGGAGGAGCTGGGGCACGCGATGGCGGTGGGAATGGACTTCGCCGTGCTCGGGCCCGTAAAGGCGACGCCGACGCACCCGGGCGCGGCCGGGCTCGGATGGGACGGCTTCCGGCGCATCGCCGAGGGTGCCTCGATCCCGGTGTACGCCATCGGCGGCCTGCAGCCGGAGGATCTCGACGACGCCCGGCGCGCAGGCGCCCACGGACTCGCTATGATCTCGGGTAGCTGGCGCTAGGCCGCGACCAGCTCGATCGCGTGCGGTTGGCGGATGCCGAAGCCCTGCGCGTAGGCGACGCCGAGCGCCTTGATGCGGGTGAGGATGTCCTGCTCCTCGACCATCTCGGCGACCGCGTGGAATCCCATCACCTCGCCGACCCGCAGGATCGCCTTCAGCTTGGCCTCGGCGTGGGGATGCGCCAGCACGTTGCGCACGATCGCGCCGTCCACCTTGACGAAGTCGGGACGCAGCGACTTGAGCGGCGCGAAGCTCGCGGCGCGGCGGCCGAAGCCGTCGACCATGATGCTGCAGCCGATCGAGCGGACCGCGGTGGCGAATCGCACCGCGGCCTGGAGCCGCGCCAGCAGGTCGCTCTCGCTGATCTCGAAGAGCAGGGAGGTGCCCGGCACGCCCGAGGTCATCACCTCGACGCCGATGCCTTTCGGCATCGCCGCGTCCTCGAGCGACTGGCTCGAGACGTTGATCGAGAAGCGCGCAATCCTGGAGCCGCGCTGCAGGTGCTGCAGCACGCGGCGCACCACCCAGCGGTCGAGGTCGGGCATCAGGCGGTAGTGCTCGAACACGGGCAGGAACTCCCCCGGCGGCAGCATCGCCTTCTCTTCCTCGCGCAGGCGCACCAGGATCTCCGCCATGGGAAAGCTCACCTGGCCGGCGAGCTCCAGGATCGGCTGGCAGAAGAGCGCCAGCTCGTCCTTGGCGAGCGCCTGGCGCAGCCGCTCCGCGGGCTCGGCCCAGCCGGCGAGCTGGCCGTCCATCTCGTGCAGGAACGGATCGCTCTCCTTCGCCGCCATCGCTCAGGCGTCGCCCGCGCGCCGCTCATCGTCGCGCCTCGCCGGGTCCTCGGGCACGCGGTATTCCTCCGCGGCCCAGCGCCCGAGGTCGATCAGCTTGCAGCGCTCGCTGCAGAACGGGCGCCAGGGGTTCTCCGGGCCGTACGGTCCCATCGCGCCGCAGCGCGGGCAGGCGACCGTCCTGGAAGGTGCCGGCACCGCGGCGCGCCTCAGAGGTTGCAGAAGGTCAGCTCGAAGCCGACGTCCCAGTCGGCGGTCTTGGCGCGCGCCTCCTCGCCGTTCTGCGCCAGGAAGCGGATGTTGAGCACGTACTTGTTGGCGCTGATCTCGGGCACGCAGGGCAGGCCTTCCTCCAGCCGCACTCGCAGCATCTGCGCCGTCTTGCCGCCGAGCATCTGCTGGAACGTGCCGAGCGGCGCCGACAGCGCCTGCGGCTTGCCGGATTCGCGCAGGATGCGCAGGATGATCGCGGAGCCATCGCGCAGCGGGTAGAGCGGGCTGGTCCACGCCGCGAGTTGCCCGATGCGCTCCTCCGCGGGGCGATGCAGCCAGTAGTGGTACGAGGGCAGGTCGAACTCGCAGGCGCCGCCGGGGATGCCGGTGCGCTGCTTGATCGACATCAGCCATTCGTTCTCGCGCAGGTACTGGCCGATGCGCCCGGTCATCGAGAACAGCGCCGCCGCGGCCTGCTCGATGTCGCGCAGCACGCCGCTGAGCGCCTCCTCCGAGATCTCCGGGTTGTTGCGGAACGAGAGCAGCACCTGCTTCTGGCGCTCGAGCTCCTGCAGCAGGTCGGATTTCAGGTCGGCGCGGCCGGCGACCTCCAGCACTTCGAACAGCGTCAGCAGCGCGACATGATGGTCCAGCGGGTCGGTGCGCGCGATGAAGTGCCGCGACCGCTCGAACAGGTCCTCCAAGCGCAGCAGCGTCCGGATGCGCTCGTTGAGCGGGTACTCATACGTGATCACGGCCGGCTGCGCCTCGCCGAGGGGCGAAAATGCCCGGATTCTGAGTGATTTACGCGCTCAGCACAAATTGCGGCCTAGCGCGCGGCGAGCTCGCGATAGCGCCGGTCGAGCTCGCCGACCCGATGCTGCAGCGCGGAAAGCGAGCCCGAATTGTCGATCACGTCGTCCGCGGCCGCGAGCCGCGATTCCCTCTGGATCTGGGAGGCTATGATGCGCCGGGCCTCTTCTTCGGCGAGCCCGCTGCGCTGCCGCACACGCGCAATCTGCAGACTTTCCGGACAGTCCACCACCAGCACGCGGTCGACGCGCGCCCGGTAGTCGCGCGATTCCAGCAGCAGCGGCACCACGTGCACCACGTAAGGGCCGGCGGCGGCCTCGATGCGGCGCTTCGATTCGGCACGGATCATCGGGTGCAGCAGCGCCTCCAGCCGTCGCTTCGCCTCGGGGTCGGAGAACACGCGCCGCCGCATGCGGTCGCGGTCCATCCTGCCGTCGAGGATGAACTCCGGGCCGAAGATGCGCGCCACCTCGGGCAGCGCTGCGCCGTGCTCGCCGGTGAGCTGGTGCGCGATGGCGTCGGCGTCGACCACGTCCGCGCCGAGGCGCGCGAACTCCTGCGCTGCCGCGCTCTTGCCGCTGCCGATGCCGCCGGTGAGGCCGACGACGAAGGTCATCCGGCGAACCGCAGCGCCGGGAACAGCGCGAGCAGGCGCGGTCCCCAGTACAGCGCTGCGATCCCGGCGATCGCGATGTACGGCCCGAAATGGAACCTGAAGCCGGCGTCCCACTTGCCCGCCTTGGCGGCCATCTGCGCCAGGCCGAAGGCCAGCCCGACCACCGACGACATCAGGATCACGAGCGGCAGCATCTTCCAGCCGAGGAACGCGCCGACCGCGGCGGTCATCTTGAAGTCGCCGTAGCCCATGCCCTCGACCCCGCGCACCAGCCTGTAGGCCCAGTACAGCGACCACAGCACGAGGTAGCCGGCGGCCGCGCCGATCACCGCGTCGCCGAGCGGCGCGAAGGTGCCGTGCAGGTTCAGCAGGAGGCCCGCCCAGAGCAGCGGCAGCGTGATCTCGTCGGGCAAATACCCGGTCGCTTGGTCGATGAAAGCGAGCGCAATCGTGCACCATACGAACAGCGCCGCGCCGAGCGCCGTGGCGCCGAAGCCGAAGCGCATTGCCGAGTAGGCGGCGCCGAGCCCGGCGAGCAGCTCGACCAGCGGATAGCGCAGGCTGATCGGGGCTCCGCAGCGCGCGCACTTCCCCCGCAGCAGGATCCAGCTAAGCACGGGAACGTTTTGCCACGCCCGGATCGCGCCGCCGCAGCCCGGGCAGCGCGAGCGCGGCACCAGCAGGTCGTAGCGCTCGGGCGGCGGTGGCGCGGCGTCCTGCGCGTCCGCGGCGAGCAGCTCGGCGCAGTCGGCGCGCCAGGCGCGCTCCATCATCACCGGCAGGCGGTGGATCACGACGTTCAGGAACGAGCCGACGCACAGCCCGACGGCGAGCGCGACCCAGGGGAGCACGGCGGGCTGGACGAGCCAGCCCAGATCCTGCGGCAAGCGCTAGACCGCGGCGCCCAGCTTGAAGATCGGCAGGTACATCGCGACCACCAAGCCGCCGATGAGCGTGCCGAGCACCACCATGATCATCGGTTCCATGAGCGAGGACAGGGCCTCGACCGCGTCGTCCACCTCGGCCTCGAAGAAGTCCGCCACCTTGCTGAGCATGGCGTCGAGCGCGCCCGTCTCCTCGCCGATCGAGCACATCTGCAGCACCATCGGCGGGAATACGCCGGAGTTCTGCATCGCCACGGTGAGCGCGGTTCCGGTCGAGACCTCGCCCTTGATGCCGATGGTCGCCTGCTGGTACACGTAGTTGCCGGCGGCGCCGCCCACCGAGTCGAGCGCCTCGACCAGCGGTACGCCGGCCGAGAACATGGTGGCCAGCGTGCGCGTCCAGCGCGCGATCGCCGACTTCCGCACCAGCTCGCCGAACACCGGCACCTTGAGCATCAGCCGGTCCATGAAGACCTGCACCGCGATCGAGCGCTTCCAGGCCTCGAAAAATCCGTACACGGCGCCGCCGATGGCGGGGAAGATGATGTACCAGTTGCCGACGAACCAGTCCGAGATCGACATCACGATCAGCGTCGGCGCGGGCAGGTCGGCGCCGAAGCTCGAGAACACGCTCTTGAACGCGGGGATCACGAAGATCATGATCACCGCGGTGATGACGAAGGCGACGACGACGATCGACACCGGGTAGAACAGCGCCGACTTGATCTTCGATTTGATGGCGAGGATCTTCTCCTTGTAGGTGGCGAGCCGGTCGAGCAGGCTCTCCAGGATCCCCGCGGCCTCGCCGGCGGCCACCAGGTTGCAGAACAGCGCGTCGAAGTACAGGGGGTACTTGCGGAACGCCTGCGCCAGCGACGCCCCGGTCTCGACCTCGGTCTTGATGTCCAGCAGCAGCCGCGCCACCGCCGGATTGGAGGCGCCCTTGCCGACGATGTCGAACGCCTGCAGCAGCGGCACGCCGGCCTTCATCATGGTCGCCATCTGGCGCGTGAACAAGGCGACGTCCTTCTCGCTGATCTTGCCGCCGCCCCGCATGCGCTGCTTCTTGACCTTGCCGACGATGATGCCCTGGCGCCGCAGCGAGGCCTGCACCATGTTCTCGCCGGCCGCGCGCATCTCGCCGCGCACCGTCTTGCCGGCCTTGTCCTTGCCCTCCCACAGGAACGTGAATTCCTTGGGCCCGCCCTTTACCGCCGCTGCCGCAGTCGCCATGTGCTGCCCCCTGACCGAGCCGCTAGAGTGCCGTGACCGGGCGATTCTAGCGCCGAGTCAAGGCCTTGGCCAATAGGATGAATGTCACATCAAGGAGAATTCCGGGGCGCGCGCTCGACCGGCCGGAACAGCCGCACCGACTTTACCGCGCGGCCCTGCGTGTGCACGATCTCGATCGGCACCGCGCCGATCTTGATCGAGACGTCGGCCTCGGGGATGTCCTGCAGGTGCTCGAGGATCAGGCCGTTCAGCGTCCTCGGGCCGTCGGTCGGCAACGCCAGGCCCAGCGCCCGGTTCACCTCGCGCACCGGCATGCCGCCGTCGGCGGTCGCGGTGCCGTCCTCGTCCCAAGCCAGCCGCGCCGACGGGGTCGGCAGCGAGGTGGTGAACTTGCCGATGATCTCCTCGATGATGTCGTCCACCGTCACCAGCCCCATCAGCTCCCCGTACTCGTCGACCACCAGCGCGATGCGCTCCTTGCGCTCCTGCAGGTACTGCAGCTGCGCCAGCGCCGGCGTCGAGCCCGGCACGAAGTAGGGCTCGGCGACCAGCTCCTCCAGCGCGCGCTTGTCGAGCGCGTCCGCGGCGAGCAGGCCGAGCGCCTTGCGCAGGTGCAGGATGCCCAGCAATTCGCCGCCGTGGTCGCGGAACACCGGCAGCCGCATGTGATACGCGGTCGAGATCTGCCGCACCAGGTCCTCCGGCGCGTCCTCCAGCGTGAGCGATTCGATGCGGGTGCGGGGCACCATCACGTCCTGCACCGTCAGGTCGCCGAGGTCGAACAGGTTGAGCAGGATCGAGACGTGCTTCTTCGGCATGAAGCTGGAGGACTCGAGCACCAGCGTGCGGATCTCGGCGGGCGAGAGCTTCGGCGCCTCGACGCCGTCCTCGGGGCGGATGCGCAGCAGCCACAGCAGCGGCCGCACGAACAGGTTCACGAACCACGCCGCCGGGTCGAGCAGGCGCAGCGTGAACTTCAGCGGCAGCGACAGCAGCAATGCCGCGCGCTCGGGGTGGGTCGCGCCGATCACCTTGGGCGTGATTTCGGAGAACACGATGATCAGGAAGCCGACGACCACCGGGCTGACGAAATAGGCGACCTTGTCGGCGCCGAACAGGCGCACCGTGATCAGGCCCGCGATCGTGGTGGCGATGGTGATCGCGAGCGTGTTGCCGATCAGGATGCCGCCCAGCAGCCGGTCGGTGCGCTCGAGCAGTTCGGCGACGCGCCGTGCGCCGCCGTGGACCTGCGATACCAGGTGCTTCAGGCGGTAGCGGTTGATCGCCATCATGCTGGTTTCCGCGATGGAGAAGAACGCCGAGGCGAGCAGCATCGCCACCAGTGCGCCGAACAGCCACGACAGGGGAATGGCGTCCAACGCCTAGCCCCGATTGAGGATCACCTCGAGCACGAACGTGCTGCCGATGTTCGCGAGGATGACGAACATGAAGCCGGCGAGGGTCCAGCGCAGCGCTGTACGGCCGCGCCAGCCGTAGAAATGCCGGCCGGCCAGCAGGATCGCGAACGTGGCCCATGCCACCAGCGCGAACACGGTCTCGTGCGTGAAGCGCAGCGCGCGGCCGAACTGCAGCTGGGACAGCGCCAGCCCGGTCGCCAGCGTCAGGGTGAGGAAGCCGAACGCGACCCACACCAGGCGGAACAGCAGCCGCTCCAGCGTCAGCAGCGGCGGCAGCCCGGCGAGCGGGCCGGCGAGCACGCCCCCGGCGCTCGGCAGACGCACGCGGTCCGCGGCCGCGTGCAGCGCGCGGTCGACCACCGTCATCAGCAGCGCATGCAGCAGCGCGACCGTCAGCACGCCGGTGGCGAAGATCGAGAGCAGCAGGTGCAGGCGGAACTCGATCGGCGTGATGGTCTGCGGCAGGCCCGGGAACCACAGGGTCAGCGGCGCGCACAGCGCAGCGAGCGCGAGCGCCGGCGGCAGCATGCCCTGCAGGTTGACGAAGTAGCTCTCGCACCAGTAGATCAGCACCACCATCCAGAGCGTCGCCGACAGCGCGAAGGCGAAGCCGAAGCGCGGCTGGCCGGGGGCGGCGAAGTGCGCGTAGAGCAGCGCGCCGTGGATCGCGAGCGGCGCCAGCAGCGCGGTGCGCTCCCACGCCCTGAGCCCGGCCGGCGCCGCCTGCTCCGGACCCCGGCGCCAGCGCGTATTCCAGAAGTGGAGCGCGAGGGCGGCGTACAGCGCGCTCGCGAAGACGTGAATTACAATGCCGGGCACCGATTCAGTTTATCACCCGGGGCATAGCTCCCATGCTCGACAACCTCACCGCGCGGCTGGCGCGGATCGCGAAGACGATCCGCGGCGAAGCGCGCCTGACCGAGTCCAATGTGCAGGAAGCGCTGCGCGAGGTGCGCGTCGCGCTGCTCGAGGCCGACGTCGCGCTGCCGGTGGTGAAGCACTTCGTCGACGCGGTGCGCGCCAAGGCGCTCGGGCAGGAGGTGGCCGGCAGCCTGTCGCCGGGGCAGGCGCTGGTGGGAGTAGTGCAGCGCGAGCTGACCGCGCTGATGGGCGAGGCCAACGCCGCGCTCGACCTCGCCGTGACGCCGCCCGCGGTGATCCTGATGGCCGGGCTGCAGGGGTCGGGCAAGACGACGACCGTGGGCAAGCTCGCGCTGTGGCTGCGCGAGCAGCAGAGGAAGAAGGTGCTGGTCGTCTCCTGCGACGTCTATCGTCCCGCCGCCATCGAGCAGCTGAAGACCGTCGCCGGGCAGGCGGGGGTGGATTTCTATGCTTCGAATTCGAATCAACCGCTGGAGATCGCGAAGCAATCCCTCGAATTCGCCCGCACCCACTACCACGACGTCGTCATCGTCGACACCGCGGGGCGGCTGGCGATCGACGAGCCGATGATGCAGGAGATCGCCGCGCTGCACGCGGCGCTGAAGCCCGCCGAGACGCTCTTCATCGTCGACGCGATGCAGGGCCAGGACGCGGTCAACGTCGCGCGCGCCTTCAACGAGCGGCTGCCGCTGACCGGCGTGATCCTCACCAAGCTCGACGGCGACGCCCGCGGCGGCGCCGCGCTCTCGGTGCGCCACGTCACCGGCAAGCCGATCAAGTTCGCCGGCACCGCCGAGAAGCTCTCGGGCCTCGAGCCGTTCCATCCCGAGCGCATGGCCTCGCGCATCCTCGGCATGGGCGACATCGTGTCGCTGGTCGAGGAGGCCCACAAGCAGGTCGACCTGGAGAAGGCGCAGAAGCTCGCCGACAAGGTGAAGAAGGGCAAGGGCTTCGACCTCGAGGACTTCCGCGAGCAGATCGCGCAGATGGGCAAGATGGGCGGCCTCGCTGCCATGATGGACAAGCTGCCGGCCCAGCTCGCCGGCCAGATCAACCCGGCGCAGCTGCAGGACGACCGCCAGTTCCGCAGGATCGGCGGCATCATCGACTCGATGACGAAGAAGGAGCGCCGCCACCCCGAGCTCATCAAGGCCTCGCGCAAGCGCCGCATCGCCGCGGGAGCGGGGGTGCCCGTTCAGGAAGTGAATCGGCTCCTCAAGCAGTTCGAGCAGATGCAGCAGATGATGAAGATGATGAAGGGCGGCAACCTGCAGCGCATGATGCGCAACCTCAAGGGTGTTCTGCCGGGGATGCGCTGAGGGTTCCCAACGGCCTGATTTTTCCCGTATAATCCGCGCCTTTTCGCAAGGCACGGGATCCCTCAGATGGTAGTGATTCGACTGGCGCGGGGCGGCGCCAACAAGCGGCCCTTCTATCACCTGGTGGTGGCGGACTCGCGCCGCGCGGCACAGGGCAAGTTCCTGGAGCGCGTCGGGTTTTACGACCCGAAGGCGCCCGAGGGGCGCGAGGCGTTGCGCGTGGACGTCGAGCGCGTCAAGCACTGGGAGGGCCGGGGCGCGAAGTGCTCGCCCACGGTGGTGCGGCTAGTGAAGCAGTTTGGCAAGGCCAAGAAAGCCGCCTGAGCAGCTGATCGACCTCGGGCGCGTCGCCGGTGCCTACGGCGTGCGCGGCTGGGTGAAGGTGCTGACCGACGAGGCGGAGCTGCTCATCGGGCAGCAGGAGTGGTGGGTGGGCGGCGAGCCGCACGCGGTCGAGGAGACGAAGCCGCACTCGGGCACGCTGCTCGCGAAGCTGCAGGGGCTGGGCGACCGCGAGCAGGCGGAGCGGTTGAAGGGCCGGCCGGTGTCGATGCCGCGCGAGCGGATGCCGCATCCGGGCGAGGGGCGCTACTACTGGGGCGACCTGGTGGGGCTGGAGGTGGTGAACGCGCAGGGCACGGTGCTGGGCGTAGTGAAGGGGATGTTCTCCAACGGCGCGCACGACGTGATGGAGCTCTCGGGCGAGAGGCCGCGGCTGATCCCCTGGGTGCCGGCGGTGGTGAAGAAGGTGGATTTGCCGGAGCGGCGCGTGGAAGTGGAATGGGGAGCCGACTGGTGAACGGCCGGCTTGGACGGCAGGGAGCGGACTGGTGATCCGCTTCGACGTGGTGACGCTGTTCCCGGAGATGTTCGCCGCGCTCACCGGCAGCGGCATTCCGCGGAAGGCGCTCGAGGCCGGGCTGTGGCGCCTCGAGACGTGGAATCCGCGGGATTTCACGACGGACAATTACCGGACGGTCGACGACCGTCCGTACGGCGGCGGGCCCGGCATGGTGATGCTGGCCGAGCCGCTGGAGAAGGCGCTGGATGCGGTGAAGGCAGCCGGCGGGGGCAGGGTAATCTACCTGTCGCCGCAGGGCGCCCGGCTGTGCCACGCGAAGGTGATCGAGCTTTCGCGCGGTAGCGGAGCGACGCTGCTCTGCGGCCGGTACGAGGGCATCGACGAGCGGCTGATCGCCCGCCGCGTCGACGAGGAGCTCTCGCTCGGGGACTACGTGCTCTCCGGCGGGGAGCTCGCGGCGATGGCGGTGATCGACGCAGTAGTGCGCCAGTTGCCCGGGGCGCTCGGCGACGCGCAGTCGGCGCTCGAGGAATCGTTCGCCGGCGGGTTGCTCGACTGCCCGCAGTGGACGCGCCCCGAAGTCTGGGGCGGCGATCGGGCGCCGGGGGTGCTGCTCTCGGGGCACCGCGAGAATATCCGGCGCTGGCGGCTGAAGCAGGCGCTGGGCAGGACCTGGCAGAAGCGCCCCGACCTGCTCGAGGCGCGGCAGCTGACGCACGAGGAGCAGGATTTGCTGGCCGAATACCGGCGGGAGAGCGAGCGATGAACCTGATACAGACGATCGAGCAGGAAGAAATGCAGCGGCTGAAGAAGTCGATTCCCGACTTCTCGCCGGGCGATACCGTGGTGGTGCGCGTGAACGTGGTCGAGGGCGACAAGAAGCGCGAGCAGGCCTTCGAGGGCGTGGTGATCGCGAAGCGCAACCGCGGCGTGCGCTCCTCCTTCATCGTGCGCAAGATCTCCTCGGGCGAGGGCGTCGAGCGCACCTTCCAGACCTATTCGCCGCTGATCGCCGGAATCGAGGTGCGGCGCAAGGGCGAGGTGCGGCGCTCCAAGCTCTACTACCTGCGTGCGCGCTCGGGCAAGGGCGCGCGCATCCGCGAGCGCACCGGCGGCGGCGAAGAGCGCGAGGAATAGCCGGATTACGGGGACAGGCCACGTTTTCCGGAGCACGGGGCGCACGGCGCCCCGTTTTCTTTTGCGGCGCCAGGAGGCGGGCATGGCGCAACTCCAACACCGGCGGTCCCTCGTACGAGGGAATGCGGCGAGCGTTCGGGCTCGGCTAGGGGGCCTATAATCGCGCCATGCGACGCGAGACCACCGCGCTCAGCACCACCGAGGAGATCATCGCCGAGATGCGCACCGGCGGCATGGTGGTGCTGGTCGACGACGAGGACCGCGAAAACGAGGGCGACCTCGTGTTCGCGGCCGACTTCGTGACGCCGGAGAAGATCAACTTCCTCGCCACGCACGGCCGCGGGCTGGTCTGCATGCCGGTGACCGAGGCGCACGCCGCGCGGCTGGGCCTGAGGCCGATGGTGAGCGAGAACCGCTCGCGCCACGGCACCAACTTCACGATCTCGATCGAAGCCGCCGAGGGCATCGCCACTGGCATCTCGGCGCACGACCGCGCACTGACCATCAAGGTGGCGTGCGCCCCGGACGCCAGGGCCGAGGACATCGTGCAGCCGGGCCACGTCTTCCCGCTGATCGCGCGCGACGGCGGCGTGCTGGTGCGCGCCGGGCATACCGAGGCGTGCTGCGATCTGGCGCGGCTCGCCGGGCTGACGCCCGCCGCGGTGCTGTGCGAGATCATGTGCCGCGACGGCACCATGGCGCGGCTGCCCGACCTAGTCGAATTCGCCGCCGAGCACGGCCTTCGCATCGGCACCATCGCCGACCTGATCGAGCACCGCAGCCGTCACGAGTCGCTGGTGGAGCGCGGCGAGTCGCGCGACATCGAGACCGCCTGGGGGCGCTTCCGGCTCACCGCGTTCCGCGACGTGCCGACGGGCGCGACGCATCTCGCGCTGACGCTGGGCGGCCTTCGCGCGCGCGACGAGACCCTGGTGCGAGTGCACGAGCCGCTCTCGGTGCTCGACCTGCTCGACACCGGCAAGGGCACGCACTCCTGGGGCGTCGGCGAGGCGCTTGCCACGGTGCGGCGCGCCGGCGCGGGAGTGGTGCTGCTGCTCAACTGCGCCCAGAGCCCGGAGGCGCTGCGCACGCAGCTCTCGGGCGGGCGGGCGGCGCGCGCCGGGCGCAGCATGGACCTGCGCACCTACGGCATCGGCGCGCAGATCCTGCGCGAGCTCGGCGTCGGCCGCATGAAGCTGATGGCCGCGCCGCGCAAGATGCCGAGCATGGCCGGCTTCGGGCTGGAGGTCACGGGCTACGTCGAGCGGCCGGCGCCGTGAGGCGCGGAGCGTGAGCGCGTGAGCCCATGAGCGCGATGCGCATCGGCGTCGTGCATTCCCGTTTCAACGAGGAAATCTGCGCCGCGCTGCTGGAGTCGGCGCGAGCGGAAGCCGCGCGCCTAGGCGTCGAAGCGGAGTACGCCCCGGTCGCCGGGGCTCTGGAGATCCCGCTCGTGCTGCAGTGGATGGCGCAGTCGGGCCGCTTCGAGGCGCTCGCCGCGATCGGCGCCGTAGTCCGCGGCGACACCTACCACTTCGAGGTGGTGGCGAACGAATCGGCGCGCGGCCTGATGGACGTGGCGCTGCAGTTCGGCCTGCCGGTGGCGAACGGCATTCTCACCACCGACGACGAGAAGCAGGCGCTGGCGCGCCGCGACAAAGGGGCGGAAGCGGTGCGCGCCGCGGTCGAGATGGCGCGCCTGCGGCGCGAGCTGGCGGAGAAATGGCGCTGAAGGCGCCGCCGCGCGCGGCGCGCCGCAGGGCGCGCGAGATCGCGCTGCAGGCGCTCTACGCCTGGCGCCTCGGCGGCGGCGACGCGCTGTCGCAGGCGCGCGCGCTCGAGGGCTGGGAAGAGTGCGACCGCGAGCTCGCGGCGGAGCTGGTGTCCGAGGTGATCCTGCAGCACGACGCGCTCGAGCGGCGCATCGCGCCGCACCTCGACCGCAGCCTCGCCTCGCTCTCGCCGGTGGAGCGCGTGATCCTGCTGATCGGCGCCTACGAGCTCGCGGCGCGCCCGGAGACCCCGTTCAAGGTGGTGCTGAACGAGTGCATCGAACTCGGCAAGAGCTTCGGCGGCACCGACGGCTACAAGTTCGTCAACGGCGTGCTCGAGAAGCTGGCGCGCGAGCTGCGCGCCGACGAGATGGGGCGCGCCCGCGGCGCGGCCTAGGCCCGCGCCGGCGCCGGCGTGACCTCGGAATTCGATCTCATCCGGCGCTACTTCGAGCGGCCCGCCGCGAGCGCGGCGCTCGGCATCGGCGACGACGCGGCGCTGCTGCGCCCCGCCCCCGGCCGCGAGCTCGCGGTCTCGACCGACCTGCTGGTCGAGGGCACGCATTTCCGCCCTGGCGCCGCGCCGCGCGCGCTCGGCCACAAGGCGCTCGCGGTCAACCTCTCCGACATGGCCGCGATGGGGGCCGATCCGCGCTGGGCGCTGCTCGCGATTTCGCTGCCGGCCGCGGACGAGGCGTGGCTCGCGGCGTTCGGCGAGGGCCTGTTTGCGCTCGCGGCGCGCTTCGGCGTCGAGCTGGTCGGCGGCGACACCACGCGGGGCCCGCTGGCGGTCTGCGTGACGATCCTCGGCGAGGTGGACGAGGGACGCGCGCTACAGCGCGCCGGCGCCGTGCCGGGCGACGACGTCTGGGTTTCGGGCGAGCTGGGCGCCGCGGCGCTCGGCCTGGCGCAGCCGGACGTGGCGGCCGCGGCCAAGCGCCTGGACGAGCCCGAGCCGCGCGTCGCGCTCGGGCGGCGCCTGATCGGCCTCGCCAGCGCGGCGATCGACGTCTCCGACGGCTTCGCCCAGGACCTCGGCCACATCCTCGAGCGATCCGCGGTCGGCGCGGTAGTCGAGTACGCGGCGCTGCCGCGGTTCCAGATCGCGGATCCCGAGCTGCAGAGGCGCTGCGTGCTCGCCGGCGGCGACGACTACGAGCTCGTCTTCACCGCGCCGCAGCGCGCGCGCGAGGCGTTGCGCGCGCTGGCAGGCGAGCTGGAACTGCCGCTCTCCCGCGTCGGCTTCGTGCGCGCCGAGCCGCGCGCGCTGGAGGTGCGCGACGCGGCCGGCGTTCCGATCCCGCTCGGCCGCGGCTTCGACCATTTCAGCGCATGATCCTGTCGCGCCCGGGCGCGGGGTTCGCGTTTCGCCACCCGGCGCATTTCATCGCGCTCGGCTTCGGCGCCGGGCTCTCGCCCTTCGCGCCCGGCACCGCGGGCACGCTGGTCGCGTTCCCGCTGTGGTGGCTGGCCGAAGGCAGGCTGGAGCCGCCCGTGCTGCTCGGCGCGCTCGCCGCGCTGTTCGGGCTCGGGGTGTGGGCTTGCGGGCGCACCGGCCGCGACCTCGGCGTCGCCGACCACGGCGCCATGTGCTGGGACGAGATCGTCGCCTTCCTGGGCGTCCTGGCGATCGCGCCGCCGGGCGCCGCATGGCAGGGGGCGGCGTTCCTGCTCTTCCGCGCCTTCGACGTCGTCAAGCCGCCGCCCATCCGGGCGATCGAGGCGCGCTTCAAGGGCGGCTTCGGCGTCATGTTCGACGACCTGCTCGCGGCCGGGTATACGCTGCTTGCGCTGGCAATCGCGAAGAGGGCGCTGCAATGGATCTGAGATCGCTTTCCGCTAGGGTCGGAAAGGCGCTGAAGCGCAGAAGGCTCCTGCTGGCGACCGCCGAGTCGTGCACCGGAGGCTGGGTGGCGCAGGCCGCGACGGCGATCGCGGGCTCGTCGGACTGGTTCGAGCGCGGCTGGGTGACCTACTCCAACGCGGCCAAGCGCGAGGCGCTGGGCGTGCGGCGCGCCACGCTGGCGCGCCACGGCGCGGTCAGCGAGGCGACCGCGCGCGAGATGGCGCGCGGCGCGCTGGCGCGCTCGCGCGCCCACCTTTCGCTCGCCGTTACCGGCATCGCGGGACCGACGGGCGGGACGCCCGGCAAGCCCGTGGGAACGGTGTGCTTCGCCTGGGCGCGCGGCCGCAGGGCCTGGAGCGAGACGCGCCGCTTCCGGGGCGGGCGCGAGAGCGTGCGCCGGCAGTCGGTGGCGCGGGCCCTGCGCGGCGTGCTGCAGGCCCTTGACGCGGCCTGAGGCCGGACCTACATAGGGTGGATGAGCGCCGTCCGACCCGCCGCCGTCGCCGGGATGTTCTACCCGGGCGACGCCGCGCGCCTGAACGCCGAGCTTGACGAGTTGCTCGACGGCGTCGAGCGCTTCGAACCGCGCCTCGCGTTCCCCAAGGCGCTGATTGTGCCCCACGCGGGCTACATCTACTCCGGGCCGGTGGCCGCCGCGGCCTACGAGGAGCTCGCGCCAGCGCGCGGACTCGTGCGCCGCGTGGTGCTGCTGGGCCCCGTGCACCGCGTGCCGGTGCGAGGGCTGGCGCTGCCGGAGAGCGACGCCTTCGAGACGCCGCTCGGCCGCATCCCGCTCGATCAGGCGGCGGCGCGCTCGCTCGCCGGCCTGCCGCAGGTCGTGCGGAGCGGGGCGGCGCATGCGCAGGAGCACGCGTTGGAGGTGCAGCTGCCGTTCCTGCAGCGGATGCTCGGGACGTTCTCGCTGGTGCCGCTCGCCGTGGGCATGGCGAACGCCGCTGAGGTGGCCGAAGTCCTGGAGCGCCTGTGGGGCGGCCCGGAGACGCTGATCGTGATCAGCACCGACCTGTCGCACTATCACCGCTACGAGGAGGCGAGGCGGATCGACGCCGCGACGCTGGCGCGCATCGCCGCGTTCGTCACCGACCTCGACCATGACGAGGCCTGCGGCGCGACGCCGCTGAACGGCTTCCTCGGCGTGGCGCGGGCGAAAGGCCTGGCGATCCGGCCGGTCGCCGCGTGCAATTCCGGCGATACCGCCGGCGGCAGGGACCGGGTGGTCGGGTATTCGTCCTTCGCGCTCGACGAGCCGGGAGCGATCGGCGCCGCGGAGGCCGGCCGCACGCTCGTAGCGATCGCGCGCAACGCGATCGAGAGCGCCTTGGCCGGTGGCGCAGGCCCTGCCTCGGGAGACGCGGCGTGGCTGCGGCAGCGGGCGGCGACCTTCGTGACGCTGACCCGGGAAGGCCGCCTGCGCGGCTGCATCGGCAGCCTCGAGGCTGCCCGGGCCCTCGGCGAGGACGTCGCCGAGAATGCGCGCGCCGCCGCCTTCCGCGACCCGCGCTTCCCGGCGCTGGCGCGGGAAGAGTGGCCGCGCTGCGCGGTGGAGGTCTCGCTGCTGTCGTCGGCGAAGCCGATCCGCTTCGCGGACGAGGCCGACCTGCTGGCGCAGATCCGCGCCGGCGAGGACGGGCTCATCCTCGAGTGCGACGGCCGGCGCGCGACCTTCCTGCCGCAGGTGTGGGACGGGCTGCCCGACAAGCGCCGCTTCCTCGAGGAGCTGGCGAAGAAGGCGGGCCTGCCGGAGGGAACGCGGCTCGCGCGCTGCAGGATCG
>Ga0335085_10003800_pt1 | contig 25656 bp, 23 predicted proteins | sample Lox_Sample_45_FD_206712 | JGI IMG/M metagenome (GOLD analysis project Ga0335085, IMG submission 206712) | Soil microbial communities from Loxahatchee National Wildlife Refuge, Florida, United States - Lox_Sample_4.5 | ecosystem: Environmental > Terrestrial > Soil > Wetlands | place: USA...
CGGGCACGTGGGTGATTCCCTTGAGCACGACGTCGTGCGCCGGGATGCCGACCAGGGAGCTGCCCTCGAAGCGCACGTCGCCCCGTCGGGGAGCCAGCAGCCCCGAGAGGGTCCGCAGCGTGGTGGTCTTGCCCGCGCCGTTGTTGCCGAGGAGCGTGACGATCTCGCCCTGGGCCACCCGGAACGAGATCCCCTTCAGCGCGTGGATCTCGCCGTAGTAGACGTGGAGATCGGTGACCTCAAGCATGCGCCTCACCCGCGACGCCGGAGCCCGGCGTCCAGCGGCGGCGCCCCAGGTAGGCCTCGATCACCCGGGGATTCTTCTGCACCTCGGCGGGTCGCCCCTCCGCGATCTTCTCGCCGTAGTCGAGCACGGTGACGCGGTCGGAGACCTCCATCACCACGCGCATGTTGTGCTCGATGAGGAGGAGGGTGAGCTTGCGCTCCTCCACCAGTCGACGGAGCAGGGCCATCAGGCTGCGAGCCTCGCCCTGGGTCATCCCGGCGGTGGGCTCGTCGAGCAGAAGGAGCGACGGGACGGATCCGAGCGCCCGCGCCAGCTCGAGCCGCCGCTGCTCGCCGTAGGGGAGGTTGCGGGCGACCTCGTTGGCCTTGTCCCGCAACCCGGTCACCGACAGCAGCTCGGCACCCTGCTCCCACTGCCGGCGCTCGTGCTCACGCCAGCGTGCGTTGCGAGTGAGCACATCCCAGAAGCGCAGAGGCACGCGGCTGTGCATGCCCACCAGGACATTCTCGATCGCGGTCATCCTGGGAAAGAGGCGGATGTTCTGGAACGTGCGGCAGATGCCGAGCGCGGTGATCTGGTCCGGACGACGCCCCAGCACCGAGGTCTCGCGGAACGTGACCGAGCCCTCCTCGGGGATGTAGATGCCGGTGAAGACATTGAAGAAGGTGGTCTTCCCGGCGCCGTTCGGGCCGATGATCGAGGCGATGTGGCCTTCCTCGAGCGTGAAGTCGACCCCGTTGAGCGCGGTCAGCCCGCCGAAGCGCTTGCTGACGCCGCGGGCCTCGAGGAGCGGCATCAGGAGTCCTCCCCGAGCTCGCGGTGCCGTCGCCGCGCGGGCAGGATGCCCTGCGGGCGGAAGATCATCATCAGCACCAGGATCAGGCCGAAGACCATCCGCTCGTACTTGGCCGGCTCGAGCTGGGTCGGGAGGTTGGTCAGGCTGTAGCCGAAGATCACGGTGCCCGCGTTACGCAGCTCGTTGAGCCAGAGCGACATGCCCTTGAGGATCTGGAGGTTGAGGATGGTCACCACCGCCGCCCCCAGGATGGCTCCGGGAATCGAGCCCATCCCGCCCAGGATGATCATGGCGAGCACGCCGATGGACTCCATGAACGTGAAGGACTCGGGATTGATGAAGATCTGCTTGGCCGAGAAGAGCACACCGACCGTGCCCGCGAACGAGGCGCCGCAGGCGAAGGCGAGGAGCTTCATCCGCACCAGCGGCACGCCCATGGCCTGGGCCGCGGTCTGGTCCTCGCGGATCGCCTCCCAGGCGCGCCCGATGTGGGAGTCCTCGAGCCGGCGATTCGCGAGCACGGTGGCCCCCACGATCAGGAGCACGAGCGCGTAGAGATAGAGAGGATAGATGACGTTCGGATTCGGATCGATCCCAAGCGACTGCAGCCACGGGGCGAAGAATATCGGCGGGCGATTGATCGGGGTGATGCCCTTGGGTCCGTTGGTGAAGTTGATCGGCTTGTCGAGGTTGTTGGCGAGGACGCGGATGACCTCGCCGAAGCCGAGGGTGACCAGGGCGAGGTAGTCGCCGTGCAATCGAAGCACCGGGAGCCCGAGCAGGATGCCGGCTCCCGCGGCCACCGCCACTCCGACGAAGAGGAACACGAAGAACCACCACGGGCCCAGCGGGAAGTAGGCGCCGCCGAAGATGAGATTGGCCTGCGGCGAGCCAAAGATCGCCCACGAGTAGGCACCCACTGCGAAGAAGGCCACGTAGCCGAGATCGAGCAGGCCCGCCAAGCCGACCACGATGTTGAGGCCGAGGGCCAGGGCCACGAAGATGCCGACCTGTATCGCGATCTCCATGTAGTAGGCGTTGATCGTGCCGAGGAACGGCATGAGCACGCCGAGGGTGAGGGCGGTGAGCGCGCCTTTGACCAGGCCCGGCACGCGGGCGAAGTAGAGCAGCAGGATGGAGCCCTGGAACAGCATGAAGATCACGATCGACCGCGGGCTCCACGTCACACCCCAGGTGGTGACCAGCAGGGCGGTCGCGACGAGAACCGTCGCCGGGAGGGGGCGGTCGAGAATTGCCTTGATCATCGTGCGGTCTGCTGGGTCGCTCGCATTGTGGAGGCAGTCTGGTTGGGAGGTTGGGCAACCCCCTTAGTTTGTTTGAGCCGCGCACGCCGAGGCGTGCGCTCTGTGAGGTGGCTGCGCATTTCTTCTAGGCTCGCTCTCTGACGATTTCGCCCAGCAGGCCTTTGGGCCGGAAGATCAGGATCAAGATGAGGATCGAGAAGGCGAAGATGTCCTTGTACTCGGCCCCGAACGCCCCACCGGTCAAGAGAGACAGGTAGGAGGCGGCGAACGCCTCCAGCAGCCCGAGCACGAGACCGCCCAGCATGGCCCCCGGAATGTTGCCGATGCCTCCGAGTACCGCGGCGGTGAAGGCCTTCAGCCCCGGGATGAAGCCGGTGTAGGGATTGATCAGGCTGTACTGCACTCCGAACAGCACGCCTGCGCCCCCTCCCATGGCCCCGCCGATGAGGAACGTCAGCGAGATGATCCGGTTCACGTTGATCCCCATCAGCGAGGCGGCGCCCTGGTCCTCGGCGACCGCGCGGATGGCCTTGCCGACCTTGGTACGATTGACGAGCGTGTGCAGACCCCAGAGCATGAGCAGGGCCGCCACGATCACCACCAGGGACTTGACCGAGACGTCGATGGTCTCGGTCAGCTCGAAGCGACGGTTGAGCACGTCCATGGTGGGGTAGACGAGATTGAACGAGTTGCGCCAGAGCGACTCGAAGAGCCGGATCGCGTCCTGCAGGAAGAAGGAGACGCCGATCGCCGAGATCAGCGGGATGAGCCGTGGGGCGCTCCGCAGCGGCCGGTACGCGGTGCGCTCGATGATCACCGCCACCGTCCCGCTCACCACCATGCCCGCCACCAGCACGATGAGGAGCACGAGCACCCACGGCAGCACGTCCAGCCAGCCCGCCGCCTTGAACGAGAGCAGGATCTCCACGCCCACGAAGGCGCCGATGATGAAGATCTCGGAGTGGGCGAAGTTGATGAACTCGAGCACGCCGTACACCATGGTGTAGCCGAGCGCGATCAGCGCGTACATGAAGCCCAGGATGATGCCGTCCAGGAGGACCTGCGGGAAGATGCCGATCAGGAGGTCAAGGTCCATCGGCACTCGGCGGGGAAGCGGGGGAGAGCGGGAGGGGCGGCGCGCCGCCCCTCCCGCCGATGACCGCGTGCGCGGCGGCTACTTGGCCCCGGGGGGCGCGATCGTGAGCTGCTTGACGATCTTGTTGTCTCCCCACTTCTCGGGGTTGTCGCTCACGACCGTCAGCACGAAGTACTGGGCCTTCAGGCGGTCGCCCCGGCTGTCGAACGCGATGTCACCGGTGATCCCGGAGAGCTTGACCTTGCGGATCGCGGTCGATACGGACTCCCGGCTCATCGTGCCGCTCTTGGCGACTTCCTCGATGGCCTTGATCGCGATGGTGGTCGCGTCGTAGGCCTCGGCCGCGTAAGGCTCCGGGTTCTTGCTGAACTTCTTCTTGAAGGCGTCGACGAACGCCTTCGCCTTGGGCAACGCGGAGGCTGGGCCCGCCGCGGAGGTGTAGTTCATGCCCACCACCGCCTTGCCGGCGATCTTCGTGAGGTCGGAGGAGTCCATGCCGTCCGGCCCCATGAATTTCGCCTTGATGCCCTTCTCGCGCGCCTGCTTGAAGAACGGCGCCCCCTGGTCGTAGATGCCCCCAAAGTAGATGACGTCGGGGTTCTTGGCCTTGATCGGGGTCAGCAGCGGATCGAAGTTCGACTTCTCCTCGGTGCCCTCGAAGCCCAGAACCTTGATGCCCTTCTTCTCGGCGTCGGCCTTGAAGAACTCGGCAATGCTCTGCCCGTACTGGGTCTTGTCGTGGACGATGTACGCGCTCTTGACCTTCATAGTGCCGTGCGCGAACTCGGAGCCCACCACGCCTTGGACGTCGTCACGCCCACATACTCGATTCACGTTGGGATAGTTGCGATCGGTGACGACCGGGTTCGTGTTGGCCGGCGAGATCATCGCCAGGGTGACTTCCTTGTAGACCTCGGACGACGGGATCGCCACGCCCGAGTTCAGGTGGCCGATAACCACCATGATGTCCTTGTCGGCGATGATGTTCTTGGCGTTGGCCACCCCGACGTCAGGCTTGGCCTGGTCGTCGAACGGCACGAAGTCGACCTTGTAGCCCATCTTCTCGAGGTTGCCCTTCATCTTGTCGACAGCCAGCTGGGCACCGAGCTTGATGCCTTCCCCGAGCACGGCCTGACCACCTGACAGCGGGCTCTGGGTGGCGATCTTGATGGTGCCCTTGGACTGGGCATCGGCGACGGAGGTCAACGGGATCACCAGCGCGAGCGCGGCGATCGTGGCGATGACCAGGCGAGGTCGTGCGGTTCTCATCGGCTCCTCCTCCTTAAAACCGAAGCGGACGGGTGGGCTGCAAGCGCGGCCATTATAGCGGGTTTTGCATAGGCGTCAACGGACGGAGAGGCGATCTGCCGCGTCGGGATGAAGCCGCCTCAGCGTCGCCACCTCCTGCCGGGCAAGGTCGAGCCGGCCGCTCTGCTCGTAGGCTCGGACGAGCAGGATCCGGGGGCCCGCCGCCCCGGGCGCCAGCGTGACCGCCCGTCGCAGCGCGTACGCCGCCCGGTCGCCCTTGCCCTGATCGATCAACGACCGTCCCAGGAACTCCAGATCGTCGAGGCTGTCTGGGAGCAGTCGGATCGCCTCCGCGAAGTCCGGATCGGGCCTCGGCTCGTTCGGGCCGGCCGGCGGATCGGGGAGCCACCGTGGCGGCCGGGCCCCGAGCTGGCGTGACCGAAGGAGCAGCGGCACCGCCTCCACGGGCCGATCCTGGGCGAGGTAGAGCAAGGCCAACCTCGCCGGCGCCGCCGGCTCGCCGGGGGCCAGCTGGATGTAGGCTTTCAGGCTGGCCTCGGCCTCTGCATACTGCCCCCGCACGAGCAGGAGGGTGCCGAGAGTATAGCGCGGGAAGGGCAGCCATGGATGCAGCGCGATGGCGCGTCGCAGGTACCCCTCCGACTCGTCGAGACGGGCCTGGGCGCCTCCCGGCGAGTACAGCACTGCCTCGCCCAGGCCCGCGTAGCAGGTCGCGCAGGCCGGATCCTGGTATACCGCCCACCGCCAGAGCGTCTCCGAGTCGTGCCAGATGCCGGTCTGGACCCAGGTGCCGAGGGCCAGCGCGGCCACCAGGACAATCATGCCGGCCGCCGCGGTTGTCGCCGCCCAGCCGCTCATCCGACCCTGCCGTCGCAGACGCGCCGTCCACGGGATCACGTAGCCCGCGATCAGCGCGAAGCCGAGACCGGCCATGTAGCTGTAGCGATCGGAGACGAGCTGGCTCCCCGAGTGGGCGATCCCGCTGACCGGCGCCACCACCAGCGCCGAGTTGATCCAGGCCGCCAGTCCACCCGGAAAGCGGCGCCGGAGCGCTACCAGGACGGTGGTGACCGCCGCCAGGCCGACGAGAGGAGCCAGAAAACGCCACTGCACGACACTGACCCGGGCCGGCACCTCGTAGAGCGGGGAGAGTCCGATCGGCCAGACGAGGCTCGACGGGTAGAACCAGAAGCTGTACCCGGCGAATGCGAGCCGGGCGGTGAGCCCGTACTCCGACAAGCCGCTCCAGTGCGCGCCTCGGGTCCGAGCGTAGACCACGATCGCGGCGCCGACCAGCGCGATCAGGGCATACGGGAGCTTTTCGCTGAGCGCGCTCCGCCATCGCCCCTTCGAGCGGCCCAGCGGGTAGATGTCGAGGAGGAGGAGCGTCGCGGGCAGCGTGACGACCATCCCCTTGGCGAGGAACGCGGTCGCGAAGGAGGCGAGCGAGGTGACGCCCCACCACCGCCATCGGAGCGCGGCGCCGCGCTCGGTCGCGCGCAGGTAGCAGAGCACCGCGATGAGGTAGAGCGCGCTCGAGATCAGGGTTCCCCGCTCGGTGACCCACGCAACCGATTCGGCCCGCTGCGGATGAACGGCGAAGACGAGGGCGGCCACAAAAGCTCCCGCGCGGACGCCTTCGCGCTCTCCCGCGCCGCCCTCCGGAGTGCCAGGCTCGGAGCGGGCGAGCACCGTCCCGAGCAGGCGGTTGGCCACCAGGTAGAACAGGACGGCGTTCGTCGAATGCAGGAGTAGCGCGAGCAGGTGATACCCCCATGGATCCATCCCGCCGAGAGCGTAGTTGAGACCCAGCGTGAGCCACGTCAGGGGCATGTAGTGCCCGGCCAGCGTGGTTGTGAACATCCACCGGAGCTGATCCGGTCCGAGGCCGCGGTAGTCGGGGTTCTTGGTGAAGAGGGCCCCGTCGTCCCAGTTGAGGAACTGTCCCTGCAGTCCTGGCCAGAACGCGACGACCGTGACCCCGACGATCAACACGATCAGAGCGCGCCGCGACCCGCTTTTCATCGTGACGATCGCGTTGCCGAGCCGCCGTCACCGAGCGCGCGGGCCTCCGCCCCGAGCGCGTCGGCCTCGGCGCCCCGCCCTTGCGCGCGCAGCTCGAGGGCGTACTCTCGTAGCGCCTCGACCAGGTAGCCCCGAAGCGCGGGGGCGTCGGGCCGCTGCCTATGCGCGATCCGGAGGAGCGGGACGGCGGCCTCGTAGCGGCGCTCGAGCAGGTATACGAGACCGAGGCGCTCGGGCCCGGCCGCGGCCCGCGGGACGCGCTCCATGTAGCTTCGCAGGGGGCTTTCCGCCTCCGCGTAACGGCCCTGGAGCACGAGGGCGGTCCCGAGGTTGTAGTAGGCGTCGGGAAGATCGGGACGAAGCTCGATCGCGCGCCGAAGCATCCCTTCCGCCTCCGTGACCCGCGCGGTGCCCCCGGGCCCGCCGAGGGCGCTCTCGCCGAGCTTGCCGTGGCAGACGCTGCACTCGGGATCCACCTCGACGGCCCACCGCCAGAGAGTCTCGGAGTCTCGCCAGACCTCGGCGAAGCTCCAGGCCGCCGCCCCGAGGCCCACCAGCCCCACGACGGCGGCGACGCCGACGATCGCGGTGATCGTGCGGGAGAGCGCGCCGCGCCGGACGAGGCGGATCACGCCGAGGGCGGCGCCGCCGACGAGGGTCGCGAAGCCGAGGCCGGCGAGGTAGCTGTAGCGGTCGGGGGCCAGATCCACGCCCTGCCGCACGGCGGCGCTGGTCGGACCGAGCATGAGGGACGAGAAGATCCAGGCGGCCAGGCCCGCCGGCCAGCGGCGCCGCACGAAGACCAGGGCCCCCGTGATGAGGACGGCGGCCGCGACGGCCAGACCGAACCTTGGCTGCAGGAGGCTGACGCGAGCCGGCATCTCGTAGAGCGGCGACAGCGACGCCGGCCAGAGGAAGCGGACGAACGAAACGACGGAGCTGTACATGACCACGGTAATCCGGGCGATCGGCCCGTAGGTCGACACCGTCGTGAGTACCGCGCCGTGACGGACCGCATACGCCACCGTGGCCGCACCGGCCACCATCACGAGCAGCAGCGGGATCTTCTCTCGCACCAGCGATCGCCAGCCCAGCCGAGGGAGGCGACGGAGGGGATAGACGTCGAGCAGGAAGAGCGCCGCCGGGAGCGGCAGCGCGACCCCTTTCGAGAGCAGGGCGGCCGCGAAGGCCAGCGAGGCGACGAGGATGCCGCCGGAGCGGGCCGTCCCTCCGTCCTCGACGGCTCGCAGGTAGCTCCAGACCGTCAGCAGCGCGAACGTGGCGCACAAGAGGTCGGCCCGACCGGTGATCCAGGCGACCGGCTCGACACGGAGCGGATGGATGCCGAACACGAGCGCGGCTGCGCCGGCCGCCACCGCGAGATCTGGATCCCGACGCACATGCGGTGCGCCATCGCCGACCGCCGCCGCCAGCAGGCGCCGCGCCACGAAATAGAAGATCGCCGCGTTCGCCGCGTGCAGCACGAGGTTGACCAGGTGATAGCCCCACGGGTCCATGCCGCCCAGCGCGTAGTTGGCGCTCCAGCTGAGGCGGGTCAGCGGGATGTAGTGGCCGAAGAGCACGCTGGTTGCCGTCCAGCGAATCTGCTCGAGGCCGAGCCCTCGGAAGGCCGGGTTGTCGAGGAAGTTGACGTTGTCGTCCCAGTTCAAGAACGAGCCGGACAGCGTGGGCAGGAAGCAGAAGCCGGTGATCAGGGCAATGGCCAGCGGAGGCACGGCGCGCCGGATCATTGCAGAGCAGGCGGGTGGTCCGGGTCCGTCTGGAATCGCGTCAGGAGCGCGCGCAGGCCCTCCTCGGCGGGGCGGAGGGCGACCGCGCGTTCGAGGTGCACCCGCGCTGCGTCGCGCTGGCCCTGGATCCAGAGCAGCAGCCCGAGGGTGCGATGCGCGTCGGCGTCGTCGGGCGTGATGTCGGCGACCTCCTCAAAGAGAGTCACCGCCTCGTCGAGACGCCCCGCGCGCATGGCCGCGACGCCCTGATTGTGCGAGGCCAGCCGTAGATTCTCGCGCACGTCGACATTCCGCGGGTCCTTGACCCGCGCGGTCCGGAGGAGGGGGAGAGCCTCGGCGTACCGGCCGTTACGCGCGAAGAGCGCTCCCAAATTGGCGGTGGACACGACGCGCTCGGGTGCCAGCTGCATGGCCTGCCGGAACGCCGCCTCCGCGCCACGGTCGTCGTGGCGTGCCGCGAGAATGGCGCCGAGCGTGTTGTAGGGGCTGTCGTAAGCCGGGTTCAGGGCAACCGCCCGTCGAGCCAGAGCTTCGGCCTCCCCGAGCTCCCCGGCGCTGCGCGGGTGACTGTTGAGGAGCAGGGACGCGAGGTTGTTCGCGCACAGGGCGCATCGGGGATCCGCCTCGACCGCCCAGCGCCACAGGGTTTCCGAGTCACGCCAGATTCGCGCCTGCTGCCAGCTTCCGATGGCCAGGGTCGTGACGACGAGCGCGGCGGCGGTCAGGGCCAGCACGAGCACCCCCGGGCTCACGCGCCTGGCGCCGGCGGCGGTCAAGAGCCAGCACACCGCGCCCCCGGCCAACAGGGCAAGACCGAGCCCGGAGAGATAGCTGTAACGATCGTGGGCCAGCTGAAAGCCGGAGTGCACGACACCGCTGATCGGCAGGAGCACCAGGGCGGAGTAGGCCCACGCGGCCAGACCGGCCGGCCACCGGTCGCGCAACGTCCACAGCACCGCGGTCACCGCGATCAGACCCATGATCGGGCCGAGGAAGCGCCAGGCCAGCGGGTCCACCGTGCCCGGGAGCTCGTACAGCGGCGACAGGCGGACCGGCCATACCCACGCGGAGGGATAGAACCAGAAGGTGTACGCGACCATCGCGGCCCGGGCCTCCGGGCCGTAGGACCCGTAGCTCGTGATGCGAAGTCCCGAGACCCTCAGCGCTACGAGCGCACCGACCGCGCCGATCAGGCCGAGCGCCCAGTAGCCGATCTTCTCGACGAAGAGCCGGCGCCACGGCAGCGCGCCACGTCGCAGCGGGTAGGCGTCGAGGAGCACGAGCACCGCGGGCAGCACCATCACCGAGGCCTTGGACAGGAGGCCGCCCGTGAACAGCAGGAGCGAGGCCGCGAGCCAGGGACGCTCGACGCGGTGCCCGGCTTCCACGCTTCGCAAGTAGGCGAGCACCGCCGCCAGGAAGAAGAAGCCACTGAGCACGTCGCGACGCTCGGTGATCCACGCGACCGACTCGACGCGGAGGGGATGTAGCGCGAACACGAGTGCCGCCGCCGCGGCGCCCCACTCGGTGATCGCATCCTGGTAGCCGTCCTGGCGTCCGCCCGCCCGGGCCGCCGCGACGAGGCGTCGCGCGATGAGGTAGAACAGGGCGGCGTTCGCTCCGTGGAGGACCAGGTTGAGGGCGTGGTAGCCCCACGGATTCATCGCGCCGGTGGCGTAGTTCAGCGAAAAGGTGAGCCAGGTGAGCGGAATGTAGTGGCCCATCCGGACATTGCTGAAGGCCCACCGGAGCTGCGGCCACCCGAGTCCGCGGTACGCCTCGTTCGTGACGAGATTGACGTCGTCGTCCCACGTGAGAAACTGACCGTCCAGAGCGGGAAGAAACGTCGCCATGGCGAGGATGGCGATCACCACCGGGAGGAGCCGACGCACGCCGAGGCCCCTACTGTCCGGCGCGAGCCCCGTCGGCGGGCCGAGCGATGCGCGCGAGAAAGAGCCGCGTCGCCGCCTCGGGATCCGGCGCCGCGCAGAGAGCCGAGATGACCGCCACCGCGTCGGCACCCGCGCCCAGCACCTCCGCCGCGTTCTCCGGGGTGATGCCGCCGATTCCCACCAGAGGCACCGGGACCTCCGGGCGGACTCGCCGGATCAGCTCCGGGCCGACGAGCTGAAAACCGGCCTTGGTCGTCGTGGGGAATATGCTCCCGACCGCGACGTAGTCGGCGCCGTCCGCCACCGCGCGGCGCGCCTGCTCGGGATCGTGCGTCGAGACGCCCAGGATCATGCCGGGCTTCAGGATCGCGCGGGCCTGGCGGGCCGGCAGGTCCTCCTGGCCCACGTGCAGGCCGTGGGCCTCGCACGCCACCGCCAGATCCGCCCGATCGTTCACGATGAGCCAGGCGCCGACCTCGCGGCATCGCCGCACCAGCCGCTGGGCGAGCGGGAAGAGGTCGGTGGGCGGCAGGGTCTTCTCGCGCAGCTGCACGAGCCGGCAGCCTCCGGAGAGGACGGCCTCGAGGAGATCGGGGAGATCACGACCACCTGCAACCGACCGGTCGAGGATGGCGTAGAGGGGGGAGGGCAGCCGCACGCGGCGCCCTACAAGTTCTGCTCGAGCCGGGCCAGCGTGGACTCGCCCGCTACGAACGTCGGGTCGGCCAGCAGCTTGAGATGGTAGGGGATCGTGGTCTTCACGCCCTCGACCACCGTCTCGGACAGCGCGCGGTGCATGCGGGCGATCGCCTCGGAGCGGTCGTGAGCGTGCACGATGATCTTCGCGATGAGCGAGTCGTAGTACGGGGGCACGATGTAGCCCGGCATCAGATGGCTGTCGACCCGGACGCCGGGTCCACCCGGCGCGATCCAGGCGGTGATGCGGCCGGGAGATGGCACGAAGTGCTCGGGATCCTCCGCGTTGATCCGGCACTCGATGGCGTGGCCGGTGAAGCGGACCGCGCTCTGCTTGTAGCCGATCGCCTCTCCGGTGGCGATCCGGATCTGCTCGCGCACGATGTCGAGGCCGGTGATCATCTCGGTGACCGGGTGCTCGACCTGGATCCGGGTGTTCATCTCGATGAAGTAGAAGGTGCCCTCCCGGTCCACCAGGAACTCGACCGTGCCCGCCGACACGTAGTTCACCGCGTTCGCCACCGCGAGAGCCGCCTTGTAGAGGCCGGCCCGCGTGTCGGCGGGGAGCGCGGGCGCGGGAGACTCCTCGAGCAACTTCTGATGTCGTCGCTGCACCGAGCAGTCGCGCTCGCCCAGGTGCAGGCGCATGCCGTTCTTGTCTCCGAGCACCTGGACCTCGACGTGCCGCGCGTCCTCGACAAACTTCTCGAGGTACAGCTCGGAAGACCCGAAGGCGGCGCCGGCCTCCGCCTGGCAGGTCGCGTAGGCACGGGCGAGGTCCTCGCGCTCTCGCACGATGCGCATCCCGCGCCCGCCGCCGCCCGCGGCCGCCTTGACGATCACCGGGTAACCGATCGAATCGGCGAGCAACTGCGCCTCGTCGACTCCCCCGAGCGGTCCCTCGCTGCCCGGCACCACCGGCGCCCCCGCTTGCTTGGCCATCTCGCGGGCCTGCGCCTTGTCACCCATGAGCCGGATCGCCTCGGGCGCCGGTCCGATGAAGGTGATGCCGCAGGCTCGGCAGATCTCCGCGAAGGCGGGATTCTCCGATAGCAGGCCGTAGCCGGGATGGATCGCTTCGCTGTCGGTGATGGCGGCGGCCGAGATGATGCTCGGGATGTTGAGGTAGCTCGCGCGCGCCTCGGGCGGGCCGATGCAGACGGATTCGTCGGCGAGGCGCACCGGCAGCGAGTCGGCGTCGGCGGTGGAGTGGGCGATCACGGTGCGGATTCCCATCTCGCGGCACGTCCGAATGACCCGGAGCGCGATCTCACCCCGGTTTGCGATCAGGATCTTGTGGAACATCAACCGAGGATCAGCGGAGCGGCTCCACCAGGAACAGCGGTTGTCCGAACTCGACGGGCTGACCGTTCTCGGCCACGACCTTGACGATCCGTCCGGCTACCTTGGCCTCGATCTCGTTCATCAGCTTCATGGCCTCGACGATGCAAAGTACCTGGCCTTCCTTGACCACGTCGCCCTCGGTGACGAACGGCGGGGAGTCCGGCTTCGGGGCGCGGTAGAAGGTGCCCACCATGGGAGCCTCCACCGGAAGGAGATGGGCGGTGGACTCGGCCAGATCCGGGGCGGACGGCTGCAGCGCCGCTGCCGCGGCGGACTCGCGGTCGCCGCGGGGCGCGAGGGCGCCGGGCGCGTGCTCGCGGACGATCCGGATGCGGGTGCCCGCGGCTTCCACCTCGAGTTCGGCCAGGTTGTGGCGAACTGCGAGCTCCACAACCTGCTCGACGGTGAAGGGAGCCGGGCTGCCGCTGGAGCCCCGAGCCGGTCGGCGCGCGGCCACGCTAACCTGCCGCCGCCACGCGGCCGAGATATTCGCCGCTGCGCGTGTCGACCTTCACCACGTCCCCCTCGTTCAGGAACAGCGGCACCTGCACCACCGCGCCGGTCTCCAGGGTGGCCGGTTTGGAGCCGCCGGAGGCGGTGTCCCCCCGGATCCCGGGGTCCGTCCTAGTGATCTGCAGCTCGATGAAGTTCGGCAGCTCCACCGTGACCGGACTGTCGTTGATGAAGAGGATCTCCACTTCGATATTCTCCTTGAGGAAGTCGCGCGCGTCACCGACCTCTTCGGCCGACAGGGAGATCTGGTCGTACGTGTCGAGATCCATGAAGTGGTAGCGGTCGTCGCGGTACAGGTACTGCATCCGCTTCTCGTCGAAATCGACGAGTTCGACCTTCTCACCGGCACGAAATGTGTTGTCTATCACCCGCCCGAGCTTCATGTGCTTGAGCTTCGTTCGCACGAACGCGCCGCCCTTGCCGGGCTTGACGTGCTGGAAGTCGACGATGCTGTACGGCTCACCATCGAACTGGATCTTCAGTCCCTTCTTGAACTCCGCCGTGGACACCTGCATCTGGTCATGACCCTTTCCGTCGTTGAGTCTTGAGTCGGAGCGCCTCCTCGAGGCCCTCCCGAGCCCGGGCGTGACCTAGGTCGCGGGCGAGCAGGCGCAAGAAGATCTGCGCCGCCTCGTCGATCAGGCCTTGCTCGAGGCAGAGCGTGCCGAAGCTCAGGGTGGCGAACGTATCGTCGACCAACAATTGCTTGAGCGCGGAGCCTTCGGGAACCGCCCCCCGGGCGCCCAGTACGTCGAGCAGTGCACGCGATTCGCGGTCGCCCGGATCCAGCCGCACTGCCTGCTCCAAGTGGCGGACGGCGTCGCCGAGTGCCCCGGCTCGCCGGTACAGGTCGCCCGCGAGCCGATGGGCCTGGGCCTCGTGCGGTCTCGCGTCCAAGATGGCCTGCACCTCGCCGAGCGCTCCGTCCGCATCCCCCTCGTCGAGGAGGGCCTTGGCCAGGATCAGCCGCGCGGTCACGTACTGCGGGAAGCGCTCGAGACCTTCCCGACAGAGACGGATCGCGTCCCGGGTCCGGCCGGTCTTGCGGTAGGCATCGGCAAGGGGGGCGAATGCCAGTGACGTCGGATCCTTGGCGAGCCGTTCCTCGTAGCGGCGAATCGCGCTGAGGGTCGCTGGATCATCAGGCGTGAGGGTCCCGCCGACCGGAGAGACCGGATTAACCATCCATCATTTGTTATACGCGGCACCGGGTGTTAAGTCAATCATTCCGGGAGCCTGCGGCGCCTCTGAGCCGCTACCGGCGCCCGGCTAGCGCAGCTCCTTCAGCACCTGGAGCACGGCATCGGATGGCACGTCCGGCACGATGCGAAAAGAGCCGATCTCAGGAGCGAAGACGAAGGAGACGCTCCCGTCTCGGCTCTTCTTGTCCCGGGTCAGGGCGTCCATCACGGTCGTCGGGTCCACCTGCAGGCCCTTCACCGGCAGGCCCACCGCGCTGAGCAGGCGGACCTGCCGATCGGCCGTGTCCGCACTGCCGATCCCGAGGCGCTTGGCCAGCCGGGATTCCGCAACGATGCCCAGTGAAACCGCCTCCCCGTGGGCCCACCGGCGGAAGCCGGTTGCCGCCTCGAGAGCGTGCCCGATGGTGTGGCCGTAGTTCAGAACCCAGCGCAGCTCGGCTTCCTGCTCGTCGCGCTCGACGACCTGTGCCTTGAGCCGGCACGATCCCGCGACAACCCGCTCGAGGGTAGGGAGGTCTCGTGCGAGCAGCGGCGGGATGCCGGCCTCGAGCTCTCGGAAGTAGGCGGCATCGAGCACGATGCCGTGCTTGATGACTTCTGCCAGCCCAGATCGGAACTCGCGGTCGGGCAGGGTAGTCAGCGTGACCGGATCTACGATGACGACCCGCGGCTGATAGAACGCGCCGATCAGGTTCTTGCCCCGTGGATGGTCGATCGCGGTTTTCCCACCGATCGAGGCATCCACCTGGGCTAGTAGCGTGGTGGGCACCTGGACGAAATTCATGCCGCGCATGTAGGTGGCGGCCACGAATCCCGCCAGGTCACCGACGGCGCCGCCACCCAGTGCCACCACCGTCGACGTCCGGTCGCAGGCGACATCGAGGAGACGGTCCCAGAGGCCGCTGGCGATCTCGAGGCGCTTGGCTTCTTCTCCGGTCGGCACCGTCACCTGCACCGTGTCGAACCCGGCCTGGCGGAGACTCTCCACGACCGGCTCGCCGTGCAGGGCGGCGATTCCAGGATCGGTCACCAGGACCGCCTTGCGACCGACCTTGCGCTTGGCCAGCTCGGAGCCTACGGTCGCCAGGATGCCGGCCCCGACCAGAATCGGATACGAACGGGGGCCAAGATTGACCGTGATCTCGATCATGAGTGGGCCTCTGCGGCCCAAGACTACCAGCCTTTGAGGTACTCCAGATATGCGTGATAGTTTCGGCGGATCTCGTCGACGCTGTCGCCGCCGAACTTCTCGAGGAAGACCTCGCCGAGCACGATGGCCATCATGGCCTCTCCGACCACGCCGGCGGCGGGGACCGCGCACACGTCGCTGCGCTCGACCACGGCCTCGACGGCTTCCCGGGTATCCAGATCGACGGAGCGAAGCGGCTTGCGCAGTGTCGAGATCGGCTTCATAGCAGCCCGGACGACCACCGGCTGGCCGTTCGTCACTCCGCCCTCGAGGCCGCCCGCGCTGTTCGAGCCACGATGGAAGCCGGCCTCCTTGTCGAACAGGATCTCGTCGTGGACCTGTGAGCCCGGACGGCGGGCAGTCTCGAAGCCCATGCCGATCTCGGCTCCCTTGATCGCATGGATCGAGCAGAACGCACGAGCCAGGAGCCCATCGAGCTTTCGATCCCATTGCACGTAGGATCCCAGGCCAACCGGGCAGCCAAGGGCTACCACTTCGAAGACGCCACCCAGGGTGTCGCCGGCGGACTTCGCGCGGTCGATGGCCTCGATCATCGCAGCCTCCGCTTCCGGGTCCGCGCAACGGACCTCGCTACCTTCCGAGCGGCGGCGCACCTCGTCCCACGGGACCTCGAGCGGCCCGATCCGGATGCCGCCGATCTCGGTCACGTGACTCAGGATCGTGATGCCGAACTCGGCCAGCAGCCGCTTGGCCACCCCGGCCACGGCTACACGGGCCGTCGTCTCGCGGGCGCTGGAGCGCTCGAGCACGTTCCGGATGTCGTGGTGGCCGTACTTCATGGCTCCCGCGAGATCGGCGTGGCCCGGTCGTGGACGGGTGACCGTCTTCGGGGCGGCGCCGGGCGGTGGGGTCCCGACCGACATCGTGTCCTGCCAGTTCTCCCAGTCGCGGTTGCGGACGGTCAGGGTGATCGGACTGCCGAGAGTGAGGCCCCATCGGACCCCGGCGGAGATGTGGGCTTGATCCTGCTCGATCTTCATCCGGCCGCCCCGCCCGTAGCCGCGCTGGCGGCGGGCGAGGTCGGCGTTGATGTCGGACTCGGTGAGGGCCAGTCCCGCCGGTACCCCATCGATGACGGCGGTCAGCGCCTCACCATGGGACTCCCCGGCGGTGAGGAAGCGGAACCGCCCGCCCACCTACCTTGCGGCCTGCGCGCCGTCCGTGCGCAGGATGGAGGGCGTCAGGAAGACCACGAGCTCACGACCGGTCTCGAAATCCTCGCGCTGCTTGAAGAGCCAGCCCAGCACGGGCACATCGCCCATGAGCGGGACCTTCCGGACGGTCTTCTGCTGGACGTTCTGGGTGACACCACCGATCACGAGCCGATCGCCTTCCCTCACGAGGACCTGGGTCTCCGCCTTGCGTCGGTTGATGATCGGAACGCTGACTCCCTCAGCTGGGCTGATCACGTCGCCGCGCGAGTTGTTCTCCACGATCACGGTCATCTTTACCTTGCGGATCTCCTTGCCGTCAACACTCTCACGGATGACGGTCGGAGTCACCTCGAGCCTGAGGACGGCCTCCTTGAACTGGACCTGGGTGCCGGCGGAGCTGACCGTGGCGTAGGGAATTTCTTCACCGAGGGTGAAGGCGGCCTTGTTGTTCTCGACCGTGACGATCTCGGGGTGGGCGAGGGTACGGGTCTTGCCGAGCTGCGCCAGGGCCTGCAGCGCGAGGTTGATGTTGAACCGGGTGCCGACGATCCCGAACGCGATACCGCCGGCCGGCGAGTTGGTGGAGGCGTTCGGCAGCAGTGAGAACGGCAGGTTCACGATGTTTCCGGCGGCGACCGGCAGCCCGGTGCCGGGGGTGACGGGTAGCAGCGACGACAGATTGAGATTGGGATTTTGCGGGGTCAGGTTGGAGACGCCTGTTCCTACGGCTCTGGCACCCTGGAAGCCCTGGGCGATCAGGGTATTGCTGCCGTTCTGTTGCGCCGCGGCACCGCCCCACTGGACACCGATGGCCTCCAGGGACGTACGGTCCAGGATCTCCATGCGTGCTTCGATCTTGATCTGCGGCAGCGGCACGTCGAGCTGCTCACGAATCAGCCGCTTGATACGCTCGAGATCGGCCTCGTAGTGCCTGATGAAGATGCTGTTGGTGGCCTTGTTGGCGCGGACCGTGATGCCCTTGGCGAGAACGTCCTGGCTCACCGACGTTACTGCCGGCGCCACCGGCGGTGGGAACGGAGAGTTGAGCTCAGGCAGCCGTCCGAGCGCGGGATTCAGCGGGGCCCCGCTGCCCGACGGCACGACGGTGGGAGTCGCGGGAATGCCCTGCACCAGCGGCTGGGTCGGGACCTGGACACCTTCCGGCGGGATTCCGAGGATGCCCTGTAGCGTCCGAGCGACATCTTCTGGATCGGCGTAGGAGAGCCGGATCACCTCTTCGCGCAGGGGACCGCGGGCCTGTGCCTCGGCCGCCGCCGCGTCGGCGGCCAGCTTCTTGGTCGCCAGCTCGGTCTCCTTGAGCTGTGCCTCGGCCAGCTTGGTCCGCGTCTCTATCTCCGCGTTCCGCTTAGCGGCCTCGACACGCGCCAGAGCCTCCTTCTCCTTCGTCAGCTGGTCGAGCGATACGATGCGAATCACCCCGTCCTTCTCGACCTTTGCGAGACTCCGTACCTCGAGGATGGTGTCGAGCGCCTGTTCCCACGTCACATTCTTGAGCGAGATCGACACGCGCCCCTTGACGTCGTCGCCCGCCACGATGTTCCGCCCGCTCTCGGCCGCGAGGATCCGCAGCAGATTGACCACGTCTGCGTCCTTGAAGTCGAGGGAGATCAGCTTCTCACCCATTGCCGGCGCCGAGGAGGGCGGCGGCGGAGGCGAGGACGGCGCCGGCGTGGTGGTCGCTTGGGCCATCATCTGGCGAGCGGGAGCCGCCGGCTGGGGGGGTGTCGCTGGTGCGGGGGCCGTGGACGGAGTGGTGGCGGCGAGGACGGGGATCTTCACCGGCGCCACCGGCTCCTTGCTGAGCGGTGCCGCCACCGGAGCGGGCTTGTCCGCCGGCTTTGCAGCAGCCACGACGACCGGCTTGGGGGCAGGCTTGGAAGTCTCGGCGGACGTCTCGGCAACGGCCGGGACGAGAGCCGGCTGTTTCACCACGGGCTTGGGTGCGTCGGGCACGCCGTTGGATACCTTCGCGCTCGCGGGCTTGTTCGCCGTCTCGGGCTTCGGATCCGGCGAGCGGTCGTTGGAAGTCTCCACCGCGACCACCAGCCCGTCGGGCGTTTCGTCAATCCGGTATCCAACGTCGGCCCGGGTCATCTCGACCACCACGCGCGCGATGCCTTTCCGCCACTGGCTGCCACGGACTTCCTTGACCGGCTCAACTCCCGAGGCCCACCGGGACTTGGCCGAGCTGTAGGAGGCGCCAGTCAGATCGATGACGAGCCGGGTAGGAGAATCGATGAGCTTGGCTTCATACTGGGTCGGTCCGCTGGTCTTGACTGTGACAGCGGCTCCGTCGGACGCCCGCTCGATGCTGACGTCCTTGAGTTGGACCGGAGAGTCCGCCGTCTGGGACGAGCCGATCCCGGTGACCGCCAGCGAAACCGCTACCACTAGCCCCGCAATCCGCGCGCTTCTCATCAGGTCGGTCCCCCCCTTCACTTACTGGTTCTCCGGTAGCCGCAGCGTCAGGCCGGTGGCACCCTGCGAGCCTCTAGCCGACACCGCGAACGTGACGGAGTTTGGCGTGATGCCGGTGACGCGCCCGTCGCCCAATGCGTCTCCCGGCTTGAGGATGTAGCCGATTCCGTCGGGGCCTTCGACGAGGGCCATCAGACCCACACGACCGCCGACAATGCCTGTGAGCTTGACCGCCGTGACCGACAGGGCGGCGTTGTCTTTTCCGAGAAAGATGGGCGTAAACGGATCACGGCGTCCCTTGGGCTCATATGCGATCGCCGGCAAGGTCGCCTTGCCCGTATCCGGCTCCTTCGGCCGTACGACCGGGGATGCCGCCGGAGTGGCCGGAGTTACCGCCGCGGGTGGCGGGGTCGGTGGCGCGCCTCCGCTGCAGCCAGCCAACGCGACGGTCACCGTTCCGACCACTAGCGCGAGGCGTGGCGCCGTCTTTCGAGCGCTCATCGAGTAGCTCCCGCCGGCTGCGCCGGCGCTCCCGGCTGTCCCGGTTGAGTCTTGGGCGGCGGAGCGCCTTCGGGCCGGAAGATGTAGGTCATCAGGGTTACCTCGGCCCGGATCGTTCCCGTCGGCCGGTCGATACCGAGCAGGCGCCAGTCGGCGAGGTTCACGATCCGTGGCATCTTGCCCATTCGGGCCAGGAAATTGCCGAACTGATGATAGCTACCCTCGGCATTCACCGTGATCGGGACGTCGAAGAAGATCTCCTTTTCCTCGGGCGCCCGCGGGGTGAAAACCGCCATGGACAGGCCCGACTGAAACGCGAGGTCGGAGATCTGGCGGTACAGGCCAGGCATCTCTTTCTCAGTGGGCAGCCGTTCTGCCGCGGCCTCGAGCCGCTTCCGCAGCGCCTCCGCCTGGGCCTTGAACCCGCGCAGGCTGGCCTCGAGGGCCTGTGCCTGCATGAGCTCGGCACGGACCTGCTCACTCTGCGCGCGAAGGGCGTCGCGTTCTATCTGCTTCGGCGACAGGAGTAGGAAGTATCCGAGCGCGGCCACGATGACACAGGCGACCGTACCCAGTACGACCTTCTGGTTCCGGGGGGCGTTAGTAATCGGATCCAGGAGCGCCATGGCCTAGATCTCGAACCGGCACGTCACCTCGAAGGTGATCGTGCGGGGCGATTTGCTCAGATCCTGCTTGGCGTCCACGAGATCTACCTCTTTGAATCGACCCGAGGCCTTCAGATTGGCCATGAAGTCGGAGAGTGCGACCGAGGAGTACGTGCTGCCCGCGATCCGAAGGCTCGGGCCCCGCTCCTCCAGCCGGGTCAGCCACAGGTCGGGGGGCAACGTATCCGCCATGGCGTCGAGTAGGTAGACGGGCCGGGCCTGGTTCCGGGCGACCGTCTCGATCGCGTTCAGTCGCCGTTCCAGCTCGTCCCGCTCCCGGCGGTATCGCTGGCCGGCCGCGATGATCGGCTTCAGCCGCTCAAGCTCTCGCCGGTTGTTCTCGATCTCGGCGGTGAGGCGGCGGCTCTCTAGTGACATCGTCAGCCACCAGCCGCCGATGATCAACACGAGCGCGGCCAGGATCCCACCGAACAGTAGCCCGAGGTTGAGCTCGGCGCCGCCGCCCGCGGCTCGGCGAGGTCGTTTGGTCGTCGGAGGGGCGAGATTGACCTTGATCATGCAGGCTTGTCTCCCGGCCGACGTAGGGCCAGGCCGACGGCCACCGCCAATACGGGGCCGATCTGCTCGGGATCCTCGTCGGCGAACTGCGCCGCATCGTGCTCAATGCCCTGGAAGGGGCGAGCCAGCTCAACCGGAACGCCCCAGGACGATCCCAGGAAGTCGTCGAGCCCGGTCAGCTTGGAGCAGCCGCCCGAGAGCACGATCTTCCCGATCCGCTCCGATTCTGCGGTAGAGGCAAAGTAGTCGAAGGTCCGCTGTACTTCGAGGGAGAGCTCGCGCGAAACGGATTCCAGCGCCGGGACGAGATCATCCCAGTTCACGCCGACCTCACGTCCCTGCTTGGCCGCCTCGGCCACTTCGGTCGAGACGTTGAGACGCTGGGCGATCGCGTCCGTGTAGTTGTTCCCGCCGAACGGGACATCGCGGGCGAAGATGCACGCTCCGCCATGGATGACGTTGGTCTTCATGACGCTGGCTCCGATGTCGATCAGCGCGACCGCATCGGCACCATCGCCGGGGCTGCTCAGCTCGAACTGGTTCTGGACCGCGAAAGCGTCCAGATCCACCACGACCGCGTCCATTCCGGCCGCTTCCACCGCCGCCACGTATTCCAGAACCTTCACCTTCTTGGTGGCTACCAGGACCACCGACATCGCATTCGCGGATTGGCTGACAACCTGGTAGTCCAGGAAGACGTCGTCGATCGCGAAGGGAATGTGGTGCTCGGCCTCAAGCTGGATGGCGTCGCCCAGCTCCTTCGGAGTCACCTTGGGCAGCGGCACACGCTTGACGATCGCTTCCCGTCCGGAGACCGAGATGACCGCGCTAGTTCCGGTGATCCCCGCTTTCTCGACGCATTCCTTGATCGCGTCGGTGACGACTTGCGGCTCGCGGATCGTGCCCTCGGCGATGACGTCCCGCGGAAGCGGGACGGTCGCAAAGGCTTTCAGGGCGAGGCCACCCTTGGTCTGGGTGAGCTCGACCACCTTGATCGCGCTCGTTCCTATGTCGAGCCCGAATGTCGCGGGCTTCCTACCGAGTCCAAATAGCGCCATATTCGGCTCCCGGCCTTCTCCTGACTCTGACCCCGCTTCTCAACGAGCAGCGAAATCAGCTGTCAGCCCGGTGCGTTGTGGAAGGAAACTGTCTATCGTGGTGACAGTTTATAACGGTGCCCTATTTAAACCGTCAACACTTCTTGCACCACATCGTGCGCTTCCGCGTGATCCCGACCCCGGCCCATGGGGTCTCTGAACAGACTCCGGCCGTCCAGTTTCAAGCGTCGCGGGGCGCGCCGCGCGACACCTAGCCGGCGGCTTCCCGGTAGCTCCCTGGTTTCACCATCCACCGTTGGGGCACCTTACCGGCGCCGGTCCGACCCGTCTCGCAGCTCCACACGAGGGCGGCACCGATCCCTGGGCGGGCGTCGACCACACTGGGGGTCGTACTGCGGACGTGCCCAGCCATCGCGGCGCCGGTCAGCCGGGCGGCACCAGTTTGACTGAACCGATCGGCGGCATAGATGAGGCCCTCGATGGCGACCGTTCCGGAGATCGAGACGCTGCCGTTCGCCACGATCCAGCCCCGGAAAGAGTCCCCAGGGCCGGTTCCCGCCCCGCTCCCGATACTCACGGTCGCCAGCTCGCCGACTGGGGTCGCCGCATTGATCGGGTGGCCGCTGGTCGTATCCACGAAGATGAGACCGTCCCGGAGGGGATGCCTGGCATCGAACGTGGTCGAGCCCTGGAAGTAGGTGCCCCGGGCCCGGGCGACGGCCTTCAACGCGTTGAGCTCCGTCGCGGTGAAGGCCCCCGCATCGAACAGGTCCGGGGTCTGGAGCTCCAGGAAATCCACCGCGGGCTGGTTGGACATCGCGCCAGCTCCGACGCTACCCACTACCTGGCTCGCGGCCCCCAGGGTAGTGACTCCGGTCGACCAGGTTCCGGCGACGGGTCCGCAGCTGCCGTCTCCGCTTGCATCGATCCACGCGCCAGGCCCGACGGCCAGATCGCCCCGCACCGTCAAGCCGGCCGGAGGAGTTGGGAATCGTAGGCGGATGGCGGTGGCACTGATTTCCTGGCGGGCCTGGCCCAAGGGGCCCTCGTTGCCGGGAACCAGCCCGATCGCCAGGATCTGCCGCTGGCGGTCCCCCTCGCCGACGATGGTCACGCGAAAGCCGCCCAGGATGGCGCCGCCCTCGGCGGCCACCGGGATGAACTGACTACCGTCGTAAGGGGCGGGGGCCGGCGCGGGCCACGCGACGCCTTCGGCGGAATCAGGATGGCTCAGGGCCCACAATGCTCGCGCGATGCCCGCCTCCGCCATGGCCTGCGCCTGAGCAATCATCAGGTGATTGCCCGCCACGAGCGGCTCCTGCCCAGTCAGCACCGACAGCCCCATGAGCACGGCCGACAGGACGAGGAGGATCATCATTGCCAGTGGTAGCACCGCGCCGCGCTGGTCTTGGAACCGGAGCAGCCTACGAAGCAGGTGCGTCACCGCGGCCCAATGTAAGTGCTGAGGAGAACCATACCCCGGCGGACCGGGTGTGCTTCCTGCCCGGCGGCGCTCGGGTAAGTCACGACCACTGAGACTTGACGGACACCGGACGTGTTCACGCCCGAGCAGCCCGGGGCCAGCCCGCAGTCGCGGATCCGCACCGACCGGCTGAACGCTCCGTGCGGCGCCGCCAATATCGGCTCGTCGGGGAAGAGTGTGGCTACCCCGCTCAAAGGATCGACGTCACCCTCGGCTAAGCCCACCGCTGCCTTCACTTGCTCGAGACGCTGCGAAGCCAGGAAGACGGCGCCGGAGCGGTGTGCTCCTTCGTGAACGCCAGAGCCAGCGAGGGGTAGCAGGGAGATCAAAGCTAGGAGGCCGATAGAGAGCACGGTGAGCGCTGCGAGAACTTCCGCGAGCGTCAATCCTTGCTCTTCCGCAAGGAGCCGCCGCACGCGGGCCGGCCTAGGGGACGGTGATCCGGCCCGACGGCGCGACGGTGACGGTCAAGGTGCGAGTGCTCACCGTGTCGGTCACCGTATACGTTGCGCCGGTGGTGGCATTACCGAGGTTGCCGAAGATGGCGCTCGCAGTCGAAGACAGATTGATGTTGTCCGGGAGCCGTACGTTGCTCGACGAGGTGGTGAGCCCGGCGACCGTGAGGACGGTTCCGCCGCAGGTGCTCAGGCGGTACTGGATCGTTGTCGTCGTGTACCCCACACACACCGGAGTATTCCTCTTGATCGCCATCTGCCGCCCTTCGTTGAGGTACGCGCTGACCGAACTCGCGGCCGCGCGCACCCGGGCGCTGCGGTAGTAGTTGATCAGCGACGGGGCGGCAAAGGCGGACACGATGAGGATCATGGCGGTCGTGATCACAAGCTCGACCAACGAATAACCCGATTGTGACCGCCGCCTGCACCAGCCTGCTACGCGACCTGAATTGCCGCAATGTCCAAGCATGACACCTGTTACCTAGCAAGAAGGGGACCAACAACGTGGTCGGTTTCTAGCGGGGGTTCGCCTGGCCCAGATCGTGACCTAGCGCGATTGGTCCGAGATATGTAGCGTAATAACTACAGTATAATCAACTACTTAGATTAGCTTGTTCTCGGCAAAGAGACCGAAATTGCTGCATCCCCTGCAGGCTCGAGAAGACGTCGTATTTGTGAGTGACAATCCTCGTCATCCCAACCGACAAAACGCCGGTTCGGCAGTGCGGTCGCCCCGCCAGCCGTAACGAGCCGGGACATTCCTGACGTCAGCGGCTCAACGTGGTGCCTTCGGCCTGTGGTTAGCCCGCGAACTGACCGAAGTACCAGGCGAGGACCGCATCACCCCAGAACAAGCTGATCGCGCCTCCCACAGCGAGAAACGGGCCGAATGGCAGGGGGTCCTTCCGCCCCTTCCGGCCCGTCGCGAGAAGAGTTGCAGCCAGGGGCCCGCCGATGAGGACCGAGAGCAGGATGCTCAGCAACACGAGCTTCCACCCGAGGAACGCGCCGAGCATGGCGCCGAGCTTCACGTCGCCGATGCCCATACCGGGCTGGCCGAGGACGAGGGCACTGCTGACGATGATCACGATGAACACGCCGCCGCCTAGCACCACCCCGAGCACCGAGTCCTTCCATCCGATCGCACCGGGGACAAGACTGACTAGCAGACCCAGGGCGATGCCCGGAATGCTGAGCACGTCCGGGATGATCTGGTGGTCGGCGTCGATGCCAGTGATCGCAACCAGGGTGGACAGAAGGACGAGCGCACCGACGAGCTGGATGCCGTAGCCAAAACGGAGATACGCCGCCGCGAACAATGCGCCGCACGTCAACTCGACGAACGGATATCGCCAGGAGATCGTCGCCCGACATGCCCGGCAGCGGCCGTGGAGAATGAAGTAGGACAGCACGGGAAGGTTGTCATACCAGCCGATGGGCACCCCGCACTGCGGACACGCCGATCCGGGATGGGCAATGCTTCGCCCCGCGGGCAGGCGGGCAATGACGACGTTGAGGAAGCTCCCGATGCACAGCCCGAAGAGCATGCAGAAGATCAAGGCGATCGCCGGCGATATCATCGGGATGGGGATTGCCCAACTTCGGTGACGACGTTGCACAGGTGCGTGTGCATGATGACCTCAATCATATAGGCCGCAGCGCTGATCTCCACAGGACCGTCAGGTGCCGACGTGGTTCGGGGGAGGCAGTCAACCGTCTGCCTCCCCCGGCACATCGGTAAACTTGGGACTACGGAACGCTAACGCTCGTACCGTCGCCTGTGTTGGTGATGGTGAAAGTGCCCGCCGAGGTGTTGGGGGTGTAGGTGTACGCGCCCCAACCCGTGGGCCCTGAGGGGACGGAGGCCATGAAGGGCCCTGCCACCTGGTTCAGCGAGTTGGTGGCCGCCGTGGTGAGCTGCGTGAGCGCCGTCGGGATGTTGCCCATGTGCGCGCCGTAGATGCTGACGGCAGACGCGAGGGCCCGGGCATCAGCCTGCGCCTTGGCCAGGCGGGCGCGCGCCTGCACGTTGGCGTACAGCGGGATGGCGATGGCGGCGAGGATACCGATGATGGC
>Ga0335085_10003801_pt1 | contig 25654 bp, 22 predicted proteins | sample Lox_Sample_45_FD_206712 | JGI IMG/M metagenome (GOLD analysis project Ga0335085, IMG submission 206712) | Soil microbial communities from Loxahatchee National Wildlife Refuge, Florida, United States - Lox_Sample_4.5 | ecosystem: Environmental > Terrestrial > Soil > Wetlands | place: USA...
TTGGCCATTTGGGACGTCCGCAAGAGCCGGCTGGTGCTCGCCCGCGACGCATTCGGGATCAAGCTGCTCTATTACAGAGTGGATGGCGATCGCCTGTATTTCGGCTCGGAGATGCGCGCCGTTCGCACTGCCTTACCGGATCAGCCGGACATCGACTCGACTTCACTGAACCTCTTCCTTCGCTATCGATTCACACCGTCTCCCTATACGATTCTTCAGGGCATCAGAAAGCTCGCTCCCGGGACGAAGCTGACGGCAGAGAATGGCAGTTACAAGGTCAGCCGTTGGTATACGTTCAAACCTGAAGCCTTTCAGCCGGCGAAATCCCCGGGTGAGGCAAAGGAAGAATTGCTCGCCATTTACAAGCGTGTGATCCGCCGGCAACTGATCAGCGACGTGCCTGTAGGCCTGCTGCTGAGCGGCGGGCTTGACTCCGGACTTCTCCTCGCGTTGATGAATCTGTGCGGCCAGTCGTGGCCAACCTACACAATCGGGTATGGCTCGAGCTTTGCCGATGATGAATTGGCGGATGCCGCGGAAACTGCGCGCGTACTTCAGTCGAACCACACGAGCATTACGATTTCCAAATCCGACTTCGAAAAATCGCTGCCTAAGATCGTAAACTCTTTGGAAGAACCCATCGCGGCTTCTTCCATCGTTCCCATGTACTTTGTCTGCCAGCGGGCGCGCCAGGACGTCAAGGTGGCTCTCGTTGGACAAGGGCCGGATGAGTTGTTCGGCGGATACAAGCGCCATCTCGGCGTTCGCTACGGTGCTCTGTGGGCGCATTTGCCGGGATGGATGCGCACCCCGATCGCGTCTACCGTTTCCGCTCTTCCCAGAAATGAGATGCTCAAGCGCGGCGTTCAATCACTGGCCACCACCGACCGCCTGCGGCGTTATCAGAGCGTCTTCTCTCTGCTTCCGGGCACGCAGGTCGATCTGCTTTTCCAGGATGGCCTGCTTGATGCAAACGCAGGCGACGCGATTCTGGAATCCTGGAGAGACATGTCTCCGTTGCTTTCCGGCACCGACGAGTTGGGCGGATTTCAATTTCTCGAAGTACGCTCCACACTACCGGACGAACTTCTTATGTATGCGGACAAGCTCTCCATGGCGCACGGACTTGAACTGCGCGTCCCCTACGTCGACAAAGAGATCGTCGAATTTGTGGAACGGCTTCCGGCGAACTTGAAAGTGAGAAACGGGTCCCGCAAGTGGCTGCACCGGCAGGTCTGCCGCACATACCTGCCCGAAGCCATTGTCAAACGGCCGAAGCGTGGTTTCGCCGTGAACGTGGTGGACGACTGGTTTCGTGGCGCCATGGATGGCAGGATGGCCGATACCCTCCGCGACAGCAGCTCGAAGATTTATCAATACTTGCGTCCCGCGGCTGTTCGCGATTTGTTTGAGCAACACGCCTCTGGCCGGAACGACAATCACAAGATTCTGTTCAGCCTCGTCCTGTTTGAGCAGTGGCTCAGGATGCAGGAAGAGCCTGCGCCAGCACTGGTCTAAGTCTCGACACAATGATCGGCGTCATCGCAGATTCAGCGGATTTCGATGTCGTTCGCGAGTTCTTCGAACTCTTTAAAACCCCTTGGGAGTTTTTTCGCGCGAATCAGCAATACGAAGTTTTGCTTTGTGCTGCGGACATCCCCTTTAATGCCACTGCCAAAGTCGTCCTCGTTTATGCGGGCGAAAAAGTTCGATTCGACGAGGCACGGTACATCTCGATCAGCAAACGTGTGGGTGGGCTTTGCGTTTTGTCGGACAAGGAAACTGAGATTCCTATCTACGGAGGTGCAGTTTCACTCACAACTTCGACCCCGCCGCTTCTTACACATCAGAAAGGCGGCGAATGCGCGGCCTTTTTCGAACGGATTGGGGACAAAACCTACATTCGAATCGGATATGACTTGTTTGCGGAAATTCGAAGGCTCCTTACAGAGGGTCAGCCGCCAGCCCAGGCGCATATCCCTACCCTTGAGCTTCACATCGATCTTTTGCGGCGGTGGATAATTGGTTGCGGGATCGAGCTGGATGAAATTCCGCCTGTTCCAGATGGCTACCGATTTGTTGCCTGCCTGACCCATGATGTGGACCATCCCTCGATCCGACTGCATAAGTGGGATCACACTATGTTTGGGTTCCTGTACCGTGCGCTTCTTGGCTCTTTGTTGAATCTCATTCGTAGGCGCCTTTCCTTTCGAGGCCTCATAGCGAACTGGTCAGCGGCATGCAAGCTTCCGTTCGTCCACCTCGGTTGGATGAAGGATTTTTGGCGCGACTTCGATGAGAGGTATCTTGAGTTAGAGAAGGACTTGCCTTCGACTTTTTATGTAATTCCCACCAGGCAGTACGCGGGGATCCGTTCACAGGGAGCGAATCCCAAATTTCGCGCGGCGGGCTACGGAGCTAATGACATCGCGGACATAATCCGCAGGCAGGTGGCATCGGGAAGAGAAGTCGGGCTCCATGGAATTGACGCTTGGATTGACAGCTCGAAGGGCCGTGAAGAGCTGGGGGAGATACGTCGCTTGACAAATGCAATGGAAATCGGCGTTCGCATGCACTGGCTTTGTTTTGACCAGCAGTCACCGAAGCGTCTTGAAATGGCGGGCTTTGACTACGACTCGACGTCTGGGTACAACGAGACGGAAGGCTACCGCTCTGGGACAGGCCAGGCGTTCAAGCCGCTCGAAGTTGTACGATTACTCGAGTTGCCGATGCATGTGATGGATTCAGCTCTCTTCTACCCGGGTCGCCAGAACCTTTCCGCGCGGCAGGCCATTCCCAGAGTGACCACACTCATCGAGAATGCCGAACGATACGGGGGCTGTCTTACCCTTAATTGGCATGACCGCAGCCTATCTCCTGAGAGGATGTGGGACCAAGCCTATAGAGAAGTTCTGCGAGAACTAAAGAAGCGAAACCCATGGTTCGCCACAGCGGGGGACGCCGTGGCCTGGTTCAGAAAGCGCCGTTCGGCGACTTTCGTCAAGACGAGAACGGAATCTGGGGAAACGCTGGTTCATTGTGCCGCCGATGTCGCTCCGGATTTGCCTGGCCTAATTTTGCGCAGCCACAAGCCTGCGGCCCACTTATCCCTTGGCTCTCGATCGGTAGGCGGCCACCTGGATCTGCCAGTCCGTGAAGTAGTGGCCGCGTCTGCTCTGCCGGCCGTTTGAGAAGAATGGACGCGAAATTGATTGTCAACCGGGACGACCGAATCCTGGTCACGGGAGCCGCAGGATTTATAGGCTCCCGAGTGATGCAGAGGTTGCTCGATCGTGGACACCGCAACTTAGTCTGTCTCGTGCGTCCCTCCTCCGACTCTGCCAGGATAGATAGCATCGTCGAATGGCGGCCTGAGGGCGCTCGCATCGAAGTCGTTCGAGGCAACTTGCTCTCGCCGCAAGACTGTAAGGCTCTTTGCCGTAACACGGCGCTGATCTACCACTTGGCGGCAGGAACTGGCGAAAAGTCGTTTCCCGACGCATTCATGAATTCCGTAGTCGCCACACGCAATCTACTGGACGCTGCCGCGCGTGGCGGGTGTCTCAGACGCTTCGTGCAGGTCAGTTCTTTCGCCGTCTACTCAAATTGCGACAAGCCCCGCCGGGGGGTTCTAGACGAATCCTGCCCTGTTGACGAACAGATTCACCTTCGCAGCGAGGCCTACGGATTTGCGAAGCTGCAGCAGGAACGAATCGTTGCCGAATATGGCCAGAAGTGCGGTATTCCCTACGTGGTGCTGCGGCCCGGAAGCGTTTACGGAGAGAGCAAAGTTGCGATCACCGGCCGCATCGGGATTGGCACTTTCGGATTGTTCCTACACATGGGTGGGGCGAACACCATTCCCTTCACGTATGTGGACAATTGCGCCGAGGCCATTGTGTTAGCTGGCCTGGTGAAGGGAGTGGATGGCGAGATCTTCAACATAGTCGATGACGATCTACCTACAAGCCGCCAGTACCTCCGGTGGTATAAAAAGAATGTGCGCGATTTTAAGTCGCTTTACATTCCTCACACGCTCAGTCGCGCGTTCTGTCTCCTGTGGGAAAAATACTCAGAATGGTCGCGCGAACAATTGCCCCCGGCCTTCAATCAACGGCGCTGGCACGCGTATTGGAAGAAAACTCGATATAGCAACAAAAAACTGAAATCCCTGCTCGGCTGGTCCCCGAGAGTTTCGACTGTGGAAGGGCTGCAGCGTCACTTCCGTGCATGCAAGCAGGTGATTCAACATGCTTAGAGTTGCCATCGTCGGGTGCGGGAAAATTGCGGACTCACACGCTGCTGTGATCCAGTATCTGGATGGCTGCGAAATTGCGGGAGTCTGTGATCGGGAGCCGCTGATGGTCCGTCAGTTGTGCCAACGCTTCCCGGTTAAGGGACAGTATACGAATCTGAACGAGATGTTGGAAAAGGCTCGGCCGGACGTGGTGCACATCACTACGCCTCCCGAAAGCCATTTTGAGATCGCCCGCCTCTGCATGGAGCAGGGGAGCCACGTCTACGTGGAAAAACCGTTTACCCTTCACGTGTCTGAAACCGAAAGCTTGCTACGGCTTTCAGAAAAAACAGGCCTGAAGCTTACTGTCGGGCACAACTACCAGTTTACTCATGTCGCACGGCGCATGCGTGCGCTGGTCGAAAGTGGATACCTGGGCGGCGCTCCGGTACATATGGAGAGTTATTACGGATATGATCTAAGCGATCCTGCCTACGCCCGCGCGTTATTCGCTGACCGAAATCACTGGGTCCGCAGGCTTCCGGGGAAACTCCTTCACAACGTGATCAGCCACGGCGTGGCCAGAATTGCGGAATTTCTCTCAGGGGATTCTCCCACTGTGACCGTCTGTGGCTTTGTGAGCCAGCTTCTCAAGGGTATTCACGAAGACGAGATCATCGATGAACTGCGAGTAGTGATCTGCGATGAGGACCGGGCGACCGCTTATTTTACGTTTTCGAGTCAGATGAAACCGTCGCTTCATGAATTTCGGCTCTATGGTCCCAAGAACGGCCTAGTTCTCAACCAGGACCACGAGATATTGTTGAAGTTATCCGGCAAGAGTTTTCCGAGCTTCGCAGACAAATTCATTCCGCCGGCGATCTTCGCAAGACAACACCTCGGAAATCTCCTATTTAATTTCGGCCGGTTTCTGCATCGGGACTTTCATTTGGATTCCGGAATGACTTTCCTTATCAAGAGTTTTTACGGATCGATCCGCGAGGGCACTCCGCCACCCATTCCTTACCGAGAAATCTTGCTCACAGCCAGCATCATGGGAAAAATATTTAGTCAATTGGATCGAAGCAAGTCAGAAAATCTTCGCGCTGCTTCGCCCGAGCTGGTGCCATCCCCGGCGAGTGTTTCTGACTCGCGAGCGCGCTGAGTCAATGGGTTTAAGACTTAAACCGAATGGCAAGGCACCAGGCCGAGCTCGGTATTCTTACTCGAACGAACCCGCGATCCGATTGTGTCCTTGATTGACCGTTTCATCTGAATTTGTCAATGTCGCCGACCATGCAAACTTTGGACACGCTGAGCACTGACCATCTTCACGCGGATCTGAAGGGCCGGTCCGTGCGCGGTGGAGTTCTTACGCTGACATCGCAGGGGACGCAGTTCACCTTGCAGACCGTCTCCACAGTGGTGCTCGCGCGCCTGCTCACACCCTCCGACTTCGGTCTCGTAGCCATGGTCACTGCGGTCACGGGGCTGGCCACCGCATTTGCGGATTTTGGGCTGTCCGAAGCGACCATACAGAGAAAGGACATCGATCAAGCTCAAGTGAGCGCCTTGTTCTGGATCAACTTAGCTATAGGACTTGGCTTGATGTTGATCACTGTAGCTTTGGGTCCCCTCTTAGCATGGATCTATCGGGAGCCGCTGATTCGAGAGATTACCTTCCTCCTTTCCCTAAATTTCCTGATTGGCGGCCTCAGAGTCCAACCCAACGCCATCCTCAAGCGGCAGATGCGTTTTGCGGCCCTCGCATTCAGGGATATCGCCTCGTACGCAATCGCAGTCCCTCTCGCCATCATCATGGCTTGGCGGGGAGCGGGCTACTGGGCTCTAGTCGCTCTTCCCCTCTCGCTGAATACGTTTCAGATGACGCTGTCCTGGTTGTTGGTTCGCTGGAAGCCAAGTCTTCCGCAACGAGCCTCGGACATTCGTTCACTCCTCGCATTCGGTGGAAATGTCTCCGTGTCTTATCTCGTTACAAATTTGAATCGAAGTGCTGATGGAGCCCTGATCGGATGGTATTGGGGTGCCGGACCGCTGGGGTTCTATTCGCGAGCCTACAATCTCCTCATGTTGCCTGTACGACAGCTAAGCGTTCCGGCGGGGAATGTTGCAGTCCCCACATTCAGCCGGATTCAGAACGAGCCGGAGCGGTTTGCCCGCTACTATCTTCGCACCGCCGGATTGATTATGTGGATTTGCGCTCCGCTCTTCAGCTTTCTTTTCGTTGCCGCCGCCCCCGTGATTGCGCTCGTCCTGGGTCCTCAGTGGGGTGAGGCTGCCCCCGTCTTTCAGATACTTGCAATCTCTGCCCTGGGCCAGCTCTTCCTCGAAATGAGCATCTGGATGCTCGTCAGTCGGGGACTGTCCGGCCGTCTGCTCAAGCTTTTGCTTATAATGTCCCCGATTCTGATTTGCAGTTTTGCAATCGGCCTGGGGTTTGGCATTAAGGGCGTCGCTCTGGCAGGCACCCTCACCCAGTGCATACTCCTTCCCTGGATGCTCCATTACAGCTTCCGCAATAGTAAACTGACCTTGTGGCGGCTCTGGAAAGCGGTCGTATACCCACTTTCGTTGTGTACTGCGAGCACCCTCTCGGCGGAGTTGCTTCTGCACCTTATGGCGCCCAGCAGTGTTTTCGCTCAGTTGTTCGTCGCCGCACTGGGATTCGCGCTCGCTTATTCGCTCGCGGCGCTGATTCCCCAAGTTCGAAATGAGGTCAAGTCTTTCCGGGATATTCTGGGTGCATTGAGCTTGTCGAAACAGTCAGCCTGAGACCCCTGGGTACGGTTTCGCCGCGCTTTAAAGTTGAACGCTGCAAAGAGATGGCACCCGTCATACAAAGTCCTTCGTCTGAGTCGCGATTGAACACGAGCGCGACTGGCGCTGAAGCACACCCCGTTCCGCCTTCGAAGATTGAGGTGGCGTTGCTGACGGGCGGACGGGATGCCCCTTACGCCTACGGCATTGCGACGGAGCTCAGCGGGAGAAAAATTCAACTTGAGATCGTTGGCGGGGACTCCATAGATTTCCCAGAGTTCCACACCTCCCGTTACATACGCTTCTTGAATCTGCGCGGGGATCAGAGCCGGGATGCAGGGTTCGGGCGAAAACTTATTCGTGTACTCACGTACTACGCACGCTTGTTGAAGTACGCGGCAGAAGCCAAGCCGAAAATATTCCATATCCTCTGGAACAACAAGTTCGAAATCGTCGATCGCACTCTTCTGTTGCTCTACTATCGGATGTTGGGCAAGAAGATTGTTCTCACAGCGCACAACGTGAACGTGGGTTGGCGCGATGCGAACGACTCCGTCCTTAACCGGGTCAGCTTGCGCGTTCAGTATGGGCTGGCGAATCACATTTTTGTACACACTGAAAAAATGAAACGCGACCTCATGTCGGCGTTTTCGATGGACGGTCGGAAAATTTCCGTCATCCCATTTGGAATCAACAACTCCTTGAAAGTCACCAATCTCACGCGCATTGCGGCGAAGGAACGGCTGGGGTTGGCCCCGCATGAAAAGGCCATGCTTTTTTTTGGTAACATCGCTCCTTATAAAGGCCTCGACATCTTGGTGCAAGCGTTCCAGAGTGTGGCTCCCACCGATCCCGCTCTCCGGCTGATCATAGTGGGAGCGCCTCGCCCGGGCTGCGACGGCTACTGGCAGGAAATTGAGCGATCGATACGGCAACACGGGCTGGAAGGCAGGGTAGTGCAAAGAATTTGCTACATTCCAGACGAAGAGACGGAGCTGTATTTTAAGGCAGCAGACGTTGCCATTCTACCCTATCGAACAATTTTCCAAAGCGGTGTGCTATTCCTGGCATACAGTTTCGGTCTTCCGGTGATTGCCGCTGATGTTGGTGCGCTCGGCGAAGACGTTCTGCCGGGGGAAACCGGGTTTCTTTGTGAACCGGAACTGGCGGCCGATCTGGCGCGGGCCATCGAGAAATATTTTCAAAGCACCTTGTACCGCGATCTCGAGAGCCGGCAGAAAAGCATTCGGGAATTCGCTGTTGCACGCCACTCGTGGTCAATAGTGGGAGAAAAGACTCAGAAAGTGTACCTGGACCTCCTGGGAGGCCGTTCCACATGAAACCTCTCGTCTCAATCCTCATTCCAGCCTTCAATATGCAGAATTGGATTGCGGAGACGTTGCACTCTGCCGTTGCTCAGACCTGGCCGCGGAAAGAAATCATCGTAGTGGACGACGGCTCGACGGATAAGACTGCGGAGACTGCGCGGCAATATGCCTCGAGAGGTGTCATTGTTCATTCCACGAAAAACCATGGCGTTGCGAGCGCGCGCAACTGCGCATTACAGCTGAGTCGGGGCGACTATATCCAGTGGTTGGATGCGGATGATCTCCTGGCGCCGGACAAGATTGAACGGCAGCTAGCGGCATTACGGGCTACTGACAGTAAGCGCGTCCTGCTGTCTTCACCGTGGACTCCTTTTTACTATCGGACGAATCGTTCTCCAGTCACACAAAACTCATTATGTCAGGACTTAACTCCCGTCGAATGGCTCTTGAGGAAGATGGGAGAAAACCTGCACATGCAGACGGCAACCTGGCTCACCAGCCGGGAACTAGCCGAGGCGGCGGGTCCATGGGACACACGCCTGGTGTTTGATGATGATGGGGAATATTTTGCCCGTGTGCTCCTGGCGTCGGAAGGAACGCGCTTCGTGCCCGAGGGACTGGTGCACTACCGCATGACAGGGACGGGACGGGTGAGCCACATTGGAGATTCAGAGAGGAAGAAGAATTCGCTCTGGTTGTCAATGCAACTTCATGTGCAGTATCTGCGGTCCCTGGAAGAGAGTGAGCGCGTTCGGAGAGTTTGCTTAACCTATTTGCAGAATTGGTTCGACAATTTTTATCCCGAGCGGACAAAGACGATTGCGGAAATGCAGCGATTGGCGGCAGAACTTCACGGCCGGCTGCATGCCCCTCGTTTGCGTTGGAAATACGTTTGGCTGGCGCCAATTCTGGGCAGAAAAACAGCAAGGCGCGCACAGTTGCGGCTGCCACTGTGGAAAACATCGATACAGAGGAATTGGGACCAGTTTCTCTACAGGAGAGCAACCGGGAAGGAATCCAGTACTCGACTCCCGATATCGAACCGCCTGCCCAGTGTCGCAATGGCGCATCAGGATGCGTTTGTTTCGATTCTCATACCGGCGTACAACGCAGCCAATTGGATTGAAGAGGCAATTCGTTCCGCACGGTCGCAAACTTGGCAACGAAAGGAAATCATTGTCGTAGACGATGGCTCTTCCGATACAACGCTGGCAATCGCCCGTAAATGTGAATCAGAGATGGTCCGAGTCGTTGCGCAGGAACACAAAGGTGCTGCCGCTACTCGCAATCACGCCTTGCAGATTAGCCGAGGCGACTACATCCAGTGGCTGGATGCGGATGATCTCCTGGCCCCTGACAAGATCGAACGGCAACTGGCGGCACTGCGGCCCACGGATGGCAAAAGGATACTTCTATCTTCGCCTTGGGCTTCTTTCTACCATCGGACCCATCGCTCTCACCTCGCCCTCACCGCGCTGTGCCACGACCTGAGTCCTGTTGATTGGCTCTTGAGAAAGATGGGCGGAAACTTGTACATGCAGACGGCAACCTGGCTGACTAGCCGGGAATTAGCCGAAGCAGCAGGTCCTTGGGACACGCGCCTTATCAGCGATGACGATGGTGAATATTTTGCCCGGGTGCTTCTAGCTTCGACTGGTACACGGTTCGTGCCGGATGCATTGGTTTTCTACCGTGTTACTTCACCCAGCCGGTTAAGTCACATTGGCGTCTCTGAAAAGAAGAAGGAAGCCCTCTTGGTCTCCATGAAGTTGCACATCAAATATCTTAAGTCCCTTGAGGAAAGCGAACGCGTCCGTGACGCATGTCTGGCATATCTGCGAAATTGGTACCCTGTCTTCTACCCGGAACGTCCCGACCTGATTGCAGAGTTACAGGCTATTGCGGCCGAGTTCCATGGCCGTTTGGAGGAGCCGCGCTTGCGCTGGAAATACGCATGGATTAAGCCCATGTTCGGCTGGCGGGTAGCGAAGTGGGCCCAGCGAGTGCTTCCGCTCTTGAGGATTTCGATGGTCACGGATTGGGACAGGGCAATGTACAAGCTCGAGGGTTTCCGGAAAGCCGGGGACGGTGAGTGTAGCGCCGGGAAATTGGTGCGATCGAGCTAACACAATGTGCAGCTCCTATTGGCGTAGTCATTGAGAGTGGCAGACTTCTTTCCCATTCCTCTGCTCCTGCATCTTGGATCCTGGGAAATCTGGTGCGCTTTAGACTTGAAACGGACGGGAGGCTGAAATCGTGATTATCACTCGAACCCCAATGCGCATCTCTTTCTTCGGCGGCGGAACAGACTATCCCGTCTGGTACCGGGAACACGGTGGCGCGGTTCTCTCCACCACAATCAATAAGTGTTGCTACATCACCTGCCGTTGGCTTCCACCGTTTTTTGAGTATCACAGCAGGGTGTCTTATACCAAGGTGGAGAACGTCGGCGCAAACAGCGTCATCGAACATCCCTCCGTGCGCGGCTGTCTGCAGTTCATGGGAATGCAGGAAGGCGTCGAAATCCACCACGTAGCCGATCTGCCCGCGCGCGCCGGCCTCGGCACCAGTTCCGCGTTTACCGTCGGACTCCTCCTTGCCCTATATGGACTTCGCGACCAGATGCGCGACAAACAGGCCCTTGCCGCAGACGCCATTCACGTCGAGCAGGAAATCCTTCGTGAAGCCGTTGGCGCCCAGGATCAAGTCAGCGCCGCTCATGGTGGACTCAATCGCATCAACTTCCATCAGAATGACAGTGTCGAAGTAAAGCCGATTCTCACCGCGCCCAGCCGCCTGGCTGAGCTCGAGCAGCACCTGGCGCTGTATTTCACCGGCTTTTCCCGCATCGCATCGGAAATCGCCAAGGAACAGATTCGCATGACTCCGCAGCGTGCCAACGAACTGCAGGCCATGATGCAATTGGTAAACGAAGGAGAGGCAATTCTTTCCAGTCCTGGCCGCCCGCTCGACGAGTTCGGCCGGCTCCTGCATGAGGGCTGGAAAATCAAGAAGACCCTTAGCCAGAAAATCTCAAACACCAGCATCGACGACATTTACCAGGCAGGACTCAGCGCCGGCGCATTGGGAGGCAAGCTGCTCGGTGCTGGTGGCGGCGGCTTCATGCTTTTCTACGTGCCCCCCGACCGGCGTCAGGCCCTGCGCGATAGCCTGCGGAAGCACTTGTGCATCCCGTTTTCCTTCTCCAACCGCGGAAGCCACGTGGTGGTCTACGAGCCGGAAGCGCCCTTCGATAAGGCGCTGGCCGCGGAGCGAGACGAAGTTTATGCCCAGCCTTCCTGATGCCGTGATCCTGTGCGGCGGCGCGGGCACGCGCTTGCGCAGCGTCACTGGTGTGGCGCCGAAGTCCATGGCCAGTGTGGCCGGCCGGCCGTTCCTCGAGCTGCTGCTGACCCAGCTCCACCGCAGCGGATTTCGCCGCGTGCTCATGGCAGTGGGTTACCAGAAGGAAGTGATTCGCGCGCATTTCGGCCCTGCGTTCCTCGGATTGCAACTTGTCTATTCGGAGGAGTCTACGCCGCTCGGCACCGGTGGCGCGTTGCGCCTCGCCGCGCCGCTGCTGGAAACCGACTTCGCAATTGTGATGAACGGCGACAGCTACACAGAAGTCGACCTTGGCCGGTTCGTCGAAGAGCATCTCGCACGCAAAGCGGAGATTTCCCTCGCCGTAGTTCCCGCTGACGGCCGCACCGATTGCGGCTCCGTGTTTGCCGACGCTGCTGGCACCCTTTCCGGTTTTGCGGAGAAACAGGAAGGCTCGGGCGCGCCTTATCTGAATGCCGGTATCTACCTGCTCCCGAAATCGCTTCTTCTCAAAGTCGCTTCCGGCGTTCCGCTCTCGCTCGAACGCGAGCTGCTCCCACGCTGGCTCGAAGAGGGACGAGCAATGCGTACATTCGTCACTGGCGGTGCGTGCGTGGACATCGGAACCCCGGAGCGATTTCGCGAAGCGCAGCACGCGCTTGCGCACGCGGAAGAAAAAGTGGTGGATTCCTGAGCTGGTCAGCAAGCCTCCGCGGCGCGGGCGCCCGGAAGGCTCGGCTGCCGGCATCCAGTTGGAGAGTACGATGACTCGCGACATCCTCACGGCCAACGTGGAGCGTAGCATTGAGGTGCACGGACGCTTGCTCTCGTCCTGCCTGGGCGCCATGACCGCCGCCGCGGACGCGCTCGTCGCTGCTTACACCGCGGGCCGTAAGGCCATCTTTTTCGGCAACGGAGGAAGCGCCGCCGATGCGCAGCACCTCGCCGCGGAATTTGTGGGTCGCTATCTCCGTGAACGCAGCCCGCTGCCCGCGTTGGCACTCAATGCCAACTCCTCGGCAGTCACGGCGATTAGCAACGACTACGGCTATGCGGAAGTGTTCGCCCGTCAACTTCAGGCTCTCGCCGTTGCGGGCGATGTGGCGGTGGGGATCAGCACTTCGGGGAACTCCCCGAACGTGATTCAGGCACTTCGTGCAGCACGCAAACTCGGGCTCTCCACTATTGGCCTGACGGGATCTTCCGGAGGGGCCATGCGCAACGAGGTGGACGTGCTCATCGCCGCCCCCACAGATGAGACGCCGCGCATCCAGGAGTGCCACATTCTGATTGGCCACGCACTCTGCGACGCCGTGGAGCAGGCCATCACCACGGCTCCCGCAGTTTCATCGGGAAAAAGGTCGCGTGAGCGTTGATCTTCCGTGGCCCGGCGCGAAAAATCTGTGAATTTGCAGGTCATACGGCCGCTTTCGGACTCTCGCTGGGAGGAACTTGCGGCGCGCCATCCTCGCGCCTCCGTGTTTCACCAGCGCGGTTGGCTGGAAGCTCTTCATCGCACTTATGGTTACGAGCCCCTCGCAATCACGAGTGCACCGCCGGGTGCGCCGTTGCAGGACGCGGTGGTGCTCTGCCGGGTCTCGAGTTGGCTCACGGGTACTCGACTCGTATCGCTACCGTTCGCGGACCATTGTGAGCCGCTGTGGGACGTTTCCCCCGGTTCCGCGAACCCGCTCGAATGGCTCCCCCCGGAGTGCGAGCGACAGCACTGCAAGTACGTGGAAGTACGGCCGCTTTCTTCAGAGGCCGGCCGCGAGGCGAATCTACAGCCGTCGCGTTCGTATTGCTTTCATCAGCTGGATATCCATCCAGAGGAATCCCAGCTGTTCGCCGGCCTGCACAAGAGCTCGATTCAGCGGGCAATCCGCCGGGCCGAATGCGAGCCGCTTGCCTATGAATCAGGGGGCTCGCCGGTGCTTCAGCAGGAGTTCTACCGGCTGCTTCTATCTACGCGCCGGCGCCACCGGATTCCTCCCCAGCCGCGGGCTTGGTTCACGAACCTGGTGCAGAGCATGGGGGAAAACGTGCTGATTCGCGTGGCGCGGAACAACGGCAAGGCCATCGCGGCGATCTTCACTCTGCGACATGGCTCGACCGTAGTTTACAAGTACGGTTGTTCAGACGAGCGCTTCCACTCGCTCGGTGGTATGTCGCTTCTGTTCTGGCGAATGATTCAGGAAAGCAAAGCCGACGGCGCGGCAACGATCGATTTAGGTCGTTCCGACCTCGACAACCAGGGACTGATCACATTCAAGGACCGCTGGGGCGCGTCGAAAAGCACGCTCACGTATTACCGCTACCCGGCCCTCCGGCGCGCGGCCGCCACATCCCCCTCGGAGGGGGGGCGGCGCGCGGCAGATTTTCGCGCTTCTACCCGATTCGCTCCTCACGCTGGCCGGAAAGCTCCTCTACCGCCACATGGGCTGATGGCCGGGATCTCGATTCGAACTACTAAAGACTAAGACAAATGAAGACCGCACTCGTCACCGGGGCCGAAGGATTCATCGGCTCGCATCTGATGCGATTTCTGCCAACCAAGGGCTTCCGCGTCCTCGGCACTCACCGCCTCCACGGCGCGGACAATCTCGATCCGAATCTCAAGTATGTGCAGTGCGACTTGCGCAACGGCCAGCGCGTCGAGCAGATGTTCCGCGAATTTCAGCCCGCCTATGTATTCCATATGGCCGCCCAGAGCCTTCCAACTGTTTCCTGGGCGGACCCGGTCGAGACGTTCGAATCGAACATCATGGGATCGCTGCACGTCTTCGAGGCTGCGCGCCGTCTGCGCCGCCCGCCGGTGATGGTTTCGGCGTGTTCCAGCGCTGAATATGGACACGTTCACGCCTCGGACATTCCGGTCACCGAAGAGCATCCGCTGCGTCCTCTTCACCCCTACGGAATCAGCAAAGTGTGTCTCGACCTGCTGGCTCGCGAATATTTCTTGGACTACAGCATTCCCGCGGTGAACATACGGCTGTTCAATACCACGGGCCCGGGAAAAACCAACGACGCGCCCTCGGATTTCGTTCGCCAGCTTGCACGCATCGTAAGGGGCCGGCAGGCTCCGGTAATCGAGGTCGGAAACCTCAAGCCGCGCCGCGCCTTCCTGGATGTGCACGACGCCGTGCGCGGCTTCTACCTCGCGGCGACAAGAGGCAAGCGCGGAGAGACCTATAATCTGTGCGCCGCTGCCACTCACCCAATCCACGAAGTGCTCCACACGGCCATTCGCCTTTCCGGCATCCCCGTCGAGGTGCGTCCCGCCGCTCGACTCATGCGGCCTTCCGACGAGCGGATCATTTTCGGCAGCACGAGAAAGCTTTTCCGTGATACGGGCTGGAAACCGCAATACTCCCTGTCGCAGACCCTCGAATCCATGTTGGCGTACTGGGAACAGAGGGACTAGCTTCCACGAGGTGGCGGTATGAACAGTTGCAAAGCTGCATTCCTGGATCGAGACGGCGTCATCAACCGTAAGGCTCCCGAGGGCCAATACGTGACTCGCTGGGAAGAAATGGTATTCCTGCCCGGCGTCGCACAGGCGATTCTGACTCTCCGCCGCGCGGGCTATCGCATCATCGTGATCAGCAATCAGCGGTGCGTAGCCAAGGGCCTGCTCACAGCGAACGACCTGAACACCCTGCATCGCCGCATGTGCGAAACGCTCGCCGCTGGGGGCGCGATCATCGACGCCGCTTATTACTGCCCGCACGAGAAGCACACTTCCTGTGCGTGTCGGAAGCCTGCCCCCGGTCTCCTACTGGAGGCAGCCACGAACCACAACATCGATCTGAAGTCCTCTTGGATGATCGGCGACTCTGCCTGCGACGTCGAGGCGGGCCTAAGTGCCGGTTGCAAAACGGCGATACTAGGTACCTCGTCAGGACCACAGGCTGCCTCGGCTGACATCTTGGCGCCGTCTCTGCTCGAGGCCGTACGGGAAATTCTAAGAAGGGAGGAGTGCGGAAACATCTTTTCAGGTGTCACACGCCGATGACTCGCAATTTAGATGTGCCTTATAAGTATCGAATACTTTATCTGCCTCCCGTCGGAGCGTGGCAATGGATTGAAAGACGGATAGGGGCCGATGCCCGCGGGCATCGGCCCCTGATGATCGTCGGTAACTCAGTCAATGCAGCCCCTCCTAGCTCTACCCGTTGTAAGCACATTTGGACCCCTGAGGCGAGAGTGCAATCGTCGTTAAACGCGTATGCGAATTCATTCTTGAATCAATTCTCTGTCTAAATATAATATCTAGTTTGTCCTTTTTAAGATGAACGTTATAATTTATTTGAACAAATAACTTCTCCTAATACGTAACTATATGCAGCGTGCGTTATGGAATGGGTTCATCCGGTCAGCGAAGACCTTTCCGGAGAGGCCCGCCTTAGTGGTTCAAGGTAGGACGATAACTTATGGTGAATTGAGGGAACTCTCCTGCCGAATTGCGGCAACTCTGCAGTCACATCCTGGATATTCAACTACGCCTTTGACGGCCGTTTTTGCATACCGCACACCGGTGGCATTTGCAGGCGTTCTTGGCGCCTTGCTTGCCGGGAATGGCTACGTGCCACTAAATAGAACGTTTCCTTTAGAGCGCACTAAAGCGATGCTGGAGCGTTCGCAATGCCGCTCTGTGATCATTGACGCTGATTCACTGAAGCAGCTGCTAGAGATTCTTCCTGGACTACACAATTCCATGCTGGTTATTCTGCCTGACAAAGATGACATCGGCACCTTGCGACAGCAATGGCCGACCCATTACTTCGTGAGTGCCAATGAACTCCTTCCATCGGAAACATGGCAAGAACCAGATACGTCAAAAGACTCTGTTGCTTATATTTTGTTCACGTCAGGAAGTACGGGGATTCCTAAAGGTGTTGTTGTCGCACAGCGGAGCGTAATTGCATTTATTGACTATATGACACGACGCTATCAAATAAGTGCGGACGACCGCTTGTCGCAGATGTTCGATATGACTTTCGACCTTTCTGCATTCGATATGTTCGTCTCGTGGGAGCGGGCAGCGTGCCTGTGTTGTCCATCTACAAAAACACTCATCAGTCCAGCAAAGTTCATTCGAGAGATGCAGCTAACAGTATGGTTTTCTGTACCTTCTACCATAAGCTTTATGAAGCAATTGGGGACCTTGAAGCCTAATTCATTTCCTTCTCTTCGCGTGAGTTTGTTCTGTGGCGAATCGTTGCCCATATCATCGACGCTCGCGTGGCTGAAAGCCGCCCCTAATAGCATTGTAGAGAATCTTTATGGACCGACGGAATTGACGATTGCCTGCACGCTGTATCGATGGGATCCGATTCGCTCTCCGGCGGAATCTGAGTTGGGCCTAGTGCCTATTGGTTATCCATATCCAGATATGAAAGTTCTAGTAGTTGATTCGAATCTCCGCGAAGTGGGCCCGGGACAAGAAGGTGAGCTCTTGATGAACGGGCCGCAGATGGCTCTGGGATATTGGAATGATCCCCAAAGAACGTCGCAAGCATTCGTAGTTCCGCCAGCCCGTACTGACATCTTCTATCGAACCGGCGATCTGGTCCGCCGTGCCAAGGCGGGTGCGCCGTTGATTCATCTCGGCCGAATTGACTTCCAGGTCAAGATACTCGGCCATCGAGTTGAACTTGGAGAAATTGAGAAGGCTGTTCGCGATGCAACTGGCCTGGAGGGTGTCGTCGCAGTTGGCTGGCCAGTCACGGAGAGTGGATTCGGCGGAGTAGATGTCTTTATCGAAGGCAACGTCAGTCATCCTGAAGCCATACGGACATTTCTTGCCTCGCGCCTACCAGATTATATGATTCCTAGAAAGCTTCATTTTATGGCTCAGTTGCCGAGGAACACAAACGGGAAATTCGACCGGAAGGAGATGATGCGGATGTTGGAGGCAGGTTTATGAAACATTTCGACTCACAGAATATAAGGAACTTTATTTACAGCCACGTGCGAGAAAAGCTGGCATCTCAAGGGAGAGAATTCCCAGACAGCCTCAGCGAAGATTGCGACCTTCTCCTATCTGGGTTGATCGATTCGTTGGGTGTATTGGAATTGTTGACCGCCATTCAGTCGTACTGCGACCGCGAGATTGACTTTGACGCTCTGGACTCCGAGCACTTGACGGTTGTCGGTCCGCTGTGCAATTTCGTGTCCACACAGTTAGCGAGAAATGATCACCATGGTCTGCCCGGCGATTAGTTGGTTGCAAGCCCTGACTGCTATTTGAAGCACAGTGTATCAGGCAGCGATCGTCACTGATGTCGTCAGAAACCTTAATGGCAGAATAAAAAGGCCCATATAATAATGTGCTTAACTATCATTCACAATTCTCATTCACACCCGCGACGTGTCCTTGATGATTTTCGGGGAGACTTCGAGGAACTCAGTGCTTTCATGCAGCGCTCCTGGGCTGAAAATACATCTCAACCCCTGCTCTATACACCTGGGTACCTGGCGTCATGCTTTTCGTATCCCGGCGCAGCATTTAATCTCGCGCCAACTCTCTATGAGGATTCACGGATCGTAGGCTTCATTGCTGGCTTCCCGCGTCAAATCCTTTGGAAAGGAACCAATGTTCGCATTCTTGTTGTCAGCTTGCTTACAGTGGCAAGCGAATACAAGAAGAACGGCTACGGCTTTATTCTCTGGAATGAGCTTACCAAAAGGGCCCAAGCTGCTGGTTTTGCCGGAGTACTGAATTTTTGTGTCAAAGGCGACTCCATGAACGACATGATGATGGGCTTTTACAGGAAGATGGGAGTCTCCGCAGGCAAGATTTTTTCGATTCCGTATCTAATGCGAGTAGTCTTAGCGAAGCGAGAAAGGGTAGCCACTGAGACCGCTGACTCTTCTTTGGTCGACGAGTTCTTAGACGCGACCTCATGCTTAGCCAACCGCACGGACTTGTGCCGTCTCTGGAGCCGAGAAGAAGCAGAATGGCAGTGCCATGGCCGCGCCAACATGGTCGTAGTTAGCTTTTCAGGGAGGGGGGGGAGGGGCTTCTTGACAGGGCAGATTATGTCGATCGCCGATCGGAACAGGACCAAGTGCCTTATCGTAGAGGATGTGCTCTGGGGTGATTTGACGACCGGAGAGAGAGATGCTTTGACGCAAAAGCTGTTGGATCGGGCTGTTCTCGAGGGCGCCCACCTGGTGATTGTTCCGTTGCAAGGTTATGCGGAACATGAGCCGTTTGTCAATTCGCGCTTTGTGCGTTCTCCACGCACATTGAATGCCTACCTGGGCTCGTGGACTGACTCTTTAAAGCCGGAGGCTGTCGGATCCCTTTATGTCGATGTATTCTGATGGGTAAACACTAGCTGTGTCACTCGTTTAGGTCTGGCGCGCGCAGTTACCTGAATCCATTACAGCATTGACCGGGTATCTTGTGCGCTTGAATGCGATGCCAGTTCATCCAGCACAGCTCCATAGGAACTTGAGGCATGGGAGTGATTGCAATTGCTAAGTAGAATTTGGGTCGATCGCAATTGGAGTTATAAAGAAAACGACAGGCACCAAACGCGAATTGTCACGCATGCTGTTGAACGTATCCGCATAAATGTGATGCCTAGATTTATTTATAACCGGAAATAATATTTAGCTTCTATTCGGGGAAATGAGGGGAAAATGAATTCCTTCGTTGCAACTTTTCTAGGGCCGCTGCCTTACTTTCGCTTGGGGTTGAAACACGTCGCAAAGCTCTGCTCGGGGTTTAGCAAGGAGATCGCCATGGATCGAGCCATGGACTATGTCTCAAGTTCTGGTATTGTGGGTGATTATTTGGAGTTTGGTGTATGGAGAGGGCGAGCATTTGCGGCGGCTTGCTATCTTTCGAGACAACGCAAACTCTCCATGAAGTTCTATGCATTTGATTCTTTTAACGGGCTCCCAGAAAACAAGGAAGTTGACGCCACAGGACACCAGATGTTTAGAGGAGGTAACTATAGGTGCAGTGAGCAGGAGTTTCTCAAGAATGTGCGCCACACCGGAGCAGACATGAGTCATGTAATCACTGTCCCAGGATGGTTCCGGGAATCTCTGCGGCCAGATAATCCTCGTATTTCTGCACTTCAAAAGGCCGCTGTGGTTTGGGTGGATTGTGACCTCTATAGCTCTTGCGTGGATGTCCTTCGCTTTGTCAGCAGTTACTTACAGCATGGAACACTCATTTGTTTTGATGATTGGTTTAACTACAGGGCTGATCCAAACGCCGGCGAACAGCGGGCATTTCGTGAATGGCTTGAATCTAATCCTCATTTATCTGCAGTTGAATTAATGCGAGTCGGGTGGGAAGGCAACTGTTTCGTCATCCATAGAATAGAAGAATCCAAGGCCCTCCTTTCGCGATCCGAAGGCGCACTATGATACATTCAGATCGTTGCAAGGTTTTTCAAAGGATGCCAGTACGGGGCTAAGGTGGATCTTTGCTAGAAACGAACACCATTCTGCACCATATAGGCTTCGTGGTGGCATCGATTTCGGCAGTTGCTGAAGATTTCTGCAGATCTATGTCAGCCCGCTGGGATGGCCAGCTAATATACGATCCCATGCAACGGGTTCGACTGGCGTTTTTCACGCCTGCTGATCCGCGAAATCCGGTCTTTGAACTTGTAGAGCCGGCTGAGCCGGTTTCTCCGGTGAGCAATTTCCTCAAGAAAGGTGGGGGATTGCACCACGTGTGTTATGAAGTCGACGACATGGAATCCAGTCTGCGGACAGCACGGGAGGCCGGCTTAGTAATCGTGGCTCTTCCAAAACCCGCTGTGGCCTTCGGCGGACGTCGAATCTCGTGGATATCTTCGAGGAATCGACTTTTGATGGAGCTTCTCGAACGGCGCACTGGGTAGCCTTCGGTTCAGGAGCTCGACGAACATCAAAGCGACCTAGGGCACGATCTGAGGTCGACTATACGCGAGAAAATGAAGAAGGCTCTCCTGTTGGCTAAAGATTTCTCTCAACTAGGCACCTGTGCAATGACCCTGTTAGACGCGCTGGAAGTTCTGAAAGGCTCAAATTCGTCGACTGCACGGACGCAAGAGACGTCGCTGGCGTGTGGATTTACTCCTCTGCATCTGAAGACTTTCCTTGCGGCCCATCTCTGTCTCCGCTTCCCAGGGAGCCGCGCGGAGATAAGAACATGTTTATACGGCGACCTCGCCGGAAATCTCGAGCGGCTCCAGCCCTCCAATGACTGCGCGGTTTGTGTCGTCCTCGAATGGACAGACCTCGACCCACGGTTGGGACTTCGATCTCTCGGCAGCTGGCGTTCAGTGGATATCCCAGACATCGTCGGATCAGCGCGCCGACAAAGCGAACGGATAATAAGTATCGTTAAACAGTTGGCAGAACGAGTGCGAATTTACCTGAGCACGCCTACACTTCCCTTGCCACCCATTTTCCATTCTCGAGGAGTCCAGGCCCATCGGTACGAGTGCGAGCTGCGGGAAATTGTTGCAAACGTTGCTTCTAGGTTATCGATGGATCCAAAAATCAGAATTGTCAGTGCTGAACGCCTTGGCGAACTTTCACCTCCTGGTCAGCGCTTTGATCCAAAGGCTGAGATAAGTACTGGTTTCCCATACACTCTCGAACACGCATCGGCGTTGGCTGAATCACTTGCAATACTGATACTGGATGCGCCACCGAAAAAGGGCCTCATCACTGACCTCGACGATACCTTATGGTCAGGAATCCTCGGAGATGTAGGGGTGGAGGGAGTCGAGTGGGACACCTCCCCTAACTCGCACGCGCACGGCCTTTACCAGCGGTTCCTAGCCTCCCTAGCCAGTGCGGGGGTGCTCCTCGGGGTCGCCAGCAAGAATGAGCTAGCACTGGTACAGCAGGCACTGGCGCGCAAAGACATTCTCCTATCTAAGGACATGCTATTTCCGTTAGAGATCAATTGGGGACCAAAATCTCGTTCAGTAGAGCAGATTCTGAAAAAGTGGAATATCGCAGCTGATGACGTCGTTTTTGTTGATGACACAGCCATGGAGGTGGCAGAGGTTCAATCTGCTTTTCCTCAAATGGAGTGCCTTCTTTTTCCGAAAAACGACTTATCTGGAGTTTGGGAACTGCTCAGGGGCTTGAGAGACCGCTTTGGGAAGCATTCTCTCACTGCAGAGGATGACTTTCGCCTACTCAGCATTCGCACCAATGCCAAATGCGAAAACTTCTTGCACGCTGGCGGAGCAGCGGCGGAACATTTTCTTCGTGATGCTCTACCCAAGGTTGCCTTCTCCTTCGGGCCAGATCCCCTAGACGCTCGGGCGTTTGAGCTTCTGAATAAAACCAACCAATTCAATCTCAACGGCAGACGATTGAGCGAACCTCAGTGGAGATCCTTTTTTCAGAATTCGAATGCATTCTTGCTAACTGCAAAATATGGGGATAGGTATGGCCCGCTGGGAAAGATAGCCGTGATAATTGGAAGAACAGATATTACAAGATTATATATCAACTTTTGGGTTATGAGCTGCCGAGCTTTTTCTCGAAGGATTGAGCATCAGTGCTTAAAATATCTGTACGAAAAGACGGGAGCCGATGAAATCATATTTGAATTTGAATCGACTCCACGGAATGGACCGATCCAGGCTTTTTTTGAAGAATTCTTAGGGGAGGCCCCTCGGTCGACTTTTTCGCTCTCAAAGCGCATGTTTTATGCAAGAATGCCAGCACTATTTCACGCAGTCTTCGAGGGTCTCGATGTCTGAGCAAGCTGACCGCTTGATTCGTTGTTTCGCCTCCGTCTTCCCGGAACTCACACCCGACGAGATTCGGGCCGCCACCTCGGACTCTTTGGCAGCGTGGGATTCCCTTGCAGCGGTTACATTGGCCGCGGTTGTTGAGCAGGAATTCGGCGTAGCAATTGATTTGCTCAATCATCCTGAGTTGACTTCGTTCGGCGCGTTTCGACAGTATCTCGCGCAATACCGTGATCGCGAGTTTGGAAAGGAATTTAGCGAGAGCCAATGAAAGAGAGCCTGACGCGTGGAATTAAGAATCGGCTGTTGCAGCATCTGGCCAGAATCATGCCTGGGGCGGAAAGCCTCCGCGTCTTTCTACACCGCGCCAGAGGAGTGAAGATTGGAAAGAATGTTTGGATTGGCTACGACGTCATCTTGGAAACATCACGTCCTGACCTGATTACAATTGAGGATGGGAGCTCAATCGGTATACGGGTTACTATCATTGGTCATTTTAGAGAGTTACACGGAGTCGTGATCGAACAAGACGCATTCGTCGGACCCGGGGCGATTATTCTCCCAAACGTCGTGGTTGGCCGGGGTGCAGTTGTAACGGCAGGGAGCGTAGTTACAAAATCGGTACCTCCAATGACTCTTGTTCAAGGCAATCCAGCAATCCCCGTTGCAGAGTGCGGAGCTGCTTTGCGTCCCGGCGTTCTAGTCAAAGACTTCTCGCGACGATTGAGACCACTTGTGACCCACGCCACACGTCGGGACTGTTAGGTCGAAGTTGGCTGACGCATTAGTGGCGAAACGTAATGAAGGGCTCATGCGACTGATCGTTCCACATACCGGAGAGTTTGAGGGAGCAGACGCCCGGCTCATCCATCTGGCTCAGTTTCTAGGAATAAGTTGCCAGCCGTTGCTTTTGGAGAAGCACGCCCGCGACCACGCCGGTTACGTTGACAAAGCCATTCCGAGCAATAAGGATTGCTTAGTCGTGAACCCTCGAGTCCTGAGGAAATGGACAGAGGGCAACCTCAACCCAGAGTTGCTCGCCTGTCTCAAAAGGCGGTTCTCGTACTTGTTCGTTTACGGTCTCAATACACATGCCTTTGACGAAGCTCTGCTAGGGTCACTCTCGGACGGCCAGCTTCGCTCCATACGTCGGGTTAGGGGGAAAGGCCTGCACTACGACATCGCCTCTGAACCCAGGGAGTTATTGGGGGCGTTCAAGGGTCTCTCGTTTGGCCCTGTAAATCTTGAGAGCGATCGGGTCATGGAAACGGGCGCAGGTTCTAGGTCTTTGAAAACCACAATCTCCATCGATGGCAATCCTCACATGGCTGTCATGAATAGAGAAAATAAGCTGACCTTTTTCTTGGCCACCCTAGATACAATTGATTTAAACGAAGAAGTAAATGGCATTTCCTTGTGTAGATATTTCTCCCGAATGGTGCCTCACAGCATGGCGCTTCGCCACATCTTTGGAGGGCAGTGCTGGAATGTCGACGAGCACTATGCCTCATTGATCGTAGATGATCCATTGCTCCAGCGGCGTTATGGACACTTGAATTTCGGATCACTGCTCCGACTCATGGAAGAGCATGATTTTTCCACTACTATCGCTTTTATCCCGCATAATTATGGGCGAACCACAGAACGCATAGCCCGGATGTTCCGAGATAACAGCCAAAGGTTATCACTGTGTTTTCACGGCAATGATCACACTCAATCGGAGTTCGCATCGCATAACGTTCCTTTTCTCGTCGCGGCCCTTGGAATGGCCGAAGACCGAATGAATTTGCATCTTCAAACAACCGGACTGGACTGCGATCGCGTGATGGTGTTCCCACAGGGGGCTTTTTCACTCGAAGCCATGCGGGTTCTACGCTCACGAAACTTCCATGCTGCTGTGAACTCGATTCCATATCCAATGGGACAGCCGACTCGCCTCACTGTCGGTGAACTCTCTCAACCAGCATTGCTTCGGTATGGCGGATTTCCTTTGTTCTTACGCGCGTATTCCAGTGAGACCCAGAGACAAGAAATTGCCTTCAATTTGTTTTTCGGCAAGCCCGTTCTAATCGTCGAGCATCACGATATCTTCAAAGACTGTACCTCGTTATTGGAGGCGGTAAAAAATGTGAATTCCGTATCGCCTAGAATTTTCTGGTCAAGTCTCGGCCAGGCGGTATGCCGGTCATTTCTCAGGCGTCGTGCCGAAAATGGTTCGATCGAAGTTCGAGCATACAGCCGGAGTATTAAAATCACTAACCACTTTAACCAAGCTGAGAGAATGTCCATTAACTGGGATAACGTTAACCCGAACACTCTGGTTTTTCGCGAGAGTCACCCATGTGATGCTCAAGAAGCTACGGGCACCGGCATCCGTGTCCTGGAGGAATTGCCGGCCGGGACGTCGTACACATTTAGACTGATCAGTTCGGAGTTAAGCGAGGTGCCAGCCACGTTTGGCTTTCAATGGAAAGCCAAGGCGTTTATCCGGAGAAGGCTCTCAGAAATTAGAGATAATTATCTTAGCACAAATCGGTACACAATGTCGCTTGCGAATGTTCTTTCGAGACTCGCATCGAGGGGAAGGCGCACGTCGGAGGATGTCTACCATTCGCAGTAATCTCAAACAGACTAACAGCTGATCATCTGGTGGGTCATCTGAATCGGAGCCCAAACCTGATGGTGGCGATCATCCCTGGACGGTCAGTCACGCTTGGCCATCGGGAAATAAGTATGCCTTGATGATATTGCGTAAATTCTGATAAAGACCTTCTTCACCTTCGGGGGATTTCATTTACCAAAAAACATTAGCCGGCGAACTGGCGAGTTTTGATTGCATCCGAAGAAAGCCAAGCTGCTAGTGCGGGAGACGTAGACCACTGGTGCGCGCTGGAAGCGAGATGAAGGTGGTACCCTGCGGAGACGATTGGGAAATTGCAGGTCCGCAATCCGAACGCGCGCGGCTTGCATATGCCGTCATAGAAGGCGATCGGCTCAGATTTGAGCTCACCGCGCCTTTCTCAACAAAGAGTGGGAGCCTTGCTCCTGCCTGCGAGCCGGGTCACGGCGATTCCGTAGGACAATATCTCCAATAAGCCCTCGAGAATGAATTTTCAGAAAACTGCGATTTACGGTGTTTTCGAAATCCGTCTCGAGCCCGTAAGTGACGAACGTGGCTTCTTTGCCCGCACGTGGTGTCGGGACGAATTCAGGTCTCATGGGTTGAGCTCGGAAATCGTGCAGTGCAGTCTTTCTCA
>Ga0335085_10003804_pt1 | contig 25641 bp, 25 predicted proteins | sample Lox_Sample_45_FD_206712 | JGI IMG/M metagenome (GOLD analysis project Ga0335085, IMG submission 206712) | Soil microbial communities from Loxahatchee National Wildlife Refuge, Florida, United States - Lox_Sample_4.5 | ecosystem: Environmental > Terrestrial > Soil > Wetlands | place: USA...
AAGCACGACACCTTCCTCGACTACTACCTGCCCGAATCCTCGATCGAATGCCACCGAGGGCATCTCCGCGTCGACGATTTCTATGTGAAGGTCCTCACGCTGAAGGAGCCCTCCGCGCAAAGCTTTCCCCTCATCTGGAAACGTCTTCTGGAAGTCGAAGCCAACTATTACGTAGTGACCGAGTGGAAAAAGGAAGACCCCGGCAAAATGCGGCGCGTCATCCAAGCCAAGCGGCGGCATTTTCACAATACCAAGCGCTCTTTCGCGAGCCATGTGAGCTTCAGCGACAACCCCAACCAGGATGTGCTGCTCGATGATTCCAAGGAAAGTCAGGTGCGAGAGCTCGGCGAAAGCATCCAGGAAATCGAGCTCCACGGAAATTACTTCGGTCGCTTTTCGCTCACCGTCGTCATCTACGACCTCGACCTCGCCAAAGTGAACCGCGCCTCGGCCGACTTCTACAAAGTTTTCAGCGTGCACGACGCACAGCTCTACGAGGAAAATTACAACCTCCTCAACGCGTTTCTGGCAGGTGTTCCCGGGAACCACGCTTGTAACTTACGGACTCTCTACCTCCTCAATACCAACTACGCGGATTTTTCGTTTCTGTTCACGCTCCACGCGGGACAACGCCGCAACGATCATCTGCGCAAAGAATATCTCGCGGTCCTCGAGACCAATCACGGCACGCCGTATTTCCTCAATCTTCATTATCGCGATGTCGCCCACACCTTGATTCTCGGCCGAACGGGCGCCGGTAAGTCGTTCTTACTGAATTTCCTGATCACCCATCTCCAGAAGTACACTCCCTCGACCTTCATCTTCGATCTCGGCGGCAGCTTCGAAAGCCTAACGCAGCTGTTTGGAGGTTCCTACGTTCGCGTGGGTCTGGCCTCCCCGAACTTCCGCATCAACCCGTTTTCTCTCCCTCCGACCAAGGAGAATCTCGACTTCCTCTCGCTGTTCCTCAAAGTTTTGGCGCAAGGACCGGCCGGGGATGACCTCGATCCCGGCACCGAGCGCGACCTCTTTCACCAGATCGCCAACCTGTACGAGGTCGATCCCGCATTGCGCACCTTGAGCGTCCTCGCCAACACCCTCGGGCGCGATATCGCCACACGGCTCTCCAAATGGACCCGCGAGGGGCAGTTCGGATTTCTCTTCGACAACCCCGACGACACCATTTCCTTTTCGCGTTTCCAGTGCTTCGACTTTCAGCGCATGAGTCAATATCCGGACCTTCTCGAGCCGTTGCTGCTCTACATCCTGCATCGCGCGAACGCCGTCATCGCCGACCGCCAAATCTCCTCCGTGTTCAAGGCGTTCTTTATCGATGAAGCCTGGGTGTTCCTGAAAAACCCGGCCATTCAGCGCTACGTGGTCGAAGCTCTCAAGACCTGGCGCAAACAAAACGCGGCCATGATCCTGTCCACGCAGTCGCTCGACGAACTCAAACGCTCGGACATCCTGGACATCATTGTCGAAAGTTGTGCCACCAAAATCTTCCTCGCCAATCCCGATATGGACCGCGATCTCTATCGGCGTCAGTTCCACTTGAACGACGCCGAAGTCGATTGGATTTCGGGCCTCGTCCCAAAACAGCAGTTCCTCATCAAGACCCCAGAACTCGCCAAGGTGGCGAACCTGTACGTCGATCCCAAGAGTTATTGGCTGTACACCAACGATCCCTACGACAACCAGAAGCGAAGAGAAGCATTTGAGCGCTACGGATTCGAAAAGGGCCTCGACGTCCTGGCCGGAGCGCAGCCGTGATGTCCCTCTCGTTTGTTGAACCGTCAGCCAACGAACACGATCCGTTCTATCTGTTTCTGCCATTGGTTGTCGCACTCGTGACCACTGCCGCTCTCTTCGGCCTCCACTGGCTGCTCGGCCTCGCCTCCGGTCACCAACATGATTCCCGAAATACCCATTCCAACCTCAAGGAGCATCCTGATGAAACATCCTCGGTTCGCTAACGTCTCGCTTTCTCTCTCGGCGGTTCTGATCTTGATCGCTGTCGCCTTCGCGAGTTCGCCTGTGCGTGCCGCCGATACCGCAGCGCGTGTCGTCAAGTACGGGAAGGAGGATATCGTTCCCGTCCAAGCGAAGCTTCGGTTTTCCACGCTCATCGTCCTGCCCGAGGACGAGGAAATCCTCGATTTCACCACCGGCGACCGGGAATTCTGGATCATCAACGGAGCCCATAACCTCTGCTACGTACACCCGGCACAAGCCGGGATTCGCAGCAATTTGAATCTCATCACTGCGAGTGGGCACGTCTATTCCTTCCTTTTGATCGAGATTAGCAACCAGCCGAACGCCGAGCCCGACCTCAAATTGTTCGTGGAGCCGAAGGAAAGCTCGGCGACCGCCCCCAGCAGCACCTTGCGGGGTTATGTCAGCGCCGGCGAAGCGCAGGCCTACAAGAAAGAACTCGACACACTTCGCGCGCAGATGGCGGAGCAGCTCCACGCGGTTGAGACGCAATCGGGCGAGCAGCTCAATCGGTTTCGTTCCACCTATGCGGCCAAACTGCGGTTCGACTATCCCCTTAACGCGAAAGCCCCCCGCGAGCCCTTCCTGGTTTCTGCCATCTACCACGATGATGCTTTCACCTACATCCAGTGTGGCGCGCGCGAAAAACCCGCCCTCTACGAAATCAAAGACGGGAAGCCCAACCTCATCTCCTTCCAAGTCCAGGAAGGCGTCTACATCGCGCCGAAGGTGATCGATACGGGCTATCTCATCGTCGGAAAGAAGAAACTCTCCTTCGCGCGGCGCACCGCAGGAAAGTAGCGAGGCACATCATGGAGCAACCGACCACACCCGCCTCCGTCCACGAAAGGGCCCCGCAACCCCCGGGGCTTCTTCCAAAGAACGTCCAATCCTGGCTTCTCGCCGGGCTCGCTTTTCTCATGGTCGCCATCATGTGGCTCACGGGCGGGAAAAAACCGGCCGCTCCCACCAAGACCGCCCCCGCCCCGGTGGCTCCGGCACCGCTCGAAGTCAACGAAGCCAAGATCGCCGAGATGCAGAACCGCATTCAAGACCTGCAGCGTCAGCAACTGCTGGCGCAAGCCGCCCTGGCGCAGCAAGCTCGGCAAGTCGGTGCCCCGGATGCGAACTCCGCCGAGCCACAACCCCCGGCCCCTGCCGGAAGCCCGGACCCACACGGCGCCCCCGAAGATCCCATCCAGGCGGAGCGAAAACGGAAGGCGTACGTCTCGTTGTTTTCCTCGAATGTGGCGCTCAGCTATCGCAAGGCACCCGCGCTGATGCCAGACCCAGCCACGTCGCTCCCGAGTCTTTCCAAGGACCTTCAAGCTCGTTTCCCGGCTCCCATGCCTCCCCCAAGCGATTCCGAGGAAGCGGCCAAAGCTCGAAAGGAGGAAACCAAGAATCCTGCCGTCGCGGGTGCCTCCGCGAACGCGGCGGCAGGAAAAACCTACGTTCTCTTTGAAGGAACCATTCTTGAAGCCGTACTCGTAAACCGTCTCGACGGGAGCTTTGCCGGCCCCGTCGAATGCCTTTTGTCCGCGGACGTGTATTCCAACGACCGTCAACACTTGCTCGTTCCGGCCGGCTCCAAGCTTCTCGGGGAAACCCGCAAAGTCGACACCTTCGGCCAGACCCGGCTGGCCGTCGTCTTCCACCGCCTCCTGATGCCCGATGGCTATTCCGTCAGTCTCGACGCATTCAAAGGACTCAACCAGATCGGAGACACCGGTCTCCGCGATCAGGTCAACAACCACTACCTGCGCACCTTCGGCGTGTCACTGGCCATCGGCGCGCTCGGCGCCGTGGCCGAAAACGGAACGGGGGGCGCCTTGACCGCAAATGGCGGCGACCTGATGCGCCAGGGCTTCGCCCAGAGCACGGCGCAGTCTTCCGCACAAATCCTCGACAAGTTCTTGAACGTGATGCCCACCGTGACCATCCGGGAAGGTCATCGCGTCAAGGTCTACCTCGCGGGCGATCTTGCCGTGCCCGATTATCACAACCACAAAATGCCGTCCGATTTGTAAGAGAAAGAAAGGATCGAAGTTCGATGAAGAGAAAAGCTCTCGTTTTTGTGCTTGTCACCGCTTTGTGCGTCGGTACCGCTTCCGCCCAGTTGGGTAGCGGCATCGTTTACGACCCGACGAATTACCAAAATGCCGTCCTGCGTTACCAGCAACTCCAGCAGCAGCTCCTCCAGCTTCAGAAGAGCTACGCCCAAATCACCAACCAGCTCAATCTGGCCCTGCAAATGGCCCAGTTCATCCGCAACATGCCCGCGCGCTATCGCGCTCTGTTTTCCCAGTGGCGCAATGTCACCTCGCTCAACACCTTTGGCAACACAGCCTCGTGGGTCAGCGGCATCAATTCCGGCCTGCTCCCGACCATCAACACCGGTTATCAGCAGTCCACCACGCAACTTCTTCCGTACAGTCCGGCGCAACTCTCCGGGATGGACCCGCTCGAGTTGAATCGGGTGCAATCCCAATACGCCTCGGTGCAGCTCGTGGACGGCGCCAACGTCAATGCCATGGCAACCATCGGAGCGATCCGCGGCAGCGCCCAGAACATCCAGACACAAATCGGCAACCTCGAACAAGACTCGTTCTCCGCAGACCCGGATTTGAACACCGAGGTCTCGGTCTTGAATAAGATCAACGCGGCCGAAGTTCTCACGCTGTGCACCTTGCAGGACTCCAACAAACTCTTGGCCTCCCTGGTTGAACAACAGACCGTCCTCGCGAAGCAGCAGCGCGAAGCCACCACCAACACGATCAACGCGGACATTCAGCGCCAAGCCGGCATGGCTGGCAACCTATCGCTTGTAAGTGGGACCTTAACTAACTCTCTTCAAAGCTTCCGCATGCCGTAAGGCACGCGGAGAATCGGCCCGGGCGTCGAAGGAGCGGACGGCAGTGCAAACCGACTATCTGCAGTACATCTTCCAAGCCATCAACACCCTGCTCACCCAGAACCTCGGTTTCTTCGACGCCATGGGCCAAAACTTATTTCGTTCGTTCGCTACCATCCTCATTGCCTGGTACGGAATCAAATCGGCCCTCTCGGCCGCCGGTGGACGCCACTTTCTCAACTTCGACCATTTCGCGAGCCTGTTGCTGACCATTAGCTTCGGCTTCGCGATGGTCAACTACTACAGTGCCCCGATTCCCGGCGTTGGAACGAGCTTTCACAATCTCGTCACCAACGAGGCGCAATTCCTTTCGAGCCAGATCGATCAGGCGCAGCTGCAGGCTGTCATCCAAGGGGTCGCGGACTTTGAGACCCGCATGGACTCGCCTACCTGGGGCGATCTGTTCGGAACGGCCATCTACGTTCTCATCACCATCCTCTTGGCGACCGCACAGGCGGTCGCGTTTGTGGTGATCGCGTATGGTTTTATCGCCACCGCTGTTTGCGTGCTCGTCGGACCAGTCTTCGTGCCGTTTTTCATCGTGCCCAAAATGGAGTGGCTCTTCTGGGGATGGTTCCGCTGCTTCTTGCAATATGCCTTCTATCAGGTTGTCGCCGCAGCCGTCGTATTCATCATCGCGAACCTCTTGCTCGGCGCGTTGCGCCTCTTGCCGGGCGGCACCATTTCGACCGTACAACTAATTACTTGGCTCCCGGTCCTCTTTATCACGCTTCTTGCCTCCATCTATACGCTCTTAAAGATACCCACTCTCACCAACCACATTTTCAGCGGCACTTCCGGCGGATCTTCGGTGGCCATGATCGAAAGGGTCTTCGAATGAACGACGACACAAGCTTCCACGACGCCAAACGTCTCTATCTCGAATCCTACGGAGATCCCATGGTGACCAACACCTATCTCAAGATTGCGCTGGTTCTCGTTTCACTGGTGGCCTTCGGCTTGGCGCTCCTCGACCTCAAAACCATTCGCACCTTTCAGAATTTCCGCCCGCTCGTCATCCGCATTGACGACCTCGGCCGCGCCGAAGCTATCAACTATCACAACCTCGAATACAAACCGCAGGACGCCGAAGCGAAGTACTTTCTCTCGCAGTTTTGCACCCTCTACTATCGCCGCAACCGCTACACCATCCAGAACGACTTTTCGAAATCTCTGTATTTCCTCGACGGGAAACTCGCCAACGGCATTCTCGATGCCTACCGCAAGGACGACATCCTCAAGAAATTCCTCAGCAACACTGCGGCTCCCGAGATCGACGTAGACGTAAAGAAAGTGGCGCTCGAAGAAATGCAGACTCCTCCCTTCCGTGCGCGCGTCGATTTCTACTTGGTCTATTACTCCCCCGCCGATCACAGCGAGTTGAAACGCGACCTGTACACGGCGAACTTTGTCTTCCTGTTCCGAACGCAAGTGCCGAACGAGCTTATTCCGATCAATCCTCTCGGCCTCAGCATCACCTACTTCCGTGAGGACGAGGCGTTCAAGTGACATCACGGGCTAAGAGGATACAAGAGTCGCGGGCGAACGCCTCGCATCCTCGGCCCAACCTCCGCGCGTCCCGCCCAATCCAACCCAGCGACTCTCTCCCCTTCTCGCATCACAGCCCTTCCGATCGGCTCTCTTCCTCGATACACCTGGCGCGCTTCTGGAGGACCTCCGGTGCTTCCCGGCTTTCCGCCCGCTCCCATTCTTCGAGCGGACACACAGAAACAGCAAGGAATAGCCCTGCCGCAGAGGCCGTGAAATGATCGCGAACGCCCTGTTCCTTTCGATGGCCGTGCTCCTCGCCCTCGGCTTTTGGCTCATGGGCGAACTCAAATTCTTCATCCCCTACAAAGCCTTTCTGTTTCACGTGTATGCAAAACCGATCCTTCTTTATGTCGTGGTTCTCTTCGCGAATCTCTTCGCCGCCTCACTCGCCCTCATCCGCAAATTCTTTTTGAAGGACACCGGCCGCAAACTCTTCCATCTCGACAAACAGCTGCACTTGGGCGACACCGACGTGCCTGCGCCATGGTTCGACGAGGAGCTCGACTGACATGGCGCGCGGTCATGAGCCGGAGGAATTCCTCGATCCGCGCGAGCCAGCAAACGCCCGCGAACGCGACCGCCAAACCGTCTCGCGCACGGGCGACTCCCGCCAGCAGGAACCAGATCAACAGCGGCAGCCCGAAGCCATCGACCTCAACCCAGGAACAGGCCGGTCGCCGGAGCTGCGCAAGATTTACGAAATCCGAGGCCGCACTTATCGCCTGCGCTCCTCGGAAATCACGACCATGATCGAGATTGGCAAGTTTCGCACGCTGGCTCTCGAAGATCTGCGCGAGTTTATCTACACCGGTGACAACCCAAGCTGGCGGCCCGATGTCGAAAACCTCGTTCGTCAGAGTCTCGTGCAGATGAAAACAATTCCGCACGAAGAGCGGGGCTCCCGCCAACTCCTAGCCCTTACGAGGCCTGGACTGCGCTTTCTCACCGAACAGCAAGCTCCAGGCAAGGACCACGCCCTCTATTCGGGCTTCGCCAAGCCTCGAGAAGCCCATCACGACGCCGACCTCTATCGGCTTTACCAAAAGGCAGCCGAGAAAATCGAGCGCGCGGGGGGCAAGAATCTCCGCGTCGTCCTCGACTACGAGCTGAAAAAGCGTGTCTATCGGGACCTTGCGAAATCGGGTCCCGCCCGTACCTCACCCGAGAATCGGCGAACGGTCGCCGAACGCCACGGTCTGAGCGTCGTGCGCGGGAAGATCCCTCTTCCCGATGTGCGTATCGAGTACGAGACACCGGAGGGAGCTAGAGCCCGCGTCGACGTCGAGCTGGCCACGGGCCATTACCGGGCTCGCACGCTCGCCGAAAAAGTCCGCGCCGGTTTTTCCATCTACGCCCGATCCGGCGACGTGTCCAACCTTCGTCGCGTCTTGGATCAGCACGAATTGACCGCCGAGATTCTTTCGCTATGAAACTGCCGCAAGAACAAGTCGACCGCATCGCCGCGCTCGGATACACCGAAGTCGAAGCACAATTTCTTTACCTGGTCGCCGCGCACTCCGGCTATTTCACCATGCGGCAGTTCAATGCGTTCGCCGGTGTAAGCCGCGGTAAACGCTCCATGTCTTTCGCGCAGAAACTTCTCAAGCATGGGCATGCGACCGTCCGCGATTACCTGAAGGCCGGTTGCGTGTTTCATCTCTTCTCGCGCCTCGTATACGGACCTATTAATAAGGATAACGTTCGCAACCGCCGCCTCCATTCCTTCGACTACATCCGCACGCGCCTGGTCCAAATGGACTTCCTTCTCGAGAATCAAGAGCAGGATTTCCTGGAGACCGAAGCTGACAAGATCGCGCTCTTCTGCGAGTCTCTGGCCATTTCCAAAGACGTCCTACCCGCCAAGGTTTACGAAGGTGCCGCCGGCACGCGCCCCACGGTTCGATATTTCGTCGACAAGTTTCCCCTGTTTCAGGCCCCTCCGATTCCCGGTGCTCCCCCTGTGGTCACTTTCACTTATGTCGATTCCGGGGCGGGAAGCCTGTGGAGTTTTACCGCTCATCTCGGCGCCTACCATGCGCTCTTTCGCCATTTGCCCGCCTTCCGCCTCCTCTACATCGCCCCACGGACAAACGGCTTTCGGCGCGCGGAAGAACGCTTCCGTTCGAGCGTCAAACAGCCACTCGAATCGGATGTGTCGACGGAGCTCCTGCGCTACTTCGCGGTCCGACGCAAGTGGGAAAACCACGAGTACGTCGTGCCTGTGACCGCAGACTTCGAGTTTCTAAATGAGGCGCGCCGCCGTTTTCACGGCGAGCATTTCGACGGACTCTATACCGCTTGGAAGGGTGGCAGTCTTTCGGAGAGTCAGCTGCGCGTGGAATTCTCACAACTGACTCCGTCCCGAACCGTGTTTTTCGGCACCTATCTCATCCGAAATGAACGAACCCCGCTTGATGAGCGGACCCGCAAGCAGGTGAACCGAGCATGAAGGACGCGGTTCACCTACCGGTTCACCGTTCCGTTCACCTCTGTGGTGAACGGAAGTGGCTCAGAACGCTCTGGTTGCGCACGGCGCGACGGCAGAATTTGGACACGGGCAAAACACCCGGTTGGGCTGGAGCGACCCCACTTCGTTGCCACCGGAACCGTGGCGGTCGCTCCAGCCCAGGGAACAAGGAAAGGCCCTGTTCCGTTGGGTTTTGCCCGTGTCCGAACACTCGAGAACGCCAAAGGAGAACACATGTCCATCATCAACAAGCCCCCAGAACTCGTGAAACGCGAGTACGAGTTGCAAGAGCCGATCGCGCTCGCCGTCGAGAAGTATGCGGTCTTCATTCAGAGCACGCCCGATCACGTCGTCAATTCCGCGCTGAAGATGGTCATCTGGAGAGACGTCGAGTTCCGCCGCTGGCGGAAGCAGCAGCAAGCGGCCGCGGAGAAAAAAGAGGGAAGCACTGCGGCAAAGGCGAGTCGGGCATGATCCGACAACTGCTTCACGCCCGCCATTTCGTCGCTTGTGTATTCGCCGCGGCAACGGGGTTGGCCCTGTACCTTCGCATGCCGTTCCCCGAGTCGAATCTCTTTCTCCAAATCATGGCCTCACGCGGGCGGTATGCCTTTCTCTTTCTCAAGTTCTCCTACACCCTCTTCCTTTATACGACCCCCTATATTGCGTATGCCATGTTGGTGTCCGGCCTCTACATCTTCGCCTTGAAGACGGAACGTAAGATCCGCTCGGGCACCTTGCCGCCGTATTTCGACCCGCGGCAAAGAACAGAGCTGTCGCTCGTGCTCGGCGAGCTTCATCATCCCCGTAAACCGATCCCGTCGGAAACTCCGCAGTGGCTCACGATTCCCGAGAGAGGTTTGTTTACCGGCATTGCCATCGTAGGCGCTGTCGGGTCGGGAAAAACCGCAAGCTGCATGTACCCGTTTGCCGAGCAAATTTTGGCGTACCGGGCGGACGATCCCGAGCGGCGAATTGGCGGACTTGTTTTGGAAGTCAAAGGAGATTTCTGTGCTCGTGTCCTTGAAATCCTCGACCGCCATGGGCGCTCGAGCGATTATGTCGAAATCAGTCTTGAGTCCGAATATCGCTACAACCCGCTTCACAATGACCTCGACGCGTACGCCCTGGCCTACAGCATCGCCTCGCTGCTCAACAATCTCTTTGGCCGGGGGAAAGAACCGTTCTGGCAGCAGGCCTACACCAACCTCGTGAAGTTCATCATCCTGCTGCACAAGGTGGCGTTCGATTACGTCACCCTCTTCGACGTCTATGAATGCGCGATCAATCCGCGCCTGCTCGGAAGCCGAATTCAAGAGGCGCAACGCCGGCTCATCGAAGCCGACTCGGTGCTTCTCCTCGAGGAGGAATACCTCAAGTTTCCGCGCGACTTCGATCCGTTCGGGTTCCGGTTGGACACGGAAACGCACCTCTATCGTGCGCCTCTGACTCCCGGGCTCGCCGCCGTGTTGAAGGACAAGCCCGTCCAGTGGGAGGCCGAAAATGCCTCTCGCCAGAGCCCGGTGCCCATTGAGAAGAAAATGCAGCTCGAAGCCGTTGAGAGATGGTTCGTCAACGACTGGTCGAGGATCGAACCGAAATTGCGCACCTCCATCGTCGAAGGTATCTCCGTGTTCCTTTCTCTGTTCGATGACAACCCCGCGGTCAAACGCACCTTCTGTCCCCCCGCGGAGTGTTACGACCCTCAGGCGAACGCAGACTGCAAGTTCGGGAAGCCACTGCCCTCGCTGCCTTGGCTCATTGAGAAAGGAAGCCTCTGCTGTTTGAACTTTCCGGTTGCCATGAATCCCGGCCTCGCCAAGGCTCTTGGCGTCATGCTCAAGCTCGACTTCGAGCGTGCAGTCGTCAATCGCGTGCCCCTGATGGAAAAAAATCCTGGCCAGTACTTCCGGCAGGTACTGTTTCTGTGCGACGAATACCAGCATTTTGCAACGGTGGGTGAGAGTGAACCTACGGGTGATGAGCGCTTCTTCAGCCTCTCGCGCCAGCCCAAATGTATTCCCATCATCGCGACGCAGAGCATCAGTTCTCTGAAGTCTGCTCTGCCTGGTGAGTCCTGGCGCACGTTGTTGCAGACGTTTCGCACGAAGATCTTCCTGTGCCTCTCCGACGACTTCTCCGCGCGCATTGCCAGCGAATTGTGCGGGCGCGAGGACCGACTCAAAGCGAGTTACAACCTCTCGGAAAGCGGACACGACGCGAATGTCAGCTTCCTCACTGGCAAAGCCTTATCGCACAAGGCCAACCTTACGGCCTCGAAAACCTACAGTCCGCATCATGACCTCCGGTTCGATCCGAAAATCTTCATGGAATTGCGGAATGCGCAGTCGGTGACGATCGCCTATGACGGTACCAACCCCATGCCGCCGAGCTTTTGTTATCTCAAGCCCTACTACAACGACGTGAACAAATCCTACTTCCGACAACTTGCCGATGGAGAACTCTAATGAACGGATTTGAAACCATACTGCCCTTCTTGAAGCCGATCGAACACCTCATTCTCGATGACTCCATCAGCGAGGTCATGGTGAATGGGCCCGAACATATCTTTATCGAGAAAGGCGGATTCATTGAGCCGGTGCGAGGGGTTCATCTCGGCGAAAAATCCCTCATGGTGGCGGTCAAGAATATTGCACGGCGCTTGGGCGATGACATCTCGGAATCGAAACCGATCCTCGACTCGCGGCTGCCCGATGGCAGCCGCGTCGCGGCCGTCATTCCGCCTTGCAGCGTCAACGGCGTCACGCTGACCATTCGGAGGTTCAACTCACGTCACTTCGGGATCGAGGATTTGATACAGGCAGGGACCCTGGACCGCTGGCTTGCCAATCAGCTCGAAGGTTACGTTCTCGCCCGTAAGAATTTGTTGATCACGGGTTCCACAGGCTCGGGCAAAACCTCGATGCTCAACGTCTTGGGGAAATTCATTCCCCCCGATGAACGCATCCTCCTGATCGAAGACACGTCTGAAATTCACATGTGCCACGACAACCTTGTGCGCTTCGAAGCAAAGCAACCGCAGAACGGCTTGCCGGGAATCACCATCCGCGAGCTGCTGAAGGCATCTCTTCGCCACCGTCCCGATCGACTCATCCTCGGCGAAATTCGGGGAGGCGAGGCGTTCGATCTGCTGCAACTCTTGAACACGGGCCACTCGGGCAGTCTCTCGACCGTGCACGCGACTTCCGCTAGACAAGGCCTCGCCCGCTTCACGAGTTGCGTCCTGCAGAGCGGCGTGGACCTGCCTTACCGAGCTATCAAAACAAATGTGGGTGATTGCGTGAACATCGTCGTTCACCTTGAGCGGCGCCCCGGTCGCCGGTTCATTTCCGAGGTCGTCGAAATCCATGGCTACGATCCCGATCGCGACGAGTACAACTACGGCTTCATTTTCGATAGCCACAAGGAACTGTTATGACAGAATCCCCGAACTCCGACTCTTCGCCCGTGTCTGCTCCTGAGTACATTCTCGACAACTTCGACGCGAGTGACCGCGTCGCCGTCCTTGTCCTGAACCGCAACTCGCGCGAAACGATCCAGCGAATCACGACCGCGAAGAAGGCTGCAAGTCCCGAGTTCCAGGCCTGGCTGCGCTTCAAGAACGCAAACGGATCCGATGTTTATCTCGGCATGAACCCACTCCGGCAGCATGCGTGGACACGCACAAAGGACGACATTGTTGCGATCCGTCATGTTTACCTCGACTTGGACCATGGCGGGCAAGATGGGCTCAAATCCGTTGAGGACTCTGCCGCTACACCGCCGCCGAATCACGTGCTAACCACCTCTCCGGGCAAGTACCAAGTCGTTTGGAAAGTGGAAGGGATGAGCCTCGAGGAGGCGGAAACCTTGTTGCATGCCATCGCTCGCGAATTCGATGGAGACCCGGCCGCGACCGATGCTTGCCGCGTCTTACGTCTCCCCGACTTTGCCAACAAGAAATATGCCTCCGATTTTTATGTCGAGGCGCGAAAACAAAGCACGCAAATCTATCAGCTTCGGGACTTCAAGCTGCACATGGACGCGCAGGATTCGCCGCGTCACAACTATCACGAACGCGCCAAGCACACATTCACTCCAAGGTCCTTGAGTCAGTCCGAATACGACTGGGCCTTCGCGAAGCGAGCGTTGGCGCGCGGTGAGGCGCCGGATGACATCATCCGTCAAATCGCGAACTATCGCGCGACCGACAAGCACGATCCGCAGGACTATGCGACGCGGACCGTCACGAAAGCGCAAGCCGAATTGCGCGGCGATGGCCTTACCCAAAGGACTTCAAATTTGCTGCCCGATGAGGCCGACAGGAACCAATAACTGGGGTAGGGCCATGCGTTCAAAGAACAAACCGATCATTAGCCGCGCCGATAACGAGTCTCCGTTGCCGTTGCCTGCGCTTGTTTTCCCACGCCTGCTCCGCATCCAAGACGCTGCCAGGTATCTCAGCGCAACAACGTGGCAGATAGAAACCCTACTCCGGGAAGGAGAGATTCCTTCCTTCATTCTCGGCAAGCGTCGCGTCGTTGACAGGCTGGAACTCGATCGTTATGTAGAGCGGAGAAATGCGGAAACGAAAGCAGAAATCTCTCCTCGTGCCGTGGAGGTATCGACCGAATAGCCTCCCAACCACGGCGAACCACGCACGACCATCTCCGGTATTGCACGTCGATCGCCCTCGGCACGCAAGAGTCATCAGCCGATTCCCATCAACCTTGGTTATAATTGTGAAAAGGGATCAGTTCTCTCTTACGCTTTAGGAACAGAACCGTCGGGAGCGGAAGATGCGCACTGACGACGCAAAACTCTACGTTTTGGGAGTCCGTGCCGAGCCAACGGCCTTTCACTGGGCCGTCGTCAGCGGTACTTCGCATACCCCTGTGCTTGAGGACTCCAACGTCGAAACCGCCCCCACCGCATACTCTTCGGGCGAGTCCCTCGCTTGGATTCGAGACCGCTTCCTGCAAGTTATTGACAGCTATCGCCCGGCTAAGGTGGCCGTTCGCTTTCCCGAAGGCAATGCAATGAGTACGAGAACCGACGCTGCGAAGGCACGCTGCCGCGTGGAAGGTGTTGTCATGGAGGCTGCCGCTTCGCGCAACATTGAATTGGTCACCGGCGCCCTAAACACATTCAAGAAGCACTCTGGTAGCCAGTCCCCCAAGGAGGATCTAGCAAAACAAGACCTTCGCGGACTCGACTGGTCAAGGTATCCCGATGTCAAGCGACGCGAAGCTATCCTCGTCGCGGCATCCGTATTGCCGCAAAGAGTGGGGCTTTAGATGTTCGACGTCCGTGCCACAATTACCTACCAACGTTTGCGCGAACTCGGCGTAGGCCAGGGGATGAACTCGGTGGTGCACCTCGCTTACGACCCTATATTGCGTCGTAACATCGCTGTCAAAGAGATCCAGAAATCCAAGTTCGGAAACCACTTCGACTCGTATTGCCACGAGGCTCGCGTTATGTTTGCTGCGGCGGATCCGAATATCGTGGATTTGGAATTCGTTTGCGAAACCAACGACTCTATCGTTCTGGCGCTGCCTTACTATGCAAATGGGTCGTTGCACGACAGGATTTCCACCAACCCGCTTCCTCTGCGCGATCTCTTAAAATTGGCCCAAGTCCTCGTCGCAGCACTTTCCCGAATCCACATTGCCCGATTCCTTCATCTCGACGTAAAACCGGCAAACGTGCTTTTCGACGATTTGGACCGTCCGCGCCTGAGCGACTTTGGCCAAAGCCGATTTTTATCGGCTAATGGCACTGTGACCTATCCGGACGTCTACAAGTCCTGCATGCCGCCCGAAACAGTCACTTCCCACGTAGCCACAGTGGAATCAGATATCTATCAGCTGGGGGCATTGCTCTATTGGGCTGCCAACGGAAATCCAGTCTATGAAGCACAGAAGGGGCTGTCGCCGGCCAACCTGATGCAACGCATCGAAAGAGGTAAATTCCCAGACCGCGACTTCTTTCTTCCTCACATCCCTAAACGAATCCGCACCATTCTTCGGAAGGCCATGCGCGTCAATCCTGCTGAACGCTATCGCTCCGCGGTCGACTTCGGCGCAGTTTTCGGCCGAGTCCCTCTCGCCTTGGATTGGGCAACGCAGGCTCTCAGTAATGGCAACTATGTTTGGCGCGCAACCCGTTCTGGTCGGCCCGACTTGGAAGTGTCACTGTGCCAAGCCACCTCAGGCACCTGGAAGACGGAGGTTTGGACCGTGCGGACTCAGGAGCGGCGCAAAAAGAATCTCAGACAAGATTGGCGCAATGGGCTTACGTATACAGAGGCTTTAAAGCACCTCACTGAGGTTTTTGACCGGTTAAGTCGGTAAGGACGAAACAATCTCCTTCAACTTTCCACGATAAGTAATTCCTGTCGCCTCGCTCAATGCGCTGGCGCTCCGAAAGGCAACCCGAGCAAAACGGGTTCTCCGCATAGCTCAGCGCTGAGACATCCATCGCTTGTCCGCAGAACCGGCATGTTTTGACCCGCTCGAGCATATGCGGCAGTTCACTTTTGCTCATCTGCCATCTCCGATTCAATGGTTAAAACTTAAGTTTTATTGTAACTTAAGTTTCCACTCAATCGAGGAATATCTTATGAAGCAAACGAAAGCAGATAAAGATTTTGCGCTTAGGTTCGCGGAAGCGCTCGGCCCGCATATAGAAGGCGAGAAGCTAAAAGGCCGCTCGATCGCCGCGACTGCTCGGCGTCTAGGTGTGAGCGGCCCGGGCCTGCTCAAACAACTGAACGGCGGCACTCCGAGCGTAAGAACAGTTGCCCTCGCATACGCGGAGTTCGGAGTCTCCGTGGCCTACGAAGGTGTCGATGTGGGTAAGGCGCTATCTCGGAGACGCGGCCGTAGGCCAAAGCCGTCAGATGCCAATCAACTTCTACTACCATTCGAAATCACCGCACCACCGTCGTCGCAGCGTCTTGTTCTGAAACTACTTCCCAAAAGTGCGCGCAAGTACCATCTGCAGCTGATGGTCAAAATGTCCGCTTAAAGGGCCGCAATTTCCTGAACGGCGGATATTGCATCGCCCCACATTGGCATGTGCGGCGTTCCCGTGCTCCGGTCAAGCGGCTTCGTTGAATCCGGGACAGTTCGATTCTATAGTACGGAATACCCGAGTCCTCCCATGACCGAGCTCGTCACTCCAGCGAAAGCACTGATCTTTCGCATTACCCACATCAACAACGTCCCGTGGATTCTCGGGAACGGACTGCATTGCAGCAGTAGTGGACACGCCGATCCTAACTACACACCAATTGGGAACGCCGAGATTATCACGCGCCGGGCGAGGCGAATCGTACCCATCGCGCCAGGGGGCACGCTTGCCGACTATGTGCCCTTTTACTTCACGCCATATTCCCCCATGCTTCTGAACATCAAAACGGGCCGGAATGGCGTTACCCAGCGCCCCATGTCCGAGATTGCCATACTCGTTTCGTCCTTGCCCGAACTTCAAAAGCGAGCGATCCCGTTCGTTTTTACCGACCGGCATGCGGTCTTGGAGCCCGCAGAATTTCATAACACTCTGGACCGGCTCGACCGCATCGATTGGCCTAGATTGCAGTCCCGCGATTTTAGGCGCGATCCGGATGACCCCGGAAAGTTCGAACGCTACCAAGCCGAGGCGCTCGTCCATACGCACGTACCAATGCCCGCAATTTTGGGCATTATTTGCTATCGAACCGAGGAGCAAACAAAAATCGAAACCACTTGTGGTATCCTAAGTCTCACCACCAAGGTATTGTGTAGACCAGGCTGGTATTTCTAATGATCAAATACGTCCAAGGGAATCTTCTCGAAGCCCCCACCGAAGCCCTCGTGAACACCGTCAACGAGGTAGGCGTCATGGGAAAGGGCATAGCCCTCATGTTCAGCGAGGCGTTTCCCGAAAACACCACCGCTTATGTACAAGCATGCGAAGCTCACATGGTCCACGTCGGGCACATGTTTGTCACGGAGAATAAACAGGTCGTCCAGCCTCGTTGGATCATTAACTTCCCCACAAAGAAGCATTGGCGTGGTGATTCGCAAATCGAATGGATTCACGACGGCCTTCGTGACCTAGTGCGGGTTGTCAAAGAAAAGAAGATTCGTTCAATTGCACTTCCCCCTCTCGGATGCGGGAACGGCGGCTTGGACTGGCCCGACGTGCGTCACGAAATCGAGGCGGCTCTTGGAGGATTACAGGACGTCGAAATCCTCGTCTACGAACCCACACGCACGTACCAGAATGTCTCGAAGCAGGAAGGTCTTGAGAAATTGACGCCCGCCAGGGCGCTGATTGCCGAACTCTGCCGTCGCTATTCAGTGCTTGGCCTTGAATGCACAAATCTTGAGATACACAAGCTTGCGTGGTTTCTTCAATCAACGATCCTCGCTATGGGCCAAAAGGATCCTCTAGATTTGCGCTTTACCCCGAACAAATTCGGCCCTTATGCCGAGAGGTTGCGGCACTTGTTGAATGGTTTGGATGGAAGCTATCTGCATTCCGCGAAGCGCCTTAGTGATGCAGGTCCGTTTGACCTGATTTGGTTTAATGATGCGCGGCGCGGAAAGGTGGAGGAATACCTCCACAACGACAAGGCTAGAACCTACCTTCCCGCGCTAGAGGCCACGGCAAAACTCATCGACGGCTACGAGTCCCCCCTGGGGATGGAACTTCTAGCTACGGTCGACTGGCTCATTCAGAAAGAAGGCTACTCCACAGACCTTTCGTCTATCCGTCAAGGTATTGCTCACTGGCCAGGAGGGAAGCAAGCGGTCCAGCGCAAACAGCATATTTTTGATGATCGTCTTTTGCAGTTGGCCATCGACCGGTTGAAGATGGCGTCCTCCATTCGCCAGGCGGCGCCTCTTGCTGTTTGAGTTCCCGTGGTCTTCGGCGCAATCTCCCTCACATGTAATATCGATACTGAAGCGCGGGTTCCTTCGATCCCGCCAACTTCAGGATCTCGCCAACTCGCTTCGAGAACGCCAGTGTTATGGGATCGTGTGTGGCGAATGCGGAGGTATTCCAATTGAGTTTGGTCAGCCGGAGGATATCTTCGGAGCATTCCCTGAAAGTTAGCGAGCCCCAATTCTCAGTAATCTCAATGGGTTGAGGTATCCGGTGCCCGGAATAGCAACGCAGGAATGGAACGTAGCCAGTGGTGTATACCAATCCCTTTTTTCCACCGAAATCAACGCTCGTGCCACGAAGCACAGCCTTGTAGCCAGGCCGCAAACACACTATGCCACGATGCGAAAGCGTCAGTAGTGCGTAATGGGCATTAGTACCAGCAAGCGCTTGCTCAAAACCCATCTTCTCTTCGTCGCTGTAGCGCGACGTCTTGTGAAGGACCACCTTTCGAGCTTTGCTGCCGACTTGCTTCTCGTAGATATCAAGCACTCGCGTGAGGATTGATTGCGCTTGTTCTTTCTTGAGGTGCGGCGCGCGCTCGTGTTCCTTACGCTCATCCCATTCGACGGTGTCCCCGCGTAGCACGAAACCCTCTCCGCGCTCGGAAAAGGCCTGGGCAATGCTGGTCCGCAGGAACGGCGAGTTAGCCTCATCCTCGTGGTAGAAAGACATACCGACAAAACACGCGCCATCGATAACGTGAGCCAGCCTCCACGGGATTATTCGGGCCTTGTACATAAGCGCGGTGCTGAGATTCCATGCTCGAGAGCACAGATCTTGCACGCCTCGCGTGCCAGCCAAAGTGCGGTGCCAGATCAACTGTGTCGGGACAACGTCCATGCACTCGGCCTTCAACCCTCGTCGAAAGCTACGGGCTGTCTCGCCCGCCATATCTTCATCATCACCGAGCAATTCTTCTAATCCGGCATGTTCTCGGTCATGTTCCGCGATGCCCGTTCGACACAGTTCTTCGAGCCTCTGCGACATCGCACAGATAACCACGTCCGGAGGGGGATCAAGCGCTGCAAGTGCCGCCACCTCATCGGCCACAAATCTCTTCAGCAATCCGACCCGCCGTGTGAAATCGTCCTCTTCCTCAACCAGCCGCACGTCTATTGGGCGCAGGGCTCGGTGCCATACGCTTTGCGTTATCAGTTGGATTTGAAACGGCTCCTCGGAATTGAATCCGGGAAAAGACGGATGCAGTGCGCAATCAATGTCGTCTTTCTGCTCGATAGCCTGCTGGATTTGCGACAGTAACCCGACACCTCGGTCAATAGCGTCGGCTGGCCCCACGATTCCGACACGAATGATGTCTCGTCGCGTCGCATCCGTCTTGCTGTAAGGTCCGAACGCCATCAGCCCGGTGCGGGGATCAACACACCTTTGCTTGTTGCCAAAGAGAAGCTCCGGCTCCGCGATGTACGCACACGACAGCCTGTCTACATTTTGCGAGAGGAGGGATTCCAGCGATACGGATTGCAACTCCTTGACGTGATGGCGCCGTTTATCCCGGTTCCCGGTCGTCCTCCGAAAGTTGGTCCTCTTCTGCATACGTGATCGAGATCTCGTTTCCGAACATTTCCAACTGAGGGATTTTGTCGTCGTCCGCCATTGCAGCATCCATGAGCGCATCGAAGCTCATGTGGTCGCTGGCGATGCCGAAGTCCAGCATGCCAGAAATTGGCGCTAGGTCGACACAAATCGGTGACTGGCCAGTTTCGATTCGCAGCTCTCGCGCAGCACGCTTCTCTTTATCACCGGTCAGGACCAACGTCCAAAAACGAAGCGATCTAAGGATTTGACCGTTGCCTTCTTCTCTCGTCCACGGTGAAAGAGCCGGTCCGACCCATCTTGAGGTTCGCGCCGTTTTTCCGTCATCTTTGGTCAGTAAATATGTGGGTTCTATTTTCAGCATCAAATTGTTCATCACGTACATGAAATTGGCTCGGAATGCTTGATGCCTCCACCCAAATGGGACCTTCTTGAAACTCCCGTCGTCTTGCTTTTCCATCTTCGTATGCTGGGCCGTCACTTCTCTCCAGCGCGTGCGACCGCTGATTCGCCATGCGATCTTCCTCGGCGCTCCGTCGAGCGCACCTCGAAAATAGCGGCCCTTACTACCATCCAGGCGAAGGTGCTGCTTCCAAGCATGTTCTTTTAGACAAACATTGAGCATTTCAATGGCACGTCGCTTGTATTCCTCGTCTGAAAACCAGTCGCTGAAATCATCGGAAGCGACAACGGCCTCATTCTTGAGCACGCAATCGAATGTATTTGGCGCGTTGAGATCGATGAACGTGTAAAGCTGGCCTTCTCTCAAGATAAACGGTGGCGCGTGCTCAATGTACTCACGGATGTCCTTTTTCTCCCGAAGAATCGTCGCAGCATAATAAATCCTCTGGGGGAGCGTCGTCACACGGTACAAGTTTGATAGCAGCCTCTCGTTTACGCGATCTGCGCCAGTGGAAGCCATAGTAAGAACCGGCGTCAGCGCATGCGGTTGACTGACTAGAGGCATTGCCGGGTGAAAGCTGCCCTTCCCTCGCGGAGTGGGTTCGCCCCGCAGATAGCGGATCAATTCACGAAAGCTTTCCTCGAATTTCTCGTCGTCACGAAAATCGATCCAATTTCGGACGCGAAGCGTGGCCGGCAGGCTCACGTTCTCCCTGAGTAGCGGAATGACTCGTCCTTTTGCTCCGGACACGTCTGACCAGACAGCGATGGACCGCTCCAAACTCGGCCACTCGCTCTGCAACATCGCACGTGAAACTACGATCCCGACGAAGCGAGCGCCATCGATGTGTTTCTCGATGTCAAGTACGATGTTCCCGCCCTTTGGAAAGTCCCACTTGTCGAAAACGACTGCCAAGTTCCGATTGCCATAGGGCTCCGCCTCAATGCGCCCGGCCAGCATTTCAACCCATGGTTTCTGTGCTCCGGTGTGACACAAGAAAATGTCTTTTTCGCTAGAAGGCTGCCTTGGCAGATTGAAACTCGATTGGCTGGACATGGGCGGCAAGACTACATGCTTCTTCAAAGCCTTCAAGATCGGTTCATGCTCTTATTTCCGTTGAACTTAAAGAAAAAGTCAACAGATTATCGGCGCTGCCTGTGATACGCTCCGCCGGGGAGACGGCGATGGAAACCACCCAACCTGAACAGCCAAAGCCATCAACACAGACGCTCGAACTCACCGTCAAACGACTCGCGACGACGGATGCATGGAAAGACATTGTCCGCATTAAGGAAGGATTTCGAAGGGACCGAAACGGCACTCATGTTCGCCGTGGCACCATTTGTCGAATTACAGCACCCAACGGTCGATCAAAGTGGATCGTTGTCCACGGCCGGAAACCGAACGATAACAGAATCGAGATGGACTTGAATGTCAGGCTAGCACTCGACGTTAAAATCGGAGAGACCTACGCATTTGTGCTCGATCAGCTGTCCCCAATCCAATCCCTTTGGTTTCCGTGGAAAGCGTCCGATCCCATGTTCCGACTCCCGGCCCAGATGGGCATCATTTCCTTTGTCATAGGTGTCGTACTCGGCGCAGCGGGGATTCTCGTCGGTGTCGTCCCCTTGCTTAAGGAACATAAGCAGACTGCCCCCCAAGCTGTACATTCCACCACCGGGACCCCACCGCCACAGGCTTCCGGGAAGCCATGACGAGACGCCTGACACACACATCAGTGCGAGAACAGCTTTCTGTCATTCTCCGCTTGGGTACCCTCTTGATAAAAACTTTCAAACCAGGGTGATTGGCCGCTAATCGCCTCCGGCTTTTGGAGAGCCAGGGTGTCCGCGGCCGCTTTCTTCTTGCCCTTGGATTTCGCTTTCTTTCCTTTCGCACCTTCCATCCTCATCCTGAAATGAAGGTGATCGAAGATCCGCAACGCTTCAATCGCATACGAAGTGGCGACACGCTGATCTTCAATCATAATGAGGTTGTCTCCGTTGTTCTCTTCGCCGCTGGGCGAGAGGTTTGAAGAACCCGTGAACACTTTCGCGGTTGGCAGATTAAAGTCAGTCACGACGAATTTGTCGTGTTCGTGAATGCCGCTTCCTCCGCTCCATTCGGCTTTGAATGGTTCCGGTGCCTTGGACGCAAGATACGAGTAGCGAACTGTTCCAATCGAACCGTCTGGCTTCTTGACGGTCAGGGTCCCTTGCTGGTCCGATATGCCGTAACTGAAAAGCTTCTTCTTCATTAGGCGATCAACGGCATCCCGAACCGGCCCCGATTTCGTCTGGTAGAGGAAGGCAATGGCGAAGAATACGGACGATGTCGCTTGGTCAATCGCAGCACCCACTGGGTTCAGGGAGAGGTCCGAGTCCTCATGCGGAGAGAAACAGAGATGCACCGGCGGCATGCTGGCGATGTTGACCAAATGCCATTGGCGCGACAATGGGTTCGTCGAAAAAGAACTCGGATCTGTGAAAGCCAGGCTAAACGCGTTCTCATACAACGTTGCCGCTTCTGGTGCATGCAAGACCATCGCGTTATTGGCCTGGATATATATCCCGCGAAAGCTGAAGTTCGTCGACCCGAAGAGCACCTTCTCGGGCAGGCCATTTCTTTTCGCGATCAGCACCTTGTTGTGTTGCAAGCTACGAAAATGCATTCTCTTCACGTTTCCAGCGCCCGCCGATCCAGAGAGAATCTTTGCCGCCTGCGATTCAGCACTGGTCGCGGGTTTGTGAGTGCCCGAATCGTCGATAATAGCCCTTAGCCGACCTCCGATCTTTTTCAAGCGGTCTACGATGTCAGGTTCGTTTAGGTCATAGGCAAAGAAGTCGAGGGTAAGACTCTTGTCCCTTGCCACCTCGTCGAGGAAGTTAAAGATCAGCTCATACGCTTCAAATCCGAGCCACTGATAGACGTCGCCCGAGACCTTCTTGAACTTCAGCCCCGCATCTGCCTTCGGAGGGATGACCTTCGTGTTGTTTCCATATTTGTCCACATATGCCTGGGAAGACGCAAAATTCCGCGTAAAACCGATATCCAGGAAGTTGTCGTAAATGACCGGGGAAAGAGGAATGTCGAGCGTAACAGAAGCTCCCGCAACCAGCTTTCCGTCTGTCGGCATATGCTGCTTTGTGACCCGATAGATATAATTACCTGCCTTCGGATCGTACGGAAAATGAATCCACCGGAACTTCTGAAACGGAGCTTCTGTCGAAAGAAAATTGCGATAGCCGTTAACGGCTTTCGCAGCTGGCTGATTGTAATTGAAATTCAATCGATTTCGAAGCGGGGCAAACGCCGATTGGCCCGGGCTACGCACTTCAATCGTGAAGCCAACAAAATCGGGTTCCGGCTCGTCAACATCCAAACCAATCAAACACATCCGTTCGCCACGCCACAGTTTGACGTGGAGCCCCGCACTCTCTGCAACGTTCGAAAAAGCAGTCATCGGACCCTCCGTCTGCATAACACAAATGCGCCCGCGACCCTTTGTCAGTGCGACACATTAAATCACATTTATTGCTATATGCGTATATCAATTCGTGCGATACCTTGCACTCAAGACCGGCCCCAACCCGGAAAGTGATGCAATCTGCCATTTTCAAGATCGGAGTCCCCGCCAAAAATGTACAACGAAGAAATGATGAACAAAGCCCTTCGCGCCTTCGATTGGGAATCGGTGTTGGCGCTGTTGCCTGAACAGACCGTCGAAAGTCTTCGCAAGCTTCTCGGCGACGTCCAACGGAGTGGCTGCCTCATCCGGCTGTATCGATTGACTTCTGGGCAAGAGCGTCTTCGCGCGAAAATGATTGAGAGTTTAAGGTCTTTCACGGAAAAACTCGGCGGCCCTTCGGCCACCAAAGCCCTCGAGTTCCTCCTTCAACAAGTTCAAATAACCGAGTTGGCTCTAGCAGAAATCGAACACACTTTGGATCAGGACTCATACTCCGCGCTTGGGCCCGATCACCAGGCATGGTCAACTCTCCTGTGGGCAGCGCGGGAGATGTCGAATGTATTTCAGCAAGCACAAAACGGCCTTCAGGACCACGACCCGGGAATGCCTGTAATCATCGATCCCCTAACACTGCGCCTCAGCAAGGAACAAGGATACGGGCTCGCGGCGGGACGATTGCATCAACTCTCCGAAACCGTAGCAAACACGCTCCGTATGCTTGGTCACCGATACCGTTGGTCAGCTTCGGGAACATTTCTGCTCCCAGCTAGAGTTGAACCTGACGAAACAAGTCTTTCAGCGGCTGCACGAATTGCGCGCCTTGGCGACGTTTGGCAAGAGGTCCTCGACGAGAGCAAGCATCACCGGTATTGGGGCGGGAAGTTCGAAGTCAAAGAACCGAATTCCGAGCAGCAATCCTTAATCCCCGGTCTTGAAAACGTGATCGTCAGCGTGAAAGACGAACCTGAGAGGGCTACTGAGTTTCAGCTCGCCGAATACATTGCCGTGACTCGGATGCAGCGCAAGCATCTGTCAGTTGGCATGGAAATCGCAAGTAGCACCGCCAAGGAACGAGTCAAGAACCCTCGCGTTGAAACCGTATCTCTCGCGCCTAACGAACTCGTGTCGGAATCTGAGTTGGTCACCCTCTACATGCTCGACAACGACATGCACTTCAATGCCACGAACGACAAAACCTCACTCGGAGGACTAACCATTCTGGAATGGCTCCGAGGCTACAGCATGTTGGAGGCGTGCTATGCGGGCCCGCCATCAGATTCCTCACCGGCAATCGTCCCAATCCAGCCCGACGAGTTTCTCGCCACGCTAAGCCGCGGTGGTCTAACCGATACTCAGGCCAGAATTTTCTTAAACCGTGTTACTTTTCAGTCCGGTCGCCGTGATCTCTATGACGCGCCTCTCATTCAAACAACCGATGGGCAGCTCTTTTTCCTCGCTTCCCTCTATCATGCAGTCAATCTTCCTCTGATTATCACTTCCCAGATTGGCTCTCAACAGCTCAACGTCGATGCCAAAGGCAAAACATTTGAAAAGGCAGTACTCAAAAGTCTCGAGCAGGCCGACTTACAAGCCAAGACCTTCGCGTTTACGATTGGGACGGTATCCTATGATTGCGATGTTGCACTGTTGTGGGACGGACACCTCTTTGTTTTTGAGTGCAAGAACTATGGCCTTCCGACTGACGATCCCGCAGACCGTCTCTTTTTCTGGAAAAGGCAAGTGGATGCTGTGCTCCAAGCAGAAAGAATTGCGAAGGACCTCGGCGACCATCCAGAAATTGTTCGTCAACACTTCGGCCCGGAGGCCACCTGGGACGAAATCCACCCGGTGGTACTGAATGCATCGTTTCTTTCGTTCCGCAGCGCTCGTCCAGGAACCTATTGCTATGACGCCTCGGCGCTTGGAAGATTTCTCGAGCGGGGCACACTGAACGAAATTCACTCCGTCCCCATAGAAGGCGCGAGGCTGGACTTCTTCCGTGAAGTGAAGCGCCTTTGGAAACGCAGCCGTCCCACTCCCGAGGATCTTCTTACGGAAATGGCGAATCCGAGCCAAGTGAGCATTGAGCGCGAAAAATACTATCTGGCCCGCAGGTTATTACGTCTCTCACCAACGGTTGCTTTGATGACTGAAACCCCCGCCAGCAAGCCTCCCGATTTTGAGCCGCTGTCCCCGGAGGCATAGAAAACCACTCAGGGAGTAGAATGTTGCCCTCCTAACCCCAGCACATCGAATGAGCGAGAGTTCGAGACAAACCTCCCCAATCGGAGACCCGAGATTCGAACTTACCCACTGGACTTCACGTCGGCGTATTGCGCGTTTCTCGT
>Ga0335085_10003805_pt1 | contig 25635 bp, 24 predicted proteins | sample Lox_Sample_45_FD_206712 | JGI IMG/M metagenome (GOLD analysis project Ga0335085, IMG submission 206712) | Soil microbial communities from Loxahatchee National Wildlife Refuge, Florida, United States - Lox_Sample_4.5 | ecosystem: Environmental > Terrestrial > Soil > Wetlands | place: USA...
GCGAGTAGCCGGGGAGAGCGCATGCGCGTGGCGGTGGGAGTCGCGGGCGGAGTGGCCGCCTACAAAGCGGCCGAAGTGGTGCGCCGCCTGCAGCAGGAAGGCCTGGAAGTGGAAGTGGTGATGACGCGCGCGGCGTGCGAATTCATCGCCCCGCTCACCTTCGCCGCGCTCACCGGACGCAAGGTCATCACCCAGATGTTTGGAGCGGGCGAATCCGCGCCGGCCAACGTCGAGAGCGCCATCGAGCACATGGCCGTGGCCCAGCGCATTGACGCGCTGGTGGTGGCACCGGCCACCGCAGACGTGCTGGCGCGCATGGCCCACGGGCTGGCCGACGATTTCCTCACCACCCTCTGCCTGGCGACCAAAGCCCATGTGATCGTGGCGCCTTCCATGAACGTCAACATGTGGGAGCATCCAGCCACGCAGGAGAATCTCTCCCGGCTGCGCGCCCGGGGCGTGCGGGTGGTGGAACCGGGCGAGGGTTATCTGGCGTGCGGCATGACCGGGGCGGGCCGCCTGGCGGATGTGGAGGAGATCGTCCGGGTGGTTTGCGAAACCCTGGGGCTGCGCCGCGACCTGGCCGGGGAAACTTTGCTGATCACCGCAGGGCCCACGCGCGAGGAATTGGATCCAGTGCGGTATTTAACCAACCGCTCTTCGGGCAAGATGGGCTACGCGCTAGCGGAAGCGGCGGTGCGCCGCGGGGCCCAGGTGATTCTGGTGAGCGGACCGGTGGCCCTGGAGCCGCCGGAACATGCGGAGTTCCTTCCGGTGCGTTCGGCGGAGGAAATGCGCCAGGCGGTGTTGCAACGGTTGCCGCAGGCTACCGCCGTGCTGATGACCGCGGCGGTGGCGGACTACCGCCCGGCGAAGCCCGCCGCACAGAAAATCAAGCGCGGCACCGCGGCGTTGACCGTGGAGCTCGAACCCACGCCGGATATCCTGGCGGAGGTGGCCGGGGAGAAAGGCGCGCGCTTTATCGTGGGCTTCGCCGCGGAGACCAACGGGCTGGAGGAATCCGCGCGCGGCAAACTGCTGCGCAAGAACGCCGACCTGATCGTGGGCAATGATGTGACCCGGCAGGGCGCCGGGTTCGACGTGGATACCAACATCGCCACGCTGTTCCGCCGCGACGGCAGCCAGGTGGACCTTCCGCAGATGAGCAAGCGGGAGCTTGCCTCCCGCATTCTGGATGAAGTAACCGCCTGGCGAAGCGCGCGGACCCGCACCTGATGCCCGCGCCGGCCGGATCCTCCCTGGAAGCGTGGCTGCGTTATTTCGACGATTTAGGGCTGGGGCCTTTTTATCTGGACCGCGCGGCGATGGAATTGCCAGCGACCGCGGCGGCGCCGGGGGCACCGCCCGCGCCTCGCGCGTCTGTTCCTTCTCCCGCTCGCCCGGCGCCGCCGCGTCCGGGCCGCCCGCCGGAAGCGGTGCTGACGGTTGTGCCGTCTCTGTTTGAGGGAGCGGCGCGCGCCGGCCTGGAAGGAGATACGCTCGCCCGCATCCGTGAAGACATAGGCGATTGCAAACGCTGCCGGCTGTGCGAAGGCCGCAACAGCATCGTGTTCGGCGACGGGAATGGCCAGGCGGAGCTGGTGTTCGTGGGGGAAGGTCCGGGACACGACGAAGACATCCAGGGCTTGCCCTTCGTGGGCCGGGCGGGGAAGCTATTGACGCAGATGATCGAGGCCATGGGCCTGCGGAGGCAGGACGTGTACATCTGCAACATCGTAAAATGCCGCCCGCCGCAGAACCGGCAGCCGGAGCGCGACGAAGTGGCCACCTGCTCGCCGTTTCTGGACCGGCAGCTGGCGGTGATCCGGCCGAAAGTGATCGTCTGCCTGGGAGGGGTGGCCGCGCAGACGCTGCTGGGCACCAACAAAACCATTTCCCAGTTTCGCGGCCAGTGGTTCGAGTTCCGCGGGTCGAAGCTGATGGCCACCTATCACCCCGCGTTTTTGTTGCGCACACCTTCTGCGAAGAGCGATGTGTGGACGGACTTGAAAAAAGTGATGGCCGAGCTGGGCATGAAGCCGCCCAAACCGAAACCACGGTCCACCTGAACGCAGCGGCGCCGCCGCCGCCGGCCGCGCCTCCATTTCCATGAATGCGGGAATCCTGCTTGGACTTTCCGCCGCCCTGTGCTGGGGGGTGGCGGATTTCATCGCCCGGTATTCCTCCCGGCGCATCGGGGCGTACCGCACACTTTTCTACATGCAGGTGGCGGGGCTGGCGTTCGCGAGCGTGTGGAGCGCGGCAGCGGACCCGGGCGGCGGAATCTTGGCGGTGGGGCGCGGCGCGCGCGAACACTGGGAACTGGCGGCGTTCCTGGGAGCTTCGAGCGGACTGAGCATGCTGGCGTTCTACAGCGCGCTGGAATTCGGCACGCTCTCGATCGTGGCTCCGATTGCGAGCAGCTATCCGGCGCTGACCGTGCTGCTGGCGTATGCGAGCGGAGAACGGCTAACGGCGATGCGAGCTGCCGGAGTGGCGCTGACGCTGGGGGGAGTGGTGCTGGCGTCCATCCCGGAGAACTCCGCGGTCACGCCGAGGGGCGGGGAATCGCGCGGTCTGGCGCCGGGGGTGCTGCTGGCGATGCTGTGCGCGCTGGGCTTTGGGGTGACGTATTGGGCGCTGGGATTCCGCGCGATCGCTGCGTGGGGCGCCCTGGGGACGGTGTGGACGCAGCGGCTCTCCACGGTGGCGTGGCTGGCCGCGGCGGTGGTGCCGTTGCGGCGCAGCCTGGCGCCGCCTGCCGGGAACGGGTGGTGGCTGGTACTTGTCGTGGGCATGCTGGATGCATTGGGGTTCGTGCTGAGCAATCGCGGATTCCAGCAGGAGCAGGTGGGGGTGGTGACGGTGCTGGGATCGTTGTTCGGCGCGGTCACGCTGCTGCTGGCCTTCGCTATTCTTGGCGAGCGCCTGCACCGGCGGCAGTGGATGGGGGTAGCGCTGATCTTTGCGGGGATCCTGCTGATTGATTTTCCGGCGAAGTAGGGCGCGGCCACTTCTGGATGCGGTGAGGAGTGAAGTGGCAGGGCCTGGCTCACGGCGGGGGGAAGATAGGGAGGACAGGCAGGAATGCCTGTCCCACCGCGCCGACGGGTAAGAATGCCAGTCTCGCGGAGCGCAGGGCAGGCGGTGCTGCTGCTACACTGATTCCTCGATGCGGGAACTTTGTGAGGTCGCGCTTCCGGTTCCGCTGCGCACGACGTTTACCTACGCCGCTCCGGCGGCTGCATCGAATGGAACGCCGGCCAGCGGCACGCGTGTGGTGGTTCCGTTCCGCAATCGCGCCATGGTCGGCCTGGTGCTGGGCCGCGCGCCGCAGCAGGCTCCCGCAGGGGGTATCCGCGAAATCTCCGACGTCCTCGATGCCCAGCCTGCGCTCACGCCCGCGCTGGTGGCGCTGGGCCGCTGGGTGGCCGGCTATTATCTCGCGCCAGTGGGAGAAGTCTTCCGCTCCATGCTGCCGCCGGTGGTGGAGGTGCGCTCGGTCCAGGAGTTGACGCGCACGGCGGCGGGCGCTGCGCTGCTCGCGGAGCTGCGGGCACTCGAAGAGCGCACCGGAGACGAACGCGCCGAGGCCGCCATTCTCCAGGCGTTTTCCGGCGAGGCCGCACCGCTGGCGAGCGCGCGGCTGCGGCGGCTGGCCGGGGGCGAGCCGGCGATCGCGCGACTGCTGCGCCGCGGCGCGCTGGAGGCACACTCCATCGTCCGCTCGCGCCGGCGCCGTGCTCCCCGCGTGGAGTTTGAGCCGGAAGCGCCGGAAGAATGGTCCCTGGATGCGCCGCGCCACGCCTTGAATCCGCAGCAATGTGGCGCGCTCGACGCGGTGCGTGCCGATCTGGCCTCGGGAGAATTTCACGTCAACCTGCTGCACGGCGTGACCGGCAGCGGAAAGACGGAGATTTATCTGGGGGCGATCGAAGCGGCGCTGGCGGCGGGGCGCGCCGCGCTGGTGCTGGTGCCGGAGATCGCCCTGACGCTGGCCATGAGCCGACTGCTGGAAGCGCGGCTGGGCGCGGCAGCGGGAGTGACCGTGTTGCACAGCGCGCTGCCGGAGGAATCGCGCTCCGCGGCGTGGTGGGCGGTGCGGCGCGGTGCGGCGCGGGTTGTGGTGGGAACTCGGTCTGCGGTGTTCGCGCCACTGGAACGGCTGGGACTGGTGGTGGTGGACGAAGAGCACGAAGCCAGTTACAAGCAGGAGGAGACGCCCAAATACAACGGCCGGGACGCGGCGCTGGTCCGCGCCAAACTGGAAAGCGCAGTGGCCATCCTGGGTTCGGCCACGCCAGCGCTGGAAAGCTATCAAAACGCGCGGCGCGGAAAATACCGTCTGCTGGAGCTGCCGGCGCGGGTGGAAGAGCGCCCGATGGCGCGGGTGGAGCTGGTGGACCTGCGCACTGAGTTTGAGCAGACGCATCGCGCCCGGGCGCTCAGCGAGCGGCTGCGCGCGGCGATCGCGCTGCGGCTGGCCGCGGGCACCCAGGCGCTGATCCTGATCAACCGCCGCGGCTACTCCTGGTTTTTGTTGTGCCGCAGCTGCGGGGCGGCCGTGGAGTGCCGGAACTGCAGCATTTCGCTGACCTACCACAAAGGCCGCGCGCGCCTGGTGTGCCACTACTGCGGGTATTCGCGCCCCGTTCCGGCGGCGTGCCCGAAATGCTCGGGGAAATACGTGCAGTTCGTGGGCGAAGGCGCCGAGCAGGTGGAGGAACAGCTCCGCGCGGAATTTCCAAAGGCGCGCATCGCGCGGCTGGATCGCGATTCGGTGCGCACGCAGGAAGCCTACCGGAAACTCCTGCGCGCCTTCGCGGTGGGAGAACTGGATCTGCTGGTGGGAACGCAGATGCTGGCCAAAGGACACGACTTCCACCGGGTGACGCTGGTGGGAGTGGTTTCCGCCGATCTGGCGCTGCGCCTGCCGGACTTCCGCGCCGGGGAGCGCACGTTTCAACTGCTCACGCAGGTGGCCGGACGAGCCGGGCGGGGCGAATTGCCGGGCGAAGTGCTGATTCAGACGCATTATCCGGAGCACTACGCCATCCAGTGCGGTGCGCGACAGGATTACGGGGCGTTTTTCGAGCGCGAGGTGCAATTCCGCCGCGCCATGCACTATCCACCGTTTTCGGCGCTGGCCAATGTGATTGTGCGCGATGCCAACCTGGAGCGGGCCGGACGGTGGGCGCGCCAGCTCGCGGCGATTCTAGGGCCGGCGGAAGAGCGCGGGCTGAAAGTGCTGGGTCCGGCGGCCGCGCCGCTGGCCCGCCTGCGGGGAGACCACCGTTTTCAGTTTCTGTTGAAATCGCCGCGGCGGTCGCTGCTCACGGCCACGCTCTCGCAAGCGCTGGAGGCCTGCGCGCAAAAGGAAATCCCCGACGGCGCGGTGTTGGTGGACGTGGATCCGATCGGATTGATGTAACGCCGGCGCTACGAGGGCCGCTCCAGGCTAAAGTGGAATGGACCGGCGGCAGAAGCTCTGTTGGGTGATGAGAACTCTCAGTCAGCCGCGGAGAAGAATGGGAACGGGGATGAAGCACAAGACAAAGATGGCGAAGGCGACCAGCGCCCACATGCGGCGCTTGGCGTCAATCGGTTCCCAGCGATCCAGCAGCGCGGGATGACGAAAGCCGAAGAGCAGGGAAAGAGCGGCCCAAACGTACCAGCCTTCCCAGCCGAGGTAGCCCAGCCCCAGCAGCACCACCACGGCGGCCAGGGAGATGCGCCGGTGATTCTGGCTGGAGAGCGAATAGAGAATGTGGCCGCCATCGAGCTGGCCGATGGGCATCAGGTTCAAGCCGGTGGAAAAGAGGCCGACCCAGGCGGCGCGTCCGATGGGATGCAGGAGCAGCGACTGGGCCTCGATGCCCGGCCGCAGAATTCGCGTGAAGATCTGCATCAACAGCGGAGCGCCGAAGCTGACCTCGGCGCCGGTTTGGGCCCCGGGAACCACCTTGGAAAAGGCGATGGCCAGGGCCAGCGCCGGCAGAATAAAAACAAAGCCCACCACCGGCCCGGAGATGCCCACGTCGAACAACGCTTTGCGGTTGACGATCGGCGAGCGGATGCGAATGAACGCCCCCATGGTTCCGAAGATCGTGGGGAAGGGAATGAAGTAGGGATAGCTGGCGGCGATGCCGTAGTACCGGCAGGCGAAGAAGTGTCCCAACTCGTGCGCCAGCAGAATGGTCATCAGCGTAAAGGAGAAGGGAAGGCCGGCGAGGAGCGCGCGCGGCCGGGTGAAATTCCGCCAGGGAGAAAATCCATCGGTGAACGGGGCCACGTTGTGGGAGTAGTCCCGGGCAAATTGCGCGCCCACGGCCAGGGTGGAAACCACGGTGGCCAGGAAGAGGAGCACGGCGACCACCAGGGTGCGGCGGCTGCGGGGGAGCGCGCGCGCGTAATTTTCCATCCAGTAGGGTGGAATCGGGGGTTCGCGGTCCGTGGTATCCAGCGCGCCCGTGGGGAAACCGTTGCCCTCGCTCATGGGATTGGCTGTAAGAAAATCTTGTGCCGCAATACGGGCGAGCGGGCCGGCCAGGTGCTTACCAGTCGCGTGCGGCGGCGGCAAGCAGGCCGCAGCGCCCGCGCCCGCGCTTCGGTTCTAGAGCCCGCGCAATTCCTTTCCTGGCTTGAAGCGCACGGCCTTTCCGGGCGGGATGCTCACCTCTTCACCGGTGCGCGGGTTGCGTCCGATGCCGGTCTTGCGTGGTTTAACGCTGAAGACGCCAAATCGGCGCAGTTCGATGCGTTGTCCCGCGGCCATGGCCTTTTTCAGGGATTCAAAGACCGTTTCCACCGCCTGTTCGGCCTTGGTGCGGCTGATGTTGGTGCGACTGACGATCAGGTTGACCAGGTCCAGCTTGATCACGCGCGCCTCCCCGGACGTTCGCAACACCATGCTAGGGAGCCACTTGCGGGTTGTCAAGCAATGGGCAAGCGGGGGGCGGGTCCGCTTGCCCGGAGCGGTCAATCGGGCAGATCGAGCAGGATCAGTTCCGCGTCTTTCACGCTCTCGATGGTGATTTCTTTTTCATCCGCCATGCGTGCTTGATCCCCCGCGGCCAGATTGCGCCCGTTTACGTTCACCGCGCCGGAGATGACAAACAGATACGCCTTGCGACCCGGTCGGCTCTGATGGCCGGCTTTCTGGCCCGCGGGCAGGCGCGAAAGAAAAATGCCGGCGTCCTGATCGATGGTCAGAGTTCCGGGCACGTCGCCGCCGGAGACGGCGGGCAGCAGGCGTCCATCGCGCTCTTCCGCGGAGAAGACGCGCTGCTCCCAGCGCGGTTCGAGACCGTTGTGGCGGGGAAAAATCCAGAGCTGCAAGAGATGGAGCGGCTCGGTTTTTGAGGCGTTGTATTCGGAATGGCGAATGCCGCGCCCCGCGGACATGACCTGTACCTCCCCGGGGGCCACCAGCCCGCGATGGCCCAGGCTGTCGCGATGCTCGAGACTGCCGGAGAGGACGTAGGTGATGATTTCCATGTCGCGATGCGGGTGCATGCCGAAGCCCTGGCCGGGCTCGATCACGTCATCATTGAAGACGCGCAGCGCGCCCCACTGCTCGTTCTGCGGGTCGTAGTAATCGGCAAAGGAAAAGTGCCAGCGGGTGTCCAGCCAGCCGTGATTTTCGTGGTGGCGGTCCGCGGACGGGATTACCTGAATCATGATGTCCTCCTCTGTTTCGCGTGGCGCGGCCGAAAGTGAATCGGTCCCGCGCGCCACGTTTCCCGCTGCTCTATGGAAACCTGCCGTTCGGAACAAACTGATTTGGGACGCAGGCCCGGGGGAAAGGGCCTGCGAGTGGCGGCGCTAGGATTTTCCGGTGATGAACGGAGCTTGCCGTCCCCAGGCGCCCGAGTAAACGAATTCGGAAACCGGCTTGCGCGCGCGGGGGGCATTCTCGCGCTCGCGCAATTTTTCAGGAAGAGCCGCAGGGTCGCCCGGGTAGCCGATGGCCATGGCCGCCACCGGCTGGTAATCCGCCGGGATGTGGTACGTGGCGCGTGCGCGCTCGGCATCGAACCCGGCCATCTGGTGCACGGCGAGTCCCAGGGCAGCGGCCTGGAGGGAAAGCAGCGCGGAAGCCGCTCCCACGTCGTGCCGGGCATGATGATTGGGCGATGCATCGCGCTGGAAGTTCGTGCGCGCCACAGAAATGGCCAGCACCGGAGCGGCCTTGGCCCAGGTCTGATTGAACTCGACCAAACAGGCCAGCATCTGCTGGAATTCCGCGGGGTGGTCGCGCGTGGCCACCAGGTAATACCAGGGCTGGTCGTTGTTACTGGAAGCCGCCCAGCGCGCCGCCTCGAATAATTGCAGCAGGCTGTCGTTGCCGACGGGCCGGTCCGCGAAGGCGCGCGGGCTCCACCGCCTGGCGATCAAATCGTGGATGGGAACATCTGCCGATGCCGGCTTGTCCATCTTTTTTCCTCCTGGTGGGCCGGGAGCGCGGCCGCCCGCTCTCAATCGCCCGCGGCAGGCTTTGCTCCGGCCGGCTCGAGTTGCTCGGCGGAAGTGATGGGGAAGCCGCGTTCCCGCCAGCCGTCCAGGCCTCCCGCGAGTGGCCGCACGTTTTCAATGCCCTGCTTGCGGAGCAGCAGCGCCACACGGGCGCTGGTGGCCTCATTCGGTCAAGTACAGTAAAGAATGACTTCCCGGTCGCGTGGAATCGTTCCGGCTTGCTGCTCCAGCTTTTCCGGGTCGATCCACTTTGCACCGGGGATGAGCTCCGGATCCGCCTCCAGGCTGAGCAGGTGGCGAAGGTCCACCAAAACGACCTCTTCGCCCGCCTGCATCCTGGCGCGAAGTTCCTCGGGAGTGATGCGCGCCTGGCGCAATGCGAGCAAGAAGCGGTGGCGGCGGATGTATTTCCAGGCGACAAAGCTGCCCAGGGCCAGCGCCAGGAGCAGGAAGAGAGTGGCTCCCAGGCGGCTGCCGAGCATGGCCACGCGCTCCAGTTGCCTGCTGAAGGCGATGCCCAGGCCGAGATAGGTTCCGGACCAGAGACCGGCGCCCAGGGCGTCGAACAGCAGGAACCGCCCAAGTGGCATCTTCACCACGCCCGCGAGGGGAGCCGCGGCCGCGCCCAGTCCGGGAACAAATTTTGCCACCAGCAACGAGGGGGCGCCGTGACGCGCGAAAACACCCTGGGTATCGCGCACACAGGAGTCCGGTTCGAGCGAAATGCGGCACAAAAAGTGGAGCACGCGGATGCCGCGCCTGCGGCCCAGCTCGAACCACAGAATGTCGCTAACCAACGCGCCGGCGATGGCCACGCTCCAGGCCACCGCCAGGCTCATGCGCCCGATGGAAACGAGCGCGCCCACGGTGAGCAGCAGGGGGATGGCGGGCACGGGAACTCCGGCCTGTTCGGCGAACACCCAGCACAGCAGGACCAGGTAGCCGTGGCGGGTGATGAAGTGGAGTGTTTCGTTCATGCCTGAACATCTTTCCGGACGCTCTCCGGACCGCCAGCGGGCCCGGAGAGCCGCCGCTCATGCCCGAAGGTGAGCCCTCAAGGCTTGCGGATGAATTCCAAGTCAATGGTGATCAGGATGTTATCGCCCACGGCCAGGCCGCCGCCGTTGACTCCGAAGTCGTGCCGGTTGATGGTGGCGCTGGCGCTGGCGCCGCGGCGCAGGTTCTTCCAGGGATCGGTGATGGTCTGGCTGGGCCCATCCACGTCGAAGGTCACTTGCCGGGTTACGCCATGAATGGTCAAATCACCGTCCAACTTCAGTTTTCCTTCGCCGGCGACGGTGATGCTCCTGGACTTGAAGGTCATGGTGGGAAACTTTTCAACGTCCAGGTAATTCGCGCTTTTCACGTCCTTGTCGCGCCCCTCGACCCGGGTGTCCAGCGTGGTGGTATCCACGGTCACTTCCAGTTGCGATTTGGTGATGTCTTTTTCGTCGATCCGGATCTGGCCAGTGGTCTTGGTGAATTGGCCCCGGACGGTGGAAATGCCCAGGTGCTTGACGGCAAATTGCGAATTGGTGTGCGCCGGATCCACCTGCCAGGTGGTGGTCTGAGCAAAGGCGGGCAGGGCCGCAAAGGTCACCAGGGCCGCAACGGTTACCAACTTCTTCATGATTCTCTCCTTTTTGGCGTAACGCCAGATTGGTGGTTAGAGCAGAAAACCTTGCCTGCGGTTACATGCCAGGCCGGGAACTTGAAAAACAAAAACTGAAATCCGGGCTAAGGATCGCTGTCTTCCCGCACGGCCTCAAGCAGCGACACCAACTGGCGAAGGCGCTTGCGGCCGAGAGGGCCGAGGCGCCGCAGGTTGGCGCGTTCCAGCGGTCCATCCACTTGCGACAAAATCCGGAGTCCGGCCGGGCGGATGCGGGTCAGCACCACGCGCCGGTCAGCGGTATCGCGCTCCCGGTCAATCAGGCCGCGGGCTTCAAGCCGGTCCAGCAGGCGGGTCACGTCCGGGTCACGGGTGACCATGCGGGCGGCAATTTCTCCGCAAGGGAGGCCGGCAGACCCGGCGCCGCGCAGGATGCGCAGCGCATTGAACTGCGCCACCGAAAGCGCCCAGGGTTTGAGCACGGCTTCCATGCCCCGCAGCACGGCGTCCGCGGTGCGCACCAGGTTGACCGCGGCTTCCGCCTCCAGGGAGGGGAAGGGCCGGGTCTGCTTGATCTCCGCCAGGATCTTTCCGGTCACAGGGGGATAATACTCGTTTTAACGACTATTGTCAAGAGGAGTATTCCCGGCTAGGGTTTCTGCGCCGGGCGCAGGTCCACTTCGCTCACAAAGCTTTGCGGGGACTGGCGGAGGAGCATTTCCACGACGTGGGCCACGTCGTCGGGCTGGAGCATGCGCCCGGGGTCCTTCCCCACGTGCGGGGAGAACTGGGTGTGCACGGTGCCGGGGAAAATGGTGCTGACGCGCACGCCGCGGTCGCGCCATTCTTCCGCCATGCATCCGGCCAGGCCTCGCAAACCCCACTTGGAGGCGCAGTAAGCAGCGCCTCCGGTGAACGTGTTTTTGCCGGCCAGCGAGGCGATGTGGATGATGTGGCCGCGGCCGGCGGCAATCATGAGCGGAGCGACCGCGCGGCTGGCCAGCCAGGCGCCCTTGAGGTTGGTGTCGAGCACACGATCCCAGTCCGCCTCTTCGAGTTCGAGCGCGGGGCGGAAAACGCCCAGACCCGCGTTGTTGACGAGAATGGAGGGAGATCCGAAGGCCTGGCGCACGCGCTCGACAAACGAGCAGAGGGCATCGGCCGAGCAAACATCTGCGGCCGCGCCCAGTGCTTCCATGCCCTGCTCGCGCAGCGCGCGCGCGGCCTGCTCCGCGGAATCCGCGGAGCGGGCGCACACTGCCACGCGGGCGCCGAGCCGGCCCAGGCGGCGGGCGATGGCCAGGCCGATGCCGCGGCTCCCGCCGGTGACGATGGCCGTCTCCTGCGCGAACGGGGAAGGGGTTGGCATGGCCGGCCTCCGGGCAGCAAAGGGGTTTCCCTGCGCATCCTAGCATGACAAGAGAAGGCATCCGGCAGCGATGGCGCGGCCGGCCGGGGTGGTGGGGATTTTCTTGCGCCGTCGGAATGCTTTCCTTATAATGCGCGCTCTTAGTTCGATCCCAGCTCGGTCGCGCAAATCTAGAGAGCGGCTCCAACGCAATTCATCATTTTCGGGCCCTCGGAAGGCGGTTCGGCGCCATGACGATCCAAGGGAAGAGCATCGCGAGGCGGTGGGGAATCCCCGCGCTGTTGCTTGCGCTCGCGGCGGTGTGGGTACCCGCGGCTCCGGCAGAGGCTTTTCAGGGGGGCGCGCCGAAGGCCACCCGCGCGGAGTACGACGCGTTTAACGCCGCGGCGGCAGAAAAAAATCCCCAGCAAAAGATCAAACTGCTCGACGACTTTGTGGCCAAGTATCCGAATTCCGAGTACATGGTGTATGTCTACAGCCAGTACTGGCCGACGTATGCGGCGCTGCAGCAATGGACCAAGGTGATCGAATACCTGGACAAGCTGCTGGCGCTTCCAGGGACGAACGAAGCCACGCGCCTGGATGCGTTGTATCGCCGGGCGGCCACCTTCGACTATGCCTACAACGCCAAGAGCCCGGATCTGGCCGCGGCGGCGGGCAAGGCCCGGGACGCGGCCCTGGAGGGCCAGAAGGTGCTGGAGGCGTTCAAGAAGCCGGAACAGATGAAGGACGAGCAGTGGGCCGCGGCCAAGAAACAGTACGCCATCCAGTTCTGGAACACGGCGGCAAGCAGCTCTTACTTTCTGAAGGATTTTGCGGCGGTGGTGGACTATTACGGCAAGGCCCTGGCGCTCGATCCCAACCAGCCGGGCGACGACTACCGGGTGGGAGTAGCCGACCTGCAGATGACGCCTCCGCATCCAGTGGCCGGTTTCTGGGCGCTGGCGCGGGCGGTGGACCTGAAGGTTCCGGACCCGGACAAGATCACGAAATTTCTCCACGACAAAATGTACGAGTATCAGTTGCCCGGCTGCGACGGGCTGATCGACGCGCAGGTGAAGGAACTGCTGACGCTGGCGCAGAATTCGGCGGACCCGCCGGCGGGGTACACGATTCCCAGCGCCGCGGATCTGGCCAAGGTGCGCGAAACGGAGATCCCCGGGCTGATCGCGCAGCTCAAAGCCGGCGGGGAGAAGGGCACGCTGGCCTGGCTGGCGGTCTGCAACGGCGTTTTTCCGGAGGCCTTTCTGGCCAAGACATTTGAGGCGGATGCCACAAATCCCGCGGCCATCCAGCTCAAGGTGGCCATCGGCACCACGGAAGAGGAACTGAACGCCAGCACGGCCCCGGACACCATCCTGAAAATCTCCACGCAGCCCGAGGCGGCGCGCATCAGCAAAGACGACTTCTTCCGTTTTGCGGGGAAATTGACCGGGTACACACCCAGCCCGTTTCAACTAACGTTCGATGAGGTGAAGATCAATCCGGAAGACATCCCCGCGGAAAAGGGCAAGGCCGCGCCGAAACGACCGGCCAAGAAGCCGGCCGGGAAATAAAACCCGCGCGGGAAGCGGATCCGGCTAGCGGCGCCGGTGTTCCAGCTTGTAAGTGAAAATTTTCCGGCTGAGGGTGTTGCGGTGAATGCCGAGCACCTTGGCGGCGCGGGACTGGTTGCCGTTGAGGCGGTCCAGAACGCGTTTGATGAAGCGCTTCTCGAATTCCCCCACGGCCTCCTGAAACAGGATGCCGCGTTCGACCATCTGCCCCACCAGGCTCTCGAGTTGGTCTCTCACGGCATGAGCTCCGATCGGCGGCGCTAGCGGCCGTCGTCCAGATCGCGTCCCACGAGCAGGCGGTAGGCCTCTCGATACTTGGCCGTAGTGCCAGCCACCACCTCCGCGGGAAGAGCGGGCCCAGGGGGCTGCTTGTTCCATCCGGTGCGCTCGAGATAGTCGCGCACATACTGCTTGTCGAAGGAAGGCTGGGCGCGGCCGGGGGCGTAGCCTTGCGCGGGCCAGAAGCGCGAGGAATCGGGCGTGAGCGCCTCGTCAATCCAGATCAGCTTGCCGTCCAGCATGCCGAACTCAAATTTTGTGTCGGCAATCAGGATGCCGCGGCCGGCGGCGTACTCCGCGGCCCGGCGGTACAGCTCCAGGCTGGTATCGCGCAGGCGCAATGCCAGACTGTCTCCGACGATTTCCGCCATGACTTCGAAGGAGATGTTTTCATCATGCCCCACGGACGCCTTGGTGGAAGGAGTGAAGATGGGTTCGGGGAGCTGGCTGGATTCCTGCAAGCCCTCGGGGAGGGGAATTCCGCAAACCGAGCCGCGCTGGCGGTATTCCTTCCATCCGGACCCGGCCAGATAGCCGCGCACCACGCATTCCACCAGGATGGGTTCGGCCTTGCGCACCAAGGTGGCGCGGCCATCGAGCTCCGCGGCGTAGGGCGCCAATTCGCCCTCGAAGTGGTTCAAAGGAAGCAGCTGATTGGGGACCACACCGGAAAGTTTTTCAAACCAGAAGAGGGAAAGCCGGGTGAGCACGCGGCCCTTATCGGGAATCGGCGTGGGCATGACCACGTCGAACGCGGAGAGGCGGTCGGTGGCCACCAGCAACAGCCGGTCGCCGAGGTCATAGATGTCCCGCACCTTGCCGCGCGCTTTGAGCTTCAGCGAAGGGAAATGAGTTTCAAAGACCACCGAGTGAAGATTCGAAGATAGCGCCACGAGGCTCTCCTGGTTGAGAGGGGCGGAATCATAGCGCACGCGGAAAGAATGTCAATGGTACACGGGGGAACGAGAAAAAGCGGAGCGCAAGCGGGGAAGGAGCGATGTGGAAAACTTTTTTTCGTGACGCTGAGGCTTGCCGACGCGGAGGCGGGAAGGCGGCGCCGCTCAGGCGGCCGCTCCGGCTGCTTGAGCGTTCGAGCCCGCGGCGTCCTGGTTTGCCGACGCCGGGGCGTCTTCGGATTTCCACTTCACGGAGACGAGCTTGGAGACGCCGGGCTCCTGCATGGTCACGCCGTACATCACCTCGGCCATCTCCATGGTGCGGCGATTGTGGGTGACAATCAGGAACTGGGTTCCCCGGCTCATCTGCGCGACCAGGCGGGTGAAGCGGGTGACATTGGCTTCATCAAGCGGGGCGTCCACTTCGTCCAGGATGCAGAACGGGCTGGGCTGATAGCGGAAGATGGCCACGAGCAGGGCCAGCGCGGTGAGCGCTTTCTCTCCGCCGGAGAGCAGCAGCACGTTTTGCAGGCGCTTGCCGGGAGGCTGGGCCACCATTTCCAGGCCGCATTCGCCGGTGGAATCCGGTTCGGTGAGCCGCAGCAGCCCGGTTCCGCCGCCGAAGAGGGTCTGGAAGCTTTCCGCGAAATTGCGGTTGATGACTTCGAAGGCCTTCTCGAAGCGTTCGCGGGAGACGGCATCGAGCTGGCGGATGGCCTGCTGGGTGTCGGCGATGGAGGCCAGCAGGTCCTGGCGCTCGCGCTCCAGGAATCCGTGGCGCTCTTCGCACTGCTGGAATTCCTCGAGTGCCATCATGTTGACCGCGCCCATGGCTTCGACGCGCGCGCGCAACTCGCGCAGTTCGGCCTCGGCGATTTCCAGGGCCTGGCCGGAGAGGGGCTCCGGCTCCAGGGCCATCACTTCTTCGGGCTGCAGATTCATTTCCGTGGCGCACAGTTCGCGCAGGTGGGCCAGGTCGGATTCATTGCGCGCGCGGGCCACCTCGATGCCGCTGCGGCGCTCGCGCAATTCGCCCGCGGATTGGCGGTGATGGCGTTCCGCATCGTCCAACTCCGCCAGGCGCGCGCGGGCGGCATGAAAGCCGGCCTCGCATTCTTCGCGGCAGGAGGAAAGGCGGGTCTTTTCTTCGGAGAGGGCGGCGGCGCGCCGCTCCAACTCCCCGCACTCTGAGGCCAGTGCGGCCAGTTCCGCCTGGAGCGCCGCGTGCTTTTCCGTCAATCTCCCGCAACGCGCGCGGATCTCGGCGCCATCCTCCGCCAGCCGGGCGCTTTCGGCTTCCGCCGCGGCCAACCGCTCCGCCATTTGGGCCGCGGCGGCGCGCTGCTGGGCGGCGCGCTCGCGCTGGGCACCCTGCTCGCCGCGCAGCGAGTCCAGGCGTATGGCCGAATGTTCGCGCTCCGCCTCGGTAGCCGCGCTGGCGGCTTCGGCGCGCTCCAGCATGCGCCGTGCGGTGGCCGCGCGCAGGCGGCATTCCCCGGCTTCTCCCTCGGTGCGGGTCACTTCCATGCGGCATTCGGAGCCGAGGCGCTGGACGCGCATGAGATCGGCCTGAGCCTGGCCACGTTCAATGGACGCGCCCAGCGCGGTTTTCTCCGCCTCGACGTGCGCAGCCTGGGCGCCGGCATGAGCAAATTCGGCTCCGGCCAGGCCGGCCACCAGGCGTTCCAGCCGTTCGCGGGTCGCTTCGCTGGCGGCCTGGGCCTCCGCGGCGCGCGCGTGGAGCTGGCGCAATTCGCGTTTGATTTGCAGCGGGCCGGCCTCGTCGGGGCGCCCTCCGGAGACCAGGCGGCCGTGGTAACAGGTGCCGTCCAGGGTGACAAAGTGGTGGGCGGGATGGCGGTGGGCAAGGCTCTCCGCCACGGCCGGCGATTCCACCAAGTACGCGTGGGCCAGCTTGGGCAGAAAATGTTTGGCCGGAGCGCCCAGCGGGTCGCGGAAGTTCACCAGCTGGTCGAACCGGGCCACTACGCCATCGGCGGCAGAGAAGGGAAGCGTTGCAACGTCGGCGGGCTGGGGCAGGCGGCGCACCGAGTCCACGAAAAAAGTGGCCCGTCCGCCCACCTCTTCCCGCAGCATGGAAATCCCCGCGCGGGCATGATCAAAGGTTTCCACCACCACGTATTCGAGTTCGTCGCGGAGAAACTGTTCGATGGCGGGCTCGTGGGCCTCAGCCACTTCCGCGTAGTCGGCGAGCACGCCGACGGCATGAAAGCCGCGCCTTTCGCCTTCGCCATTGGCGGCAAAGAGGCGCTGCACGGCCTCCGCGGAATAGGAACGTTCGTTGAGGATGCGTTCGAGTGAACCGGCTTCGGCGCGCAGATGGGTGAGCGCCTCGCGGAGCGATTCCGCCTCGCGGGTGGCTTCCTGCTGCTCGGCGCGCAGCCGGGTCAGTTCGCGCTGGCGCAGGTCCAGTTCCGTGGCCAGTCGCCGCGCTTCCGACGTGGCGTTTTCCGCATAGGCGCCGGCCGTTTCACTGCGCGTGCGGGCGTGGGATTCTTCCAGGGCCACGCGTTCGGAGTGATCCCGCAGCCGCTCCAGGGCGGCGGTGTACTGTTCGAGGGCCTGCTCCGCCCGTGCCTGTTCGGCGCGCCAGGAGGCTTGCTCGGAGGCCAGGTCGCCGGAAGAACGCCGCAGGGTTTCGAGCCGCTCGGCGAGCTGGCGCTCTTCTTCCGCTTGCGCGGCAGCCAGGGCCATCACTTCCCCCAGCGCGGATTCCAGCTGCTCCCGCTCGGCGCGCAGCAGGGCCAGGGTCTGGGCATGCTCGGCGGCGCGGCGCCCGGTGGCGGCCAGCTCATCGGCGGCCTGAGCGGACTCCGCGGCCAGCGCCTGCTGCTGTTCGGCGAGCTGTACGTTTTTCTCGCGGTGGAACACCAGGCGATTTTCCGCGCGGTCCAGCTCCAGCGAAGTTTCGCCGAGCTGCGTGGTGATCTGGCGCAGTTCGTCTTCCATCTGTCCGGTGCGTTCGACCAGCGCAACATGCTCCGCTTCGAGCGCGGCCAGCCTCCGCCCTTCTTCCTGCTCCGCGGCAGAGACTTCTTCCAGCAGGCCTTCGAGGCGCGCGGCCTCGGTATCCAAAGCGCGGGCGCGGCTGGCCAGCACCAGGCGCTGGCGGGTGCGCGCCTGTTCGCGCAACTCCGTAAAGCGCCGCGCTTTGGCGGCCTGGCGCTTGAGCGAGGCCAGTTGCTTCTCGACTTCCACGAAAATGTCGTTGACGCGCGCCAGGTTGGTCTTGGCGGCCTCGAGTTTTGCTTCCGCCAGTCGCTTTTTGGTCTTGTATTTGGTGACCCCCGCGGCCTCCTCAATGATGGCGCGGCGCTCGAGTGGTTTGGCGGCCAGGATCTGTCCGATGCGGCCCTGCTCGATGATGGCGTAGGACTCCGGACCGAGGCCGGTGCCCATGAAGAGTTCCTGGACGTCGCGCAGGCGGGCGCTGCGCCCGTTCAGCAGATACTCGCTCTGCCCGTCGCGATAGAGCCGGCGGCCCACCACCACTTCGCCGGGTTTCATGACCGGTGCCGGCCGCGGGGCGCGCCGGCGCTTGAAGGGCGGCACGGCATCCGCGGCTTCCGCAGTCGCTTCGCAGTTCTGCACGGCGTGCTCGAGGTTTTCTGGAGTATCGGCGGACTCCGCGTTGAAATCCGGCGGTTGCTCGTTCTGCTCTTCCACGGACTCCTGGGCTTCGAGAACTTTCGCCGCCGCGTCGGCCAGCTCCGGATCCACCAGGGTGAGTTGGACCTCCGCCAGTCCCATGGGCGGGCGCTTTTGTGTGCCGTTGAAGATGCAGTCGGACATGCGCTCGGCGCGGAGCATCTTGTGGCTCTGCTCGCCGAGCACCCAAGAGATGGCATCCACGATGTTGGATTTCCCGCAGCCGTTGGGGCCGACGATGCAGGTGATGCCATCGTTGCCGAACGTGGTGACCGTGCGTTCGCAGAAGGACTTGAAGCCGAGCAGCTCGATCTTGCGCAGTTTTAGCAATTTAAGCCCTGTCCGGAGTGTCTCTGGCCGCACACACATCTACGCGTGTGGAGGGAGACACTTCCCCTTTCCTCGAGTGGAGGATTGTACGCGACAACCGTTCCGGCGGGGTCTTGATCCGTCACCCAGCCGCCTGGCGCTGACCTGGCGGCGAACATCCCCGAACGTAGCACAGCGCCCGGCCAGTGTAAACAGCATCGGGGCGAGGCGTTGCTGTGGAAAACGGCGGGCTCACACTCCGGCGCTGGGGACGGTTTCTCGCTGCGCCTGCGCCTCTCCGCTTTCGGTGGGAAGGGCGGCGCTGAGCCAGCCGCTGATGCCCTGGGACATCACACGCACATTTCGATATCCCATGCCTTCGGCCCGGCGGGCGGCATTGGGCGCCTTTCTGCACAGCATGTTCGAGCAATAGAAAACCAGGAGGGCGTCTTTCTCCGCGGGAAGATCGCCTTCCACGTAGTTCATGGGATCGAGATTGCGGGCGCCGGGAACGCGGGCGTGGAGCCAGCTCCGGGGAGAATTCACGTCCACGATGGTCACCGGCTCATGCTGCATTCGCCGGCGGAGTTCGGCGGGGGAGATTGTTTCGAGGCCCATCAATCGCGCGATCATGGATTTCCTCCTGAGATTTGCGGCTTCATGCCGCTCCTTGCCGAGTGCGGCGCAGGCGCACGAACTGGGCACCGATGACGAGCATGGCGCCAGGAATGATGAGCAGGGTGAGGGATTCGGCCAGTTGCACGGGCAGTGCGACCCAGGTGAGGGCCAGGGCAAGGCCGGTCAGCACCCACGTCCACCCCGCGAAGCGCATGAAGGCTTGAAACCTTCCGGCGTCATAGGGCAGGGAATAGAGAGGCGCGAGCTTTTTCGGGATGGAGTTGCCGGTGGACACCAGAAAACCGCCGATGACCACCATGGTGGCGCGGCGCCAGAGATCGGGGTCCGCGGAGGCGCCCAGGGCGGTGGCCAGCTTCCAGCCCAGGCTGATGAGCACAATCAGGCCGCTAAACACGATTCCGCTTCTCAGGGAGTCCCGAAAGCGCTGCCGGGTGGCCTGGTCTTCGCTGGATCCTTCCGACGGACCGAACAGCACCAGAAGGAAGGCCACGGTGACACAGGCGAGCATGAAGATGGCGGTGGCCCAGGCCATGCGGCGCTCGGGTTGCAGGTACCAGTTTGCGGCGGCAACGGCGGTGGACATCACCCACAGCGACGGCGCCAGGAGATTGGAAATCGTTCTTGTGGACATGCTCATGCCTCCTCTTTGAAGCCTTTGGCTTCGTTGCGCCGCTCACGGCTGCCGCCGGGGTGGCGGGCGCCCTCCGTCGGCTTCCCCTTCCATCCCAGGGTTTGGGCAAAACCGAGCAGGGCATCTTCGAGTACGGACATCTTGAGCCGGTAGAGAATGGTGCGGCCGTTTTTCTGGGCTTCAATCAGGCCGGCCTCCTGGAGGACGGAAAAATGGGCGGACATGGTGGGCTTGGAGACGGCGAAGTGGTCCGCGAGCTCGCCTGCGGAGAGGGGGCGAGCGCGGAGAAGCTGAAGGACGCGGCGGCGGGTGGGGTCTGCGAGGGCTTTAAAGACGGTGTTCACGCTTTTATATTTAGCTAATCATCGAACTATTGTCAAGCCCTTTTTTTGCGGGTGAAATCCCGGGCAAGCGCAGGGTGTGGCGGCACCCGTGTGCGGCGAACAGAGGCGCTTGGGCGGGCGGACGGGCGCACGGGGCATGCGATTCCTACGTTGTGGCCTGCGATTCCCATCGGCTAGAATCATTTGCTTTGCCGGGCGCCGCGATTTTCGTCCGGTGCCGTTCCACAAGAGGCCATGGGCGAGATTCGCTTTCAGAACACGCTGTCGGGCCGCGTCGAGCCGTTTGTGCCGCTCACGCCCGGGGAGGCACGCATCTACACGTGCGGGCCAACGGTGTACGACTTCGCGCACATCGGCAATTTCCGCACCTTTGTGTTTCAGGACGTGTTGCGGCGCTTCCTGGCGATGAAAGGGTTCCGCGTGCATCAGGTGATGAACCTGACGGACGTGGACGACCGCATCATCCAGAACGCGGCGGCGGCGGGCGTGGGCATCCGCGAATACACGGAGAAATACGTTCGAGCGTTTCTTGAGGACATGGACGCGCTGGGGCTGGAGCGGCCGGAACAAATCGTGCGGGCCACGGACCACATCGAGCAGATGGTGGCGCTGGTGGAGCGGCTGCGCGAGCGCACCTACACTTACGTGAGCGACGGGTCGATTTACTACCGCATCGCGAAATTCCCCAGCTACGGGAAGCTTTCGAAGATTGACATGAGCGGAATCCAGGCGGGGGCGCGGGTGGAAGTGGACCGCTACGAAAAAGAGGACGCGCGCGACTTCGCGCTGTGGAAGGCGCCGAAGCCGGGCGAACACTTCTGGGAGACGCGCATCGGCGCGGGACGTCCCGGCTGGCACCTGGAGTGCTCCGCGATGTCCATGCACTATCTGGGCGAGACGCTGGACATCCACACCGGGGGGATTGACCTGGCGTTTCCGCATCACGAAAACGAAATCGCGCAGAGCGAAGCGGCGACGGGGAAGCCGTTTGTGCGCTACTGGCTGCACGCGGAGCACCTGCTGGTGGACGGCGAGAAGATGTCCAAATCGCTGGGGAATTTCTACACGCTGCGCGATCTCTTCGCGAAAGGGCACAAGCCTTCGTCCATCCGGTACCTGCTGGCGTCCGTGCCGTACCGCCGGCAGTTAAATTTTACCGTGGAGGGATTGCAGCAAGCGGCGAGCAGCGTGGAGCGGCTGCGGAATTTCGCGGCGCGGCTGGGCGCGGAGAAATTGCCGGAGGGCGCGACACAGGGCTTCGCCGAGCGCGCCGGACGCGCGGAGGCGGACTTTCTTGCCGGGCTGGAAGACGATTTGAACACGGCGCAGGCACTGGCCGCCATGTTTGACCTGGTGCGCGACGCCAATTCCGCCATGGACCGCGGAGAGTTCCGCTCCGGCGACGCCCGCGCGGTGCTGGCGGCGCTGGAGCGGTTCGACCACATTTTCGCGGTGCTGGACGACCGCGACGCCGAACGGCTGCGCGCGCTGGGCTACGGCGGGGGAGAGGAAATCAGCGACGCGGAAATCGAAGGGCTGATTGCGGAACGCCAGGCCGCGCGGAAGCGCCGGGACTTTACCGTTGCGGACCAGGTCCGCCAGAAGCTGCTGGACCGTGGTATTCTCTTAGAGGACACCCGCGACGGCGGGCTCCGCTGGAAACGGAAATGATGCGCATCACGCACAGTCTGCTGCCCTGCCTGGCCCGCCCAAATCTTTTCGGCGCCGCGTAGTTTCTTTCAAAACCTCCCGTACCTTCTCGAAGCCGCCAACCGCCCCTGAGGGGCCTTTCTTCTGTCCGGAATCCGTCCGGAGGAAGCCCGCGAGAGAACGGAGCAAACCATGCTGGAAGTAAAAACAGAATCCCGGATTGACACGAAGCTGCCGCGCCTGGTGACGGAACTGCCCGGGCCGGAGGCGCGGCGAGTGCTGAAGCTCGATGAGCGGTACATTTCTCCCTCCTACACGCGGGATTATCCGCTGGTGGCGCGCACCGGGCGCGGCGCGATGATCCAGGATGTGGACGGGAATATTTTTCTCGATTTCGCCGCGGGCATCGCGGTGTGTTCGACGGGCCACTGCCATCCGCAGGTGGTGGAAGCGATCCAGAAACAGGCCGCGGAACTGGTGCACATGTCCGGCACGGACTTCTACTACATGCACATGGTGGAGCTGGCGGAGCGGCTCTCTGCGGTGCTGCCCGGAGACGAGCCGAAACGCTTTTATTACGGGAATTCGGGAACCGAGGCGGTGGAGGCGGCGCTGAAGCTGGCGAAGTATCACACCAAGCGCGACAAGGTGATCGCGTTCTACGGCGCCTTCCACGGGCGGACCATGGGTTCGCTCTCGCTGACGGCGAGCAAGGCGGTGCAGCGCAAGGGATTCGGGCCCATGGTGCCGGGGGTGCATCACTTGCCGTATGCCTACTGCTATCGCTGCGCCTACGGGCAGACGCCGGACAAATGCAGCGTGGAGTGCGGGACCGTGCTGGAGCGGGAAGTCTTCAAGAAGCTGGTGGACCCGCAGGAGGTGGCGGCGATTGTGGTGGAACCGGTGCAGGGCGAGGGCGGATACGTGCCGGCCGATCCGCGCTTTCTGGCGGAACTGCGCCGCGTGTGCACCAAGTACGGAATCATGCTGGTGAGCGACGAAGTGCAATCGGGCATGGGCCGGACGGGAAAGTGGTGGGGCGGGGATCATGCCGGACTGAAGCCCGATATTCTCTGCGTGGCCAAGGGCATCGCCTCCGGGATGCCGCTGGGCATCACGGTGGCGCGGGCCAGCGTGATGGATTGGCCGCCGGGAGCGCACGCTTCCACGTTTGGGGGAAACCCGGTGTGCATCGCCGCGGCCATTGCGACCTTTGATTTGATCAAGGGGCAATACCTGGAGAATGCTCGGCGCATGGGCGAGGCCATCCTGCGCCGCACCGCGGATTGGCCGAAGCGCCACCGGATCGTGGGCGACGTGCGCGGGCATGGGCTGATGATCGGCATCGAACTGGTGAAGGATCAAACCACGAAAGAAAAAGCCAAGGACTATCGCGACCGGGTGGTGAACGAGGCGTTCGCGAAGGGCCTGCTGATTCTCGGCGCGGGAGAGAATACGTTGCGCATCGCGCCGCCACTGGTGGTGGATGCCGAACAGGTGGAGTTCGCCCTGGACACGATCGAAGCGATCCTCACGTCCATCGAGAAGGGGTAACACCCCCATCACCGCACTCTGTCCGCCCGAACTCGAATTCTGAGTTGGGTGAGGAACCTGCCTTTGTGCCCGCGGAGTTTCGATTCTCGTTGAGCGACTGCGCGAGGGAGATCGAAACGAGCAGGTCCCTCACCCCGCTCCCGCAAAACGGGACCGGGGTTCGGGATGACAGCGCATCTGTGATTGCGGTATGTTCCTGCCTCAGAGAGTTGAAGCAGCGATGTTTTCCCGCATGATGTACGCACTGGTGGCCTTCGGCGCGCGAAAAGGCCTGAATCAGAACGCGCCAACGGCGAGCGGCGCGACGGCCGCAGAGCGGCGCCAGCAGACGCGCCGGGCCACCGGAGTGCGCGGAGAGACTTTTGCCTACTGGTATCTGCGGCGGCACGGCTACGTTCTGGTGGCCAGGAATTACCGGGCGGCGGGCGTAAAGGGCGAAATAGACCTGGTGGGGTATGACGGCGAAGTGCTGGCCTTCGTGGAAGTGAAAACGCGGCGGATGAATCAGCCCGAGGATCCGGTGCCGGAAGACAACGTCACCACGGGAAAACAGATAGCATTAGCACGCATGGCCCGGCAATTTCTGCGCGAGTGGAGGCTGGGGGACGTCCCCTGGCGGCTGGATTTGCTGGCCATCGAGGACCGCCCGGGGCAGCCGCCGGTGCTGCGGCTGCACAAGGACGCATTTCGCCAGTCCGGTGCCCTTCGGGGCTGATCGCCACGGCCGGTGGTGTTTTGATCGAGGGCGCGTAGTTCGCCGGGAAGTTCTTCCCGGGCATCCGATCACTTCTTCCGCTTATAGGTGGTTTCCTGGAACGGAATCTCTTTGCCTGCTGCGTTCACGTTGGTCATGGTGATGACGAACTGGTCATCGTCCACCTGGCGGAAATGGGCGTGCAGTTTCAAAGGCTCGCCCCTGGCGGTGGCCGATTCTCCGGTGTAATCCACGGTCTTGCCGCCGTCGCTGGAAGTTCCGGTGAGCATCAAGATGGCCGGGGACATGGTGTACATCCACGCGGCTTCATAGAGCTGGGTGGCGTTGTTGTAGCCATACACACGCATGGCGTGGACGGGCTTGCCGAACACCTCGTCGCTGTTTTCCTCCAGCAGAAAATGGCCGTCGAGGATTACGGAGACTTTGGAGGTGCCGGCGAAGGGCGCGCCCTGAGGACCGGCGGCGTTGAGGAATTGAACGGCACGGGTGTATTCCCCGGCGCGTTTGGCCATCAACTGCTGGGGCGATTCCGGCTTCGCGGCGGGAGCCGCGCCCCGCGACGCTCCCGGGGCGGCCGCTGCGCCGTTGCCGGGCGTGCTTTGCGCCCACCCGGGCGCGGCGAGAAAACAGGCCGCCATCACCATTCCGAGCAGCCCAGGCAAGCAGTGTGTTGTGCGCACCGATCCCTCCTGAACGGTTCTATCTTCCGCGGGCGGATTCCGCCGCGTTACCACCGGCCCCAGAACGCGAAACCGACCGCGCCCACCAGGCAGAGGAACGCGGCGCCGTGATTCCACTTGAGCCGTTCGCCCAGATAGACGAACGCAAATCCGGTGAAAACCACCAGGGTGATCACTTCCTGAATGATTTTCAATTGAAAGGCGGTGAATTCTCCATAGCCGATGCGGTTGGCGGGCACCTGGAAGCAATATTCGAAGAAGGCGATCAGCCAGCTCACGACAATGACCAGAAGCAGCGGCCGGCTGCGGTATTTCAGGTGTCCGTACCAGGCCACGGTCATGAACAGGTTGGAAATCGTCAGCAATAGGATCGTAGTCATGGCTCCCTATTCTACCTTCACTGCGCACGCTGGAGGCAGCGGCCGGGGCCGCAGCGCCGGCAGAAGCGCATGGCGCTCAGTTCCTGTTCCGCGCCGCGATCTCTTACGGGCACTACAGGCCGTGAAGTCTGCCGGTGTTCGCGCTGCGCATGCTTTCATTCGTGATAAGGTAGTGGCGACCGGGGAGCCGCCGACAATTGAACCGGAGTTGAGCGCAAGAATCCGCCATGCCTGAGCTACGCAAAGACATCATCACCGGCCGGTGGGTGATCATTTCCACGGACCGGGCGCATCGTCCGACCGACTTTGTACGCCAGAGTGTGGAGATTCGCGGCGAAGGGGTATGTCCGTTCTGCCCCGGGAATGAAGCCAAGACGCCCGGGGAGGTGCTGGCGTATGGCCGGAACGGCGGGGGCGCCAACACCGCGGGGTGGAGCGTGCGGGTGGTGCCGAATAAATTCCCGGCGCTGGGCATCGAAGGAACGCTGGACCGGGCCGGAGAAGGAATTTTCGACAAGATGAACGGGATCGGGGCCCACGAGGTGATTGTGGAGACGGCGGACCACCACTCGACGCTGGCCTCGCTGACCGAACGGGGCGTGGAGGAGGTGTTGTACGCCTACCGGGACCGCATCCAGGACCTGAAGCGCGACCGGCGCTTTCGCTACATCCTGATCTTCAAGAATCACGGGGAGGCCGCGGGCGCCTCCCTGGAGCACACCCACTCGCAACTGATTGCCCTGCCCATCGTGCCCAAGCGCGTGCGCGAAGAAGTGGACAACTCCAAGAAATATTTTGGCGAGAAGGAGCGGTGCATTTTCTGCGACATCGTGCGCCAGGAGCGGGAATCCGGCATCCGGGTGATCGCGGAAAACCA